>Ga0099364_10011189_pt1 | contig 12280 bp, 13 predicted proteins | sample TergutTh196P3_FD_73070 | JGI IMG/M metagenome (GOLD analysis project Ga0099364, IMG submission 73070) | Microcerotermes parvus P3 segment gut microbial communities from Pointe-Noire, Republic of the Congo - Th196 P3 | ecosystem: Host-associated > Arthropoda: Insects > Digestive system > Gut ...
CCTATCGGGGCATTCAGCAAAATGCGCCAGTGCCCAGTCAGCCGCCAGTACCGCCGGAAAACGCCCTGCCATACCCGGGCACATCCCTGCGCCTTGGCTCAACGGGGCAGAGCGTACGTTCTATGCAGACTTACTTGAACGTGATAAGGGCGGTTTATCCGGATATTCCCTATTTGGTTGTGGACGGCGAATTCGGCGAGCGTACAGAGGAAGCGGTTATCGCGTTCCAAAAGCAGTTTTTGCTAGTGCCCGACGGCATCATCGGTCCTATTACCTGGTACAAAATAGTGGAGCAATTCCTGTTGCTGACGGGAAACGCATCTGTGTCGCTAGAGTATCCGGGTGAGGCGCTTAGCCTTGGCTCAACAGGACAAAGTGTGCGCTTGATTCAGGGCTTTTTGGCAGAACTGCGTTCCCGCTATCCCAGTTTACCCCCCGTCACCGTGGACGGCATTTTCGGCATGGAAACCCAAACGGCAGTAATAGCCTTTCAGCGCATAATGGGATTGGTTCCAGACGGCATCATCGGCCCGCTGACGTGGAATTCCATAATTCAGCAGCGAAATTTGCTTGTGCCTTAAAGCCTGTCGGCAGGAGATGTTCATCTTTTAGCTAACTTTAGAACACGGGGACGCGTTCAGACGCGTCCCCTAGAGTTTAGAAGCAAGATACACCAAAAATAGAGAGTTTCAAGTTATTGAAGAGAGACTCTATACTAAAAGAACCTTATGAAACACCTTTTTCCCCTTTTTCAGCAATACCCCTTGAGCGAGTTTTTCCCCACTCAGAGAGTAGTCAAAAGAGGTGATTTTCTCACCGTCAACGCTGACACCACCCTGTTGGACAAGCCGCCGCGCCTCCGCCTTTGAGGGGGCAAGTTTGGTGATTATCAACAAGTCCAGAATGTTCACCGCGCCGTCGGTGAGGTCATCCTCCGTGAGTGTGGAGGAGGGGATATTCGTGTCGTCACCGCCGCCTGTGAAAAGGGCGCGGGCTGCCTGTTGAGCCTTTTTCGCTTCCTCTTCGCCGTGTACCAATGTGGTAATCTCCAGGGCAAAAATCTCCTTGACCTCGTTCAATTCACTGCCCGTGCGTTTTGCGTATTCGTTAATCTGCTCCACAGGCAAAAACGTGAGCATCATCATAGCGTTTATCACGTCGGCGTCGTCAATGTCGCGCCAGTACTGGTAAAACTCATAGGGACTGGTTTTTTCAGGGTCAAGCCATACAGCGCCGCCAACGGTCTTGCCCATCTTCTCGCCGGCGCTGGTTAGCAGGAGCTTGAACGTCAATCCGTAACTCTCCGCGCCGTCCATACGGCGGTTGAGCTCCACCCCGCCGATGATATTGCTCCATTGGTCGTCGCCGCCCAGTTGCAAAATGCAGTCATATTCACGGCGCAGATGGAGAAAATCATAGCTTTGCATAATCATGTAGTTCAGTTCAAAAAAAGACAGTCCTTTTTCGAGGCGTTGTTTATAGCACTCCGCGGCGAGCATCCTGTTGACGGAGAAATGGACTCCCACCTCCCGCAGGAATTCAATGTAGTTGAGTTTACCTAGCCAGTCAGCGTTGTTGACGATATGTGCCTTTTCGCCGCTGAAATCCACAAAGCAGCTCATCTGCTTGCGGAAACAGCTGATATTGTGGTCAATCTCTTCACAGGTGAGCATTTTGCGCATATCGCTCTTCCCCGAGGGATCCCCCACCATGGCTGTCCCTCCCCCAAACAGCGCAATGGGTATGTGTCCCGCTCGCTGCAAACGGGCAAGGAGCATAATGGTCACGAAATGTCCCACGTGAAGGCTGTCCGCGGTGGGATCGAAACCGATATAAAACGCCACAGGCTTATCGCCGTTTAAAAGTTCCCGCACCTTGTCCTCGTCGGTGCACTGGGCGATTATGCCCCGGGCGCTAAGTTCATCAAAAATGTTCATTTTTCGCTCCTGAGTGTGTAGTAGGCGCGGTTGAAAATCCAACCGACCCGACAGTGCATATTTTAACATATTGGGCGAGGAAAATCAAGGGCGGCTTGCAACCATTTTTGACACGTCCAAAGAAAATATGTTATAATATCTCCAATCTGCATAACGAGGTAAAAGATTTGAAAATAAACAAGCCCAAAAAAAATGACGATAAGCCAAAGGATTTGACAAACTCAAAGGTTCGCGCCGGATTGATTGCACAGGCGAACGCCCTGCCCGCAATTTACCAGGTGGGCAAGGAGGGCGTGTCCGACCCGTTGTTTGCCCAGGTGTTGGAGGGCTTCAACACGCGGGAGTTGATGAAGCTCAAGTGCCTGCTGAAAACCCTGCCCATCACAGTTCGGCAGGCGGCGCAGGAGATTGCCGCCGCCACAAGCAGCCAAGTCGTCCACACGGTGGGCGGCTCCATAGTGCTTTACAAATTCAATCCCAAATTACACGAAAGAAAACCCAAACCCAAGGCAAAGCCAATAAAAAAGGGTAGTGCGACAAAAAAGCCTAGCGGTATACGCAAACAAATTGAAAAAAGAGGGCAAAGAAATGGGGACTAAAATCGGCATTATCGCCGCAATGGATATTGAATTACAGCTCCTGCGCCAGGATTTAGAGGGCGAGGAAAGTCAGGTAATCACAGGCAAAACCTACTACACAGGCAGCTTGTGCGGGCAGTCAGTGGTCATGGCAGTATGCGGCGTGGGCAAGGTCAACGCCGCCGTCTGCGCCCAGACAATGATACTCAAGTTTGCTCCCGAATTGCTCATCAATACAGGAGTCGCGGGAGGACTTGCCGCGGGAATCGGCGTGGGCGGCGTGGTGGTCGCTTCTGATGCGGTACAGCACGACATGGACACCACCGTCATCGGTTCGCCCCACGGCGCATTGGACGTCTGCGGGAAGTACACGGTGAACCTGCCCTGCGACAAAAATACGGCGCAAGCGTTGCTTGAACAGGCGAAAAAGCTAGGTGCTGCGGCGGTCTTGGGTACTGTGGCAAGCGGTGACCAGTTCATACACTGCCCTCAACGCAACGAGTTTTTGCGCGGCACTTTCAACGCCGCCTGCTGCGAGATGGAGGGCGGCGCCATTGCTCACGTCTGCGCAATGAGCGGCACAAGATGCGCCATAGTCCGTGTCATGAGCGACAGCGCGGACAACGACGCTCCTGTGAACTTTTTGGAATTTGCGCCCAAGGCGGCGGATTTGAGCGCAAAGATTGTCCGGGGTTTTTTGGGGGCTTTATGAAAATAAACACACTTTTCAACCAAAATGCCTGCACCCTGAGCTTTGAGGTTTTTCCTCCCAAGGCAAGCGGCGCTTTTGCGGCGGTTCAGGCGGCGACACAGGAAATGGCAAAGCTCGCGCCCCACTATATGTCCGTCACCTACGGCGCAGGTGGGGGAACTAGCGAAAACACTGTGGCGATCGCCTCTTACGTTCAGCACGAGCTGAAAACCACCGCCCTTGCCCACCTGACCTGCGTTTCATCCACCCGTGAGCAGGTGCGCGAGCAACTCGCGGGACTGAAAAAAGCGGGCATTGAGAACATCCTCGCCCTGCGCGGCGACAACCCCGAGGGGGTCAGCGGACATTACAAATACGCCAGTGAATTGATACAGGACATCGCCGCATTCGGGGATTTTTGTGTGGGCGCGGCGTGCTATCCTGAAGGTCACACCCAGAGCGCTTCCCAGGAACAGGATCTGCTGTATCTCAAAAAAAAGGTGGACTGCGGAGTATCATTTTTGTGTACACAGATGTTTTTTGACAACAATGTCCTGTACAGATTTTTGTATAAAGCCATGAAAATCGGCATTGATCTGCCCGTGACGGCGGGAATAATGCCCATCACAAATGCGGGGCAAATCAAGCGCATGGTGGAACTTTCCGGCGCGACGCTCCCCCCCGTACTGCTGTCCATCGTTGACCGCTTCGCAAGCTCTCCCGCCGCTCTTTATCAGGCGGGCATCGCTTACGCAATTTCCCAAATATTAGACCTACTGGCGAATGATATACGGGGCATCCACCTTTACACAATGAACAAACCCCAGGTGGCGCGGGACATTTTGGGCAGTCTGTCGGAGGTATTTTCATGTACCGTATAGGGCAGGGCTTTGACGCTCACCGTTTTGTTGCGGGGCGAAAACTGATTTTGGGCGGTGTGGATGTTCCCCACGATAAAGGGCTTGACGGGCATTCCGACGCGGATGTGCTTGTCCACGCCTTAATGGATGCTCTTCTGGGCGCGGCGGCGTTGGGAGATATCGGCAAGCACTTTCCTCCCGGCGACGACACCTACAAAGGCGCAAACAGCCTTGTGTTACTGGAAAAAGTCGTAGCATTGTTGACACGAAATAGCTATAGCATCGGTAATGTTGACTGCACAATAGTCGCTCAGCAACCCAAGCTTTCGCCGTATATTGACAAAATGCGCGGAAACCTGGCGCAAGTGATGGGTATCCCCCTTGAGCGGGTCAGCGTAAAAGCCACAACCGAGGAATACATGGGCTACACGGGACGATGTGAGGGTGTGGCGGCTCAGGCGGTGGCGTTGTTATTTCAGGATTAAAGATTGGACTTCTTGCGAAACATTATTCGCAAGAAGTCTGTTATATAGTCTCCTAACTTGAAAATCAACTTGTCTTTGCGCCCTATTTTCCATCTGACGTCGTCAAAAATGCTCGCAATACGAAAGTATTACTGCGCTTTTTTCCTTGCCAGACGAAAAATATTCTCACAAATCCTGAGCCGATTTTCAAGTTAATCGACTATAAGCTCTAAATTGCCCCCAAAACAAACTGCGCCATCTCATCTTTCTCAACGCATTCGTGGAAGCGGATTGCTTTGCCCGCAAGCTCCAATAACTGGGCGGGACAGGGAACGCCTGTGAGTTTTTCCAACTGCCGCGCTTGGGCGAATTCGTCCCCTTGGGGGGATGCGCCTATGGCATTGAGAACCGGCGTGACGAATTTGTAGGGGCTAGCGGTTGCGGCGATGATTGAGATTGCGTCGTCGCCCGTTTCTTCGCGGTATTGGCGCAAAACCTCGGCGCCAACGGCGGTGTGCGGATCACAGAGGTATTTGTTTTTTTCCCACATATTAGCAATTGCCGTCTGTGAGCCTATCTCGTCGCATGAACCTGCCCAAAAAACATCCTGGAGCTTTTCCAAAATATCCCGCTCCACTGTGTACTGTCCGTCCTGCGACAGAGCTTCCATGTAACCCCGGAGCCTCTCACAATCCCCATCGCACAGGAGAAAGAGCAAACGCTCCAGATTGCTAGAAATCAGGATGTCCATAGAGGGAGAGGTGGTGGTATAAAAATCCCGCCGGGCATTGTAGGTTCCCGTGCGGATGAAGTCCGTTAGGACACGGTTTTTGTTGCTCGCGCAGATGAGTTTGCCTATGGGAAGCCCCATTTCACGGGCATAGTACGCCGCAAGAATGTTGCCGAAATTCCCCGTGGGAACAACAAAATTCACTTTCCTTTTTTTGCCGGAAGCGACCTGTTGACGGGACATCAGCTGCGCATATGCGCTGAAATAGTAGGTAATTTGCGGTAGTAACCGCCCCCAATTTATAGAATTTGCGGAAGAAAATGCCAGATTTTTTTTCGCTAGTTTTTCTTTGATATCACTACTGGTGAAAATTGCTTTCACGCCTGTTTGGGCATCATCAAAGTTGCCCTTGACGGCGCAAACACCCACGTTACCGCCCTCTTGGGTGGTCATCTGCAGACACTGCATTGGGCTGACACCCTCGCTTGGATAGAACACCAATACCTGAGTGCCGTCAACGTCGCGGAAGCCCTCAAGAGCCGCCTTGCCCGTGTCGCCGCTAGTAGCTACTAGAATAACCATGTCCTTGGCGTTGGTTTTTTCCATGGAAAGGCGGAGTAATTGGGGAAGAAGCTGAAGCGCCATGTCCTTGAACGCGCAAGTTGGACCGTGAAAAAGCTCGAGCATATAGTCGTTTGCGCCAATTTTTACCAACGGCACGATTTTCTCCGTTGAAAATTGCTTGCCATAGGCGCGGTTAACGCTGTGGGAAATTTCTGTTAGGGTGAACTCCTCCAAAAATTTCTTGGAGATGAAACCTGCCCGGGCAGGGTAATCCATTGACCAAAGCTGCTCGATTTCCGTCATGGTCAATTGTGGGATACTTTCGGGCAAAAAAAGTCCACCTTCGGCGGAGATGCCCTGAACAATCGCTTGCGCTGCGCTGACGCGAACGTCTTTGTCCCGTGTGCTTATGTACTGCATTTTGTGCTCCGATTTTTATTTTTTAGATTCTGGAAAATCCAGTGTCCTATTCTAGCATATTCGGGAGATTTTTTCAAGTGATTTTTCATTCATGCACGGAAATTTAGTTTTGCAAAAAGAAAGATGTTTACAAATTCATAAATTTAGGGTATAATAGTATCAAGAATCTCAAGTTTTCTTGATTGAGGGGTATAAAATATGATGAACCTTGCAAGAGTATCAGCCAACGGTCAAATCACAATTCCGGTTGAAGTTCGCCGATTGCTGAATATAAAAACAGGTGATAAGCTTCTATTTCGTCAGCGCGAAGATGGCGATATCGTGGTTGGAAATGCAGCCGTTGTCGCCATACAAGAGGCGCAACGGGCGTTTGCGGGTGTCGCCGAACAGCTAGGCAATCCAAGCGATGACCATATTCAGTCTTGGGTTGACGAAATCCGTTACAAGAAAGGCGGAGTCGATTGAAAATACTTGTCGATACCAACATTCTTATTTCAGCTCTGCTGAATCCGAACGGCGTTCCTGCACAAGCGTTGCTTTTGGTTGCCCAAAATCATGAGTTGATTCTTTCTGACTACAATATCGCCGAGCTTCGCAGGGTTACATCTGAGAAATTTCCAAACAAACACGCCGATGTAGACGTGCTTTTGGCAAAATTGACGTACGAGATTGTACCCGCACCGCTCATGCCTCAAAAGCTCATAACCGACCCAAAAGATGCGCCGATACTTAACGCAGCTATTATCTATGAGGTCGACCTCATCATAAGCGGCGACAAGCATTTCAGAAATCTTGCGCTTGAACGCCCTAAAGTTGTGAGTGCTGCTGAATACTTAGCCCTTGAAGCAGCTGAGTAGTTTTTCTAAATCCCCAACATTTTCTGCATAACAGTGTCAGCCATTTTGATCGCACCGACGAGCACAAGCATATTGAATATCATCTCGCCGACATAGCTCCACACCTGCGTGACCGCCTCCTTGCTTGCATCCACTACAGGCGGACTTGATGCAAACAGCGAAAAGATGATACAGCCCAAGACGATAATTGCGCCCTCAAGACAGACGGCGGTGTAAGATTTCATAAACGAAACGCCGATACTGTAATTTGCAAGGAGTATTAACTATGAAAAAAAGAAAAAAACTTATCGTTATTTCTCTAGTAACTGTATTTGTTCTTACAATTGCTGTTTTTATTACTTTGCTAGACTACTACCCAACCATGGAATACGACCGAATTCTTTTCAGCATGGATGAGGTTTTGACTGCTCACGAGGAAATCCAAGGGCGCTACGAAAACCCGACAATAATTCGCGGCGCGAGCGGCAACTATTTCGTGGTGTTTGATTTGACGTATGACCCTGTTGAAGAGATGATAGCAAAGATTCGCACTGGCAAAGATTCATATGATCCGCTATTTGATCTTTCGCAAGAAGAAGGTATGTCGATGGGGTATGTTCGGGTAAGGAACAGATATTTTGAGTTTGGTAAAACAAAAATTCTAGAATATCAATTTGCATCAAATTATACTGAAACGCCATTTCCAGGCTTAATACGTTTTAGAAGTGGTGATGTAGATTTTGGTAAGCTCACTGACCCTGATATTGCGAAAATCGAAATCTATGTTGAAAATATTCTTGCGCAAACATGGCTCAGAAATAAAGACGAACGTTTTGGCACAAAGGACTTTTTCTTGATTGAGTTGGATAGCAAAGTTGCGAAGAAAAACTTTTCACATACACGCATGGTTTATTATAACTCCAAAGGGGAAGTACTTTATATGTCTTAAAGCGCACAGGCTTATTTCAGTTAATGATAGGAGGTTTGTCATGAAAAAAACAAAAATAATAATTGGTATCGCTGTGGCACTATTTTCTATCATACTGTTATTCCTTGCTTGGTTAAATGCAGATTTGACCGATCCAAGGATGGAATACGACCGTATTCTCTACAGCATAGACGAGGTTTTGACTGCTCATGAGGAAATCCAAGGGCACTACGAAAACCCGACAATCATTCGCGGTGCGAGTGGAAACTATTTTGTTGTTTTCGACTTAACTCACGACATTCAGCTCGGAGTGGCATTTTCTGAAATGACACATGAGGGACGCTCAATTGGCTGTGTTAGAGTAAGAAGCAGATTCTTTGATTTTGGCAAAATAAAAATCAAAGAATTCTATTATTTCACTGATTACGAAAAAGAGTTAGTATATCCTAATTTGCTAGTAAATGTTGTGGGTATTCCTATTCCTGTTCGCTTTGGGAAATTTATGGACGATGACGTAATGAAAATTGAAATCTACGTTGAGGATATTCTTGAGCAAACGTGGCTTAGAAATAAAGACGAACGTTTTGGCACAAAGGACTTTTTCTTGATTGAATTGGACGAAAAACGAATGAAGAAAAATCATTCACGTACACGCATGGTTTATTATAACTCCAAAGGAGAAGTACTTTATATGTCTTAAAGGGCGACCCCGCAACACACCCAACAGGTACTCCCGCGCAAAGGTGCCATTAACCCATACCACCTGAAATTCCGCCAACCGCAAAAACCTCCGCCGTCTTCAAATACGGCTCAAAGCGGCACTGGGTTACTTCCACAATAAGCTCGTCGGTTACAACAGGCTTGAATGTTGCCATCTTGCCAAAGCCGATAACTGTACCTGAGTACACCAATTTCCGCCCGTTTTTCTTCTGGGCATATACTTCAAAACGTTCAACACGCTGAGATTTTGTTGTGTCTTCCTCCATGCGCAAACGGTCGATTTTTCTCCGGGCAAAGCTAAACTCATAGCGATAAACTTCGTTATCCTCAACAAAACCTGGATCGGCAAACTCCGCAATCTTCAAGCTCTGCTCTCTCTTCAGCCGCCGCCCCATTTCCCGAAGTCTTTTCACGTCTCTTTTTGCGAAAATCCCGTCCTTTGTGGGTGGGATATTCAGTAATAAAAGGGCATTGCCTCCCGTGGAATCGTAGTAAATTTTCATGAGCTTGCGCAAGGATTTTGTGGTAAAATCCCATTTGCCGTGGTGAAACCAACCCCGGCGTATGGACACGTCCACCTCGGCGGGATACCACATAAACTTGTCAAAATCCTTCAAAAATTCGCGGCTGCCCATATCCTGTACCATACCCTTTTCCGCGTGTTTCTGGAATTTTTTGTAATCCTCGTCATCCTGGGCACCAATCTGCCCCATTTTGTAGTTTGGCACCACATTCCACTCACTCTCGCGGCACTTTCCGCGCTCATTGCCCACCCAACGCACATCTGGTCCTTGCCCGGAAATACAGATTTTCGGCTGTAGCTTTAATGCCGTCGACCATATGCGCTGAAAGTCGTAATCCTGCACAGGTTTGCCGTCCTTATGGGCGGCGCAGGCGCCGTCAAGCCACAGCATGAAAATCTCACCGTAACGTCCGTCAAGAAGCTCCGTAAGCTGTTCGATATAAAAATCGTTGTATTTCTCCGTACCGTAATGCCCGCTGTTCCTGTCCCAAGGGGAGAGATAGACGCCCATTTTCAGTCCATATTTTTTGCAGCTCCCGCTCAACTCCGCCAGAACATCCCCCTTACCGTTTTTGTAGGGACTGTTCTTGATAGAATGCTCCGTGGTTTCGGTCTGCCACAGGCAAAAGCCATCATGATGCTTGGCGGTAATAATTACGCCCTTCATCCCTGCGGCGGCAATCGCTTGGCACCACTGATCTGTATCCTGACAGCGGGGGTTAAAAATCGCGGGTGGCTCTTTGCCGTCACCCCACTCCCTGCCTGTAAAAGTGTTGACGGTATAGTGAACAAAAGCGTAAAATTTCATATCCTGCACAATAAGCTGCCGCTCATTAGGCAGGATTGATGTATAGAGTGCCAGTCTGTTTTCCATTAGATTCTCCTGTTGCGGACGGATAGGCATGGATTATAGCATAAAAATATTCAAGTGTCAATTTTGGAAGTGTATTGGGAAATGCACATCATCCATTTTGCTTTTTCTCCCCGTCTGTGTTATAATGTAAGGGTACACCTGTACGCTCTGGAGTTGTTACGCTCCAAAATATAGTCGATTAACTTGAAAATCGGCTCAGGATTTGGGAGAATATTTTTCGTCTGGCAAGGAAAAAAGCACAGTAATACTTTCGTATTACGAGCATTTTTGACGACGTCAGATGGAAAATAGACCGCAAAGACCAATTGATTTTCATGTTAGAAGACTATACATTCCGTACATCTCAAAACCCTCCAGGAGGTTAACACATATGAAAATATACAACACCCTAACTCGCCGCAAAGAGGAGTTTGTACCCCAAAAACCCCTCAGCGCGAAAATTTATGCCTGCGGTCCCACCGTTTATGACTACATCCACATCGGCAACGCCCGTCCACTGGTGGTTTTTGACGTGTTGCACCGCTTTTTGGCGTGGCGGGGCTATGACGTAAGCTTCATCCAAAACTTCACAGACATCGACGACAAAATAATCAACCGCGCCAAGGAGCTTGGCGTAGATTGGTCGGAAATTGCGGAAAAATATATCGCCGAATACTGGACAGATGCCCAGGGGTTGTGCCTGCGCAAAGCGACACAGCACCCCAAGGCGACAGAAAATATGGACGGAATAATAGAGATTGTCGAGGGACTTATCGGCAAAGGCTTTGCCTATGAGACGGATGGCGGCGTCTATTACAGCCCCGCAAAGTTCGCGCAATACGGTAAACTTTCACATCAGCCCCTTGACGAACTTATGGCGGGTGCGCGGATTAAGACAGAGGACATCAAGCGCGAACCCATGGATTTTGCCCTGTGGAAAGCGGCTAAAGAGGGCGAACCCTCCTGGGATTCCCCCTGGGGTAAGGGTCGGCCCGGTTGGCACATCGAATGCTCCGCTATGGTCATGCGCTATCACGGCGCGACAGCGGACATCCACTGCGGCGGACAGGATTTGGTTTTCCCCCACCACGAGAACGAAGTCGCCCAAAGTGAGGCATTCACCGGGAAACCTTTTGCTAATTATTGGATGCACAACGGCTACATCAACATCGACAACAAGAAAATGAGCAAGTCCAAAGGGAATTTCTTCACCGTACGTCAAGTCGCCGAGCATTTTGGCTACGCCCCCATCCGCTTCTTCCTCCTCTCCAGTCACTACCGCAGCCCCATAAACTACAGCCCCGACCTTCTCAAAAGTGCGGCATCCTCCCTGCAACGCCTGCAAAACTGTCGTGACAATCTCGCCTTTGCGCGAAAAAGCGCGGCTGTATTAGAAAACGATAGCGATTTAGCGGCACTGAAAAAGCTAGAGAAATACCGCTCCGCCTTTGTCGCTGCCCTCAACGACGACCTGAACACTGCCGACTCCCTTGCCGCGCTTTTCGATTTGGTACGGGCAATCAACACCCGCATTTTGGAGGGCGAGCCGTCCAAACGCCTGTGCAAGGCGGTGCTGAAGCTCTTTGACGAGTTGTGCGGCGTGTTGGGGATTTTACAGGACGCAAAAGACAAGGTTAATCAAGAGGACGAAAAAATCGAGGCACTCATTGCCGCGCGTACCCAAGCACGAGCCGAGAAAAACTGGGCAGAAGCGGACAGGATCCGCGATGAACTTAACGCCATGAACGTCGTCCTTGAGGACACGCCCTTAGGGGTAAAATGGAGGAGAGAGGGTTGAGACTATACAGAAAGGCTGCGAGAGATAAATACAACGGTTTTCGCGAATATTATGTACGCCAATTCCCTCGCACATGGTGGGAGCTGTGATGATTACCGCTCATGCGGGTGCATTGGGAACCCGCGCCAATAGTCTTGAGTCCCTGAAAACCTGTGTGGATTTTTTCGGCGCTTCAGGCTGCATTGAGGTTGACGTTCGCTTTAACGGCGCAGGAGTCCCTGTTCTCACCCACAATGCGCCGATTTTCGGCGAGAACACCTTGGAACTCTCACGGCTGTTCGAGCTGATTAAGGGGACGAATATCACGTTGAATCTTGACCTGAAAGAACGCTCGAACCTCGGTGAAATACAACGCTTAGGGAAAGTTTTTTCTGTACT
>Ga0099364_10011190_pt1 | contig 12280 bp, 8 predicted proteins | sample TergutTh196P3_FD_73070 | JGI IMG/M metagenome (GOLD analysis project Ga0099364, IMG submission 73070) | Microcerotermes parvus P3 segment gut microbial communities from Pointe-Noire, Republic of the Congo - Th196 P3 | ecosystem: Host-associated > Arthropoda: Insects > Digestive system > Gut ...
ACGACGAATTTCATTTCGAAGAACTGTTTCATCAAAACTTTTTGTTATTCTATTCATATTTCGTTTCCTTTCTATGTAACTCTATTTTTTGAAAATATTGCAACGAAATATGTAACTTCTACAGCAACGACGAGAGGGGGTAGTGACACGGAGATTGCTTCGTGAGGATAATATGAAGGGACCTCGCAACGACGGGAGGAGGTAGTGACACGGAGATTGCTTCGTGAGGATAATATGAAGGGACCTCGCAACGACGAGAGGGGGTAGTGACACGGAGATTGCTTCGTGAGGATAGCATGAAGGGACCTCGCAACGACGGGAGGGGGTAGTGACACGGAGATTGCTTCGGGGGGATAGCATGAAGGGACCTCGCAACGACGGGAGGAGGTAGTGACACGGAGATTGCTTCGTGAGGATAGCATGAAGGGACCTCGCAACGACGGGCGGGGGTAGTGACACGGAGATTGCTTCGGGGGGATAGCAAGAAGGGACCTCGCAACGACGGTATTGTCAATTATACACTACAGGCGTAAGCAATACGCCACTACGATATGGGGTCTGAGATAGGGGGTAGTGACACGGAGATTGCTTCGGGGGGATAATATGAAGGGACCTCGCAACGACGAGAGGGGGTAGTGACACGGAGATTGCTTCGTGAGGATAATATGAAGGGACCTCGCAACTACGGGCAGGGGGAAGATTCAAGCGAGGGACCTCGCAACTACGGGCAGGGTTGAAAGTTTGGAGTTATAGATGAGGTAATGTATAAATTTAATTATTTTTGGCATGATTGGCAAAAAGTAGTGCTTCTCCCAGCTTGTTTTATCTTTATAAGATCCGCATAACAGATGCAACAATTTTTTTTTCCATACACTTTCAAGAAATTTTGAAAATCACCTGTTTTATCGTCAACTCTCCTGAAATCGGAGATACTTGTTCCGTTGTGCTGTATAGCAAGCTCTAAAATGTCTTTTGTATTTTGATAAATATCTTTTATTTCCTTTTTTTTCAAAGAATTTGCAGGTCTGGTTGGCATAATTTTTGAAAGAAAAAGTATTTCTTGAGCATAAATATTACCTATTCCAGCTATCAGAGTCTGGTCAAGGAGCAAGTTTTTTATAGGAGTTTTCTTTGATTTACAAATATCGTAAAACAATTTGAAAGTGAAATGTTCGGACAATGCGTCTATACCTATTTTTTTCAAGCTCTCAATTCTTGTGTTTATGGGAACTATCTCTATTTTACCAAAGGTTCTCACATCATTAAAAATCAGACAAGCTCCGTCATTGAATAAAAAAACAACCCTAGTATGCTTTTCATCAAAACCTTTAGAACTGTGATGATATATGAGTTTACCGGTCATCCTAAGATGGATAACAATAAGAAAATCTATACCACTTAGGTTGTTAATTTTTATAATTAAATATTTACCAATTCTGGAAATTTGATTAATAATTCCTTTTACATCAGTGTTATGAAGGTTTTCAAAAGCTCTTGGCAATAAAATCCTCATGTCACATATTTCTTTGCCGAGCACCTGTTTTTCGAGGTCTCTTTTGATAGTTTCTACTTCTGGTAATTCTGGCATATTTTTTCCTTGTAAATAAATTCTTTCTGTCTATATATCTCAAAACACACAACAGAGCAAGCAGTAGCGACATTTAAAGAATTTTTCCACCCCAAAATGGGTAACATAATACAATTATCACAAAAATCAATCACCTCTTCGGATATTCCGAGAGCTTCATTTCCTAAGACAATAGCAATTTTTTCATGAAAATTTTGTTCATATACAGATTTTGCCTTTTCAACCGTTTCTAAAGCATAAACTTTAAACTCGTTATTTTGAGCTTTTCTCACAGCAGTTATAGTGTCATTAAAAAACTGCCATCTTATCTTATTTTGAGTTCCCATAGCAGTGTTGGCTATTTTTGGATGATCAGGTTTAGGAGTATAGCCACAAAACCAAATTTCTTCAAGATTTAAGCATTCGGCAGTTCTGATGATAGCGCCTACATTGAAAGCAGACCTCAAATTATCAAGAATAATGATAACAGGTAAAATTTTTGATTTTTTATCGTTATCTTTTTTTAAAACATTGATTTCTGGTAAAAAATGAAAATCTTTATGCTCTATGATATCATCGTATAAAAGATGCCTTAACGATTGATAAATATCAGATAAAATGTTATAAGCATATTTCCATGGTATAGGATCTGATAATTCGAAAATATAGTCTTTCCAGTCAGATCTTCCCATATTTTCTAATAAAAAGGGCATTTTAGTGTATATATCTTCATGATGATATAGTTTATTGGCTAATATTTCTTCAATCTCAATAAAAAAATGTATCAATATTTTTTTTCTTTTTTCTTCTGAAAAATTATCCCATTTTTTTTCTGAAATTAAAGTTAAACATTTATATTTCATGATTTCTCCTTTTGTTATCGCATTTACATCAAGGACAACGGATCAACATCAATCGTCATATCTATTTTATGTGGACAATCAAAATTTAATAAAAACATATCTAAAAACCTTTGAATATAATTAGTTTTAGATGATTTTATAATAAAATGATATCTATATTTATTTTTAATTTTTGGCAATGGAGCTTCTATGAAAGGTAAAAGCATAAATTCATTACTTGGAAACTCATTTTTTAATTTAATTAATAAAACTTGTTGAGAAATAAGTTTTTCTTTTAAAAAGATCAAATCTGGACAGGAAAACAGGGCGCGTGCAATTCTTATTTTAGGGGGATAAAAAACTTCAGATCTCAGTATCATTTCATTCTTTGAAAAACTCAAAAAATCTTGTTGAGCAGCATAAACGAGAGCATAATGGTCTGGATTTCTGGACTGTATAATAACTTCTCCTTTTTTATCACCTCTACCTGATCTACCAGCTACTTGCGTTAACAATTGAAAAGTCCTTTCTGTAGAACGAAAATCAGGAATATTCAGTGAAACATCTGCCAAAATCACTCCTACCAGCGTTACATTGTGAAAATCAAGTCCTTTGGAAATCATCTGAGTGCCAATTAATATATCGATATGTTTATTTTTCATCGCTTCAAACATCTCATTGAAGCTGTTTTTTTTTCTTGTTGTATCTGAATCCATTCTCAAAATCTTAGCGCTAGGAAATAATATTTTCAACTGACTGTCTATCTGTTCTGTCCCAGGCGAACCATATAAAAATCTATAACTACCACAATCAGAGCATTTTCTTGGCACTTCCTCAAAATAACCACAATAATGGCATAAAATTTTATTTTCTTTTTTATGATAATTTAAACTAATGTCGCAATCAGGGCATCGAGAGAGTTTGCCACAGTTTACACATTGTAAAAAATTTGCATATCCTCTTCTATTATGAAATAGTATGATTTGTTCTTTTTTTTCAAGCCTATCATTTATTTTTTCTTTCAATTCTTTTGAAAATAGTCCTTCAGAAGATATCGATGAAGAGTTGTTGTTCTTTTCATCAGGAGTAAGTGATTTGGAGTTTTCTCTAAGATCAATTATTTTTACACTTGGTAAGATAGCATTCCCTGGTCTGGTAGTAAGGGTTAATAAACGATACTTTTTATTTAAAGCATTATTCCAGCTTTCCAAAGAAGGCGTGGCACTCCCTAAAATCACAATAGCATTTTCTAATTCACCCCTCATTACAGCTATATCGCGACCATTATAACAGGGCTGATGATCTTGTTTATAAGATGATTCATGCTCTTCGTCAACAATAATCACACCAATATTTTTCAAAGGAGCAAAGATAGCACTCCTAGCTCCAATGACTATCTTTATTTTGCCTTGCGTTATCAGCTTCCACTGCATATAACGTTCTCTGTCTGTGAGGCTGCTATGCAAAACAGCAATATTATTTCCAAAGGAATGAAAAAATCTATAAACTGTTTGAGGAGTTAATGAAATCTCAGGAACAAGCATCAAAGCTGATTTTCCGAGTTTTTGACAATGTTTGATGGCTTCGATATAAACTTCCGTTTTTCCACTACCTGTGATTCCATATAAAAGAAAAGTTCTATTGGAGTGATTTTTATGTAATTCATTATTTGTGATTTGCTCACATATTTCCGTTATTGCCTTAGTTTGCTCATAGTTTAGGTTCACTTCTTTGGGTGTCTGGAGCTCAGGAAAAGAAAATAAATCAGGGTCTATTTTCTTTGGGTAAATCTCGATTAATCCTTTTTTTTGTAGACCTTTGAGAATGGTATAAGAAATATCATTGACCAACTCTGCTAATAATATTTCTGATTTATCCTGATTTATTTTAGTAAGTATATGATTATATGCTTGTTTCTGCTTAGAAGAACTTGAAAATTTTTCTTCAATGGAAGAAGAATCATGTTTTATAATTTTCACAAAATTCGCATATTTTGGTTTTATTTTCTCATCAAAAGTCCTATATACTTCTATAATTTGTTTCTTTTCAAGAGATTCAAGAGCATGATAAAAATCTTGCGCTTTGATAGATTCCCTTATTATAGCAATTTGAACCCAGTCTTCAGCAGGCTGAAGAAAATCAAGAATAAGTTGTTCTGTTTTGGATAAATCCTCTTTTTCTGAAAAATGAGTGATTTGTTCTTCTGCTGAATGTTTTGTTATAGTCGAGCTATGATTTGCAACTTTAGTCAGTCTGACTTTTTGGGTGATATGGTGCTTCAAGGCAAGCGGTAACATAGTATCTATAACAATTCCGTGAGCAGTTTTGTAATAATCAGACATCCAAGTTGACAGTTTCAGCATTTCGCGAGACATAACAGGCTCATCATCAATAATTTCCAGAATATTCTTGTATCTGATGGGTTTTAGAGATGAATCTGGGTTGTTTTTGTTATATTCAATTTTATTGATATTTATTTGTTTTATTACTATGCCTGTATACAGGTTTCTACCAACAGAGACAATGACTCTGATACCTTCTTTCAAATTGATTTTAGATTTGTAAATCAAATTTGCTTTCAGTTTTAAAGGAACAGAAACCTCAAAAAAGTATTCCATGTTTTAAGCACTCCTATAGAAAATCATCATCCTGTGCCGTAAATTTACATGATTGACATAATCTTCTGTAAATTATTTTTTACACAAAGAGATTAGGCTTATACAATAAGCCGCTACAATTTCTGCGAGATTAGGCTTATACAATAAGCCACTGCGATTTCGCGAGATTAGGCTTATGGAATAAGCCACTACGATTTCGCAAGATTAGGCTTATGCAATAAGCCACTACGATTTCGCAAGATTTGGCTTATGCAATAAGCCACTACAATTTCTACTACAATTTCTGCGTTAATTTACCTAAAGCTATTGACGACCGTTTTCACAGCTTGACATCTATCCAGTAGATAAGGCATCAAATCGAGAGGTATCTGAGTATTCGCATCACTGAGAGCTTCTTCAGGGTTTGGGTGAGTTTCTAAGAACAGCCCATCGACATAACCAGTTGCCATCGCAGCTTGCGCCATCATAGGAGCAAATTCTGGAGTTCCGCCAGTAGTATTGCCAATAGAAGGTTTTTGCAAGCTATGTGAAACATCGTAAATTACAGGGTATTTGGCAATTTTCATCAATGGAAAACTCCTAAAGTCAACCACCAAATTGTGATAACCAAAAGTCGTGCCTCTTTCGGTGAACATGACTTTATAATTGTTGTGAACAATAACTTTTTCAAGCTGTTTTGACATGTCTTCTGGTGCGAGGAACTGCCCTTTTTTTAGGTTAATAATTTTCCCCGTTTTAGCAGCCGCAGAAATGAGATTAGTTTGCCTGCATAAAAATGCTGGTATCTGTATAATATCAACTATTTCAGCAACTGCTCTAACTTCACTTGATTCATGAACATCAGTAAGAATGGGAATCTCAAATTGTTCTTTAATTTTTTGCAGGATTCTCAATCCCTTTGCCATACCTGGTCCTGTATAAGACTGGACAGAAGTTCTGTTTGCTTTAACAAATGAGGATTTAAAAATCAAAGGAATATTTCTCTCAGAGGTAATTTTTTTTAGTTTTTCAGCGATATTCATCATGAGAATTTCTTCTTCAATGACACAAGGTCCGGCAATCAAAAAAAATGTGTCTGTTTCTAACAATTTCTTGTATAAATCATCGTGTGTATCCATTTTTTTCTCCTAAAATTTATTTCTTATACTAATCCTCATTTAGAAAGTAACCTCAGATTTCCATCTGACGATTGAGATATATACTCGAACTAGAAAGTTCGAGCTACATTTTAAATGAGGATTAGTCTTAATTAATTTTTTCATTTTGATTTTATTTATCGAATAAATCTGGATTTTCTTCTATAAAATGGTCTTTAGCTTTCCAGAAAGTGCTTTCTTGTTTCATTTGTTTTTTACAGTAAAAATAACCCATGACAGCGACAAACAAAGCACCAAGTGCGTCAACAATGAGATCCTTCATGGTGTCTAACACTCCGAGTCGAGTATCTCCAAAGCCATCAAGGAGTCCAAGATTTCGAGCCTTTTGCATATTTAAACCAAATAAATGATCTACTAAAAATTCAATAATTTCCCACAAAGCTCCAATGGATAAAGCAAAACAGAAAGTAAATAAAGCTATAAAAAAAGGACTTAGTCTTAAGTGAATATCTTTGTCACGGTTCAAGGTAAAGATCAAAATAAATCCAATATAGCCAAGCAATATAGCTGAAGTCGAATGCAACATTGAATCCCACCACTTGATTCGATAATAAAAATCATGAACTTCACCAAGATACATAGCAGCAAAAATGAAAAGCAAGAAAAATATCTGAAATTCGACAGGTATCTTTATATTTGTCTTTTTAGAAAAAATTGTTGGGAGTGCAAACAATAAAAGAGCAATGAGTAAGCTAAAAAAACCTTCCCATTCGATAGGCTCAAAAATATCAACAATTATGTGAGCAATTAAAGCTAAAGATGTCAGCCCGATAAAAGTAAATCGTAAAGTGATTTCTACTTTTTCAGCTAATGTCTTTTTTTTCATAACAAGTTCCTTTTGAAAATAGTTCTAAGGTAAAAGAAAAATAAAAGTTGTTTTTCGTCAACTGTTTTTTCGGATTTCATGTAAGGAATAACATATTGAATGGTTTGGAAGAGATACAATAATCATCTCTATCAGAAAAAACGAAAAATTATCAGATAATGTGGGAATCGGTATTTTGAGTTCTGATAATGTTAAAAACCAAATTTTCTTTATGGAATGATTTTATTAAAAGAATTTTTTTACTAGTGTCATCTTACTACATATCGTAGGGAGAAATACCTTGACAAAAATAAGTGGTTTGTATAAATGGGTAAAATGGGTAGAAAAAAATAAAAATGGAAAGGAAAAATGTATCAAACTTACTAATTTACATGACAATAAAACTTGCCATTTGAATGCTCTCCATATAAAATAAATTGAATAAAAAAGGAAACAATAAATGATTTCAAAGCTAGTAAAATTTTTTCTAGGCGACAAAAAAGTCGATGAGATTAACAAATACAAGCCTTTTGTTGAAGCTATAAATCAAAGGTTTGCAGAATTAGAAGATGTCTCAGATGATGAGTTGCGGGAATTGATAAGCAAAGTTCGTGAGGACATAAAAAATAAGATAGCACCAAACGAGGAAACACTCGAAGAGTTGATAAAGGAATATCAAGAAGTTCCAACCGAAAATGAACGAGATAAAATCGGAAATGAGATAGATAAACAAAAGAAAATCTTGAAAGAAACTACCAAAGATATCTTGGATGATAATTTAATAGAAGTCTTTGCAGTAGTAAAAGAGACCTGTAGACGATTGCTTGGTCATCAATACAAAGTGAGAGGGCATGATGTGAGATGGGATATGGTGCCTTTTGATGTCCAACTCATAGGTGGGATTGCCTTACACCAAGGTAATATTTCAGAAATGGCAACAGGTGAGGGTAAAACCCTCGTGGCAACCTTACCATTATTTTTGAATGCCCTGACTGGTCGCGGAGTTCATCTTGTAACTGTGAATGATTATCTTGTGCAAAGAGACGCAGAATGGATGTCTCCTATCTTTGATTTTCATGGAATAACTGTTGGAACAATCACGACAGGAATGGAACCATATGGTCGTCAAGACTCATACAATTGTGACATCACATATGGCACTAATAGTGAATTTGGATTTGACTATCTACGCGATAACATGGCTATATCTCCTCAACATTTATCTCAAAGGGGTCATTATTTTGCAATTATTGACGAAGTAGACTCAATATTGATAGATGAAGCTCGAACCCCATTGATAATTTCAGGACCAGTAGCCGAAAGTAAGAATTTTTATCGCGAAATCGACCCCATAGTCAAAAATATCATCAACTTTCAAAATCAGCTGGTGCAAAGATATATGTCTGAAATACGAAACCTCCAAAAACAAGAAGAACTATCTATAGAAGAAAATGAAAAACTTTGTTGGCTATTAATTAGCGTTCAAAGAGGATCACCTAAAAATAAAGCCTTCGCAAAACTCATGCAAGAACCTGATTTAAAAAAGGCAGTTCAAGATTTTGAAGGAGTCCTGCTCCGAGATAAAAGACTACATGATGTAGATAGTGACCTCTTCTTTGTTATAGAAGAAAAAAACAATTCAGCTGAAATCTGTGACAAAGGGCAAGATATTATACAAGAAAAATATCCTGATATCTTTACAGTAGAACAACTTGAAGATATTTTGAAAAAAGTAGATGAAGAAGACTTGTCAGATAGTGAAAAACAAATCAAAAAAGAAAAACTGTCCTCACAATATTTCGACAAAAATGAGATTCTGCACAATATTTCACAACTGATAAAGGCATATTCTTTATTTGAAAGAGATGTAGATTATGTGATAGAAGATAATAAGGTAGTCATTGTTGACCAATTTACAGGCAGAATGATGCCGGGGAGAAGATTTAGCGATGGTCTGCATCAAGCTCTGGAAGCAAAAGAAAGAGTAAAAATCGAGGAAGCAACTCAGACTTATGCAACCATCACTCTACAGAATTATTTCAGAATGTATGAAAAGCTCTCCGGCATGACAGGAACAGCGGTGACAGAAGAAGGAGAGTTTTTAGAGATTTACAAACTACCTGTAAAGGTGATCCCCACAAATTTACCAATCACTCGCCTTGACCATGATGATGTGATTTATATGACTAAAAATGAGAAATATATTGCTATCATCAATGAAATAGAGTATTGGCACGCTCAAAATAAACCTGTTCTGGTGGGAACTGTCACCGTTGAATCCTCAGAAACTTTGAGCAGACTATTACAAAGAAAAAAAATACCACATAAAGTTTTAAATGCGAAATATCATCAGCAAGAGGCGGAAATAGTTACGAATGCAGGGCAACCCGGTTCTGTGACAATAGCAACCAATATGGCCGGTCGTGGAACCGATATTAAACTCGGTAAAGGTGTTATCTCAAGAGAAAAAAATGAATATCTGGGATTAAAAACAGATATAACAGAAGAATTTCCTTTTGGCTTGCCGCTCGATGGTCTTCATATAATCGGAACCGAAAGGCATGAAAGTAGACGAATCGATAGACAGCTGCGTGGTCGCGCTGGAAGACAAGGCGATCCTGGTTCATCAAGATTTTATCTTTCTTTGGAGGATGATTTGATGAGACTTTTTGGTTCTGAAAAAATCGCACCTTTGATGATGAAACTCGGCATCCAAACAGGAGAGGCGATCCGCCATCCCTGGATGTCAAAAACAGTAGAAGGGGCGCAAAAAAAGGTAGAAAGTCAAAATTTTGAGATACGAAAAAATTTAATAAAATATGATGAGGTAATGAATCAACAACGCGAAGTGATTTATTCCTATCGAAGAAATGTCTTGAAAGGATATGAAGTAAAAAATGACATACTCGAGATGATTGAAACTACAATAGAAAACTTGGTAGAAACTCATATCGGAGATATAAAATATGCTGAAGATATGCCTCTGGACAGAATCATTTACTGGATAGAACATTTTCTAAAAATAAGGATATCTATGAGCGAATTTAACATGAATAGGCTCGATAAAGAAATATTTGGAGAAACTCTACTTGAAATCGTAAATCAAGCTTATGAAAATAGAGAAAAAATGCTCGGAGAGGATATATTAAGAGAGATAGAAAGACGCTCACTCCTCGAAATAGTGGACAATGAATGGCGAATGCACCTGCATGAAATGGATGCCCTAAAGGAAGGGATATTCTTCCGCTCTTATGCCCAAAAAGATCCTTTGACAGAATATAAAAAAGAATCTTTTGAACTGTTCAACGAAATGATTTTAAGGATTCATGAAAATACAGTTAAAAGAGTATTCAATACTTTTATTATCACTCAGTTGAATATGCAAAATATTCAGAATTTGATGAAAGATACAACAATGAGAAAAGAACAATTGTCTGCAATGGAACAAGCAGCGAGACGAGCTATTTTGTCAGGACAAGTATCCGGATCTCGAGGATCACAAAAAGTTGATGAGAAAAGACATAAAGATGGAGAAACCAGACAACAACCAGTAATCGCAGATACAAAAATAGGTAGGAATGACCCTTGCCCGTGTGCATCAGGAAAAAAATATAAGAAATGTTGCGGAGTCGCAGGTATCGACAATGATTAGAATAAAATAATGAGATATAAAGTGAAACATTTCAACACAGCAGGTCAGATGAGGGTAGAACAGAATTATATGGTCGGCTATGTAGAAGCAACTCCTCAGCTTGTATTGCAAGGATTTTTTCAAAGGGTGGTGAATGGTGGAGGTTATATCAATCGCGAATATGGATTAGGTAGACGCAAAGTAGACTTGATGATAAAATGGAAATATAATTCTCCAGAAATAGATATTGGAATAAATCGAGAAGAAGAGAAGGTAAAATATCAAAATATCGTGATCGAACTCAAGGTAATAGGTAAAAAACAAAGCTATGAAAAGGTAAAAAGCGAGGGAATAATACAAACAGCAAAATATGCGAAATATTGTGGGGAAAAAGAAGCTCAGCTTTTGATTTTTGATAGAGATAGAAGTCAGAAATGGGGAGCAGAGGAAAAAAATGAACTAGTCGAACATGATGGCATGAAGATAGAGATATGGAAACTGGGGTGCGGTGAAGAGGATTGAAAAGATAAGAGTAAACCTCAAAAAGACGAGATATGATTATCCTCGTTGTAGAAAAAAACACAAAATTGGAGATAAACCTTGACGGAAAAGAATTATTTAAGTTTTTACAAAAGTATTGCTCATTTTGATGGAATAGAGACCGATGATTTTTTTTCAAATGATATTGTTAAAAAAGCAAAAAATTTTTTTACAAAAGATTATGAGTTTTTTAAAAGACAGATCAGTAATGAAGAAAAGCAAGTAATAAGGCAAGATGCTTTTGATTTAATGTTGTTTTGGGTAAATGATGAAGAATTGTCAATAGATTTTTTTGAAAGATTTCTTGCAATATTGGTATCATTTTCAAATGAAATCACAAACCCTATAGATAAAGACTCCTTATCGGGTATGATAGAGATGATAAGTATAATAGATTTCAAAGATCATGCAATCTACACAACCATAGAGATATTTATCAATCACCCATTTTTGATGAAAGGACATATTAATGTTGTTCACTGAAACAACAAATTCTCTTGACATTAATCTATATATTTTTTGAAAAATAAAATACAACTTGCTTCGTTTCTGGCAAAGCCCACTAATGTCAGATGCTGTCATAAGATAGATTTTTCCTTTTCATTATACTAAAACGAGTTGTTTTCAATCTTAGTTTTGATGGTGTATAATGGCCGATCCTGTGCGTAACGATAATCTGTAACTCCATATTTAGTATTGAATTTGAGATTATTCACTTCGTTCAGAATGGCAAAATATTATTTTATTGAAGACAGCTAAATAGTTTGAAAAATGCGAAGTAAAGTTCCACATATTTTTAGGTTCGGACACGCCAAACCTCTCTGGTCATGTCCCTTATGACAATAAATTGTTAAAGTCCGTCCTAATCCTTAGGTGCCATAACCCCAACTGCATAAAAGATACATAAAAGACAAAAATTATTTTGCTAAATTTTGTCAAAAAATGAAGATTTTTAGTAACCGTTTTGAAAAACCTGACACCTATATAGTGTAGGATAAAAAATTTTACAAGGGAAATTACGGATGGATAGAAAAACAGCAGAAGAAGTTGTTATCAATAATATTGGCACAATATATGGTTTCGCTCGTTCAAAAGAATGGGATGTTGACAAGATTGAAGA
>Ga0099364_10011191_pt1 | contig 12280 bp, 10 predicted proteins | sample TergutTh196P3_FD_73070 | JGI IMG/M metagenome (GOLD analysis project Ga0099364, IMG submission 73070) | Microcerotermes parvus P3 segment gut microbial communities from Pointe-Noire, Republic of the Congo - Th196 P3 | ecosystem: Host-associated > Arthropoda: Insects > Digestive system > Gut ...
AAAAGCATTTGCAGGCATTTATTGACGAGTTTTGTTATCGTTTTAACCGTCGCTTTTGGTCGAATCAGTTTTTTGCAAGGACACTCTTTGCGTGTGCTAATGCCTCTCCGTTTACTCGATATGATCTGATTGGATAGCCATATTTTCTCAAGAATCAATTTCAGCATACCTTCCTGAGTGCCGGTGCGTCAAATGTGGCAACATCTTCGATTGCGGGAAGCGCGTTGAGCAGCAATAACTTATTGGTGAGTCTTTGTAGACCGGACCGCGTTTTATATAAAACCGTCGCGTTGGATGAATCCAATTCCGTCGCTATCGAAGTACCAGGCAATAGCAATATGAAAGGAGCATGGTCTTTTAAGGCAGCAGGCCCTAACAGCTATTCGGGTAATGCGATGGTAATAGCGGCAAGCACGTTTGCAGAGGAAAATAACAATACTGTTCCCGGCGGTGGCGGTTGTTCCACGTTTGGTTTCGGATTCGTCATTCTCGCGCTTGCGATAAGTTCGGCATTGATCAAAAAAGGCGGCAGGCTGTAGCAAAGTACCAAAGCCGAGTATACTCGTATATGAAAACGACGGAGGGCGAAAGCTCTCCGTCTCTGTTAGAACTGCGTATCCACACCTTCGTTTAGCGCCCGTTTCAGTCGGCGATTAAACGGATTGAGAGTCTTTCATTTTCGTGAACTCATCAATATTGATAAGCGTTTTGTTTTGTTCTATATATTCGTCAATAAACGTCCGCAGCGTATCAACGGCGGTAGTTCGTTTCAGCGCGGCAATAGCCGTAAACAATGTCCATTTGTCCGCGTCAATTCTCAATGTGAAGCCTATTTGGTTATCTTTCATATTGGCTCTCACCTCCATTACCGCATATTATATCATAATGGTTTTATATTCAAGATGAAATGAGACAAAAATTTTATATGATATTGTTGACATAAAATAATCCATGCTGTATAATAAATTATGGATGATATATCATAGTGATTATCTTGGGCTCACGCCGAAAGGGGGTGACACTTTCAATTTCCGCAACATTTGACAAACTATTTTGAGAAGGTAGGGAATAATATGAAATATCAAGTGAAAATAACAGAAATGCTTGCAATGACTATCGAAGTTGAAGCTCTATCATCAGAAGAAGCCGTCAATCAGGTGAAAAATAAGTATTGGAATGAAGAAATAGTGGTTGAAAGCAGCGCGAGGCCTGATGTTGAATTTATAGCGTCGCCGATAGGGTTACAGCTTCCATAGAAAAGAGGGGGGATGAGCCCCCCCTTTTTCTTATATTATTACACCGGCAGATCAGGGTTATCTATTGCGGCGATAACGCCCTATTTTGGCCCAAAAGTCGAAATAGGGCGTTATCGCCGCGCTTATTGTTTTCTGATTTCTTTTGCCCACGAATCCTTCAGTGAAACGGTGAGATTGAACACCGGGTTTGTTTCCGTCATATCCGCGTCGGCGCAGAAATACCCCTGTCGCATGAATTGGAAATTATCCAGCGGCTTCGCCCCAGCCAGCCACGGCTCAACGAGCGCGTTTTCCAGTACGACGAGGGATTCGGGATTTAGATAATCCGTGTAATCCTTGCCCTCTTCCATTTCGCCCATGTTGCGGAGTGTGAAAAGATGGCCGTAGAGATTGACCTTCGCGGGGATGGCGTCGCCCGCCCATACCCAGTGAAGCGTTCCCTTGACTTTGCGTCCGTCCGGCGTGTCTCCTCCGCGCGTCTCCATATCGACCGTACAGCGCAGTTCGACGATCTCTCCCACCGAGTCCTTCACGAAATCTGTGCAGGTAATCATATAAGCGTGCTTCAGGCGCACTTCCTTATTCGGCGCAAGTCGGAAAAATCCTTTGACCGGTTCTTCCATGAAATCCTCGCGGTCGATGTATATCTCGCGTCCCATTCGGATCGTCCGCGTTCCCGCGCCTTCGTCCTCGGGATTGTTATCCGCGGGCAGTTCGTCGACAAAATTTTCCGGCCAATTCGTAAGCACTACTTTCAATGGACGCAGCACGGCCATCGCGCGGAGGGCGGTTTTATTCAATTCGTCGCGCAGAAAATGCTGCAACAGCTCGATGTCCACCATGCTGTCGGCTTTCGAGACGCCTATCTCCCGGCAGAAACGCCGAATCGACGCCGGAGTGTAACCTCGCCTGCGGAAACCGCATATCGTCGGCATACGGGGATCGTCCCAGCCGGAGACGATTTTCGACGACACAAGTTCGAGAAGCCTGCGCTTGCTCATCACCGTGTAACTCAAATTCAGGCGCGCAAACTCGAACTGGCGCGGCACATGCGGCACATTGACGTTTTCTATGAACCAGTCGTACAGCGGCCTGTGATCCTGAAATTCCAGCGTGCAGATTGAATGTGTAATACCTTCGATCGCGTCCTCGTAGCCGTGAGCGTAGTCGTACATAGGATAGACGCACCACCTGCCGCCCGTCCGGTAATGATCCCGTTTCAAAATGCGGTACATAACAGGATCGCGCATGTTCATATTACTGCTCGCCATGTCTATCTTCGCGCGCAGCACTTTTGTCCCCTCATCGAATTCCCCTTTTGCCATCCGCTCGAACAGGTCAAGATTTTCCTCGGGGGCGCGATCGCGATACGGCGATTCCACGCCGGGCTGCGTCAGAGTACCGCGGTTCCGGCGTATTTCCTCGGCGGCCTGATCGTCGACATATGCCTTTCCGGCCTTGATGAGATCGACGGCCCAGGCGTAAAACTGGTCGAAATAGTCGGAGGCGTGGCAAAGATTTGCCCACCGAAAGCCTAGCCATTTGACGTCGTTCATTATGGATTCGACGTACTCCGTCTCTTCCGTGGCCGGGTTCGTATCGTCGAAGCGCAGGTTGCACTCGCCGCCGAACCGCTCGGCCAAGCCGAAGTTCAAGCAGATAGACTTTGCGTGTCCGATGTGAAGATAGCCGTTAGGCTCCGGAGGGAAACGCGTGATGGGGGTTTTGATAACTCCGCTTTCCATATCGTTTATAATGATCTCTTCAATAAAATTGGAATACTCGCCTTCCGTTTTCGTCATTCCCGCTGCCTCCAGTGTTAACTTTTTTTGTACGCATCCAGCCGATAAGCCTTCGCGGTTATCGTACTATACTGAGGCCAAGAGTCAATAAGCAAAGCCGAAATACCCTTCGTACTTTTCGAGCCCAATTAACGGAACGTAAAAACGAGCGCAAAAAAAGAGGAGCGAATCCCGCTCCCCTGAGTGATGTCATTCGCTCCTATGCTCACCGTGATCCTCAAGGGCATTAACGTTTGAGGACAATACAGCGGCTTGCCGGAACCCCGCCGGCGAAGTTTCATTCGACCACTTCGATATTTTTCACCCCATGCTCCAAAATCACGTTGATTAACTCATTTCTTGAGCGATTGCTCTTTTCCGCCAGCCCGTCCAGCGCGGCCACGGTCTCCTCCTTGATTCTGATGGAGAAGGTCTTGTAGCCGTCCTCACCCCTGACGCCGTCTTTTTTGTAAATCTTGATTGTATTGCCGCTCATGTCGCCCACCTCTTAAATTATTTTAGATTGGCAGGCTGAATGATGATATGTTATAGTCGGCAACATGATTATGTGATATTACTGACAATTTGTGCCTTCCGCGCCGCGGATCGACTTTGATGTAAGGCACTGCTACAGCCTCTTCTTTAATTCCGATGGAGAAAGTCTTTTAGCCATCCTCATCTCCGGCGTTATCTTTTTTGTAATTTTTGTTGTGTTACTGTCCATATCACCCGCCTATTTAATTATTTTTTAGTGGCGGGCTTTGAGATTATATGTTATAATGTTTTAACATATTCATGTGATTTTACTGGCGACAAACTAAACCAAACGAGGAGGAATTGAAATGACGTTTTCTATGCGCGTGAAATTGGTTGCCGCGTTATCTGCACTGATGGTCTTATTGGCAGGCTCGGCTTGGGCAGTTTCTCTCTCCGACGGCATCGAGGCGGCGCTTCAGCCGCTTATGATCGAGATGGAGGAGCAGCTTAGTCAATTGCGCGAAAATCTGCCGGCGAATTACAAGTTAACCAAAGACACCAAACAGACCGAGTACCTTACACAACAGGAGCTTCCCAACGGCGAGTCGCCGATCGTGTCAGGAATGCAGACAAGTCCCATTGATGGAACTTGGAAGATGGCGTCGGGAAATTTTGAAGCAATCCTGCTTGGTTCAAAAGTGGGGGCTGCACATGTTAATCTCGCGACTGTAAGACCCAGCGAATTTCCGATAAGGATGACGGCGGACAGTGGCGGAACACATACTATACGGCTCAATACCAGCACCGCCCCGGTATATATTGATTGGATAATTACCGAAGGTACTACAAACCCTGGGATGGAATATCTAGCCCACCAGAGTGGTTTGGAAAAAGTGAGCGAAACAGTATACCGCGTCACCGAAGTTAGTGATACTGGCAATATATTAAGTATGTCTATTGTACTTTCGAACAATTCTACACTAAGTGTAAAGATGGAGGGAACTGATCCAGATGATATACTAAAAATGGAATACGCTTTCGTTTTCACGCGAGTTGGCGGTGGCAACGGTGGTGGCGGCGGCGGATGCAACGCCGCGCCCGGATTGCTGGGCGTGCTTTCGCTGATTCCTTTGCTCATTATCAAAAGAAAGAGGTAAACCGGTAAAGACGGCAGGCAGTGAATAAATACTCAGGCTCCATCAAGTAATATCAAGGCTTTACGCTATTTTGGCGTAAAGCCTTTTTTATAGCAATTTGATTTAATGTATCTGAAAGCGACGGACGTGCAATGCGCGCCCGTTATACATCGTATTCGTTATGTCAAATTGCTGTATTACGTTGCAAATGGAGGGCATTGTCAGAATCCTATGGGAAGTGGTATTCAGTATATAATAGACAGCACATGCGCTAAGGTTCATCCTGATGGTTGTGGTGCGTTAAAAAACCGGGAAACAAGCGATTGGAAAGACGCGCGGAGGTTGGAACACCAAGCTTCATGTGGTATTCGCAGATGGTAAGGTTGTCACAGGAGTAATGCTATCAAGCGGAGAGTGCCACGACGCGCCCGAGGGACGCAAACTCCTTTTGTCGAAAGGGATAACGGATACGCCAATTCCTCTTTTGATGGATAGAGCATATACGAAGGTGAAGAAACGAGAAAGTTGGCCGAATCGCTGAGCTATTTGCTCGCTGTCCCGCCAAAGAAAAACCGCAAGGAACCTTGGGCGCTTTACAAACGCAGAAATGTTGTTGAGCGATTGTTCCGACGCATTAAGGAGTTCCACAGGGTATTCACGCGCTACGATAAACTTGACGTAATATATTTGAGCTTCGTATATTTTTGTTTTACTGTCATTTGGCTACAATAGTGTCAACAGACCCTAACTTCCTCGACAAATTTGTAAAGATTTATAGCAGTTTCGTCTCATGTGTACGTTTGTCGTTATAGTGTTTGACGATGTTTATAGAATAATGCCATAGTACATTATTTGCGAAATTGCTATAAGTATTCTGCGCAACTCGAATAGATAAACGAACACCGCGGGCAGCAGAATACCGCCCGCGGTGTTCGTTCTATTTGTGTCTTCTTTTCACAATTACAGCTTTTCTCGTTCGTCTCTCGCCGGTTGGTATCTTGGATTGATTTCGAGCGCGTAATCGAACCATTCGGCGGCTTCTTGGTTTTCATTCAATCTCAGGCTGGCCATGCCGGCCCAATAGGCTGAAAGATAATTACTGTTATATTCCGCCGCTAATTCGGCGAAAATAAGGAAAGCTTCCTCATAGCGCCTCGCCGAATACAAGTTAAACGCGTTCCTGTGTTTAATACCGACAATATTTCTCTCTCCCGGCGAAAGCGGTAGAGTGTCTATCACTTTGGCGTCCGTCGAGGTATTAGGGTCGAACCCCGCTGCCGCTTCGGTCTGCTGCTGATTAGCTTCGACCGGCGCCGCGGCGGAAGGTCTGGGAGGCGTTGGAGTCACCTGGGCCTCTGAAATCGCCGGGGTTGAATCCGGAGACATTTCGTCCGGGTCGGATGTTGTTTCCGGTTCATCCGAAATTGTTCGCCGCTGGGGCGCGACGGGACCGCCGCCGGCTGTATTTCTACTCTCGGCGCCGCCACCGCCGCCGCCAAATAATAATTCGGCGGTGTTGCTACTTGAGGCCCTCGGACGTTCTTTAGGCAGTTTTCCAGCTAACTCCTTAGCCTGGGCTGCGGAAATCGGGTCTATTTTATCCCCTCGACGAACGTTATCCGCGCTGCCGCCTTGAGGAACAATTTTTGCGATGCTATGTCCAACATTTACCTCCGAGACTTTCAATACTGCCAAGGGCAGCTTTTCAGTGCCGATAATATCTCCGTCCAGATCAAAGATTGTTCTGCCGTCCTGGTAAACCAGATAAAGGGCTCCAACTCTGGGAGCGGCAACGTCAATGGCAAAGCCGTCGCTTGTCGTGGATACTACGTATGAATACTCCCCGCCCAGCGTTTTGCGTACCTCCGCGCTCAATTTTGTAACCGCGTCCGCTATCGCCCTCGCTTCGAGGCCTCCGAATTGCGTTTCAACAAAAGAAAAACCGCCCCAGCTCATTCCGTGCGATTCGTTTTTGGAAGTCCCCTCCGCCCGCAGCGCCATCGTTATTTGCGCCGTTTGTACATCGACGACCCTCATGTCGACTGTGGCGGTCATCTCACGAGAAGACATCGCAAAAAGCGAGAATCCCCCTCCTGACGCTCTCTGGTCAACCTGAGTAATCGCGCCTAATAACATATACTGAAGTCCGGCGATTTTCCCTATCTCCGCGGCTGTCATGGGATCGACAAGCCCCGACATATTGAACCTCAACTCCTCGCCGATCCTGTCGATGGAATCGCGTTCAATCACGTTAATGCCCTTGGATTGTACAAGTTCAAAAGTAAATAGATCAGTGATAATAGCCGCGTGTTCATCACTAATTCCGGCGGCTCTGCTCGCAAATTTGGCGACCCCTATCCTCAGGTTTCCGTCTGACGCCTCCGCGTTTGACGACAATACCATGAGGAACAAAAATATCGCTAAAAACCTTTTGACAAAACTCATCATAAACACTCCTTTACTCGTACCAACTTGTTTTTTTCATTTGCTCAACGTGTCCTATCACACTCTCGCGCGTGGCGGTGGCGAGAATTCCGCCGTAATTCGCCGTGGCGAATCCTCCAAACCGGGTGATGACGCCGCTTGCCTCTCTTGTGGCCGTTCCCATTTGACGCGCGGCATAAACCACCTCAGCAGTCGAGGAATCTATAACGCGTATATCCAGTTCAACATACGCCGTTCTCGCGGCCGCGCCGCCTCCCGCAAGCCAGGGAACTACTACGGCTCCGCCTGACGCTTGGTAGTAATAAACCGTTATCGCTCCGGTCATTTGATATCGCGCCCCCTTGATATTACCTATTTGAGGCGCAGTAGACATATCCATCAGCCCTGACTGCGATAAACGAAGCTCCTCCGCTATCAAATCCAGGCTTTCGCGCTCCACCAGCGTGAAGAGTCCGGCATTGTAAAGCTCGGTTGTCATCATGTCCGTTATCGCCTGGGCGGGCGGGTTCAATGAAGAACTGTCGGTCTTGTTGTCAAAGGTTCTCACCGCCAGGGTCGGTTTTGCCTGGGCGTCGGCGCCGATGCCCATAATCAATAAGCTTAGTATCAAAAGAATTGTTATTTTTTTCATTATATTCACACATCCTTACGCTTATTGGGCCAAATTCCTGGCCGCTAAAGCCGCCGCCGCTTCAATGGATTTTTGGGCGGCTTCACCAGGGGTATATCCCACCTGTTTGCCCGATACCGTATCACCGTAAATCAAATCCGCTTTGGCTCTTGCCTGTACGGCAATAGAAGCGGTGCCGGTGTAGAGTTTAAATTCGTTTACCACCGGACTGTCGGCTCTAATGTAGGCGGTAATAAATGTGCTTATCCCGTACCTGGAGCTCAAGGATAATATGGCGTTAACATTACCTTCCAAAGCAAGACGACCCGCTTCGCTCCTTCTCATCGAGTTTAAAGTGCTCTCGTCAACCACCTTATATCCGCTCGCCCTCAAGTCCCTTACAAAGATGGCCTGAGCGGACAATGTGTGCATTTCATCAACCCCTCCCACTACTATCGCGACGGTTCCCTGTTTTGGTATTGCCGCTTGAGCCGGAATATGGCCGGCAAAAAGCACAATGCCAATAATCACAAGAAGGATCCGGCATGTTTTTGATAACATTCGTACTTCCGCGTTACTTTTCATAAACTATCATCCCCTTTTTAAAATGCTGAAAAATTGCCCATAGGTAATAGATTGGATCTAACCATTTTGCCCTCGATACTCTCTCCGGTACTGCCTGTAATTTCGATCCCTTTTTCAGACAGGAAAGATGCTATCTCGCGTCTATTTTTTTCTGAAGTAATTTTTACTTCAAGAACCTTATCTTTGTATCCAGTGTCTATTTCACCCTGCCCGATAAATGCCGCCAAAGCTTCCTCAATTTCGCCCGCTTCTTTGAAAGATGGAACATCTGTTATTCTGATTGTTACTGTTTCACCGCTCTGGGACGACTTTGGCATAAATACCCGCCCTTCATCCATCTCGCCGTAGATTATCTGCCCGTCAATTCCGGTGATATTGATTCCACTCTCCGAAAGAAACGAAGCAACGGTTCTCACGCTGTTTTCTGAAACCACGTCGATTTCGAAAAGCCCATTATTAAGGCCACGGTCATAAACCCCGCCGGACCTTCCGGCCAATCCGCCAAGGCCATCCAAAATGGATTCGGATATAGCGAAAGTGACGCCCGTAATCCTGACGTTGACGGTTCCCCCCGGTATTCCAGTCGCGCCTGAGACCAGCGCGTAGGCTATCTTGTTTACAACCGTTGCGGCAGCTTTCGGCGTCGCCTCTTTAAAGCACCTCTCCGCCCCGGTTTCCACCGACAGGGCAGGCGTCCTGCCGGTGCTGGCTTCTACGGTCTGGGAAGTTATCGAATACGCTGTTTTGGTTAAAACAGCCTTTAGCTGCACGGTGCCGCTGACCCCGTGCATCGTGATCCCTTCGACTCTACCGGTCTGGAATGCCGCTGCGTAGGCCCGCCCCAAAATTATGACGTCCGCCCTCAAAGTACGCGCCGCATCCATGATCTTGGCGGGATCGTCATAAGCTGACGCGGGATCTATTGAAATAAGCGCCCGGGCCTGGTCGGGATCAACCAGCAAATAACCGGCCTTTTCGAATATTCTGAGTGCCTCGGCTTCTGTAAATGAAATGAAAGGCGTCTTATCCCCTATCCTCTCATCGATCAACACCATAATCCGCGGATGCCCGATAGCGTCCAGCACCGCCGGCCCCAACACTCCGTCGAGAGCGGCAACGCTCACCTTACATATCGCCTCAATTAATAAGAGACCATCCTCCTCCCATTCACGCACAATATCCAAACTTTTCACGATGCCGGTTGTCTGGGAGAAAACCTTGTCTCTGACCACCGCGTAATTCTCCATCTCCGTAACGCCTGTGATGACAGCGCCAAGTGCTTTTTCCAACGCATCCCGGTATGCCTCAAGTTTTGCCTCATCGCGAGCCTGGTTTTTGTTTCCGTCTCTAATAGGGGCATATCCGGCTGCGTCGCTGACGGTGTACACATCGCCATCCTGCGTTACTCCTGCTTTTGCCGGAAACGGGCAAGCCAATCCAACCCAAACCAGGCACAAAAGAAAAAATATTATGCCGCTATGCTTCTTTCTCATAACCGGCCCTCTTATTTCACAACAATGATAACTTTGCACTCCTTGCGGAAGTCGTAAGAACTTCCACGAACTCTCGCCGCCGCCGAGTTAGGAATGACTATGGCAATATTATCCGAACCAAGGCGTACCGCCGTGGTGACTATCGGATTTGTCGCGACTCGTATTTCGCCCCTTGCGTACTCGATATTGTTATAGTAAGTAGCAAGCCCTGACCGGGCCGCGAAGGCGGGATCCGCAAAGTTTATTCCGTAAACCTCGCGCCCCGACTCGTCAACCACATTAAAAGCGAGCGAGGGCACTACCGGCAGGTGGCGGGCGTCGATAACCAATCCCGTGAATCTTCCTGCGGTTCTGGGGGGATTAGCCGGAGCGGAAGACTGGGTATTTCTCGGAGCCGGCGCCGGCTGGGGTTGCCTTGCCGTTATTTCGGGAGTCACGCAAACCAAAAGCTGAGGAAGCCTGATTCTGCCGGTAACTGTATACGCTTTCTCGTCCCATGCGCCTTCCAGCAGTTCTATATTCCTTATCATTCCGTGTACTTCGCTTCTTACTCGGTCACTGGCCATGAAATCGTCCATGGTCGTCCTCGCGTCCACCTGAACCCCAACCAGGAACTCCAACAGATTGCGTTGCAAGTCGACAATGGCTCCCCGGCGGGCAAGAGCCATTGCCTGAGGACCAGTCGTACCGGTCGGGGCGACTGCCAGACCGGTCGCTTCAATATAATTCTGGGACCAATCTATCAGGCCGCGATCCTTTTGGATAACGACAGAGCTTGATTCATTCTCAGCACACGCACCAACACTGGAAAATATCAATAATAAACAGACACTCCATAGCAGTAACCTGATTTTCAACATTACTAACACCTTCTTTTAGAATATGATTTTTGGACATTCAAATCTGGGGTCGCAAAATTCGCCTGCATCATTATAACATAAACATGTTATTAGATATAACACGCTATTGTAAAGTCATCCAGTATAACAATGTAACCTCAAACCACAGGTTGACAAAAATCCCGTAATAGACGTGTGTTTGGGGCTCAAAAATATGTGGCCTGTGATCGATGTCCGCGTTTTATATGTTATGCGAGAGTTGGTATAATAGTTCCTGTAAAGGAGAGATCTTATGAGGAAAAAAATATTGCGGCATTTAAGGGCCGGTTAGCGTTATGATTTTTTTCGGTAAAAAATATTTGATTCGATTTTTGTGCGTGATCCTTTTGTTTTTTGCGTCTTTGAACGATTGCGCGGCGGCTCAACTTCAATATGACGTTGTTGTAGCCGGGGCGGGCGCGGGCGGGATAACCGCCGCGATACAGGCTGCCCGTATGGGCGTGGATGTTCTGGTCATAGAGGAGTCGTCGTGGATAGGCGGGCAGATGACAGCCGCCGGGGTTTCCACGATGGACGATATGAGTAACCAGCGGAGCGGAATTTACCGTGAATTTATCGGAGCGATCGAGGAACTCTACCGAGAGCGAAATAAATCCCCCCGCGTGGGTTATTTCGGAAGCGGCACCGTGTCGTTTGAACCTGCGGTCGGACAGGACAAACTGTACGAACTTGTCGAAAGCGCCCGCAGATCGGGAGCAAAACTCGACATTATGCTCAGTACGAAGATAACGGAAGTATCGCGCGAAGGGACAAGAGTAACCGGAGTCAGGACGGAAACGGACGAAATAAGATGCAAGGTGTTGATTGAAGCCACGGAATACGGCGACGTCATTCCCCTGGCGGGAGTCGGGTACCGCGCGGGAAATTCGGTATCCCCGAACATCGATCCGGAAGCCATGATCCAGGATATAACCTGGACAGCCGTTATAAAACATTATCCCGACGGAGTCCCGGAACACCTGAAGGCAAAAACGATTCTCCCGAATTACGAGGCGGAACACAGAAGAAATTATACGCGTTTCCTGACTGTTTCGGGGGGGGACAATCCGTGGCGATTGCCCCAAAACCTGCGAACGCATAACGCCTACCGCGCCATGCCCGATTCGTCGGCTCCCGGATTTTTCGACGGACGCAGAGAGAATTGGGGAAGGATAACGAAAACGGGGGTAAACCTCGGAAACGATTACCCCGGGCGCTTAGGCTGGGCGCCGGGACGTTCGGGGCTTCCCGTAAATTATCTTAATGATCCGGAGGAGCGCAGGAAAGCGAACCGGCGGGCGCTTTTAAAAACGCTCAATTTTATTTATTACCTTCAGCATGAACTTGAGGGGCTGGGAAGCAACTGGTCGGTCGCGGATGACGAATATTATTCCGACGAGCCTCTGAAATTGATACGCGACCTCGTCCCGCCCGAATGGGACGAGATCGTCCGCCGTATGCCGGTAATCCCATATGTTAGGGAATCCAGAAGAATCCTCGGCGAAAATACGCTCACTTCCGGGATGCTGCTTCAAAATTCCCTCAGTTACCGCGACGGCCAGACCAATCTTGAGTTCAGCGATGCGATAGCGATAGGACGCTATCTTATCGACCTTCAC
>Ga0099364_10011192_pt1 | contig 12280 bp, 12 predicted proteins | sample TergutTh196P3_FD_73070 | JGI IMG/M metagenome (GOLD analysis project Ga0099364, IMG submission 73070) | Microcerotermes parvus P3 segment gut microbial communities from Pointe-Noire, Republic of the Congo - Th196 P3 | ecosystem: Host-associated > Arthropoda: Insects > Digestive system > Gut ...
TTCTCTAAAATGCGGAGTTTAGTTAACCTAGGATGTTTCGTTGGTTCCTGTCGTTTCGGGACGAAGTGTAAATAGGTAGTTTAGACAAATTTTATCAGGCATGAAAAATTCACCCGCCAGCCCTGTAAGAGACCGCTTCCCATGCCGGAATTACCGCAGTATTCCTATCGAGACCGCATTAAGTTTGCCTGTTTCAACTATGCCTTGAACCGTGGAATGGATGAAGAAACCATGATCGGCTTTTTCACTCAAGCCGCCGAACGGGTGCGGGGAATGGAAAAATCGGCCTTTTTCAGTCTCAAAGATATCAAACGTGCTATTATCGAAAACGGCAGTATTGCCAAAACCCTCAAAGGCACTTGGGTACTCACCGACAAGCAAACCGGTCACTCTCAAAGGTGACCAGCAATCATCGCCAAGGTTCCTTACCTTCTCGACAATGGCACATTCTTGCGGAACGGCACCAAGTTTATCATGCGGAATCAGTCCCGCCTGTTGCCAGGTGCTTATGTCCGGCAAAAGGAAAATGGGGAGTACGAGGCACACATCAATGCCGATATGCGGGAGGGTGCCATCCACATTACGGTCTTGAGCCGGAAACAGGGGTGATGAATGTGATTGTCTCCGGCTCTAAAACACCGATCTACGGACTTGACAGGGCACTCGGTGCCACGGATGAAGAAATGGAAGCGGCATGGGGACCTGAACTCGCTCAGATCAATCGGCGAAAATTCCAGACTTCGCAGATTGCCAAACTCTATGACCGACTGGCACGCGGGAAAAAGCCCGTGGCGAACGATGAGGAGCGAATGGAAGCAATCCGCACTTCGCTTGAAAACATCCGCTTCGATCCAGAGGTAATGGAAATCACTTTGGGAAAGCCGTACAAAAATATGAACAAGGATGTTCTCCTTGCTGCCACAAAGAAACTGTTGAGCATCTCCAGAGGTCAGGCAGAGTCAGACGACCGGGACAATCTTGCATTCAATGAGGTCTATGGACCGGAAGATATTTTTGAAGAACGGTTGGCAAAGGATACCGGTTCGTATCGTCGGCAACTCTTTTACAATCTTGTCCAGAAGTACAAAGGCAACATCGGCAAAATCCCGGCAGGGGCACTGTCGCGTCAAGTTGAGAGTGCGATTCTGTCGAGCGGCTTGAGCGGCAACCCTGAAGAAATTAACTCTTTGGAAATCTTTGACCAAGCGTATAGTCTTACGAAAATGGGTGTCGGCGGATTGCCTTCCATCAATGCGGCTCCTGATGAATCACGTTCCGTCCATCCGAGTCAGCGGGGATACATTGATCCTTCACGAACCCCTGAATCCCTTCGTGTCGGCATCGACACATACCTTGCCACGGCTTCCCGTAAGGGAGCCGATCGGCAACTCTACACACCGGTTTTGGACGCAGCGGGAAACCAGAGCTACCTGCGTCCGAAAGAGTTGATGAGAAAGACCGTTGCTATCGGAGCGGAATATCGGCGGGCGGCGGGTGATGAGTATGTTCCGGCAATGCAGCGGGGGAAAGAAGTGATGGTGCCGAAGTCCGAAGTGGATTATGTGCTTCCTGATTTTGAAAATGCGTTTTCCCCTCTTGCCAATCTTGTCCCCTTCAAATCGGGAACGCAGGGAAACCGTGTAGCGATGGGTTCCCGGTTCATTGCCCAGGCATTACCACTGGTGAGTGGCGAGGCTCCTTATGTGCAGACAGGTATTCCCGGTCAAGCAGATCGGAGTTATTACGAAGAGTTTGGCAAAGAAGCGGGAGCGATCTTCGCAGAGCAGCCGGGGAGAGTGCTGGAAGCAACAGACACTCATGTGTTGCTAAAAACGCCGATGGGACGAAGCAGACGATTCCTTTGACTCGTTACAGTCCTTCGAATCGAAAATCCTACGTCCACCAATCCCCTGTTGTGACGGTGGGGCAGCATGTACAGCCCGGCGATATTTTGGTGCGTTCGAACATGACCAATGACAAGGGAGCGATTGCACTGAGGCTCAATGCGAAGGTCATCATGGTGCCGTGGAAGGGGATGAACTTTGAAGATGGGATTCTTATCTCCGAGTCCTTTGCCAAGCGGGCAACCTCCCAGCACATGTACCAGCACAAAATTGATTGGAATGATGATTACAAGATGGGAAAGCATTCTTTCATGGGGATCTTTCCGACAACGTTCCACAAGCGGCAGTTGGATCAGATGGATGAGAACGGCGTGATCCTTCCGGGAACAACGGTGCAGTATGGCGATCCTCTCATCCTTGCAGCCCGAAGTGCGGAGGATGGCAAGAACAAAGGACGGCGAAGAATGTTTTCGGATTCGACACTGACATGGGATCATCATGATGAGGGAGTTGTCACGGATGCCTATTTTTCACCGAAAGGGGCTACTGTTTTGGTCAGGACAGAGATGCCGATGCGTGAAGGAGACAAATTAGCAGCGGGGCTTCACGGCAATAAAGGCGTTGTCCGCATTCTCCCGGACGACGAGATGCCGATGACCGAAGATGGAATGGTTGCCGAAGTGGTGCTTTCTCCTGGCGGTACAGTTTCCCGCGGCAATCCGGCTCAACTGGCGGTGCTTGCTCTCGGTAAAATTGCCATGCTCACAGGAAAGCGGTACAAGATCACAGATTTTGAAGACATCGAAGATATTCCCGAGTTTGTGAATCAGGAGTTGGAAAAACATGGCATTTCAAAAATTGTTTCTGAATATCAAACAGCGGCAACGCAGCGCGGTGTACCGCCGAAAGAAATGGTCGTCCGTGATATTGACGATCTTCCGCCCCAAGAGCAGTTGCGTGTCCGGGCAGCGGTGCAAGAGTCGATTGCCGCCATGCAGGACAATCCTGCCACAACCGTGACCTATTCATCCTTTCCGCCTGATGTGGCCGCAGCGATACAAGGTTTTTCGGCGGACACGCTCAAAGAGGTTTCGATACCGGATTGGGAAAGCCATCAGCAAGCACCACATACGGCGAAAGCAGAATCAACTCAAGAAACGAGTGCGGTCTCGCAAGAGTCACCCGTTGGCAAACAATGTGTCCACTGCGGCGGTAACCCGTTTGAGGATATGAGCAAGAGTCCGATTTCCCGTGAAGATAAATATGCGTATCTGCTGGCGATCGGAATGGGAAAGTCCTTTGAAAAAGAATACAACATCTTCGGCAATACGATCACGGTACGGTTTCGGGCTCTCCGGGCGGGGGAATATGACCTGATCAATGCATGGGCAAGTCAGAAAACGAAGGAAGAGACGGATCGATTCCCGGTCGATTTCGAGGCGTTTCTTCATAGTGTCCGGCGGCATGAATCGTTGGCGGCGGTCGTTTTGCAAACAACGCGTCTGACAAGTAGCATGTCCGGCTCTCCGCTGATGTGGTCGGCTCCCCAGGGAAACAGTCCTGGACTCAAAGACTGGACAAGTATCTATCCCGACATCACGACACTCGACATGCTGATCGACCGTTTCTGCGAAGTCGTCGGTTCCGAATCGGTCATCGCCGGGCTCAAGGATCGGCTCATGCACTTCAACCGGTTGGAATATCATCTCACCACCAACGCCAACGATACGGAACGTTTTTGGCAGGGGATTTGACGCTCCAAGTCCTGCTCGATGCCGCCCTGTCAGGGTACCTCAAGAGTTTAGATATTGAACCGTTCGAGCGAAGGTCGCTGGTAAAATTACACATGGCCTTGCAATGGTATTATCAGTCGAAAACACGTCTGCGGATCGAAAATGAATTGCAGGCGGGGCTGGCGGCACAGATTTGTATGGCGATCGGCAATCGACGATCCTATAAAGATGCCGCGGAGAATGCTTACCGTATTTTGGATCACTATGAACAGTTACTGTTCTTGGGTAACAAACAGAGCGAGCCAGGCGACGTAGACACCTCCTGGCAGGGAGGACTTGCCCGGTTCTGGGAAGAACATTACGGCATGTCGCTTGCCGAAGCCAACCGGAAAGGATTGTAATTCATGCAGCACACACTCTCACAAGAACAGGTTTTACAGTTATTGTCTGCCTATTCAAGACGCGGACAGATCTATCCTCCCTTTGCGAATGCGAATGACGAAACGGGATTTGGTCAGCAACATCCTTTCGACTATTTCCAGAGTACCGATGCCGATGCGTGGGGGGAGTATTCAGGGGTTGCCCATATCGGCATGCTGCTTGCTAAAAATCTTGGCATCCTGACCGAGGATTGGCATTACATGCCTCGCGGGATGCCGCTGAGTTATGGATTAGATGCACTCCATGCCCGGCGGGAACGCATGGCAGGACGTGCCGAAATGCGGCAGAAGGTGGTGGGGAATCGTGCCGTCGAACTGGCGATTGCCATTGCCCGGCAGCGGGGAGAAGTGCTGACCCGGCAAAGGATCGAAGAAATCAAAGAAGGAGCCAAACAGGTAGACTTGCTCTCCGCCGCGTTTGAAGGGATTGTACCCCAATGGTTTGAAACCGTGATGGGGCCCACCGGTTCAGGATTGCCGCTCTACGATGAAGGGTATCGGCTCGCGTCGTACCGAACCCATGATGATGGGACGCACTATCGCGCCCCGGATTCTGTCCGATATGCTCAGCAGTTCATGGAAGCCCTTCACGATAAAAAGAGCACAATCACTTCCCGTGAAGCGGCGGCATTTCATTCTCATCTCTCCGCGCACGGACTCTTTCGGCATACGGAGGATCGGGATATTCGTATTGCGGACGTACCGTTCCACGAGTTACAGGAAGAAGCCCAAAAGTTTCTCTTGACCGCCGAAGCAAGGAACAGCAGCAATACCGCGATCAGGCAAGCAAGTCAAAAAGCCCATCTGTTTCAGGAAATCCACAACACCCACCGGGATATGCGGGAATTGGACAGAGCGTCAAAGGACATGACTCGCACCGAAGAGCAGCGAAAGCGGGATCGGGCACGTTTTTTGGTGATGTCAGACGATTTTAACAGTCTTGTGGATGAAGCGTTGGAAAGAGAATCACAAGGAGAAATTGTCTTCAGTGATGCCGATCGAAAAATTTTTACGATGGCATCGAAGATAGACATGAGTCCCTCTGCTGCGGTTCTTTCATCACTCCATACCGCACTCCAATCCAAAAAACCGCTTGCCGAGATCAAAAGGGTGTTTACAAAATCCCACGACGGGAAATATGAATGGCTCCTCGCGGGAATTACGGACGGAACCCGAGAAGAGTTCAAAGATTCCTTGAGGCAAGCGATAGAGCAAAACAAAGAGATCGAATCGCTTCGTCAGACGAAAAGAGAACTTACCGATACGGAAAACTTTCAGAGGTTCAGAGAGGTGGAGCGGCACTTTGATATTCTCCAGCAGAAGACAGGGGGTAAGGTCGATATTCTCAATCGCACCACTGCTATCGTCGAGGCATTGGGTGCCGCCCGGAAAGGCGGAGGGGCTTTGCCCAAAGATTTGGAATCGCAGCTTCGTACTCTTCTCGGCGGTATTGATGCGGACGAGTCGGACATAAAAACGCTGCTCACGCTCACCAAAGGTCCCGAGCGGCTGTCGGACGGAGAGCAAATGGCGGTAGCGTCCATGACCCGAAAGGCGGCGAACAGAGCCCTCGATGTACAGATCGGGCTTGCCCATGAAAAAAGATTCACAGTGTTAGAAAGTATCCGCCCTGCCGGCGGTTTGCATGACCCGAAGTTGGAAGAGGATTTACTGAAAAATTTAGACATCATGGGCGACACCCAAAAACTGCTGGAAGAGATGACCTCCGATACAGCCTTTCGGTCTTTTGTGCGAAATAGTGTGGGGCTTGCACGAACGAAAGAGGATTTGGCGGAATACCGTAAGGGGCTCGAAGTCTTGAAAGAGGTCATGACCTCGCCGGACATGTCTCCCGATCAACTTGCCCGGCTCTTTACTTCTTTCGCAGGCGGTGCCATGTTTGCGGCGAATGCTGCCGATCTCAAAAAAATATCGCCCAGGCGTATGGAATTGGAAGACAACTCGGCTATGGCGATGAAGAGATTCAAGCACGGTTTGCACAAAGCCGGCAGATGACGGACATGGTGGGAGTCAACCGTGCCTTCGTCGCATGGCATGCGACGGAGTCGATGGCTTACGATCTTGCCAACCACCGGATGAGTCCCGGTGCCAACTTACAAGGCTACTGGGGAGCACAAAATCTCAATGAAGTCGGAATGAAACAGTCGCAGATTTTTATGGGGTTTGCCGGAAGCGAAGCGGGAAATCTTTTGGGGGCGGGTCTGCGTATCAAGGATTTTTTGGTCGAGGCAGGTCGTGATGTTTCAGACACAAACCTTGGCCGTTGGATAGATGCAAAACTTGCGGGAAAGGAGTCTTTTACCACCTTGGCAGGAAACGCCATGTCCACCCGGATTTCGGAGGATTATTTTCGGCAAATCGCCTATGAAACCAATCTGCCCGGTCAGATCAATCTCTCGAGTCTCCTCGCCGACGCATCTCAAAACCAGCGGGCTCTTTATGAACAGAAAGACAACATTGCCGCGACAGCGATCGGAGATCAACGTGCCGCCATCGTCTCGCGCACGGTAAGCGATTTGATGACCGTCGCCAAACTGCCGGAAACACTCGACAAGCACGCCCGGCAGGAGATAGAAACAACCATCCAAGCGGAACTCATGGCAGCGTTCGATTCCAAAACTCGCGAACAGCACTTGCAAAAACTCCCGCAGGAAAGACGAGAGCAGATCAAAAAAGATCCTTCGCGATTGATCACCTCTATGGTGCATACCGCACTCGAAGAGAAAGGATACGGCGGAGATGTGATCGAAAAGTTTCATTCGTCGGAATTTTCGCATCTCTTGAATGCTCACTCGCGCGGGCTCTTGAACATGGATTTTACAGCGGCGATGCAGACGCTCGACACACAAAACGTGGTGAAGGCAAAAGAGCAGCGTGTCCTGAGCGATTCCTACGAACGGGAAGTCGGTTTTTCTCAATCATTACGGGTGAACAGCCGCACACGGGATACACTCAAAGCCTTCGCGGAAGCAGGCTTGAATCTGGCGGATGTGGTCGCGGGTTTGAGCGGAGCCACCGCACTGACCGAAGAGCAGAAAACCGTTTTCAAAGAGCATCAAGAAAAATCCGCCGCCATTGTCCGGGCAGAGACCACACTACTAAAGAGTGAAGAACAAGGGGATGACGAGCGAATCTTTCAGGCACGCCGTGCCGTCCGGGAAGCAAAACAGGCGTATGAAAAGTTTCTTGATACGGCTGAGGAATCTCTTCGGGAGATGGGAACGATCATGGAGAGCCACGAGGCAGAATTACAGGAGCGTTTGCAGACTCTTGATACGGGCGATTCACAGCGGATCAGGAATGAACCGCGTATCGCAGAAACACGCAAGGAATATGCCGAGGCACCCCCATCGGTATTGCCGCCAAGAGATCAGATACAACGTACGCGGACTCTTCAAGAACAATCCATGCCAACATCGGACACAAAATATCAGAGTGCAAAACCCAATCCTGCACCGGTCTTTTCGGAACCGAAAGAGTCACCGTCGTTCATGCCCCTCTACTCAGATGCACAAGGAGTCTATGGGATTGACCTGACTTCGCCGAACATTTTGGGAGTCAGTGCATTCTCTTTTTGGGAACAGAACGCAAACGCTCACCTCTCAGCCTACAAATCCATCGAACCGATAAACGGGAGTCTGCGGGAGGCAGAGTGTTTGCGCCCCGATGTATTGCAGGTGGGAATGAGTTCAGGGATAGGCACGGGAATGACGGATACGGAGATGGTTTTCCCTAACCTCAAAACGTTACAACTCAACGTAGACAAACTCGAAATTGGCGGTGTTCCGGTGTGGCGGCCGGAAGTGCCCGATATGACAGTCTCCCGCGCACTGGCAACCCAGCATGCAGGTTTTGGACATCAATAGCAGCTTGAATAGCAATCATGCCGAGTCTCTTTGAAAACAAATTGGGATATGAGACCATTGTGCCGGGCACGGCCACAAAGGCGCTGCTCCGGGTACAGAGTATCGACGGCGGCGGTGCCCAGGGATTCTTAAACCCGGACGTGATTTTTGTCACGCAGTTTTCTATCCAGCGCGGCATCAATAGCAACGTTTCGTATTCATTGGACAACCGAATTTTTCTCTCAGCGGCGGGAGACCGGCTTGGCTCCTTAAAACTCACAGGATTGACCTTCGGCTCTTCGTGCGGCGGCGCAACGTCTGCGGACTACGGCTCAGATCACGGCGGTTTCAGGATGCTCCATGAGTTTTACCAATCGAACCGGCTTGTCAGCGGAAAACAAGAGATGCCCTACCTCGAAGTGTTTTATGACATCGGCACGGACAAACATGTCGGCTATTTGGCAGGACTTGTTACGGGAACCTCGAACCTTTCCCTATCGGCAATGGATTTTACTTTAGACTGCTTGCTTGTTCCATGAGTGATCGGACAACGACATACGTAACTCAGTACACCGCTTGACTGGAGGTGGATTTGGATGCCTCCGACCGGGATTTTTACCAAGAGCTTTCGCAGTATGACATTCCATATGGACTCGACACAGCCCAAAAGATACGTATTCCTCTGACAGCCTTTACCATCACCGCCGGAGTGGATGACATTCCCCAGGCAACAGTCCAGGTCGCCACCGGTCGAGACATCACTTCGCTCAAACGGGATTTTTCCCCCATCCATGATCTATTAAAAAATCCTGCCATGAACCGGGGAGATTATGTCCATGCCTCCATTATGTTTCGCAATGCGGCGACGGGCACGCAAGCGTGTATCTTTGACGGTTTCTTATTGAGTAAGGCTCCCACGTATACGATCTCCGGTCTGCATCTGACCTTTCATCTCAAGCATTGGGCAGTCATTTTATCTGTATGCCCCGTGGTCTGTACTTTGCTCACTGCGGAGAGTGCGAGCTGGTCGGCTCATTTTCTGCATAAGAAAATAGATGCGGACAGTACCGGCGGCGGAGGCGGGAGCACATCATCTTCACTCAAATGGGCCACCGTTGTCCGGGAAACGACGCAAAAACTCAAATCCGGACAGGGTCCCGTCATCTCCAGCCTTTTTCAGCCCGTTTTAGAAAAACTCCACGAACACAACAGTGCGGACGCGGTCAAAATCCCGGGACTGGAAGGACAATTCATTCCATCCGAAGGAAAATTGCCTTCAGGCTATCGTATCAAAGACCTGTTGGAATCGGGCGCGTCAGGAAAGTTTTCTGTACCGGGAGCAAGGGAGACTTCGGCGTTTCCTGGTCTTAATCTTCGCACCGACTTGCCCTTTCCGGACGGCAAAACGCTCCGGTCGCAACTCGTTGATCATATCATTACCGGTCTTGGAGATATGCAAGTCCTGCAAGGAACGGCATGGTCTTTTTTGCAGCGATGGGCATGGCAATTCAGACTAGCAATTGTGCCCAGAGTGCATGAGATTCAATTCATCCCGTTGTGGGAAGTGATCCCGGCGGGGAACAGAAAGTTTTTAGAACTGACCGATCTGATTTCCGTTACCGGCGGGTCTTCAATGGTGGATCCGGCAGCCTGTATGATCGCGTTATCGTCGGATGAGGCACCCAAAGTCGTGAACAGTGCAAAATTTTTCGACTGGCTCATGGGAGCAGGTTCTTCACGCCGCGGGGCATTCAAACCGCCAGAAAAACTGACTGGTCCCGTTGGGATCAGTATCATGCCCCCTATGCTCAGTTCCTATCCCCAAAATCCTTCGGGGATGGTCAAAAACATCGTAGCCCAGCGGTATGCCGAGTCGGAGTTTTGGACACGGCACTACATGGCCTCAGCCGCAACGATCCTGTCGCCGATCCGATTTGATGTTTGTCCCGGCTCTACGGTACAATTCGGTACGGGAACGCATTCGCTGTCCAAAGTGGAAAACCTCGGCTATGTCCGCAAAGTGGATTGGATGTTCAACACGTCGCAGGGGGCTTCATGTACGTTCGACTTGGGGTTCGTGCGTCCCAGTCCTTCGACGGATGGTCTGAATGAACATATGTACTACGATACCCAAGAACCATTTTTGCAAGACTCATGGACGGCAGATTCCTTTAAGACTTTTTAGCAATTCGCAAAAAATGCCTACATTTCAGAATGTCTTTTTGACCGGAAGTGAATTGGATTCGCTCACGCAACCGAAGCCCAAGCATTTTCTGGAGCCGCAGTATGAACCGGCTTTTACGGCATGGTCAGCAGACCGTAGCGATGCGAACCGGGAAGCACTTTTACAGGCGATCTCACCGGTCATTGCGAATAATGTTGCCCTCGTGGGAAATGCCGACAAAAACTATCTGACCATCCAGGGAAAAATTCTGGCCATGAAAGCCATGGAACGCTATGATCCCCAAAAAGCATCCATCGCAACCTATCTCTCCAAGCAACTCTATCCCTTGCGAAGATACGCCCGGCAGCAGATGAACGTCCTGGGGATGCCGGAACGCCTGATGATGGCTTCGCAGCGGTTAGAAAGCGCAGAGTTGGAACTGGAAGATAACCTGGGCCGTTCTCCGACGACCGATGAACTTGCAGACCATATGGGACTTTCGGTCAAACAGATCGAACGCATCCGCAGAGGCAGTCACGCGAGGAACACCGGAAGTTACGACAGACCGGATGAAGAGGGAAACATTTCATCCCCTGCTGTTCGCCGGTCATTACCGCAAAAATATCTGCACGAGTATGTCCTTTCAGCACTCGATTCGGATCCTGTGTCCCGCACCATCTATGAAAACGATGTGGGGCTCTACGGCAGAACAACCCTCTCCAACCAAGATTTAGCATCGAAACTGCGGCTCTCTCCGGGGGCGGTCAGTCAGCGCCGGAAGAAGATACTGGAAATGGTCAACAAAGCACAACAAATGATTTATGATCGGTGAACCACAAATACAAACACTTGCAACGAGTTTCGATGAACTCTTTGACGATCTCCGAAACTACCTGAACCAACAGGCCGATGTCCGGTATTCGGACAAGCGGTATCAATGGCTGCGTCCTCGTGATCTCGAAAATCTCGAACCAGAGTCAATCTGCGAGCCCTATTCGCTCACGGAACTCCAGCAGCAGGGAGAAACGTACATCGAAAATCCTGTTCGAAAGGATTACGGCGTGCTGGACTATGAAATGAGTTTGTTGCAATCATTCGCACGGAGTTTTAACGAGAGACACACCACAAAACTTCGGCACTTTTCGCACAGTGCCGGGGTGAGCGGTACAATCAATAGACCGGAAACGGGAGTCTTGGACCAAGTCTATGAAGTAGCCAAGAAGATTTTGAACGCAGAATAGTTCGTGAGCACAAGAACACTCTCCTTATTACAGCGTGATTCGGGAGGAAGCGGATTGATCCAATCTCTTTCTCCCAAATATCGTTCCGGTGCTTATGCCGCAGGCATTGCAAAACTTTTGCAAAATGTCATCGCGGAACTCATGACCTGGAGGGGAAGTGTCCGGTTCGATCCGGGATACGGCTGTGGTCTTGTCGATCAAATCGGTGTCACGAACATATCCTCCCTCTCCGAAGTAGGACATGTCCTCCATGTTGCTATCCTGGACATTTCCGAAAATATCCGGGCCCGGATGATCGGCAATGAGCCGCTTACCGGTCCCGCCCATCTTCACTCGATCATGGTTTCCGGGATGTACATGCCGCACATCAAAGAAATCCAAGACTGGGTTCTTCGCTGCGGACAGGCTCCCATCGGTTTGGATGTCTTAGTCAAAGGAGCGGTGCCCGTGACAACCAGTTTCAGTGCGGTACTCAATACCCCTGTGGGAACGGAGGTCGATTTTAGTTCGCTGCAAGCGAAAGTCGCAAACTACATCAACAATATCCCCTTTGATGGTGTGCTCTCGCTGTCAGGGCTGATTGCACTCCTTCACGCAGCACTTCCCAAGGAGAGTTATGTCAGTGATCCCGCGTTGTTTGCAACCCAGTGGCTGTCGGAAGAAGCGGCAGCATTTCAGGTGCGGGACAGACTCGCATTGGAGAGTTTGCCCTTCGGCACCAACCGAACTTGTATCCTCTACTGCGATCCGGCAGAGGTTGTTTTTAGTCAGAAATGGATCGAAGCGCGATGCTAACACATAATGCCATTCATAGATCCGACCAACTTCACGAAGGGGCGGGAACGTTTTACAGCCATTACTATGGGGGCTGGCAACTGAAAGATAAGATTTACGCATTTTTGCACAAATTTGATTATTTTGCGTGAATCCCTATTGACATTTACGGTAAAGTTTGTATAATTGTCGTGTAATGGATTCGAGAAAGTTTGTGT
>Ga0099364_10011193_pt1 | contig 12279 bp, 9 predicted proteins | sample TergutTh196P3_FD_73070 | JGI IMG/M metagenome (GOLD analysis project Ga0099364, IMG submission 73070) | Microcerotermes parvus P3 segment gut microbial communities from Pointe-Noire, Republic of the Congo - Th196 P3 | ecosystem: Host-associated > Arthropoda: Insects > Digestive system > Gut ...
CTCCGACTGATGAGTAAACCCATCATTGTCAAGGAGATCTTGGATTTGAGCCACTAGGTCTTGAAGTGTTGCCCAACTAGCTGAGGTCCAGTCGTTTTCGTCCAGAGTTTGGACGTAGGTTAGAGCAGCGTTAAGACCGCTCAAGTCTAGACCGGCAACTGGCGGTTGTACGGCAATTAAAAGCCTAATCGCCTGATTATAGGCGATTACTTTGGCAGTAACTGCACTCTGGGTGTTCTCTGCCATAGCGTCAGCAGCAGTTTTGGCCGACATAAACGCGCTCCACGAAGAAGCGGTGTAATTGGTCTCCACTAAAGCTGCGATTTGATCAAGAACAGCGGTTAAGCCACTCTTGTCAATGACGATGGTCTCGGGCTGCTTGGCCACCAGTAGAGTTAATGCTTGATTGTAAGCAATGACTTTAGCGGTGACTTGATTTTGAGTGTCTTCTGCCATCGCGTCAGCGATAATTTTGGCTGACATAAACGCGCTCCACGAAGGAGGAGTGTAGTTAGCCTCGGCAAGGGCTGCAATTTGATCAAGAACAGCATCTAAGCCGCTCTTATCAACTGCGATACCACTTGGCTGTTGGGGCGTTAAAATCCCCAACGCGTTTTCCAGAGCACGGGTTTTGGCGTTGATCCGAGTTTGTGTGTCTTCCGCCATGGCGGCGGCATTGGTTATTGCTACTCGGAAAAGTGCCCAACTCTCTGAAGTCCAGTCCGCTTCGTTTAGGGCATTGATTTGCGCCCAAACGATGTTGAGTCCGCTATAATCCAGAGGGGGAACATAGGGCGGAGTGTAGGGGTAATAGGGATAATAGGGATAGCTGGGGCGACTGGGATCTGTGGTTGAGGGAGGTTGGGTCGGGGGTTGAGTCGGCTCAGCAGGTTCCTCCTCCTCCATCGCGGGAGGATAAAAGAGAATGCTGCCTCTGCAGTGACCAGTACTTGAGTTATAGACGAGGGTGTCGCCTAATAGCTCCAAGTCCTTATACCACACCATTGTCCTTCCGTTAACCGTGAGGGTTGACCTCTCTAATGTGATCCGTCGCCCGCTTTCGTTGTAGGCGAGAGCCTGACCAATGACATAGGAGAACTCCTGATCATTGACCGTTACGCGGGCAATATTGGGTTGTTGGGAGTTCCATCCGACTTGCTTGCCGGTGTGGTCGCAATAGGACCGCAACGGCACATATCCGTCTTGAGGGAGTACTCCGTCCAACCAAGTCTTTCTTTGTCCTCCGACGGTGAGAGTTCGCTGTCCGTCTCTGAACTCGACTCTAACCGCGTATGGAGAACCAGATGTGGCGGCTTGCGCACTAAATGGCAAGGCGCCGATGATGACACTGATGATGATAATCAACAGCACCACAGTCTTTTTAGCCATGAGTTTTCACTCCTTTCTTGAGATCTGTTTTTGTGGAATTGTCTATAACATTTAGGCAGTTAATGGTTAGGCCACGAAGGCGGTCCCATTGGGCTAACGATGGTTAGGCCACGAAGGTGGTCCCATCAACAACAGCTCTTTGACAACTTTTCCGTTCCTGTTGGCACGAAGCCAGATGTTTTAGGTTCGTTAATTATGCTGTTAAAGAGTAACTCTAAAGACCGCCAAGCAATCTCGTTCTTGAGTAGAGAGGCGATAATAAAGCCTTAAGATTATATCTTATAAGTTCATTTTTAGCAAGAAGTAGATATAAAAAGATCTTATAGTAGCTAACTATTGACAAAAATAGCATAATGTGATATAATATGGGCTATGAAATGGGATGGCCTGTGGGCTCAATTGCGAGCCGAATGAGGCTATGCTATTTGACAAACAGGCAAATAAACCCAATATAAGGAGGAGTTTTCATGATCAATCTTAACGAGTCGCAAAAGAGGCGGATTCAGAAAAAGGTGGACAGCATCTTCATCGCTGTCGATAAGGCAGAGGAATTGACGCTCCCCAATCTTTTCGTACAACCCTTCGCGATGTTGGCCGCCGAGATAAAAAAAATGGTGGAGCACGAAGGGGTTGGCATCTCGGTGGATACCGAAGCAGTTAAAAACATACCCGAAACCACGCCCCTAGCTACCTTTAATGGCAAGCATCTATTGAAAGCAGCGTTTGCTGAGAGGCTAAAAGAAATCGATGCCGAGTTTTTCGGTGGATTTCTGGTAGCGGCAGAGGAAGGCGAAGACGAGGGCGAGGAAGTGGAGGACGAAACCAAAAGTGGTGAGCCTGATAAGGTTGAGGATGCGCTGACAACGTTGGGTCTTAAAATTGTGGATCAGCTGCAAATGTATGGCAACCCTATTATCCCTAGCTTCAATAGCAAGGGTGAGGGCGCATATCAGTTTCGAGCGACCTATTATCAGGAAATTGTTGCTGGGGGCAAGCCCGCTATCAGCGATTTCAAACTCACCATGTTGATTGACGGCAAGCCGGCAAAAAAATCGGCAGACCTCGCAGACGACGGAAGTGCCTTCCTGAGCTTGGCGGTTTTATCAGGATTGACACTGCGACCAGAGAAATGGGATGCAAATACTGGGAATTATTCTTGGGGCTTTGCACTACCGTATTACCTAAGGCGGGTTCCGACTCAATGGACAGTTGAGTTTGGGAAACTGCAATTAATTTAAGAGGAGGAAAAGAAAGTGGATGTTAAAGAAGTCTTTGGAGCGTTGGCGGTGGACGGTATGTGTATCATCAACAGAAACGAGCTGCTGTCATTTGTAAACGATGTACTAGGAGGTAAGGAAGGTGCGGTGACGCAGCTGATGAGCTTGGTCAACCAAGCTCCAATGGCGGTAGAGCTGATGGCGCCGCTAGTGGATTTGTACCAGAGAGAAGCTAACGAGCAAAACAAGCTCTCCGCTATGAGTGCTCGGGTGGAGAACATGGAGAAACTGTTAACGCAGATGTCCGACAAAGCCGAGCAGGTTTCTGATGCTCGTGGTGATTCCGCAGTGGTGTTGGAGAAATTAACAGAACTCGGTGCTGACATGGCAAAATTGGCGAAAGAAAGAACGCCTACGGCAGCTACTGAATTGGATCTGGACGCTAGACTGACGACTGTCGATACTGAGGTGTCAAGGTTGAGTGCTGGAATATTAAAGTTGATGGACTTGCTTGAGGAGTCTCAACAGACTAGCGATGCAGATGCTCAAGCTAGGCATGCGAGGATTCTGGAAGAACTGACTACAGTGTCGGCTTTGGGCAAGACTCAAGCTGACCGTATCCTAACGAATACTGAACAGTTGACCGAGCTGGGAAAACAAATGGCATTGGATAAGTTTGAGAGGTTGTTAGACGCGCAGGAAGCGAGTTTGAAAAAATACATTGGGGATAACCTCTCTGAATCTCTGAGGAGGATGTCGGAAGATTTGAAGGAAGACATCCTTAAACAAATCTTCCGCAACAGTGCTGGTAATGCGAGCTCCATTACTGTTGAGGACGAGGCGGAGGATGAAACGGAGGATATAGATGTATTCGCCTCGGCGGATATAAATCCATTTCGTTCTGCGTCGACCGATCCTGACACCTACGAGGATCTCATTCGTGATTTTGCGAGAGAGATCGAGGTGTGGCCGATAAGGTCACTCTACAAAAATGGCTCGGATTCTCTTGTTGCGGAGATTTCCGAGTTCTATGGAAAGGATGTGGGTAAGGAGATGGTATCTCTCTGCAGAGAGATACCGAAGGCCTCGCTGCAGAACGAGGAGGCGCTGGTCGAATATTTTTTGTCGAACAGCCCCCTCGCACCGGAAGAAGTAATTTGCCTGTAATAAAATTACCCCGCTTTGGTTTCATTTGCCAACAGCGGGGTTTGTTTTTATTTAAGTTTCTTCATCGCTTTATGCGCGGTGTGTTTTTTGCAGACCTTGCAATATTTACTCAAAGGAAAGCTTTCCTTCTCACCAGACTGTTTCTTGAGAATCTCATTGTTGCGATTATAGGTGGTGGTGTAATTATGTTTTTTACACTCAGTACATTGAAGGCCGACGAGTTGACGGGGGCCTTTTTTTTTCTTTCCTGCTGCCATAGTTGCTTTCTAAATATTTGAGCTTTTATTTGGTTTAGATTGTATATTGTATCATATTTGAGGTGAGCCTCCTAGTAGAATCGAACTACTGACTGGACGTTACAAGGGTCCTGTTTTGCCATTAAACTAAGGAGGCAGGCGGGATGTATTATACCCCAAATGCTTAAGCTTTAACAGTTTTAGGGGGCTATATCTGTCTCTATGGGATCAGGGACGACTGCTGCCTCGATGGCCATTGGAGGAGCGGCCATGGTGGAGCGGTCGAGGATAGTGCCAGCGCTGTTGCGGCAGATTTGCTCGACTGAGAGGGGAATATTAAGACCAGCTAAGAAATCACACTCTTGGATTTCGCGAGCGGAGTACAGGAGAGTATAAGAGTCGCCATTTTTGCTAAAGATAGCTGGATAAACGTCGGTTAGATCTGGACTGGTGACATTGGTGCGGATATAAGTGTCATCAATTTCTAGGAGATCCATTAGGGCATGTTGGCTATGCTCTGGGGGAAGGAGGTCGAGGAGAGCAACTTGTTGGCGCGCCACTTCGGCGAGATACTGCTCAGAACAGGCTAGGACAGCAAAGTCTCTCTTGCCAGTGGAGGAGGCAGTGGAGTAATCGCGGTTATAGATGGTGAGCACACAATGGGTGTTGCCGCCAGCAAAAGGAACAATGATGTCGGGGGAGCTGGCAGTATAGCGAGCGATGGCGCGTTGTTGCTGGACTTCGTCTAGCTGGAGGCCGTCGGAGGCGAGGGAGTGAATAAGGGCCTCGATAATGGCGTTTCTGGAGGGGTGATTGAGTAGGGCTTCGGTTTCGCTCTGGCTATAGGGCAGAGAAGTGCGGATGATGACTCCATCCTCAGCTGGGATAGCAAGGGCATTATTGTCTTTGTCGAGCCAAACTACGTCCATAGCGTAGGGTAACTTCTCGAAGGAATAGCTAAGATCCATAACAGCGGCTAGATTGTTGAGGACATTTTCGGTGAGAGCGTTGACACTGGGAATGCCTAGTTCGGCAGAGGTTTGGGTGACTTGCAACTCAGAGTCGTCGTAGCCAAAAATACTTTCGCGATTAACATAAAGGAAAATAGCGCCGCCAATGACCAAGGCAATAATAGCCATGATGATTAGGACTTGATGGGTTTTTAGAGCGCGGCGTTTTTTCTCTCTTTGCTCCGAGGGAGTAGCTTTGTTGATAGGGGAAAAGACGTCGACTTGATTTTGCATATGGCTACATCATAATCAAAAAGACTGAAGATGTCAATACCATATCGCCATCTAAAGTTAGCTGAGCCTGTTTTTGATGATGGCGACGAGCTGGTCGAGAGAAAGGGGGGTGGGAGGTTGAGAGAGGTTTTTATAGGAGCCGTTGAGAACCATTCTGCCTGAAGGGTGATAAAACCAATAACCACTAGAGTCGGTGGCGATAATATCTTCGTAGATTTCTTTGAGATCAAAAGGAGCATCGGGGCGAGCTTTGATGCGGGCATGACCGGTTTGGGGATCTTTTTTTACCACTAGTAAAAATCCTTGTTTTTGGGCAATTTTGATAGTTTCATCATTGCGGGTGGCGAGAGCAAGAGCGCGACCAGTTTTAAGATCAAAAGGCTCTCCTTCTTCGGCAATGATTTGTTTGGCTTGCAGGGAGTGGGTGATGACGGCGTAGGCAAAATCGAGAGCTTGAAAGCCAAAAACAACCTGACTTTGATCGTCGTGTTGCTCGGTTAGGTCCATGCCGCTGATAAGTTCATGGAGCATAAAGTTATAGCGATCATTATCTGCTTCGGGCCAGAAGGCGTTTTGGAAATGGTCAATTTGTTTGGTGAAGTCAACAATAGCTTCTAGGGCTTTTTTTTGGCGTAGCTCGGGGTGAATGTCGAGGAGATAAAAATAAACTAGCTCGGCGGCGGAGGTATATTGGCGACCGCGGACCTCGTCGTGGTGGTCGAATCTGCCCAAACCGGTGTCCACGTGGGTGATGTCGCTTTCGTTAAAACCTAATTCTTGGGCACGACGAGGGTCGATGGTTTGGCCAGCTTCGACAAAAGCATATTGAGGGATGCCATAGTGTTGAGCGTCGAAGCGGACGAGAAGCCAAGCCGAAGTAATGGCGTCGAGGTCGGGAGCGCGATGCATGACGATGAGATGACGACTGGGCATAATTAATTTAGTTCTTTAATTTTATCACGAATGAGAGCGGCGAGCTCAAAGTCCATGGCGTCGGCGGCTTTCTTCATGTGACTGCGCATTTTGGGGAGGAGAACTTTTTTTTCGGCGGGAGTGTAGTCGTCAGGAGAAAAATTGTTGAGGTCAATGACTAATTCTTTGGTTAATTTTAAGATAAAGGGTTTTTTGGTGCGGGAAGCTGAGGAGTGGGATACGGTGGGAGATGTTTCCTCATTTTCCTTTTTGACTAAAATCCGCTCGCGAATAGTTTTTTGCACAGAAGAAGGAGTGATGTGGTGCTGAGTATTAAAAACTAATTGTTTGCGGCGACGGCGTCTAGTTTCGTTAATGGCTTCTTGCATGGAGCGAGTGATGCTATCGGCATAGAGGATGACATGACCGTTAAGATGGCGGGCGGCACGACCGATGGTTTGGATGAGGGAAGTGCGCGAGCGCAGGAAACCTTCTTTGTCGGCGTCGATAATAGCCACCAGCGAAACTTCGGGCAGATCTAGGCCTTCGCGAAGGAGGTTGATGCCGACGATAACATCGTATTTGCCGGCGCGCAAATCGGCGAGAATATCGGAGCGCTCGAGAGTTTCCACGTCGGAATGGAGGTAGGCGACTTTAGGTAATTCACCAGTTTTGATAATATCGCGCATTTTTGACTCATCGTTGAGATAGTCGGCTAAAGCTTCGGCCATTTTTTTGGTGAGGACAGTGACGAGGACGCGCTCGCCGAGGGCCTTTCTCTCCCCTATTTCTTGGATGAGGTCGATAATTTGGCCTTTACTGGGGCGGATTTCCACGTCGGGATCGACTAGGCCGGTGGGGCGGATGAGTTGCTCAACGACATGATCGGTACCGGATTTATTTAATTCGTAATCATTAGGAGTGGCGGAGACATGAATAAACTGATCGTTTTGGGCTAGAAACTCGGCAAACTTTAGCGGGCGATTGTCTAGGGCACTAGGAAGGCGAAAACCATAATTGATGAGGTTTTGTTTGCGACTTTGGTCGCCAAAAAACATGCCTCGGATTTGGGGGAGAGTGATATGACTTTCGTCGATGATGGTTAAAAAACTGTCATTAGGAAAGAGCTTAATATTTTCGCGGAAATATTCTAGGAGAGTGAAGGGCGGATCGCCTCCCTGACGACCATCGAAATAGCGCGAATAGTTTTCAATACCATTACAAAAACCAAACTCTTTGATCTGTTCGAGATCATAATTAACTTTTTGTTTAAGACGAAAGGCTTCGATGTGTTTGCCGCTGGATTCTAGTTCTTGGGTGCGTTGTTGGGTATCGGCGACAATGTCGGCAAGAGCTTCTTGCTGACTTTTAGGATTGACCACGTAATGTTTGGCAGGATAGATGAGATAGCGGAGATAATTTTGTTCGGGGGTAGCGAGGGTGCGAGGAAGGTCTTGGCCGCTGGCAGGATCGAACTCGCGAATATTGGTGATACAATCGGCGAGAGTGTCGAGAGCAATGGCATGGTCGCTGTAGGCAGGCCAGAGGTGGATGATATCGCCACGGAGGCGAAAAGTACCGCGTTTGAACTCATAGTCGCTTCTGTCATATTGAAGGGCGATGAGGCGTTTGAGGAGAGTGGCGCGTTCAATTTTTTGTCCGGCGACAATCTCGAGGACATACTTGCCATATTCAATAGGGCTGCCGAGATTATAAATGCAGGAAACAGAGCTGACGACCACCACATCGCGGCGAGTGAGGAGATTGGCGGTGGCGGAGAGGCGGAGTTTGTCGATTTCGTCATTGATGGAGGCGTCCTTTTCGATGTAGGTGTCGGTGGCGGCGATATAGGCTTCGGGCTGATAGTAATCATAGTAAGAAACAAAATAGGAGACAGCAGCTGAGGGAAGAAAGTCGCGGAGTTCTTGGTAGAGTTGAGCGGCGAGGGTTTTGTTATGGGCGATGACGAGAGTGGGTTTTTTGACTTGTTCGATGACTTTGGCGAAAGTGAAGGTTTTACCGGAGCCGGTGACTCCAAGGAGAACTTGATTTTTTTGACCATTAAGGACACCACGAGAAAGCTGGGCAATGGCTTCGGGCTGGTCGCCGGAGGGTTCAAATGGAGATACTACTTTGAAGGACATAGAAGCATCTTGGCGTATTCATCCACTTTTAGGGAGGCACCGCCGATGAGACCGCCGTGGATATGGGGCTGGGCAACTAAGTCGGCGCAGTTGGAGGAATCCATGCTGCCGCCATAGAGGATGGGAATATGGCCGGCGGTTTCCTGACCAAATTGTTGGGTGAGCCAGTCATAAATCATGACAGCTGCTTCATTAGCAGTCTCGGGAGTGGCTACTAGAGAGTTTTGCGCGTCTAGGACTTCTCCTTTGCTGATGGCCCAGAGCGGTTCATAAGCAATGACACACTTGGCTGCTTGAGCTGGTGAGAGGTCAGCTAAATCAGCGACGAGTTGACGGAGAATAACTGTTTGAGTCTGTCCGTTTTGGCGCTCGGGGAGAGTTTCACCAATACAGAGGATGGGGATAAGATTAGCGTTTAAGGCGGCAGTGACTTTTTTATTAATGAGCTCGTCAGTTTCACCCAGATGGGAGCGGCGCTCGGAATGGCCAATGATGACATAGGTAACGCTCAAGTCTAGGAGCATGGAGGCAGAGATCTCGCCGGTGAAAGTGCCTTTTTGTTCATAGTGCATGTTTTGGGCTCCGAGGGAGATATTGGTGTCATGTAACTCTCCGCACAAGGTTTCTAGGGCGGTGAAAGGGGCGCAGATAATGGCTTTGGCCGTATATTCGTCGGGTAGTTTAGTTTTTAGCTCTTGAGCGAAGGTTTTTGCTTGGGTGCTGGTGAAGTTCATTTTCCAATTGGCGATCATGAGAGGATGCATAAGGAAGCTTTCAAACTAAATCATCTTTCATGCCTAGAGTTTCGATAACTAGGTCGAGACATTCTTTTCTGTTGGTGGAGTAAGTGTCGATGACTAAGTCATAGAGGGCAGGATGCCAGAAGTCTATGGGGGCAGAGGCGGGAAGAATGCCGCGATCAACAACAAACTCTTGCCATTCCTTGGCATACATTTTGCTCCATGACTTGAGGTTGGTTTTGTGGCGGGAGGCCATATTGCGCTTAGCGTCTTGGACGCTTAAACCGTCGCGATTAACAACTCGGTCGATGCGTACCGAAACATCGGAGCAGGTCATGAGAACTTTAAGAGTGTTTTTTATGCCCTGACTAAAAAAACCAGCTAGCCAACTCTCAATAATCCATTTTTCTTGGGTTTGGAGTTTGTGGCGGATATCATAATCAACTTGGCGATCAAAGTCATCGGGATAAGCCTCAACATTATGGTGTTCGGTGGAGTTGCCATTAAAGAAACCTTGTTCTATGGCGTAAGCGCGCATAAAAGCGCCGCCGGAAAAACCAGTCCAACCATGGAATTGAAGCCGTGATTTAAGGCCGCCGAGGAGGGTGGTGGAGCCACACCCTGGGAGACCACTAATAGCAACGTTGATATACTTTGGCATATTTTAAGTAAGGTCTTCTATGGCAATAATGTTGGCAGGACAAGATATAGTGAGAAGGTCGGCAGTGGAGTCGTCGAGACTGTCGGTGGTGAGAGTTTGGACGGGAGTGGCGGGATCGCTTTCGTCTAGTTGACCATCAATGAGATTAGCTTTGAAGGTTTGGGGGTTGAGAGAAAAGTGTTCGGGACTAATGCTGATGCAGGCCCCGCAACCAATACAATCAGAGAAACGATGGGTGATTTTCTTCGACATAGGATATAATATAATATGTCAATGCCATTAAATCAAGGGTCAACTACTATTCGTAAAGCTAGGCTTAAGCCCAAGAAGCGGAGTTGGTTGAGAAAAATGGTGATGGTAATTTCCATATTGATTTTGCTGACGGTAGTGGCGGGAGGTATTTTTTGGATGATTTATATTCAACCATTAATAGAGGATTTGCCCGATCCGGCATATATCACCCATAATAATGAGAGGTATGGAGTAAGTACACAGATTTTTGCGCGGGACGGACAAAAGTTGTATGAGTTTTATGAGGATGAGCGGCGAGTGCCGATTAGATTGAGTAGTCTTCCCTCTTATGTTTATCAGGCTAGTGTGGCGGTTGAAGATAAAAAGTTTTATAAACATATGGGCTTTGATATTCAAGGAATTGCGCGGGCCTATTTAACTAATCGCGAGACTGGCTCTTTTTCTCAGGGAGGATCAACCATCACTCAACAGTTGGTAAAAAAAGCGTTTTTGACCGACGATAAATCTTATGAGCGAAAAATCCAAGAGGTCTTTTTGTCGGTGTTTGTGGAGCGCCAGTATACTAAGGATCAGATTTTGGAAATGTATTTGAATTATATCCCTTATGGAGGGACGAGCGCGGGAATTGGATCGGCGGCAGAAACTTATTTTGCCACAAGTGCCGCTAATTTAACTTTAGCACAGGCGGCATTTTTGGCGGGATTACCTCAAGCGCCAAGCAGGTATTCACCATTTATTAATTCGCAGGAAGCGGCTAGGGCTAGGCAGTGGGAGGTACTGCGCAGTATGGTGGAAGAAGGATATATTGACAGTGCGCGGGCACAGGCGGCCTATGATGAGCCGCTGGAGTTTGCTTTGAATAGGACCAGCATCATAGCTCCACATTTTGTGTTTTATGTTAGAGACTATTTGGTTAGTAAGTATGGTGAGGAGAGAGTAAACTCGGGAGGGTTGAGGGTGACTACCACCATAGATTTGGAAATGCAGCGTGATGCGGAGGCGAGTGTGGCAGCGGAATTGGCAACCTTAACCAACCATCGAGTGGGTAATGGGGCGGCGTTGGTGACTAATCCTAAAACAGGAGAGATTTTGGCGATGGTGGGTAGCAGAGATTATTTTGATCAGGAACATGACGGACAAGTAAATATTCTGACCTCATTACGCCAGCCGGGGAGCTCGATTAAGCCTTTAGTTTATGCGACGGCCTTTGAACAGAAGTTGTTAAACCCAGGGACAATTTTACTGGACGTGCCGACTTGTTTTAAGTATTCATATCAGGAGGATTATTGTCCGCAGAATTATTCGGGAGGTTTTAGTGGGCCGGCGAGCGTGCGCAGTGCTTTGGGGGGCTCGTTAAATATTCCGGCGGTGAAGGCGATGAGAATGATTGGAGTGGAAAGTTTTATTTGGCAGACACAAAATATGGGAATGACCACATTTACTGATCCGCGCAATTATGGTTTGAGTTTGGCGCTGGGGGGAGGAGAAGTTAAGGCCACGGAGTTTGCGGGGGCGTTTGGGGCATTGGCTAATCAGGGAGTATTGGTGCCGGTGACGGGGATTTTGGAGGTGACTGATTATAATGGACGGGTATTGGAAAGGAATAACCCCGAGGAGAGAGCGATGATTGTGGATAGTTTTAATGAAACGGAAAATATGGAGGACGAGCTGGCCAATGGTATTAAAAGGGTTTTCCACCGAGCGAGTGCTTGGATGATTACGGAGATTATGCGCGATAATCGGGCGCGCAGCAGTGTGTTTGGAGCTAATTCGGAGCTAGTAATTAGAGGAGAGAGACCTTTTGGTAATAAAGACGTGGCGGTGAAAACGGGGACGACTAATGACCTGCGAGATAATTGGACAGTAGGGTTTACGCCGGAGAGGATGGTGGTGGTATGGGTGGGGAATAATGATAATACGCCGATGAGCAGAATTGCTTCGGGAGTGACGGGAGCGGCGCCGATTTGGAACGATATTATGAGTTATTTGTTGCGTGATGAGGAGGAAATTATCTGGCCGGAAGGGCCCGATGATGCGGTGAAAGGAGCGGTTTGTGCCAGCGGAATGCCGGAGAGTTATGGCAAGGCGTTGAGTAGTAGTTATTCTTGTAGCCAGAGCTATAATGATTATTACTGGACGGCAAGTTTACCGGCGAGGAGTGATATTGTGACTAAGGGGGTATGGATAGATCCTAATACGGGTGCGCCGGCGGCTGAGGGGCAAACGGAAGGGCTGGAGTTGCGCGAGCAGCGAGTGTTTCGAGATCCTTTGACTAATGAGTATTGTGGTGATTGCGAGCGGATAGCGGGTGAAGATG
>Ga0099364_10011194_pt1 | contig 12278 bp, 12 predicted proteins | sample TergutTh196P3_FD_73070 | JGI IMG/M metagenome (GOLD analysis project Ga0099364, IMG submission 73070) | Microcerotermes parvus P3 segment gut microbial communities from Pointe-Noire, Republic of the Congo - Th196 P3 | ecosystem: Host-associated > Arthropoda: Insects > Digestive system > Gut ...
GAAAAACAAGCCCCCGCAGTGAAAAAAATACTGCGGCGGTTTAAAATTATTTGCTTAGTAAACCCGGGCGGCGCGGTATAAACGGTACCCGCCGCTGATATTATACGCGTCGAATCCGTTCTGCGATAATATTCTTGCGGCAGTGTAACTCCGCAAGCCGCTGTGGCATAGCACATAGACCGGCTTTTCGCGGTCAAGCTCGCCGATACGCTCCCTGAGCGTATCAACCGGTATATTTATAAAATTATCAACGGGAGCTTGCGCGGATTCCTGCGGGAAACGCACGTCAAGCAAAGTCGCGCTTCCGTTGCGCGGCAAATTGTCAACATCGTGCCAATGACAGTTCTTTATTCTCCCGGAAAGCACGTTTTCTATGACATATCCCGCCATGTTTACAGGGTCTTTCGCGGAAGAATACGGCGGCGCGTAACATAATTCAAGCTGCGTCAGGTCATGCGCCGTCATGCCCGCCCGTATAGCCGCCGCCAGTACGTCGCAGCGTTTATCGACGCCGTCGAAACCGGCAATCTGCGCCCCCAATATTTTTCCGTTATTCCTGTCAAAAATAACTTTCATAGACATAAATTCAGTACCCGGATAATATCCTGCGTGACCGCCGAGCCAGAGAAAAACTTTGTCATAAGCTAAGCCGAGCCGTTTCGCCGTCTTTTCGTTCACGCCCGTAGCCGCCGCCGTCATATCAAAAATTTTTATGACCGCCGAGCCTTGCGTACCCGAATATTCCGAAGATATGCCGCATATATTATCTGCGGCTATGCGCCCCTGCTTATTTGCGGGACCGGCAAGCGGAACCATAACTGTTTGACCTGTTACAAAATCAGCCGTTTCAACCGCGTCCCCCACGGCATAAATATCAGGGTCAGACGTTCTCATGCGCTTGTCCGTTATAATGCCCCCGCGCCCGCTTAAATCCAGCCCTGCGTCTTTCGCAAGCCCGCTGTCCGGCTTTACGCCGATTGCGAGAATCAGCATGTCCGCGTCAACAGAACCGTTCTGCATTTCAACCGTCAGCGAGCCGTCGCGTTCGATAATCCGCCGCAACCCGTTGTTAAGATAAAGCGAAACGCCGCACAGCTTCAGATAATTATGCGCATCGCAGGCTATATCAATGTCAAAAGGCGCAAGCACCTGCTCCGATAATTCAATTATACTTGTTTCCAGTCCGGCTTCCCTCAAATTTTCAGCCATTTCAACGCCTATGAAGCCGCCGCCGATAATTGCCGCGCTTTTAGGGCGGCTTTTTCTTATATATTCTTTTATTCTGTCCGTATCGGCTAAATTCCGCAGAGTGAAAACACGCTCCGAATCTATGCCTTCCACCGGGGGCTTAACCGGCGTTCCGCCGGGCGAGAGAATCAGCTTGTCATAGCTTTCATTATAAACTTCGCCGGACAGAAGATTTTTTACGCTCACTGTTTTATTAACTCTGTCAACAGACAGGACTTCGCTGTTCACTCTCGCGTCTATATTAAACCGCCGTTTAAATCCTTCCGGAGTTTGCAGGAGCAAGTCATCCCGGTCGCCTATAATTCCCCCTATATAATAAGGAAGCCCGCAGTTGGCAAAAGAAATATGCTCCCCGCGCTCAAACATGATAATCTCGGCGCGCTCGTCCAGCCTGCGAAGACGGGCGGCAGCCGTAGCCCCTCCCGCAACTCCGCCGACTATAATTATTTTTTTCATAATATATGCCGCCTTCCCGCGATAAGCCCGAATACGCTTCGGGCAATCAATCGCTGATATTATTAAAGAACCGGTCCGTTTACGGACCGGCTGTATTTATTCAATCGCTGTTTTCCACATTCCGTGCAGATTGCAGTAAGCGTATACTGCGACAGGCTTATCGTCCGCGAAACAGAAACTTAACTTTGGCGCTTCGCCTGTCTTTAAGCATTTGCGCTGTCCCCCGCGCTCTGTTTCAACGTATATAAACGCTATATGATGCCCCTCCTCCATAGGGTGCGGCGTACTTCCAACCTGAACGTTTGCGGTTCCGCCGGAAACGCTTACGTCCGGCAAATGCTTTTCAACGCTCGCTTCCGCCGTATTGGCGGCAAGTTCAGTCATTTCTTCGCCGCAGCACATCATCGGAACGCCTCCGTCCTTGATAAGACCTATCATGTTGCCGCACTGCTCGCAGATATAAAATTTTTGGTTTCCGCATTCAGTCATATAATATACCCCTTTCTTATATTTTCGTAAACTCGTCTTTGCCCACCCCGCACAGCGGACAGACAAAATCATCGGGAACATCTTCCCATTTTGTTCCGGGCTCTATTCCGTTATCCGGGTCTCCTGCGGCTTCGTCGTAAACATATCCGCACACACATTCATATTTCATGTTCATGCTCTCCTTTATTATTTATTTTTATTTTTCCGGCAGGTTCGCGCTTAAAAATCTTCGCGCCGCCTGCGTTTTACAAACTCATGACGCTTTTCTCCCGCCGCCCATTCCGCTTTCTGCCCGTCAGTTTCAAGCAGCAGCTCCGGAACAGACAAAGGCTTCTCATTTTCATCAATGGCTACCATAACTACATACGCCCTGTTTATCATATTGCGTTCGCCTTGAAGATTTTCAGCGTAAGTGTCAACTTTTACTTCTATAGAAGTGCGCCCGACGTGCGTTACGCAACCGATTAATACAATCGTTTCATTCGCGTAAGCCGCCGCTTTAAAATGCAGGTTGTCAATAGAAACAGTAGTCACCTCATGCCCCGAATGACGCCTCGCGACCACGGCGGCGACAATGTCAATCCACTCGACTAACCGACCGCCGAATAACCGACCGTAACCGTTCGTATCTCCCGGCATTATAATCTGTACCTGCTCGGTCAGGGATTCAGAAACTCTTTTAGCTTTAAGTTCCGGCATTTTTTATTCTCCTTGAATTATCCTACCCGCGATTATTTTACACGCCGCCCAGTTTGCTGTTGTTCGGGAACGGGTTGACGAATACCCTTGCGCCGAGTTCGTTGTCAAGCGAAAGCAGCAGACCTTTATCTTCGCCAATCATCTGAACCCTGCTTAAAATATCCGAAGCCGTCGCTTCTTCCTCCACCTGCTCGTTGACGTACCACATTATAAACTGATAACAAGCGTGGTCGCTTTCCTGCATCGCGAGGCTCGCTATTGCGTTTATAAGCCCTGTCACTTTCTGTTCATGTTCCAATACTGCTTTAAAGATTTCTTCGATATCAGAGAACGACTCATCAGGCTGCGCGACGGCGGAAAGAACCGGAACCGCTCCCCGGTCCAGTATATACTGATAGATATTTATACCGTGAGCCATTTCTTCCTTCGCCTGCACAAACAGCCAGTTCGCCGCGCCTTTCAAAGCGGCGCGTTCCATACAGGACGACATCGACTGATAAAGATACGCCGAATAATACTCCGCGTTTACCTGTTCGTTCAACGCTTTAGTCAATTTTTCACTAATCATTTTTTTACCCTCCCGAAATAAAATATATATTTTTATCCCAAAGCGACGTCCAGTACCATCATGAGCAGAAATCCCGCCATGACGCTCAAAGTACCCGCGTGCGAATGTTTATCCAGACACGCTTCAGGGATAAGTTCTTCTACTACTACATATATCATCGCACCCGCCGCAAAAGACAGCAGCCACGGCATGACCGGAGCAATCCACACAGCCAGCAATACAGCCATAATGCCGAAAACAGGTTCAACAACCCCGGATATACAGCCTATAATAAATGATTTGACCGCCGAGGCGCCTTCCTTTCGCAAAGGAAGCGAAATCGCCGCCCCCTCCGGGAAATTCTGGATACCAACGCCTATCGCGAGAGCCATCGCGGCTGTATACATCGCAGGTTCGCCGCTCTGCACAGCCAGAGCGAAAGACAATCCTACAGCCATTCCCTCCGGTATATTATGTAAAGTAACCGCAAAAACGAGCAGCATTGTGCGGCTTGTCTTTGCGCCGAGTCCTTCGACTACGCCGCATTGCGGATGAAGATGCGGTATAACCTTGTCTAACCCCAGCATGAACACAACGCCGATTGCAAGCCCGCAGGCAGCCGGTATCCAACCCGCCATACCCTGCGCTTCCGCTTCCTCGATAGCGGGGAGCAGCAAGCTCCATACGGACGCGGCGAGCATCACTCCGGCGGCGAATCCGAGTGAAATTTCCTGCGCCCTGCCCAGTGATTTGGTTCTGAAAATAAATACGGTTGCTGCTCCCAGACACGTCATCGCGAAAATAAATCCAAGTCCGCCGCTGATTATAAAAACCGGTTGCATAAATTATTTTCCTCCGAATTATTTACACACTCAAAAATCACGCGCTTATAAAACGCTGAATATCAAGTTTATTATATCATCTTTTCTGCCTAAAATCTACAAGTTGTTTTTCGTATTATCAAAAAAGTTACACGGTATTCATTAATTCAAAAGCTCCCGATATTAAGATTGGTTTTTTTAGTGTATTAAAGCGTTTGATTGATATGCTCGAATACACTCCGCGCACGGCGGATTTCATGCTGAAATATCAGTTTTTGAATTATAACCTTATAGTTGGTATCAGGTTTTTTTCAGGGATTTTTAAGTATTCGCCTTGCATATTATTACAAGTTATATATAATTTATAAAATGCCTGATTTTTTTGAATCATAAAATTGCGCGGTAAAACCAAGGCTTTGACAAAAAAATTGCTTTTTCCGCTGAAATATTCAAATTTTTTTGAAAAATTTTTAAATAGCTATTGACATGAGATTATGTTCAGCCTCTATAATATAGGCGTAAAGCAAATACCGGTATAAAAACAAATAAATATTTTAAAGAGGAGTGTAATATTAAGTATGTTTACAAAATTAAAAATTGAGAAAGAATCTTATATCAACAAGACTTTCAGGCTGAATGAAAAAGTAATAAGAGAAATGGAAAAAATATGCGACAACAAAGGAGTCTCACTGAATAAACTTGTGGATATATTTATCAGGTTTTCTTTGGAAAATTTAGACAAAAGCGAAGCGGGCGAATAATTTCCGGAAAACTTTTGCGGAGGAAAACAATATGAAAAAGTTTGTCCTGAAAAAAGTCCGACCCGTCGGGATTAATCATCGGTATTATATAAACAGTACGGCTTTTAAAGATATATTCAAGGTCGTAACCGTATAATTTTTCGCCGAGAGTAAAACTTTTACACAGTGTTTCAGCGAACCGCATGAGAATAAGCGATGTAAGCCATTCCATCGCGTGGTGCGCGCCGATATATATAGACTTGCGCTCGCCTTCTCCTATTTTCAGTAAATTTATATTTTTGCCAAGATAGCTTTTGCCTATAATTATATTTTGCAGGAATCTAAAATTAACGCAAAGCTCGTTAATATATTCCTGCAAACAAGCATAATTAATCGGGCGGGTGATGTCCACGGCATTTGTATAACGCATAATAAACCTCCGGTTTTAATATAATAATATATTATATTAAAACCGGAGGTTTATTGTGCCGAATCTTATCAAATTTTATCTTCTATTTCCCGCGTTACAGATTCAATAAAATCGTCGGTTTTAACCGCGCCCATCTCGCCGCTCTTGCGCGAACGCACGCTGACTTGCCCGTTTTCTATTTCTTTGTCGCCGATTACAAGCATATACGGAACTTTCGAGAGCTGATTCTCTCTAATTTTATAGCCTATTTTCTCATTCCTGTCGTCCACTTCAACGCGCAATCCGAGAGCCCGCAATTTTTTTGCCAAATCATACGCGAAATCATGCTGGTTCACGCCGATAGGCAGCACGGCTACCTGTACGGGCGCGAGCCAAGTCGGCAACGCGCCGGCGTATTTTTCAAGCAAAAGCGCGAGCGTCCGCTCGTAACAGCCTATAGAGCTCCTGTGAATAATATACGGCAGTTTTTTAGCCCCGTCAGAGTCCACGTATTCCATGCCGAAGCGCGAGGCAAGCTGAAAATCTATTTGCAGAGTGATAAGCGTATCTTCTTTGCCGTGGACATTCTTGATTTGTATATCAAGTTTCGGTCCGTAAAACGCCGCTTCGCCGTCCGCTTCATAATAATTTAAGTCAAGCCCGTTCAATATATCACGCATTTTAGCCTGAACTTCTTCCCATTGCTCCGCTTCGCCGATATATTTATCTTTATTGTTCTCGTCCCATTTCGAGAACCTGTAACTCACGTCCTCCTCAAGTCCGAGCGTTTTCAGCAAATATCTTGCCAAGTCCAAACAGCCTGTAAACTCGTCGGCGAGCTGGTCGGCGCGGCAGGCGATATGCCCTTCCGAAAGAGTGAACTGGCGCACTCTTATAAGACCGTGCATTTCGCCGGACGCTTCGTTCCTGAACAAATAAGAAGTTTCGTTGAATCTCATGGGCAAATCCCTGTAGCTCCGCATCTTCGAGAGATATACTTGGAACTGGAACGGGCAGGTCATCGGGCGCAGAGCGAGAACGTCCGGGTCATTCTCGTCGCCGAGTATAAACATACCGTCGCGGTAATGCTCCCAATGCCCTGATATTTTATATAAATCGTTCTTAGCCATAAACGGCGTTTTGGTCAGCAGATACCCGCGTTTTTCTTCCTCGTCCTCGACAAATCTCTGTAAAATTTGCAGGACTTTCGCGCCTTTGGGCATTAAAATCGGCAAGCCCTGACCGATATAATCGACTGTGGTAAAATACTCAAGCTCCCTGCCGATTTTATTATGGTCGCGCTTTTTAGCTTCTTCAAGTTTTTCAAGATACGCGCCAAGTTCTTCTTTTTTCTGATATGCCACCCCATAAATCCGCGTGAGCATTTTATTTTTCTCGCTGCCTTTCCAGTACGCTCCGGTCGCGTTTAGCAGCTTGAAATATTTTACAAGCCCAGTCGCGAACAAATGCGGACCGGCGCATAAATCTATAAATTTATTATCGCCTTCGCCCTGTTCATAGAACGATATTTCCTCGCCCTCCGGCAAATCATTTATAAGCTCGATTTTATACGGCTCGTCAGCCATCAGCGCGAGAGCTTCGTCTTTCGGGAGCGTGAACCTGTTCAGCTTGTAATTTGCTTTTACTATTTTTGCCATTTCTTTTTCGATATTTTCCAAGTCCTCCGGCGAGAACGGCTTCTCTATGTCAAAATCATAATAAAAACCGTTGTCCACAGCCGGACCGATTGCTAATTTTACAGCCGGATATAAATTTTTAACGGCGTGCGCTAAAATATGCGAGCCTGTATGCCAGAAAACGCGCCGTCCCGGCTCGCTCCCGTCTTTGTCCCGCGAATTAAAAGTCAGGACTTCGAACTCACAGTCAGAATTAATTTTCTCAGTCAACTCTTTAACTTCGCCGTTTATTCTCACGGCGAGCGCGGCTTTTGCAAGCTCCGGACTTATAAACTTCGCTATGTCATAGCCGGACAAGCCGCTTTCAGTTTCTTTTACACTTCCGTCAGGCAGTTTTAATTTAATCATGATAATTCTCCTTTTATTTTTTTATTTATTAACGCAAACAAAAAAGACTTCTATCCCAAAAAACTTATAAAAAGTTTTAACAGGGACGAAAGCCTTGAACTCCCGCGGTTCCACCCGGATTCGCCGCGTAAACGGCGCACTTTTTTATATCTGCAGACACAGACCAAGCCAATAACGGAGCAACCCGTCCGCGCATTTAACACGAAAGCTCAAACCGGCGGTACTTGCATAAATTTAAATAGGCTCTCACAGCAAACGAACCCTCTCTGAAAATAAATATATACAGCTTGTCCGATTTTCAAACGCTTTTATTTTAAATATAATATCATATATTTTTAATTTTGTCAAGTATTTTTTCTGGGATTGATATATTTGCGTATTTGTGATATACTTTTAAGCAAGAGGTCAAATCCTTTCGCGCCAAGATATTACGGATTTTCTGATAAGCGGACAAAATCAAGCGTTTTTTGACATGACTTTTACGGCTTGAAACTGTATAATATTAGTTAGGAAAGGGGAGAGCAGTTGTGGAATGGATAAAAAGCATAATGAAAGCGGTCCAATATATGGAGAGCAATATGACCGATGATATAAATATTGAAGCTGTGTCGAATCATATTTTTATGTCCGGTTCTAATTTCCAGCGTATTTTCAGTTCAGTTACCGGCATAACAATAGGGGACTATATCCGTAACCGCCGTTTAAGTCTGTCCGGGCAGGATTTATTGCTAAAAGACAGCAAGGTTATCGACATAGCTATGCGGTATCAGTATAATACGCCGGAAAGTTTCTCCAAAGCGTTCACCCGCTTTCACGGGATTCCGCCGTCGGCTGTGAAAAAGCAAAGCGATATGCTCAAGTTTTTCCACCCTTTCACTATTAACGTATTTATTCAAGGAGGATTTAATATGTCAAAAGAAATTATTGTGCCTACTTTCAGAGGAGAATGGGGCAGTTATGAAGTAACGGAAACCGGTTTCACAGCAAAAAGAATAAACGGCGAGGTACTGTATCATTTTGAAAAATCAGACAGCAAGCCGTCGGCAGTTAAATTTGAGTCAAGTTCAAAGAAAGGCGATATGCACATATCAATTCAATATCTGAAAAACAGAAAGAAAGACAATCACCCGGATAATATGGAAACCCGTGAAGAATCGGCAGCCGGAAAAGGCGTATTTGATTTAAGCAAATTAAAAAACGGCTATTATATTTTAAGGGCGGCATCGAAAAACGCTGAAAATATTTTGTTCAGTTATGAATTTTTAAATTAAAAATTACGCGAACGCTAAAAATTTTTTCAGTAAATTATTGACTTTGCCGGATTGATATGCTATTATAGATATATGATTCTAACAGTGCGGGAAATGATATTGGGCGATAACCGGGGAATTTAATCTGAAGTATATTTATAGTATGAAAGGCAGGATAAATTATGAGCAACGCGTATAAATTTGATTATAAAAATCTTGAAGATATAAAAAAACGGGCGGCGGAGCTTGGTATAATTCTGGGGCTGTCCGAGAATTATAATGCACTCGCGCAGAAAGTGGAAGTCGAACCCGGATTCACTCTAAAGAACGCGCTCGCCGTCCACCCGATGGAGGCGTTTGACAGCAGGCTCGACGGTGCGCCCGATGAATTGACGGTGCGCCGCTATAAAAGATTTGCGGAAAGCGGCGCGGGATTAATCTGGCTCGAAGCCGTGGCTGTGCAGGACGACGCGCTGACCGCGCCGCGCCAGCTCATGATAACCGAAAAAAATCTTGACGAGTTTAAAAGGCTTGCCGAAATGATAAAAAATATCGCGGGAGATGTTAAAACAGTTATACAGCTTACGCACTCCGGCAGGTTTTCTAAACCGTCGCCTGTTATTGCCGCGCACAACGCGACGCTCAATACGCGATTGAATCTTGACCCGTCCTATCCCTGCGTATCCGACGATTATCTGAAAAAAGTCGAAGATAATTTTGAAGCGGCGGCAGTGCTGTCACACAAAGCGGGATTTGACGCCATAGATATAAAAGCGTGCCACAGATATTTATTCGCCGAGCTGCTGGGCGCGTTCAACCGCGAGGGAGAATACGGCGGCTCTTACGAGAACAGGACGCGCATATATAAAAACTGCATAGCGCGGGTAAAAAACAGGCTTGATATGCCGGTATGCTCGCGGCTCGGCATTTCCGATGTTATACCCTACCCCGACGGTTTCGCGACTACCGAATCCGGCGAAGTCGATTTAACCGAGAGCATAAAATTAGTCGGCGATATAAATAAGCTCGGCGTTAATTTAATAAATATAACTATGGGTACCCCGTATTATAACCCGCACATAAACAGACCGTATAATATTAACGTGGGCGGAGCGGCTCCGCCGTCGCACCCGCTTGTAAATTTGAGCAATTTTATCAAGCATATCGCGGCAGTCCAGCAGACTTACCCGAATATCACCTGCGTAGGCACAGGTTACAGCTATCTGCGGGAGTTCGCGCACAACGCGGCGGCTTATTCTCTTGAGCATAAGCTCGCGAAAGTTATCGGCTTCGGCAGGGGCGCGTTCGCGTATCATAAATTTGCGCATGATATGATTGACGGCTTCATGGATTCAAAAAAATGCTGTATCGCCTGTTCGAAATGCACGGAGATAATGCGCGCGGGCGGAACAACAGGCTGCCCGATACGCGACAGCCAAGTTTATATGCCAATTTATAAAAAATATTGCATGGGCAAAGATTAATAATATAAGGAAAATGAAAACATGAGAAATTATAAAGGCTTAAAACAAACGCTTGACGGCATGAATCTTTATATACCGTTTTCCGATGACTTGTCCGTACTGTCAAAGCCTCTCGTAATCAACGGAAAGACGATAAATAACCGTGTCGTGTATCAGCCGATGGAAGGACACGACGGCAATCCTGACGGCAGTCCCGGAGAGCAAACCATAAGACGGTATAAAAGTTTTGCCAAGGGCGGTCCCGGTATTATTTGGGTTGAGGCTGTGCCGGTTCTGCCGGAAGCACGGGGAAATCCGCGCCAGCTTTATCTTAACGAAGATAATCTGCCGCAGTTTAAAAAGCTCGTGGAAGATATGCGAGCAGAGTGCTTGAAAGAAAATAACCGTGAAGTTTTTATTGTCATACAGTTCACGCACTCCGGGCGGTACTCTAATCCGCAGGGAACACCCGCGCCTGTCATCGCACACCATAATATTTATCTTGAACAGCATTTCAAACCGGATGAAAGCGCAATTATAAGCGACGACGGACTGAAACGCTATGAAGAAGCTATGGGAAAATCCGCCGCTTTAGCGGAGAGCGCGGGTTTCGACGGAGCCGAAGTCAAATGCTGTCACGGATATCTTGCTTCGGAGCTGCTGACAGCTTATGAGCGTCCCGGCGAGTACGGCGGCTGTTTTGAAAACCGTGTGCGTCTTTTCCTGAACTGCATAAAAAATGCGCGGGCAAGTACAAAAAGCTCTTTTACGGTCACTTCCCGCCTTAATATATATGACGGCTGCCCGCATCCTTGGGGTTTCGGCGCGGATAAAGACGGGACGCCTGATTTGGCTGAGCCGCTGCGGCTGGTCGAAATACTTCGGAAAGGGGGAATGAAACTCCTGAATTTAACTATGGGAAGCTGTCACCAGTTTTATATTATCGCGCCCAAAAATAACGCGCCGGAGCATCCGCTTGCAGGAATAGCGCGTATGCAGTCCCTGACCGGCAAAATCAAAAACGCCAATAAAGATTTATATATCGTTTCGTCGATGTACAGTTACCTGCAAAAGTTTTCTCCTTCAGCCGCCGCCGGGTCAATCAGCGAGGGCATTTCGGACATGGCGGGCTACGGACGGCTGACGTTTGCTTACCCCGATGCCGCGCGGGATATTCTCGCCGGACGGTTTGATGAAAATAAAGTATGCCTGTGCTGTAATCATTGCGGCTATCCCTGCCGGAGAAAAACCTGATATTATTTAAAGCCGTTCGAAGCGGCTTTCATTATTTCAGCCGCGGATATCCTGTCTGTGTGACCGAAAATAAAATATGTGCCTTTTATGCCGTAACGGGCTACAAATTTTTTCGCCCAATCTATTCTTGTATTCAAATCGCCCTCGTATACGGATACCCATTTCGATTTGCCCGCTTCATGAACAGCGTCATATACAGGATACCATTTTTCACTCGCGCCGTCCGGCTGACCGGCTCCGGGCGTCCATTGCAAAGCGTTCAGTTTTTTTATTCCCATAAGCGCGGGCAAATGCCTGATTGTATCTTTGCCGTCAAGGTGAAAAACCGAATTATCAAGATTGGCGCATTGTTTCTCAAGCGACGGCACGACAAATTCTTTGAATTGAGCCGGCGACATCATCGCGTTAAAATCGCACTGAACCTTCGCGGTTCTGCCTTTGCCTATTATATTGAACGCCGTATAGCTGCTGCCCCCGTTTGCATCCTTGATAATTTCGTATATTTTATCATAATATTTAAAATATAAATCGTCGAGTTCATTCAGCCGCCGTTTGATAATTTCAGGATAGTCCATTATATCGTAGCAGGTATTTTCAGGACCGCGCATAGCCGATATTATATCCATGTTTTCAACGAGGTCGGGCATATCTATATAATATTCGCCGCCGGATAATTCTGCCGCGCGCTTAATCATGTCAAGGTGCAGTTTCCACCACTTGTTGTTTTCGTCATATTTTAAATTATATGTGTGCCAGTCGTCAACGCATTTTGAAAACCACACGGTATCAGGTCTGAATACAGGCTGACAGCCAAGATACAGCGCGAGCGAACCCGCTCCGAGATTAAGCCCTAAATG
>Ga0099364_10011195_pt1 | contig 12278 bp, 9 predicted proteins | sample TergutTh196P3_FD_73070 | JGI IMG/M metagenome (GOLD analysis project Ga0099364, IMG submission 73070) | Microcerotermes parvus P3 segment gut microbial communities from Pointe-Noire, Republic of the Congo - Th196 P3 | ecosystem: Host-associated > Arthropoda: Insects > Digestive system > Gut ...
GCCACGATTGGCACCTGTGTTTCTAAATTCATCACCTTTGGTATAACTGTAATCTTTACCGTAGCGCAAGTTCAAACTCAGCCCTTGATAGATTTGGAAATACATACTACCATTCATAATAATACGGTCTCTTTCATCATAATTGCTGTTTTCGTTTATCAACCAATATGGATTACTGAAATTATCCGAACCTATTTCGCGTCCGGTAATCGGGTCTTTGTAGCCGCCGTTTTTACCTAATTCGTCCAGGTTTGTATTTCTCGACATATTAATATAGGTAAAAATTGGGTTTTTATCGTCGCCGTTCAAGTATTGGCGATTTTCGGTTAAGTCGTTATAATAAAGTATGTTGGCATCTAACGTAATGTGTGGAAAAAACATACTGCCTTTGTCTTTGCGTAATGTATTGAAGAAACGGGCATTGATGTTGTTTTTCTTTACAAGGTTCATATTTTGAACAATGTCGTTAGCGCGTGTATTGGTGTAAGACAAACGGAAATTGTTGTCGGCAGTACCGCCTTCAACTGCCACATTGTTTGTTGTGGTAAACGCCGTTTGGTAGAAATCTTTTACATTATACGGGTTGGGACGATATTCGTGTATCTTTCCGTCTAGTCCTACATATTTTTGTCCAATCATCGGCGAACCGTTACTGCGTGAACCTTGTGCATTTTTCATCATTTCAGTCATCAGCGGCAAACCAATTCTCGGGTCATCGGGATTGGTAGTAAAAGCATTTGGATTATCCAAAGCAAGCTGAGGGTCGTCAGTATGCTGGAAAAAGTTACGCTTTTCATTATTTATCATCATTTGGTACATGTGTCCTACGCCAAACACATTTTGAAAATCGGGCCATTGCGAAACGTAAAGCCACTGATTATTAGTGTTGAACGAAACTCGCGTTTTTCCTTCTTTCCCTTTTTTAGTGGTAACGAGAATAACACCGTTTGCTGCGCGTGAACCGTAAAGGGCCGCCGCATTAGGTCCTTTCAATACTTCCATCGACTCAATGTCGCTGGGATTAAGATTGGCAGCACCGTTACCCATATCCAAGCCACCACCTGAAGCGTTGGTATTTCCACCATCACCCGCGCTGTTGTCGATAGGAATACCGTCAACCACCCAAAGAGGTTGGTTATTGCCTAAAAATGAGCTGTTACCGCGAATAACGATACGCGCAGAACCGGTTGCTGTTTGAGGTGGCGTTACTTGCACTCCGGATACTTTACCGGAAAGCGAAGCCACGATATTAGCGTCGCGAACTTCTTCCAGCGTTCTCGCGCTTACATTTTGTTGTGCTACGGTTAGCGATTTTTGTTCACGTTTGATACCCAACGCTGTTACAACCACATCGTCGAGCACTTTTGAGTCGTCTGCTAGTTTTACATCAATGGTGGTGCGGTTTCCGATTCTTTCGGTTTTGCTTTCCATTCCCATAAAAGAAAAAACGAGTTCTCTGTCGCCTTCATCTACATTAAGGGAATATTTTCCGTTCATATCGGCCATAGTACCTTTCGTTGTACCTTTAACAACTATCGATGCACCCATTAGAGGAGAATTGTCGGAAGCATCATATACCGTACCGTTGATAGTTTTCGTTTGTGCCCATGCCGCAGAACTGCACAGTAAAACGAGAAGAATGAGAGATAAAAATTTCTTCATAATATTAATTAATAGTATTTAAGATTAAAGGTCAGAATTAACTATTTGCTAAAATTCTTCTCAGATTTTCTTTTCAGCAAACGTTCTTGCAAAGATAGTAAAAATATTTGAAATATCAAAAAAAAATGTTAAAAAATAGCGTCTATTGAAAACTTACGAACAAAGATTCAACAGACGCTATGATTTTTTTATTTTTTCCACAAGTTACTCATTTCTTCCAATGATTTTCCTTTGGTTTCGGGAACAAATTTCCACACGAAAATAATGGAAAGGACACTCATTACACCGTAAAGACAGTACGTAAATGTCATGCTGAAGGCTTCTAATGCGGGGAAAGTTGAAGATACCAAGAAGTTTGCCGTCCATTGCGCTGCAACAGCGATGGCGATAGCTTTTCCGCGAATGGTATTGGGGAAAATTTCGGAAATCAATACCCAGCAAATCGGACCCCACGACATCATAAATGAAGCAGTGTAAATGACGATAAAGATAAGTGTTCCGATGCCAATCAGTTGGAAATAAGCCATTAAGCCTATTGCAAACATGCCGATTGCCATACCGATTGAACCCACAATTAACAGTGGTTTCCTGCCCCATTTATCAACCGTAAGAATAGCAACAACTGTAAACACAATATTTACAAAGCCCATAATTACGGTTTGCGACATGGCAGCATCGCGTCCAAAACCGAGATTTTCAAAAATTGTTGGGGCGTAATACAACACAACATTAATCCCAACGGCTTGTTGGAAAAACGAAAGTAGAATTCCGACAAGTAGAACCGTCCAACCGTAAGCTGTAACTTTCTCGGTTTTTTCTTTGAGTGATTCAATAATATCTTTGAGCGTTTGTTTGGCTTTTTCTACGCCTTCAATTCTCGCAAGCACTCGTTCGGCTTCTTCATTTTTTCCTGTCATAACAAGGTAGCGCGGTGTTTTCGGTACTAAAAACAACAAGCCGAAAAATACGGCGGCAGGATACATTTCCGACCAAAACATACGACGCCAGCCGATATTGAAAACCCATTCATCCGGTTGTCCGAAAGCAATGAAATAGTTCACAAAATAGACCACCAGCATACCAAAAATAATGGCAAACTGGTTGAACGAAACCATTCGTCCGCGAATGTTCGCCGGTGCAATTTCGGCAATATACATCGGACAAACTGCAGAAGCTAATCCTACTCCGATACCGCCAAAAATTCGGTAAAAGTTAAATGCCAACAACACGCCCATTGAGCCGCTTCCTGCTTCGCCACTCATTCTTTCAAAGAATAAAAATTCGGGCGCACCTGCCAAATAAGAAGAGGTGAAAAACAATACGGCAGCTATCATCAACGAGTTTCTTCGACCAAATTTATTGGCAAACCAACCGGAAATGATTCCGCCGATAATACAGCCGATTAATACGCTCGAAACTGTTGCACCAAGCCAAAATCCTTGAATGCCGAAAATGTGTTCGAGTGATTTTACGGTTCCGGAAATCACGGCGGTGTCGTATCCGAACAAAAGTCCGCCGAGCGTCGCTACAAGACCAATACCAATGACGTAAGAGTTATTTGTTTTTTTCATAATTATGATAAGCCTCTCTAAATCTCCCCTCAAGGGGAGACTTACAGAAGCATTGATTTTAGAAGTTTAACAATTTCATGTTTTTTCGAAGTCTTTGTAAGTCCTCCCTCAGGGAGGATTTAGGATGGCTTCTTTATTTAGATATACATATTTACAATAGCTTCGTACAATTCCTGTTTTCCGCTGATTTGAGCAGGTTCGCCTTTTGTTTTTGCATAAGAAACGAGGTCTTCGAGCGACAATTTACCTTGTTCAAATTCTTTGCCTTTTCCGTTGTCGAAAGAAGCGTAACGGTCAGTAAGCATTTTTTTGTAAGGCGATTGTTCGAGAATACTAGCAGCTGCTTCCAACGCGCGAGCAAATGCGTCCATACCTGCAATGTGTGCGATGAACAAATCTTCTTGGTCGGTTGAATTACGGCGAATCTTCGCATCAAAATTCGTTCCGCCGCCTTGCAAACCGCCCGCTTTAAGAATAACAAGCATCGCTTGCGTAAGTTCATACACATTGATTGGGAATTGGTCGGTATCCCAGCCGTTTTGTTCGTCTCCGCGATTGGCATCAATTTAGCCAAGCATTCCTGCATCGGCGGCACATTGCAATTCGTGCTCAAACGTATGACCTGCCAGCGTTGCGTGATTTACCTCAATATTTAATTTAAAATCTTTATCCAAACCATTGGCACGAAGAAAACCGATAACCGTTTCAGCATCAACATCGTATTGGTGTTTTGTAGGTTCCATTGGTTTTGGTTCAATGAAAAATGTGCCTTTGAAACCTTTGCTGCGAGCATAGTCGCGAGCAAGCGTGAGCATTGTCGCCAAGTGTTGTTTTTCGCGTTTCATTTCGGTGTTGAGCAACGACATATAACCTTCGCGGCCACCCCAAAATACATAGTTTTCGCCACTAAGTTCGATTGTTGCATCGAGCGCATTTTTGATTTGCACGGCAGCGCGGGCCACCACGTTGAAATCGGGATTGGTTGCCGCACCGTTCATATAACGCTCGTTGCTGAACACATTCGCGGTTCCCCAAAGCAGTTTAATGCCTGTTTCGGCTTGTTTTTGTTTTGCGTAAGCAACTATTTCTTTCAAATTAGTTTCGTATTCTTCTATCGAATTTCCTTCGCTCACAAGGTCAATATCGTGAAAACAATAATATCCGATGCCGAGTTTTTGCATAAATTCAAAACCTGCGTCCATTTTTTGTTTGGCTTGTTCGACAGGATTGGCTACAGAATCCCAAGCGAAATGGCGCGTTTTTCCACCAAATGGGTCGCCGCCGTCACCGCAAAGCGTGTGCCAGTAAGCCATTGAAAATTTACACCAGTCTTTCATTTTTTTGCCATAGACTACTTTTTCGGCATCGTAATAGCGGAATGCTAATGGATTTTTACTGTCTTTTCCTTCAAATTTGATTTTTCCGATTGCGGGGAAGTAAGTTTTTGCACTCATAATTTAATAATGTATTAGATTTAATTTTTATAGGTTAAAATTATATTGATTTATTTCTTGTTTCAAAAAAACGAGGTAAAGATATAAAAATAAAAATCTATTTACAATCAAATTATTTTGAAAAAAAGGAAAATGTTTTTTTAATATTGTATTTCCGGAAAATAATAATAATCTTTGTAACCTTAATAATAATGTTCGTTATGAAAAAATTAATTATCTTTTTAGCTGTATTGTTTTCGTTGTCTGTATCTGCACAAACAGAAAGGAAAGAAGGAATGCTTTTTCCTGAATTCCAAGACGGAATAGTAGTATTTGACGATGCTTCAAGGGCAAAATCGACATTTAATTATTATACCATCGGAGAAAAAATGTTCTATTATGATGAAGATCGCAAAGAAGTACTAACTTTTGCCAATCCCTCAAATATTATTGGTATTACCATCGGTGACCGTTTTTTTGAAAAAGCGACCGGCAACGCTTTTTATGAAAGAATAAAAGTTGGTAAAGATTATTTTTATATTCGTTGGACATCACGAGTAGTTTCGATAGGTAAAAAAGGCGCTTATGGCACGCGTTCGCAAAGTACCGGAATTACAAATTATCAAATGAACGACAATGTAAGTCGTGGCGATTTGGCAAAATTTACTCAAGAAGATGGTACGAGAAATGATATGGATTTTGAATTTTATTTGAAAATAAATGGAACATTCCGAAAGTTCAACTCTGCCAAATCATTGTCTAAACTAATAGGTGGACATTTACAGGAATTGGAAAATTTTGTCCGAGAAAACAACATTGATTTCAAAAACAGCGAAGATGTTGCGAAATTGGTTGCGTATGCAAAAGAATTAAAGTAAACAGCCGGAACGCAAATGACGCAAAAAACGCAAATTTTCGTATTTATTTATTTGCGAAAGTTTGCGTTTTTTGTGTCATTTGTGTTGTTTTATTTTACAAAGCTACGCCATTTTTCATACGCCTTTTTCGTATCTTCAATTTCATTTGCGTTTGGTTCAATAACAGCCAATCTTTCGAGCGAAGCAAATGCTTCTTTATTATCTTTGTAAATGCCGACGCCGATTCCGGCACCTTTAGCCGCTCCGGCAGCACCATCAGTATCATATAATTCAATGGTGGCACCACTAACATTTGCCAATGTTTGGCGGAAAATCGGACTAAAAAACATATTGGCATTTCCGGCGCGAATGAGTTTTATATCCATTCCCATTTCTTTCATAATTTCCATTCCGTATTGGAACGAAAAAACAATGCCTTCTTGCGCTGCGCGCAATATATCCGATTGAGTGTGAATATTGAAATTAATGCCGTGCATGGAACAGCCAACTTCTTTATTCTCCAAAATCCGCTCGGCGCCATTACCAAAAGGAATAATGGAAATGCCTTTGGAACCAATCGGCGATTGACTTGCCAGTGCATCCATTTCTTTGTAGCTGATTTCCGTAGCAACGTTATGTTTCATCCATGAATTGAGAATTCCCGTTCCATTGATACACAATAATACGCCTAAACGTGTTTGGTCTGCCGTATGATTAACGTGAGCGAAAGTATTAACGCGCGACAACGGGTCATAATTTACTTGTCCTAACACGCCGTAAACAACTCCGGAAGTGCCTGCGGTAGAAGCAATTTCGCCCGGATTGAACACATTGAGCGAAAGCGCATTATTGGGTTGGTCGCCGGCGCGGTAGCAAACCGGTGTTCCTTCTTTCAATCCTAATTCTTTGGCGGCTTCGGCGGAAACTAATCCTTGTATGCCAAAAGTAGGTTTAATTTCGGGTATAAAACTGTTGTCGAATCCGAAATAATTCATTACATCGTCCGATAATTTATTCTCTTTGAAATCCCAAAACATTCCTTCGGATAATCCTTCAACGGTTGTAACTATATCGTTGGTTAATTTCATTCCGATATAATCGCCCGGAAGCATCAACTTGTCGATTTGATTGTAAATTTGCGGTTCGTTTTCTTTTACCCAAGCGAGTTTAGCTGCTGTGAAATTTCCGGGCGAATTGAGCAAATGTGATAAACATTTTTCTTTTCCGATAGCAGTAAATGCTTTTTCGCCGTATGGAACCGCACGACTATCGCACCAAATTATGGCAGGGCGCAACACTTTTTGATTTTTATCAACCAAAACCAATCCGTGCATTTGCCACGAAATACCAATTGCTTTGATTGCTTCGCTACTCACGCCCGATTGTGCCATTACTGATTGATGTGCCAACTTTAGGTTTTCCCACCACGTTTCCGGTTTCTGCTCTGCCCAACCCGGTTTTTGGGCGATAATCTGCATTTCTACTTTCGGAAAAAAATCTGATGCTACGATTTTTCCCGATTCTGCTTTCACTAAACACGCTTTAACGGAAGAACTTCCGATGTCAAAACCTAATAAATACATATATTAAATAAGATTAACATTATTTTTAAACTTGTCAAAGATAAATGTTTTTTTTACATTTCTCAACATGTATTTTTATTTCTTCACTACTTTTATCACTTCATCATTTACTTTTACCATATACGTTCCGTTGGGTAAGTAACTTATATCAAATGAATTTGTAGTTGGTTGCAATGCCAATTTCCCATGTAAATCAAAAACCTGTATGTTGTTCATTATTAATTGGCTTATGCCGAACGTTGTTTGTTCATTATTAATTATTAATTGTCCGCTTGTAGGATTCGGATATACCATCAATGCTTGCTTTTCTGCCAAAATTTCTTCTAAATCCACGTTATTATCCAAAACGGTCAGTACACCGGCTGTGAAGATAATGAGGTAGTTATCGCCGGCGGTTAATGTTCCTCGGATAATCTTATGTTCTCCTTTTTTCGAATCATCTTCTACATACAATGCACCGCTTAGCGTGTCACCGCTCAGCAAATCGCCCGACATAATGCTGTAAGCCAATACAGGCGTTTGGTTGAGATAGATGGTTTCATCGACAGCTTGGACGTGAAGAAGACGCGGAGTAATAGTATATGTTTCATCGTGCTTAAACGAAATTTGATAACTCGGATTATACAACGTGTGTTGTACAATGGCATATTCGCCGACATTTATAGGCGCTTCCGGCGAGTAAGCAAGTTCGCCTGTGAGTAGTGCTTTGGCAATAGTACAATCAACAATAGGATTATCGGATATAACATCATATGCAATAGGCATTGGCACCGGTTGTTTATCATATGTTTTGCCGCCGCTTTCGGGCATAATCAGTATATCATTATTAAAACTCCTCAAATACGGATAACCGTAACCTTCATAAATGCCCCATATATCGTCAACATCCCAATTTTCAAACGTATTTTCTGCCCGCATTTCTGCTGTGGTTTTACCGGTAATGCCACTGTTGATAATAGCGGGGTCGCCAATAATAAGACTATTGACATAGCCTACACCGCTTGTCAGTCCGGAAGTTTCGGTATCGAAAAAACAGTCGGTAATACCGAGGCTTAAACGCCAGCCCACCAGCCCACCAGCCCGGTTACTTGTTACTTTGCCGGCAGCGTAGCTGTTTGTTATCCGGTTGCCGGAATATTCTCCCACTAATCCTCCTGCATACTTGCCTGTTACATTTCCCACAGCGTAGCAGTTGGTAATATTGCCTAAATAACTCCATCCCGCCAATCCGCCGGCGGTACTACCGTTGTTTGTTACATTGCCCACAAAGTAGCAGTTGATAATGCTTCCGCCATTTACTCCTATCAAACCGCCGGTATGGCAGTACGAATCGGACATAGCAGTTACATTACCGGTAACATAACAATTACTGATACTGTCGTAGAAGATTGCCGAAGCACCGACCAATCCTCCGGTACAGCAACCTCCCACAATGCCTGCTTGGGCAATTTCAATGCCCAAGCTGTCTATGGTTACAACACTTATATAATTGAGGTTTATGTCTCTTACACTACTGATATATCCGAAAAGACCGGTATATAGTCTGTCGGGACGGTTTATCCACAAGCCGGTAATGTTGTATCCGGCGCCGTTCAGACCGCCCGAAAAATATGCCATGTCAAACATACTGTTAAAGTGTCCTACCGGGTCCCAACCGGCATCGCCCCATTGAGCGCAACCGTCGCCGCCGGGAGCGAGGTAGTCCGTAAGGTCGATGTTATTGGCAAGCTTGTAGTGTTTATCCAACCCGTAGCGCATTTCGTTGAGCTGTGTCGGTGTGGTAATCATATAAGGGTTGCTCAGCGTACCGGCGCCGGTACCCGAAAATTGTGCTTGTGCCGTGCTGGCAACGATTAGCAATAAGTAAATAATAGTTTGCTTTGTATTCATGCAATGGCTATTTTATGATGTAAAAGTAATACAATTTTACGGATTTGCAAAAAGAATGACAAAATAATAGGTTGTTTCGTTTTTGATGTAAACAAATTATTGTATGTTTGTGGCGTAAATTATTAGAATCCCATACAACATTAAAAATGTGTTTTGAAACAGCGTTCAGCGTAAGCTAATTTTTAAAACACATTAATTATGAGGAATTTAATTGTTTGTTTTCCGGATTGCTTCGTTCCTCGCAATGACACTTCGATGTTGCCTTTTCTGTCATTGCGAGGAACGAAACAATCCAAAAGTATCTAAAAATCAAACATATACATTTGTAATCAATATCTATTAACTAAAAAACAACATTTTAACGTATGAAAAAACAATTCTTTATCTCTGTTTTCTTTTTATTGGCAAGTATGGCTGTGCAAACAGCCACAGCACAAACAGTTACCGTGCGCGGTACCATGTTTCCGTTTGTTTATATCGGTTACAGCCCTTTCGACAATTTGTTTCCTGTTACGGCCTATTTGTATGCAGTGCCGCCTATTGGTACAACGGACGACCCAATAACAACCGTATTAAACGACACGCCGCTGCATACGGCAACAGCTGTTTATTACGACGGCAATACTTATGTGCCGGGTACACCGAAATATCCAGGTGAATTGGGAAAAAATGACCATCCAGGCGTGCCGATTAGGTGGCGTCCGACAGGTATACAGCAGGATACCGCTACCAATTACACTCCGGTTTCCGGACCAGGCGATGTGCCCGTGACTGCACCTAGTTTCTCCCAAAATACGGTAGGTCTCTTTACTTTCGAGAATCTTCCGTTGGGGGCAAGTTATGTGTTGCGTGTATCGCGTCCGGGTTTTTTAGACCGTTTTGCTTTGGTTACCATTACTTCGGACGGTTTGTTGGGGCACCGATTTTTAATACCTGGCGATCTTAACAGCAACTTGCAAGTAAATTCACAAGATTTTTCAATTTTTGCTCCCAATCAAGGTAGCTATTGGGGTGGTCCAGGATATGATGCCCTGTATGATTTTAATGCAGATGGCGCTGTAAATCCAATTGACGGTACTTTCATTATACTGCATTATATAAACTGTTCATCCAATATGTATCAAGATACTTATGATTTTATAATACCTTATTTTTAACAGCCTATTATTAATCTTGCATTAAAACAAGATAAAATAAAACCCTAAAAGTCAAATACTTTTAGGGTTTCTTATTCCGGCTTTTCTTTTTAATTGTTCTATTTGTTTGTCCCAAAGCGCAATATGGTCTTCTTTTTCGTCGTGTTCTGTGTAGTCTGTAATAATCAGTGCGACATCGCCCGTCAGTTCGTCGGGACTAACTTTGAGCTCGAAATACGTTTTTGGATCATCGTCGTCTAACCAATGAAAACGGATATAATATCCGGTGCGCACCACCAATACCTCGGCTTCTTGCTCGGCGCCGTTCCAACTAAATGTGTAAATTTTGCCGGCTACGGTTACACTGTCGGCAAACCACTCGGACAAACCGCTTGGCGTACTGATACTGTTCCACAAAATGCTAAGCGAAATATTGCTTAAAATATATTCTATTCGAATTTTTTCTTTTGTCATGTTTTTGCTTTATAAACGTGTTTTTGCAATAATAGACATATTTTTCACAACAAAAAAAATTTTAAGCATTTTTTTATCAAAAGAATGTTAAAATTTAAAATGAAGTGGCAAACATTCCTTTACACTTTTAATGATGTGGACATTTTCCTTACCATATAATAATAATGTAATGTTTTTTTTCTGCCGCATCTCGGTTTCCATCAACACTTGCAAACATGCGCCGCACGGATTAACGGGCAATGAAGTAAAATCGCCGTTGGTAAAAGCGGCGACAGCGATTGCCGAAACGGGAATATCCGGATATTGTGAATTGGCGTAAAAAACACCGACTCTTTCGGCACACAATCCCGACGGATAAGCAGCATTTTCTTGGTTGTTTCCGCCGATAATCATCTTGTTTTCAAGTAAAACAGCACTTCCAACGTTGAAGTTGGAATACGGTGCATAAGCCTTTTCGGTTTGCTTTTTTGCCTCTTCTATCAGTTGCTGATATTCGGGACTAAGCTCGTCGAAAGTGCGAACGGCAATGGTTGTGTTGATAATTTTATTTTCCATATTTTGAAAATTAGATATGTAAAGATAATGAATTATTCAAGATTCAACATTATAAAATTCAAAATTATTTCAAAAAACCGGAATCTTGAATCTTGAATCTTGAATTTTGAATTATCTTTGTCATATAAAAACAAATTATGGAGCAATTTCGTTCGGCTTTTGAAGCCATAACTAATGAAAAACTTATTTCCGAAGAACAAATAACCGGTTCGGGCTCGAATCGGCAATACATCAGATTGAAAGGAGAAACGCAGTCGCTTATCGGCGTAATCGGCGAATCGGTGCAGGAAAATACAGCATTTATTGAGTTGACAAAACATTTCTACAGTCAAGAATTGCCCGTTCCCGAATTATTATATGTTTCGGAAGATAAAACGCATTATATACAGCGAGATTTGGGCGATTTGTCGCTGTTTAACTACATAAAAAAGGGTAGAGAAGCGGGCGAATTCAGTACTGCCGAATACGAAATGTTGGCAAAAACAATCCGAAAGTTAGCCGAATTTCAGTTTATAGGTGCACAAGGATTGAATGTTGAGGTTTGTTATCCGCAACCGGAATTCGACAAACGCACTGTTTTGTGGGATTTGAACTATTTCAAGTATTGTTTTTTAAAACCTTCGGGCGTTGAATTTTTGGAAACTAAGTTGGAAGACGACTTTGAAGCGATGGCTTCCATTTTGTTACGATACAAAACCGACACTTTTTTGTATCGCGATTTTCAGTCGCGCAACGTAATGATTTTCAATGATAAACCATATTTTATCGATTATCAAGGCGGAAGAAAAGGGCCTGTTTTTTACGATATTGCATCTTTTCTTTGGCAGGCAAAAGCCAATTTTACTGATGAACTGCGCAATAAATTAATTAATGTTTATCTTGACGAAATAAAAAAATATACAGAAATTGACGAGCGCGATTTTAGAGAACAATTAAAGCATTTTGTTTTATTCCGAACATTACAAGTACTTGGCGCGTACGGTTACAGAGGATTTTTTGAGCGGAAAGCGCATTTTATAGAAAGTGTGCCGTTTGCAATCGAAAATCTAAAAAAATTATTGCAAGAAGATTTTCCGGAATATCCATACATAATTTCTGTATTGAAAGAAATGTGTGA
>Ga0099364_10011196_pt1 | contig 12277 bp, 10 predicted proteins | sample TergutTh196P3_FD_73070 | JGI IMG/M metagenome (GOLD analysis project Ga0099364, IMG submission 73070) | Microcerotermes parvus P3 segment gut microbial communities from Pointe-Noire, Republic of the Congo - Th196 P3 | ecosystem: Host-associated > Arthropoda: Insects > Digestive system > Gut ...
CGCTTCAATGGCCGCGTTCAGGGCCAACAGGTTGGTCTGATCCGCTATGTCGGAGATGACATTCATCACCCCGCCGATGCTCTCCGCCTGACTGCCCAGTTCCTGCATGTTCGCCTGAAGCGTGGCGGCCACCTTGTTCACCAGGTTGATGGACTGCACCACCTTGTCCACCAGGGCGGCCCCGTCATTGGCCTTGCTTCTGGTCAGTTCGGACTGTTCCGACGCCTGGCCGGCGTTCCTGGCCACCTCCAGCACGGTGGAGTTCATTTCTGTCATGGCTGTCGCCGTGCTTTCCACCCGGCTGCGCTGCATGTCCGCGCCGCGCGAGACCTGTTCCACCTGGGCGGAAAGCTCCTCGGAAGCGGTGGCCACACGGTTGGCAATGGAGGCTGCCTGATCGGCGACACTGCGGATGGTCCGCTGGGTCTGCTTGATAGCGGTGAGGTCCGTAACCAGTTGAAGCATGGAGGCAAGTTTGCCCTGCTGATCGAGCATGGGGATGTTCGCGTAGCTGATATCCATGTCCTTGCCCTGTGGATGCGCGCGGGACTCGGCGGTCGCAGGCTGCAAGGAATCCGCGGCTTTTTTCAAGGCATCGGCAGGGGTGCCGACATCATCGCGATGCGAGATTTCAGCGTCGGTCTTGCCCTTATATTCCACGCCGGCGAGCGCCCGGCCGATGGCGTTCATGTAGCTGAGCTTGAGATTATTGTTCATTACCAGCATAGGGGTGGGGATATTGTCCAAGATCTGCAGGAAGCGATGCAAAATAGCGTTGGTATCCGTGACCAGTTGGGCAAAGCCGCCCTTGTACGCGGCAGCGTCGGCCTTGGCGTCCAGTTCGCCGTCCGCAATGCGTTTTTCCAGCGTGAGATATTCGGCCTGAATAGACTGCAGGGCAGCGGGGATTTGCCGCATGGCGGCCAGGGTTTCGCCGATTTCCCCCCGTTCGCGGCTGGTCACTTGGGCAGCGAAGTCGCCATCGGCAATGGCGCCGGCAAAGCGGCGCATGCCTGCCAGAACCCGTACCAGTCCGATAATGATCAAGACGGCCATCAGGATGCCGATGACCAGCCCGGCGGCAGTAACCCCAAGCATCATTTTCTGTTCCTGCTCGTTCTCCTGCAAGGTGGCCGCGGCCTGCTCGGTCATCTGGTTGTCGATGTTTGCGCTGATTCTCTCGGTGGCGGTTTCGAGGCTGACGTTTACTTCCGTAAGGCTCGCGGTCAGTTTTGCCATGTCCGCGGTGATCTCGTCCAGATGCATGGTGGCGGTCTGCATATCGTCAAAGGCCTTCTGGGCTTTGGCGAAGCTCTGGCGTCCCGCTTCGGTTCTCAGCAGAGGAGCGATCCCAGCCATATTTTTTGCCACAGTCGCCAAGGCTTCTAGTGACCGGGCCGTGTTCTCCGGCGTGCGGGAAAAAGCGGAACGGCTGAAGGCGGAGCGGGCGGCGGCGAAATTATCCAGGGTTTCGGCGCCCAGTTTGACGGCAGCATCGTTGTTGTCTTCCATCCAAAAATGGATCAGGCCCGACAGCTCCTTGCCAAAAATTCTCGCGGCAGGCTGCTGAACCTCGTTATATTGTCGTATCACCAACAAGAGGTTCTGCTCGAAAGCATTGAAGATCTTGACCTGTTCGCCTAGGACCCTCTCCATCTCGTCCAAGCCGGCTATGACCTCCTTGCGGCGCGCATCGGCTCTGGATCTCGTAACGAGCTCCTGGCTGATTTTGATATGGCGTCGCACATCTTCGCCCCTGGCGGGATCCTGGGTGACGCGAAACGTATTTATCGCGTTCCTGGCCGCGTTCGCGTGGGCTGCTATATCTGAAGTTTCCGCATTAAGCCTGGACAGGCGGCTGTAGTTCAAAAAGGCAGTTGTTGAGCCGGAAAGGCTGGAATAGCCGATGGCTGCGATAGCGCCCATCAGCAGGATCATAACTATGAATCCCAAAATAATCTTCCATTTTGTACTCATGCGGAACTCCTCTTTCATTAAGGATTTTAGTAAGTATCTATGTATGTATGAATATCTAGACCACGTTCATTTTTTTCCTGTTATGTCAGGCACGCAAGACATTGCTTACCGATCTATTTACTGTATATCGGCCTTGCGCTCCCCTGCTTAAGGGCACTGCGCTAAGATACGCGCACATTCTTAATCATGTTTCTATAAGCGTAATACGATATCGAGCAAAACGCCAGATAAATATTGCTTCGTGTTTTTCTTTCACGGGCAAAAGAGGCGGGCTTTCGCGCAGGTGGGGGGGGCCGGAGACCTCGGAGTTACAGCATCCCTTGCATCACGTTGTGCTGCCGGGTTTGGTTAAAATAACCATGACGGCCTGGTGGCCGCGCAGGATGTTTTTCCGTTCTTCTTTTGTGCATTCAATTATACACAGTTCATGCCGGTTGAGTAATTGCACGCCAAGGCTGTAGCCGTTTGCTCTTGGCATGGCAATAAAAACGACGTACTCGCGATTCCCCATGTCTGTTGAAGTCGTCATGTAGTCGTGTGCCCATTTGGCGCACTTGACAGCCGACAGGTGATTGTTGGTATCTATTCTGATTACTTCAATAAATTCCTGGCTATTAAAAATTCCAAGGAACCGCACGCTAAGTTCCGAGTCAAGCATGATCATGACCACTAATCCTTGTTTGATGCAAATCTATCGCATGGATTTCAGGCGATTAAAGTACTCCTCAAAATGCTTCACGTTGCTCGCCACGGCTTTTTCCTCATCCTTGTCGCGCAGCGCCTGGTAGGTGGCCTGCCAGTGGCTGAGTTGTTCCGTTAAATCCATGGGCGTTCGTTCCACGGTAAACCAAATGCGGGTGAACAAATTATATTGTTCCTCGATAAACTCTTTCAATGCGGCATTGCCGGTGGCGGCATACAGCATATTGTGAAGCCCGGCTTCCTCAGCCGCAAAACAGTCGATTCTTTCTTCTTTGACGGCATCCTCCATTTTTTGCAGGCTGACGCGCATTTCTTCCAGCGTTGTATCGGATATGCGTTTTACCGCCAGCCTTGCGACTATGCCCTCAAGATAAAAACGGATTTCCGCAACGTCGCGCAGTCTTTTTGTGTCAATGGGAGAGACGATGGTGCCAACCCGCGAAAAACGCCGGATAAGCCCGTCATGCTGCAAGCGGAAAAAAATTTCCCGCAAAGGGGTTTTCCCTATTTTGTATTCCTCCATAAGCGCCCGCTCATTCAGCAGATCGCCGGGTTTATGGTGCCCTATAAGGATTTGCTGTTTGATGGCTTCATAGACCTCATTTTTCAACATGGCAGGTTCTCCGTTGCGGCATCTCTCAAAAAGTTAGCTCTTAAAGTAATACTATTAATGTAGCTAGCAGAATATCAGTTAGATGTCTATACGATTTTCTTTGACGAATGACTGGTATGCCAGTGGCAATCTAAACCAAAGCCCCCGGCACCGGGGGCTCAGGCATCCGACAAAACAAACCGGATCGAGACGTTCAAGGCAACATGCTTAGAAACTTGGTTTTTTTGACACTTCCACCACGACCTGTGACAAATATTGACTGTGTTCCACTATGCAGACTTCGTCCAACAGAAATATAACAAATAATGGCCCACAAAAAGCAAGATCATTTGCCTGTGCATAGGCAACCAGCTTTTGGGGCAGATCCCCGAATTCTCCATAATAGCCTTTTTGGTGCGCGACAAGGTATTGGCCGGCTTTCCGCCTGCCGTCCCCGGCGGAGTCCAGGGAAAAGAAGCGGGTAGGCTGGGAAGGCGCGTTCAAAAAGGCGTCTATGTCCTCATAGTACCCGCCTATGGGATAACTTAAATTGATCTTGTTTTCACGCGCCAGACTGCAAAAATTCATAAACGGCCCGTAGAATGGCTCACTGCCGACAAACTCGGTTGGCGGCCCAAAAATGACAGGGGCTTCGTCCAGCTCCCGCACATGCATATCGTGTTCATGCGTGGAAATGCCTGCCTGTATATTACTGCGGTAGGTATGGATGATTGAATAGGCCGTTTGAAGCTCAAGCAACTGCTGATTCAATTTTCTTTCCTGTTGCGTGAGCAGCGCAAGCACACGCTGCGGCGTCCTGCCGCTGCTCATTTCTTTAATCGTAGCTAAGGGAACGCCCAACTGGATAAGAACTTTAATGAAGTGTACCGTAATAGTCTGCGACGGCATGTAATAGCGATAGCGGTTTTCCCCGCGCAACACCGGGCCGAGGAGACCGATTTTATCGTAATACCTAAGTGTGGATTCATGTAAACCTGTGAAATCAGAAAATTCTTTGATCGAGAGCATGGTTGTATCGTCCATAAAGTCCCCTTGGCCGCTGTGCGACTTCTAAGAAAAATTGCCAAAATTTCAATAAACATTCAACAAGCTTTAAGGCAAAACTCTCTCTTTGCGGAAGTATTCCGAACCAAACGGTAACGCTTTGCCGATACTTGTCTCATTATACGCAGGGCATCGTATTTCTAACGGCAAACATTCATTGACAAATATCTTGTTTCCGATGCCGTCTCACAATGACGCGATGTTTTTACAAAAAACATTTTTTAACCCCTTGACATTAAAGCAGCTCAAAGCCTTATACTGTAAGGTGTACACTGCCCGCATACGTAACAAATCGATTGCGGAAATAGTATGTAAACGCAATATGCCGGCCGGAAGACTGACCAGCCGGAGCATATGAGAAGGAGTCTGCGATGAACGCTTTTTACTACATGCCCGGCGCTTCCGCGCCGGAATGGAACCCGCAGGAACACATAGCGGCGCTTGCCTGGCCTGCTGAAAACGCCCAGGAGCCCGAACATACCACACAAGGCACGCGCGATGCCAGGAACACCATGGAAAAAGACAAAGCCGCCTGGATGGCGCAGTCCGACCGCAGCACGGATGCCCGGCGCCAACAGAAGACAACTTCCGCACCTTCGTTTACCGAAGTGTACCAGCGCATTCAATTCGCGACCAACACGCGGACGCAGACCGAACTGGCAAATATTCTGGAAATACGCCAATCCAGCATCTCAGACGCGAAGCGGCGGAATAAAATTCCTTCAAACTGGTATATGCTGCTGTTTGAAAAATTCGGCCTCAACCAGGATTGGCTGCGCTACGCTACCGGCCCCATGTATTTGCGCACCGAGCAGGGCTACACGCCGCAAGAGCCCTCCGCCGCGAACATAAAGGAACCCGCTTATTACAGCGACCCCGCAAGCAAAAGTACGCTTGCCACCGTTTATTCCATGCATTGCCGGCCTCATGGAGCGGACGGCATGACGGAACTCGACGCCATCGGGAAACTTGCGCTTCCTTCCAATTTCGTCGGGCCGGATACGCTTGTTTTACGCTTACATTCCAATGATATGGCTCCCACTATGCAGCAAGGCGCGTATTTGGGCGTCAACACAGCGGATGCCCGACCCTTGTCGGGCGGCGTCTTTGTCCTGAGGGATGAGCATGTGGGTCTGCTGGTGAGGCGTATTTTTCTGGATTACGGCAGCAAAAGCTTTGTTTTACAGCCTGATAACGACAAATGCCCGGCAAGCATGGCGCCTGCCGGGGAACTTGCCGATCGTATTATAGGCCGTGTAAGCTGGATCATACAGGAGATCGTCTGATGCCCAAAAATCTCACGATCACTGTGAAAAGCGCTAGCCGAGCCCCATGCCGGGAGCCATGATCTGTCCGGTCAGCCGAGTTTCATAGCCGCCAAGGGCCTCGATGCGCGCCTGGAAATCCTTGGAACGCATCAGGTCCAGCACGGCCTCAATCCGCGGGTCATGCATAAACTTGACCGGTATCACCAGATCGTAACGTTCGCGCGCCAGGGGCACAAAGTCCAAATCCAGCGCGTGAGCGGCAGCGAAGATGCCCATGCCGCACTGCACCGCGCCGGTCAGCACGTTGACCGCCACCGCCATGTGGGTGCTTTCTTCCTTGTCGTAGCCCGCGACATCGGAAGGCTGCATGCCCGCTTCCTTCAAATGCCAGTCAAGCAGGATGCGCGTGCCCGCGCCGCGCTGGCGGTTGATGAAACGCACGTCCTTTCTGCCCAGATCCTTCACGCCCTGGATGTTCAGGGGATTGCCCTTCTGCACTATCAAGCCCTGATGCCGTATGGCAAGATTGATGACCGCCGCGTCCACGTCAGGCATGTATTTCGCCAGGTCCGGGAAGTTGAAGTCGCCCGTGTCCTCGTCAAAGAGGTGCATGCCGCCAAAATGGCAGGAACCGTTCTGAATGGCCGTAATGGCGCCCATGCTGCCGACATGCGTGGACACCAAACGGAAAGGACTATCCAGGCCCATCAATTCATCCGCTAAAAGATCCAGCACATTGTCGTGGCTGCCCACGCACACCAGGATGCTGTCAAGCTCCTCGGGCGCACAGAGCAGTTCACCCTGAATAGTCGCCCCCTCGGCCACCCCTTCGGATTCCGAAGGGACACGCATCAGCGCCTGCGCACGTGTAAGCGTGGTGATGTTCCCGGCCCCGCGCCCCAAGGGCGTTGCCACAAGCTTTTGATCCACGCGCCCCACGGCAAGGCGCACGAATTCCTCCACCCCCAGACGCGAAGGCGTCTTGCGCGTCAGTTCCATGGCCAGTTCGGGCCTGCGCGCTTCTTCCCGACGCGCAAGCCAGCGGATGATCGGCGCCATGACCTCCTCAAAGGCGACCACGGAACTGACCGGATACCCCGGCGCGCCGAACACGAGGCGTCCACGGCAGATGCCGGCGATGGTCGGCTTGCCGGGCATGGCCGCAATGCCGTGCACAAGGACCGTGCCTTCGCTTTCAATAACGGCGCGGGTAAAATCCTGCTCACCCGCAGAGGAACCCGCGCAGAAAATCGTGATGTGCATGCCTTCGTCAAGGCTTGCGTTCAGCGTTGCGCGCAATGCGTCGAAATCGTCCGCTACGGGCGGCACGCGCCGGATATCGCAGCCCAACTGCGAAGCCAAAGCGGAAAGCACCTGGGAATTGGATTCCACCACCTGCCCCTTGCCGGGGTCGGGCCTGTCCGTGAAATCCAGCACCTCGCCTCCGGTGGGGATGATGCGCATCCGCAGTTTTTCCCATACGGGAACTTCCCATATGCCCCCGGCGAGCAAGGCTCCGATATCATACGCGCTCAACATGCGGTTGCGCGGAAAAAGCAGTTCCGTAGCCACGATGTCTTCGCCGATCCGCCGGACATGCTGCCAGGGAAAGGCCGGAGCCTCAATGCTGATACGCCCGCCTTCAAGCTTGTTCACATGTTCGATCATAATCACCGCGTCACAGTCCCCAGGCAAGACTTGTCCAGTATTCACGGTAAAGCAGCTCGCGCCCTCTTCCAGAATAACGGGGTGCCCCTCACGGGCGGCGAAACTCTCCTCGGCGCGCAGGGCGTAGCCGTCCATGGCGGCGGAATGGAAGGTCGGCGAGGAATAGCGGGCATGTACCGGGGCGCAAAGCACTCGACCCAGGGCTTGGTGGCTGAGCACAGTCTCCCGCTGTATGAGCGCGTCGCGGTCCAAGGCTTCGAGCACAAGGGCGACGGCAGCCGATATGGCTTGTGTTTGCAGGTATATATTGCGTTTCATAAACAACTCCCGGTTTTTGATACAGCTTGCTGTATGCATGGAAAAACATGTATGTTTTTCTGTGCATATACGTTCATACTGTGCAAAGCAAGTAAAAAACCGGCCGTTTTCGCGCCTTGAGGCTTCGCCGGGAGGCTTCCTGAAGCCTATGTAGAGCTGTCGCCTTCTCGCGTAGCTGCTTCGCCCGGTTCAATATGAACCAGTACGTCTACGATGCGGATTTCTTGGACTGTCAGGGCCAGGAGGCGATATTTCACGTCGGCGGCTATATGATGGCCATCGGTCACGCTCAGGTCGCCGTCCACCTGGATGTGGAGGTTGACTTCCACCGCGCTCGAACTCAAGAACCGGGTGCGCAGTTTATGTCCTGACAAAACGCCAGGGGTGGCGGCCATGGTTTCGCGTATGGCAGCGTTGAGTTTGCGGCCTGCGCTGGCGTCCAGGAGAATGCCCAGGGTGGGCCGGGCTATCTTCCAGGCGGCGGCCAGTATCATGACAGCCACGACAACTGTGCCCACGGGGTCCAGAAACCAGAGGTTGTGGCCCAGGTGGGCGCCGGCCGCTCCTGCGCCGATGGTGATGACCGGCGGGATGGAACTTAAGGCGTCGGAACGGTGGTGCCATGCGTTGGCCACCAGGGCCGAAGATTTCAGCGTAACGCCCCAGGCCGCAGTCCAGCGGTACAGAATTTCCTTGGAAACAATGGAGAGCAGGGCCACAGCCAGGGCCGCCCAGATGGCCGGGGTGACGCTCTGGATCCCGGCGGGGGGATTGACGGCGGCCAGAGAGAGGATCCGGAGGCTGCCCACGGCCATGAAAAGCCCTACCGAAGCCAGGGACAGGGCGATGGACAGGGTGATCAGGGTTTCTATTTTGCCGTGGCCATAGGGATGTCCGGCGTCGGCCGGAGCCGTCCAATAACGTATCCCCACCAGCACCACCACATCGGTGATCAGATCCGAAAAGCTGTGGACAGCATCCGCCAGAAGGGTGCGGCTGCCGGACCACAAACCGAATACCGCCTTGGCCGCTATGAGGATCACATTAACAAGCGCGCCGACCAGGGTAACCCGGGAAATGGAACGGACAACGGACTGGTTCGGGGCTTGCCCGCTTCTGAACAGAGGAGTCTCTTTCATCATGCGTCACCATGTCACCAGGGGCAGGAATCTGGCTAACACTTCCCGCGCGAAGTCCCATCCGACAGTTTCTTTCAATCTCGCCTGCCGCGCCTTCCAGTCCAGACTCCTCATTTGGTCGCAAAGAACGACGCCTGTGGTTGCACATCCGGCAGGAAGCGTCAATTCAAACGGATAGCCCTTGCTTTGCCTGCTCACAGGCGCAACCAGACACAGCCCTGTACGGCTGTTATACGCTTTGGGAGAAAGGACTATCGCAGGTCGATGTCCGGCTTGCTCATGTCCGACTTGCGGGTCGAAGTTCAGCCAGATAAGGTTCCCGATGTCAGGGATATACGCCTCTACCATGCTTCCTTCCCTTGCGCTTTGCCCCATTCGGTTTCGCCATGAATGTTGTCCGGGGTCACGCCGGCAAGAAGCTCTTCAAGCGTAAATTTTTTGGGTATGGAAGGAATTTTTACTCTGAAGCCGTCATTTTCAATCTGCAGCTCCACACCAAGCCCGCGCTCAATAGCCAGTTCAGCCACCAGGGCCTGGGGGAGGCGAATCGCCAAAGAGTTGCCCCATTGGGATACTTTCGTTTGATTTTGCATAGGCCTATCCTCTGTATATCCAAAAAATATCCGCAAGGAAAATAAAAGGCAAGGACAAGATCACGGGCTGTGATCCGGCAGCGGAGATTGTATGGGTATCGGAACTCAACAAAAAGGGCGGCCGCCGTTATGTCCGGCAGCCGCCCCGCAGGGTACCGGGGTATGTTGTTATTCTTCTTCCCACTTGATAAAGCCGGGCTTCACATCAACCATGGCATTGACGATGAGTTCGACAATACCGCCATACTGGAAGCTGTTCTTCTCCATCAGGTCATTATGGGCGAGCATTTCACGAATCTGTCCCTTACAGTTGGAACAGGGGGCGCAAATGTATTTCTTGGTTTCCGGCCCCAGGCAGTCGGCAAAAGCGCCGGCGATCTGGTCCATTTTTTTACGCCCGGAGATGTTGTTGCGCCATATTTCGATGTTGTTGCGGCTCATAATCGCGAAGCCGCTGCCGCCGCCGCAGCAGTAGCTGTTCACGCCATGCGGGTACATTTCGCGGAACTGCGGGCACAGTCGGTGCATAATGTCGCGCTGCGGCTTCACGATGCCCATGTGGCGCACCACGTTGCAGGAGTCGTTCAGGGTGACCGGGAAATTGTTGCGCGAGGGATCAAAGGCAATCTTGCCGGACATGACGATGTCGCGCAGCAGGGGGAAGCAGCTTTCTCTGGGAACGTTGAACTCCGGGGGCTGCATGCGGTCGGCGGCCTTGTGGGCATGGCCGCATTCGCCGATCACGATCTTTTTCACGCCCAGCTTTTTCGCGGCCTGGGCATGGAGCCGCACGACCCGCATAGCCTGCGCGTCGTCGTAGAAGTTGCCGTAGTTGATGCCGTCGTAGCCGGCCAATTCGCTCGACAGGGTCCAGGACAGGCCGGCGGCCTGGAATATAATGGAGAAGGCCGCGATGTTTTCCGGCCAGGCCATGACTTCCCCGGCGTTATGGAGAAGCAGGATATCCGCGCCCTCCACATCCCAGGGGGTCTTGAATTCATACCCGGTGATTTCGGAATAGTCTTCGTCGATGAATGCCACGTTATCGCGCACGACTTGGGGATCCATGGCGGTCGAGGAACCGGTGCGCATCTGGAGCATGGAGCCTTTTTCATGCAGTTCCGGCGGATTGATGCCGAGTTCCTGGCTGAACAATTTGCGGATTTCACGGGCAATCAGCGCATTGTCCACGCCGATGGGGCAGGTCTGCGCGCAACGGCGGCACAGATTGCAGCGGTATGCCAGTTCGCCGAGACGGGCCACGGTTTGCCAGTTCAAATCCGTGTCGCCATAGCGCCACTTCGCAAGAGGCTCCTTCTTCACATATTGCTTGTAAATACGGCGGAAAATCTCTGAGCGGAAATTGGGGCGGTACATTTCATGCCCATTGGTCGCCTCAAAAAGATGGCAGGACTCGGCGCAGGAGTTGCACTGCGCGCAATACTCCGTGCTGGTTTCCAGGAGGGACAGGTAGGGCCAGTTGTCTTGCGAGCTGAACAGCTTGCGCATGCCGTCCAGAAACTTGTTGACCAGGTCTTCTTCCTCCGCCGGCGTCTTGGGACGGGGAATCTGAAGAACCACGAGATCATCCAGCACACAGCAGTATTTATCCTGTTGTTCCGCTGTCAGGGGTTTCCAGGGCATCTTGGCCACATCCAGCGGCAAATCCATGAGTTCGTCCATTCCAACGGTGGTCATCTGTCCGCTCTCGCGGGACACATCTTTCAGTTCAAGTTCAGACGATGATTTCATAGTGTGGACTCCTAGTTCTTCCCATCAGCAGGATTGGCGGTAGGATTGGTGGCGGCGACTTCGGTCCAGGTCTTCTGACCGTCGCCCTTGATGTGCGGCGCGTTCCAGCTTACAGTATTATTCAGCCCCTCTTCGATTTTTTTCAGCATACTCGGGTTGTTCTTCGTGGGCCTGTCGTCCCAGCGGATATCATGATACAGGAAATACTTCATAAAAAAATGGCCCATATGCGACGCGGGCACATAGGCGGCCAGCATAAAGCCCAAGATAATATACAGGCTGAACATGACGCTGCCCGGATCGGCAAACTGGAAGCTCAGCATGCTGGCAATGAAATCTCTGCCAAGCTCGAAAAAGGAAGGATTGCCCAGCCATGCGAGCAAGCCCAGCAGGCCCAGAACCATGAAAGCGCCAAGGTTGAGAAAGTGTTCACGGGTGCTGTACTTGCGCAGGTCTTCCTGTTTCAGGCGGCGGTGAATAAGGGCGGCAGCCCCGCCGGCCACGCCGATGAAGCCCAACAGGCTGAACACCTGAACAAGGTTGCCCACTGCTGTGAGAATCACGCCGGGGACAATGCCGATAAGCTGCGCCAGAGCGGCGAAAATGGTCAGGAAAAAGCCGCCGAACAGGAAATACAGCCCGAGGTGGAAAGGATAGGTGCGGCTCCAAAGCGGCTTGTTATGCTCAAAGGTGGCGTGCAACAACAGAACCTCGGTCGCCATGACCTTAATGCTGTTGCACAGCGACGACTGCCGCTGGTTTTTCCACCAGTCGACATCTTCCCGGAAGCTGCCGCCGTAGGCAAGGCGCTGTGTTGTCTCATGCCCGACCGGATAGAGTTCCCAGCGAACATGTGGAGGTTTTTTTAGGTAGTTCATCACTTTCAGGGCAACCATGGCCACACAGGCGATAGTCCCAAGATAGGCTGCCAGGTATACGAGAGTAACCATAAACACCTCTGTCTGCTTTTGCATGTGTGTGGATAATAAAGTAAAACTTTCCCATCTTCAATCCTTATCACACGGTCGTTGGCCGGTCAAGTTAGGCGCCGGCCAGCGTTGCTCTTGTGCAAAGCTAAAAAAGCGGGCAAGCTTGATGCATGCCGCATTCCTCGTTCACTTCAGGATTACGCGCCGTTGCGCGGCAGGCGCCGCGCGGAGACGGCAGTCCCTGCCTGCGGATTGATGAAGCCTCCCTCGGGGG
>Ga0099364_10011198_pt1 | contig 12276 bp, 7 predicted proteins | sample TergutTh196P3_FD_73070 | JGI IMG/M metagenome (GOLD analysis project Ga0099364, IMG submission 73070) | Microcerotermes parvus P3 segment gut microbial communities from Pointe-Noire, Republic of the Congo - Th196 P3 | ecosystem: Host-associated > Arthropoda: Insects > Digestive system > Gut ...
TAAGCAACATAGGCGAAAACGAGCCGGTAACGCTCCACAGAAAAAGCGCCACCGCAACATCGGCAACATTTGAGATGCTTGCGCTGCCGGTGACAAACGAGACGGTAACATTTATCTTCAACGCAGCAGGAAAGCCTACGATTCACGAAACAACGGTGACCTACGAATCTGCAAAATTATACAGAACAAGCTTTGCGTTAGATTACCCCGACATAACCAAACTGAACACGCATATTGTGCCGCGCGGCGAAGAGCCACCACAGAACATATCAATACCGGCTGGCACAAGTTTTATGACTATGACAACGGCAGCGCCAATTGTAGGAATTGTATTACGTGGCACAGGAAAAGCGTTTATTGATTGGGGTGATGGCTCGCCATTGGAAACGCTTACGCTTCAACCATTTGTTAACGAGATAACCATTGAAACACCAAGATTAACGCACAACTACGCCGAAACAACTACCCGTACAATAACGATTTATGGCGATAATATTACGCAATTTAGTTGTAGAGCATGGTTTATGACTATTCATAATTACCTAACAGCCTTGGACGTAAGCAATAATACGGCGTTGACAAATTTAAATTGCGACTCTAATCAATTAACAGCCTTGGATGTGAGCAATAATACGGCGCTGACATCGTTAACTTGCTACGTTAATCAATTAACAGCCTTGGATGTAAGCAATAATACGGCGCTGACAAATTTACAGTGCTCCCAGAATCAATTAACAACCTTGGATGTGAGCAATAATACGGCGCTGACATCGTTAACTTGCTACGTTAATCAATTAACAGCCTTGGATGTAAGCAATAATACGGCGCTGTATTATTTAAATTGCCATAGTAATCTATTAACAACATTGGATGTGAGCAATAATACGGCGCTGTATTATTTAAATTGCCATAGTAATCTATTAACAACATTGGATGTGAGCAATAATACAGAGCTAACATGGTTGAATTGCAACAATAATTTATTCACAACTACTGCCTTGAATGATTTATTTGGTACTTTGCACAGCAATACTATTTCTGACGAAAATACGATATCCATACGCGGTAACCCCGGCACAGATACTTGCGACCCAAGCATTGCAACAGCAAAGGGGTGGAATGTGACCCTTTAATAATCATTTTCTTCAAAATATCCTAACGTCCTGCTATTTTTCACATTTTGCGGGGCGTTTTTTTATAATGTTCAATATTTTGAACAAAAAGCATGTTTTTTGTGTAGGATATTGAACATTATTTTTTGGGTAGTGGCTCAAAAAATCTGATTTGCCAAAAATTTACAGAATTACAGAGTTTTTACATAATTTACATATTCAAAGGCAAATATGTAAATTATGAGAATTTTGAAATTATGTTGAGTTCCGATTATTTGAGACACGATCCATCTTTTTTTAATTGAAAATTGAAAGTTGAAAATTGAAAATTATTTATGTCTGATAACTAATATCTAATAACTAATAACTAATAACTACATACCTCCCCGCTTCTAACCTAAAAATCTGCCTACCATCTTCTACCCCAAGATACTTAACCCCTTTCAACGATTTGAACGCTTTTTTGCCGCTTCTGACTTCCTTTTGCGAGGCGGCTTCAATGTAGAGCGTTGCCGTAGTGTTGGCGGGAACGGTAAATGAATATTGCACGTGGTTATCTTTTACTTCCCATGCGCTTTCTATGCGTCCGTACATGGAATCGTAATGACCTTTGGCATAGAGCATTTCGCCTGTTGGGTCGGGTTCAGGTTTTATTATGAAACGTTTAAATCCGGGAAAGTTTTCATCGCGCTGTATTCCAAGCGAATGAGTGTACATCCATGACGCCACCGCTCCAAACGAATAGTGATTGAACGAGTTCATGCGGTTGTTGCCGCCGAAACCGTCGGTGTGCGTGTACGAGTTCAGGCGTTCCCAAATGGTGGTAGCGCCCTGTTCCACAGAGTACAGCCACGACGGATACGATGTTTGTTGCAGTAGCCTGTATGCCGCGTCGGAGTGTCCATTGTCCGACAAGGCTCGGCTTATGGATGCCGTACCTATAAATCCCGTCAACAGCGAATAAGGGGGAAAATCGGTTTTGTCTTCGCGGGTTATCGTTTTCACGAAATTATCAACTACCTTGCGTTTATTCTCGTTTGGAATGATATTGAACGCAAGCGGCAGAACATAAGACGTTTGCGTTTCTATCGGCGCGCCGGTGTTTTCCGTTCTGAAACTTGAACGAATAGTTTTGCCTTCATTGGAAATGTAGGTTTTAATAAAGAATGTTTTCCTTTCGTTATACAGATTTGCGAACATTTCGGCGTCGGCATTTTTGTTCAAGACGAGCGCCATTTTTTTCATCAGTTCCAACGAATAAATGAAATAGGCTTCCCACATCAAAGTTCGGTCGTTTTTATCGTCTTCGGGGGCAAGCCAGTCGCCCAGATTTCCCCATGCGCCGGGATTTTCCTGAACTAAAATATTTGTGGCAGGGTCAATATTTTTTTCGAGAATATAATTTATGTACCGTTTCATTGCCTCGTAATGCTCTGCAAGCAAGTCTTTTTCATCGTATTGCTGAAACACTTCCCATGCGACAGTAATGCCTGCTATTCCCCAAAGTATACCACCAAAACCCACGTCTAACGGCGCCACATCGGGAAAACGACCGTCTTCGCGCTGCGTGTCGCGCATGGCAAGCATGTGAAGGCGTAGAAACTGCGACAAATCGGCTAAATATGTCGCCGCACTCGCAAATACAGAAATATCGCCGCTCCAGCCCATGCGCTCGTTGCGTTGCGGACAGTCAGTGGGTATCGACAGAAAATTGCCGTAGGTAGACCATGTTATGTTTTCCCAAAGTTTGTTAACTTTTTGATTAGACGTTTGATACGATGACGTCAACTCATGTACGGAACTCGTCACAACGCCCTTCACAGCCTCCAACGGAAGCGGTGCGTCTATCCCCGTTATTTCAATAAAACGGTAGCCATGAAAGGTAAAACGAGGCTGAATAATCTCGTTTCCGCCTTTGGCAATGTAAATATCCTGCGCCATGGCAGCGCGTATATTTTCAAGCATTATCATTCCGACATTGTCCTGATATGCAGGCAAATCGGGATATTTAACTTCGGCAAAACGAAGATTGATTATTTGTCCGGGTTGCAGTCCGTTGAGCGTAATTTTTGGAACGCCAACCATATTTTGACCCATATCATACACAAATACTCCCGGACGCACCTCTTCAACCGATTGCGCCGTCAGTTCCTTCATCTGCCTGACACTTTGCATATTTTGACTGACCAATTTCATGCCGCCAAAATTATTTTCGTCAAGGGCAATAGTCCCAGTCAAAGGTATTTCATGCGCTTTTTTCCATTTCGACGCATCGTAGGTCGCAGTACTCCAATCGTCTGTATATGCCTCTTTTCGAGCATCGTAGACTTCACCCTGAAAGAAACTGCCATAAACAACAGCGCCATCATTAAAATATTCCCAATTTTCCGGATTAGTAACGATTATTTTCTGATTTCCGGCTGTATCGGTGATAACCAATTTTGCGAGAAGCGACTGACGGTCGCCAAAGAAATTCCAGTTACTGCCAGAATATGTAGCCGCACCGCTCCACCATCCTTCGCCAAGAATTGCTCCCATTGCATTTTTTCCGTCTCGAAGCAAGTCGGTTACGTCAAATGTCTGATACAGATGCGTTTTGTTGTATTGCGTTTTTCCCGGATTAAAATAATCAACGCCAACGCGACTGCCATTGATATAAAAATCGTAAACGCCACGCGCAGTGACGTATAAACGCGCTTTTGCTATTTTGAAATCGGCATCGAACGCGGTGCGCAGCATCGGCATGGAATTTCGGCTCGGATTGTGCGTTACGAAAACGCCCGAATTGCCGCCGTCTATAGTTGCATCGTCAATCTTTGCAAGAATAGCGTTCGGTACGCGATAATTGCGTATTTCAATATCTGAAAAACGCACCTTTTGATTAGGTGGAACGCAAAAACCAACGTCGCCAACCATCGGAAATGCAATAAAATCGCCGCCCTGCCCAAGTGGATTTATGCCAAGTCGAGCTACCTGCGCTTGGTTGATGAAAACAGTGAGCGTTCCCATTTCGATAGTAAAACTGATTTTGTGTTCGCCGTACCTGTTTTCACTGCTGATTGCCGTCGCCGGTATTGGAAAACTTCTAAACGGCTCGTTTTTATTGTCGTTAGGGTGAAAACCAACGCGATAAATGTTCAAACTGGCTTCATCAGTTGAAGAAATATCTATTTCGAGCATACAATACGCACTGTCTTTGGGACTTTCCAATTGGAAAATGTTCATATTTTTGTTCATCAGTCGAGCGTCGTTAGCGCCGAAGATAAACCCTGCCTTCGTGGATTTCGTTTGCTCGTCGAACTGCAAGGCATAGTCTATTCTGAACACCGGAAGATAATGAGCATACAACGGCAAATCATCATCGCCTCCGCCAATCCATTTTGCGCCGCTCCAAGCCGTCTGTTCACCGTTCATCAAGCCCGTTTCAAACCACGAGGCGGATGATATTTTTCTGTTTTTTTCGTTCCAAATGTCTAAATACCAATGATATCGAGTTTGAGGCTTTAGCGAACGCCCTTCATAGCGAATATTCAACGAAATGTCGCTATTCACTTTTCCTGTATTCCAGACTGTTTCGCCGTTTTCGTCAGTTACCACTATTTGATAAGCCCTTTGAGCGGCGCCGGCAACGTCAGATTGCATAATCCAACTGAAACGCGGCTTCTCAACGTCTATACCTAACGGCGTTTCGGCATATTCTGTTTTCAGATTTGCGATTTGGGTTGCGGAAAGTGGAAAACAGAAAGCGAGAAAAAACAGGCAACAAAATGTGTAAATACGTGTCATTTAGGTATTTTTTATGTAATTGATTAAATTAATTTAAATTGACGCAAAAGTAAGAAAAAAATAAATAAAAACAAAACTTAACAAATTTTTTTAATATCCTATTTGGATATATTTAAAATAATATTTATATTTGCAATGTTTTTTTAACGATATTAAGAATATACGAAAATTATATAATGTAAAATATTTTTTATATGAACATAAAATCTCGGGCAATTGTTCTGAACAGTTTACGATACGGCGATGACAGTTTGATTGTCGCGTTATTTGTCGAAAAATTAGGAAGACAGTCGGTTTTTATAAAAAAAACAAAAAACAAGCAGTCGGGAATGCGTTTAGCGTTGTTTCAACCTTTGCAAATTGTAGAAGCTGATTTTATCCATCGTGAAAAAAGACAATTGCAACAAATAAAGAATACGCAAATTTTTTATCATTTCTACAATATTCCGTTCAATCCTGTGAAGTGTTGCATCGCCATTTTTATTGCTGAAATCCTTTATAAAACACTGAAAGAAGAAAACAAAAACGTTGATTTGTTTGAATTTTTATTACAAACAATACAAACTCTTGACCTAAACAATACAGGAACTGCGAATTTTCATATTGCTTTTTTGATTCATTATTCTCGGTATTTAGGTTTTTCTTTAAAACATGAAAATATTTTACCGCAAAACTTTGAAATACATTTTCAAAACATAGATAAACTAAAACTTAATCGCATACAGCGAAATAATATTACAGAAATATTATTGGAACGCTATGCATTGCATGTTGATAATTTTGGAAAACTAAAATCATTTCCTGTTCTGCAAAGTGTCTTTTCATAATTTTACCAACCAATGCACCCCCCTCCAATCCCCCCGCCTTCATGCCCAAGTCAGGTGGCTTCACCGCCTTGATGACCTACCAGAAAGCAGAAATAATCTACGACGGAACCTTCTATTTTGCCCACAAGTTTTTCCCAAAATTCGACCGCACTATTGAGCAGATGGTACAAGCGGCGCGTTCGGGCAAACAAAACATTGCCGAAGGAAGCCTAAACTCCGGAACATCGAAGGAGATGGCAATAAAACTGAACCCCACCACCACCACCCCCAAAAAAAAATCTCACTTTCTAATTTTTTTTCACTAAAAACTTGTATAAAATTTTTAACAGACATAAACCTTTAAATATGAATATTTTACCTCTAAAGTCCGCTATCCTTGCGATAGCAACATCTACCATCTTTGCCTTCTCCGCAGTGGCGCAGAACGCAGTAGAAATCTCCGAATTGCCCAACATGCAGGCAATATAGTAAACCATCGCAACTGCAAAACCACTACCCTACTTTTCCTTTTGCGGAACCTTGTCAAACCATGTAAAGTACACATAGACGGCAACTGCGAGAAGGGCGACAAAACTCAAAACTATTATAGTATCCATATCGCCGCAAAGGTAACCCATTTTTTCATTCCAACAAAATTTTTTCAAAAAAATCTCAAAAAAAATTGCATAAATCCAAAAAACATGTTATCTTTGCGCTTTCTTAATATTAGTAAGTATATTTGTTAAAACGTTATAAATCATAGTAAAATGAAAGATTTCTTTGACATAGTAATGGGACATTCCCCACTGATTGGAATAATTATGCTCGTTGTTGCATTGATAGGCTTTGCGGTCTTTCAAGTGTATTCGTTTAAGGGTATTAGAAGTTTTGTAGTAACAAAATTCGATTTGCTCGATACAAAATTCGATGCGATGGAAACTAAAATCGACGCCATCAAGGAGCAGGTTGTTGTCGTCAAAGAGCAAGTCGTTGCCGTTGACCAAAAGTTAACCGCACAAATCGAACTCGTCAAGGAGCAAATTGTGGAAGTGGAGCAAAACCTGACCACAAAAATCGACGCTGTCGAACAAAGGTTAGAAGCGAAAATAGACGCCGTCGAAAAAAACCTGACCGGAGAGCTAATCCTCGTCGAAAAAAAGTTAGACGCAAAGATAGACTTTACCGAAGTAAAGTTAGATACCAAAATAGCAAATACTGAATATAAACTATCAAGTCAAATAAGCCTCGTTGACAAAAATCTGGCAGGGAAGATTGACAGCGTACAAGATAAAATGGAAAACAAAGAAGAAAATCAGGACGAAAAAATTAGGTTTATTGACTACAGGATGAAAACATTCCTGTCGGATATGGAAATGATGAGGGGCGCTTCTCTAAACCAACAAACAACACAACAAACATAACCAAAAACAACTCAAAACGTTAGAAAAGGAATTTCTTACCCAGGGCGGCTTACGCGAAAGAATGACCCAAGCAAGAATTAACGTTAGAAAAAAGCAAGGATAAAGCGCAGCAGCGCGCGGCAGCGCGCGAAGCGCGCTATCCGGAGGACTTTGAGGACAATGACGACCTTGACGACAACTGTCCTCAAAGTCCTCACTGTCGTCACCGTCCTCAAAGTCCTCCCAACCCCCCCCCAATTTTTTTTTCATTTTTTCCTCATTTATTCCAAAATTTCCACTATCTTTGCACCGATTTTTTAATCTAAAAACTTGTATAAATTTTTTAACCGACATAAAACTTTAAGTATGAAGACCTTAAACCTAAAGTCCGCTATCATCGCAATAGCAACATCTACAATATTTGCATTAGCAGCAGTGGCACAGAACGCAACAGTAGAAATATCCGAATTGCCCACCACGCTGGCAATACAGTCAGCCATCGCAAACGCCTTGGCGCCCAACGACGTTTCCTCCGTCACCGTCACTGGCGAGTTCTCCAACCCAGACCAGACCCTGACCATCTCAATCCCCCCCGGAAAAGTGGTTATATGGCAGGCGCAGTATGTCGTCCCAGTCGTCAATGTCCTCAACGTCCTCCTACTGATTGAAGGCGAAGGCGAGTTTCAACTTGCCGCTGGAGCAACTGTAAAAGCCAACAACAATGTCGCAATTCGACTGCAGTAGAAGAAAAACCAAAAAGCATAACCATTTGACCGACAAAGCCGAATACATAAGAGAAGCAAGAGCGAAATACGAAGCATACGATGCCGATGTGTGGATAAAAGCCTATTTTGATGAGGATAGTGGCGGGTATTGTGTTTATCACAAAAAGCATAATTTCAGTAAAGTTGGCGGTGGTGGCGAAGTTGAAAAAATTTTGGGGATACTTCTTGCTAAATACCACGGTAAGCAAGTTGAATTTTTGCCGGAAGGATGGCAAAAACAACCGGATATCACATTTGACGGGAAAACATGGGATATTAAATTCATTGACCAAGCCAATGAAGAAACAATCAGAAAAGCCATTAGAGATGCCTGTAAAGCAGATAACGCAATATTTTATTTTACAAAAGACGAAAAATATCTTACGTTGCTTTCTGCAATAGAAAGGGAAGTTGGCAGATATACCAAAGGACAAATCAAATATTTGCCTGATATTTACTTCATTAATGAGAGTAGATTACTTTCTGTGCTTTGGAAAAAATGAAAGGGGCTATTACTAAAACAGCCCCTCTTTATATTTGCGTATTCGTGCCTTCACCCCCCCGCCGGGCTGGTGGAGAAAAGTTGGAGATTGCTCCCCATTAAACTTATCCCCTCGTGAACGCTTCGGGATTTGAACCCGAACTTTGCCTCGAACTTTTCCGCCCAACTTTTCACGCCGCAAAGATAACACTTTTTTTCACACCAACAAAATCTTTTCAAAAAAAATCCAAAAATTCCAAAATTTTCACTATCTTTGCACCGATTTTTTTCACTAAACTTGTATAAAATTTTTTAACAGACATAAAACTTTAAGTATGAAGACCTTAAACCTAAAGTACGCTATCATCGCAATAGCAACATCTACAATATTTGCATTCGCAGCAGTGGCACAGAACGCATCAGTAGAAATCGACAAATTGACCTCCACAGAGGCAATACAGACCGCCATCGCAAACGCCTTGGCTACCAACGACGTTGTCACCGTCACTGGCGAGTTCTCCAACCCCGACGAGACCCTGAACATCTCAATCCCCTCCGGAAAAGAGGTAATATGGCAGGCGCAGTATGACCTCACAGGCGCCATTGTCGCCACAGACCCCATGATACAAATAACGGGCGACGGTAAATTCACTGCCAACAACGGCGCTGTTTTTTCTGCAAACGCAAACATAGCCTTGTCGATGGACGGAAACATTGAAATTACCATTGCAGACGGCGCAGTGGTGGAGTTGAAGACAAGCGCTAACAACCTTGCCGCAATAAATGTTAGAGGAAACTCTTATCTGACCCTTGCTGGCGGGAAAGTTGAAAGCGCCGTCACGGGAATAACGGCGTATGGTAATTCAACAGTCGAAATTACCCAAGGCGAGATAACAGCCATGTGCGAAGCGATATTAGCATTTGATAACAGTGTTGTATTGGCGCGTGGCGGAATGATAAAGACCGACGGCGTTCTATATGAAGTTATTAGCATGCGCGGCTCGTCAGCCATTGAAATAACCGGAGCATCAATAACCAGCACAGACGGCTTCGACGAGGTTGTACGTATGTTTGACGAAAGCGTTATATTTCTTTCCGGCGATGATTTTACCCTTTCCGGACAAATAACCAATAGGAACGGCGACGCAACCGCCTATTACACCGGCGACAACCTCCACCATTTCCGCACCCAAGGCGACAATGTCTTCACAGTCGTCACCGTCCCCCCGGTCGTCCCACAAGACCCCGAAGCCAACCTCTTCCGCCTCGACCAAACTCCAACTCTTCTCCGCGACGACGCTATACATTATATTCATAATGACCCACCAAATCCTTTCAACGGAAAAATTACTGCCCACTTGTTTCAAAACCTACCGCAGAGCGTGGAAATTACAGGCATTACTGTAGAAAACCAACCCGCAGGAATGAACCCCCCTACCGTGGCTGACGACTTCGCTTCAGTGGCATTTACAGGCGTGTTCCAACAAGAAATTACTTTACAAGCCACCGCTAAATTGGCAAACGGAAAAATTGAGGCAGAATTTCAATTACAGCCATTCTCCCTTAACATGGAAACTAAAAACGGTCTGTACGTGAACAATCCGGAGAGAGATAAACCGCTGACAACCTACCAAGAAATTTTGAATGGAATACAAGCGGAACTCGGCAAGCCGGACGTAAAACTTGTTACCGTTACCGGATATCACCCCGCAAATATGGAAACACTTTGGTTTAATATACGTGAAGACCAAAAAGTTGTGTGGCTGGCGGATTACACTTACACGGATGTTTTTGGGATAGGGCTCCCTGTGTTACAAATTTACGGCGCAGGCGAATTTGAAGTAGCCCCCGGCGGTGTTCTAAAAAGTAACGCAACGAGTTTAGTATTGTATGACGACGTTTCATTGACCGTTGCCAATGGCGCCAAAATTGAAGCGAGTTTAGGTTTCGCTATTCAAGCCGAAGGCGCAAACAAAATTGATATATCAGGAAGCGTCACAAACGCATCAACATCAACATCATACCCAACAATCCACGCAACCGACGCCGAAATTACTATCAGAGAAGACGCAGTTGTGAAAAACACTGGCAACAACATTGCAATATCTTTGCAAGGTCAATCAAACCTAACCGTTGATGGCGGCGAAATTGAAGGAGGCTACGGAATTTATGCGACTGGTACCGGCGACATTATTATTAACGGCGGCTCGGTGCATGGGCGAACCAATATGGCAATAATAACGTTTGGCTCAACTACCGTATTAGTTAACGGTGGAAACGTTTCGTCAACCAATTCTGAAACAATAAGAATGTATGATAATTCAGCGCTTGGTATTTACGGCGGCGAAATATCACGCGCCACTGCCGGCAATGTAGTTGCACTGTTGTATAACAATAGCGTTGTATTGGTTTCGGGCAACGAAATAGAAATGTCAGGTTATATTACCACACACGGCACCGCAACCGGCTATTTCACCGGCAATAACGATGATAAGTTCGACCAGTCATTCACACTCAACGCCAACCTTTTCCCCATTGACCACCTCGCCCTCGAAACAGCCAACGGCACCCCATACACTTTCATCGAAAACACCCCCCACTCCGGCGCCATTACCGCTACATTTCCATTGATGCCAGACGGCGACGATGTTTCAATTTCAAAATTTGAAGTAGAAGGACTGCCTGCACATCAATACAAAATAGACAAAGACACCCGAACCGTCACATTCGAGGCAAGCCAAATAAAAACCGAACCTGACGGCGTCACAATTAAACTTTCGGCAACCCTCGCCAATGGAAAATTACCCGTAGAAATACAAAAAACAACAGGAGTAAACTTGACGATGAACGCCCTGACAATTACATACCAAGGGCAGCAGACGCCGCAAGAGTTTACAGATATAAATGCGTTTACAGTCTATCTTAACGAGGCTTTAGACGAAGGGAATGACCCAACGGTGTCTGGTTGGTGGCGAGTAAACAATGAAACCGTTAATATATCCATTCCGAAAGACAGAACGGTATATTGGGAAGCAGATATTTCGGGCGAGCCTTATATCGGGACTTTATTTCAACTTTCCGGCAAAGGCGCCTTTGAACTGTCAGAAGGCGGTCGCATTAAATATAGAGGAAGCGCTATGCTGTTGAACGACGACGTTTCGCTAACTGTAAAAGAAGGCGCAACAATAGAAACCGTCATGGCAACGGTCATATCTGTCGACGGTTTAAACAATAATGTCCATATAGCAGGTAGAGTGGCAGGCGATGCAGCAATAATCTGGGCTAATTCGCTTACCTCCATGGCTCGCATAACCATTGACGAAGGCGCAGAATTAGAAACAACCGGAACCTCCTCTTTTGCAATACTATTGAATGGGCAGTCGCATCTGACTGTTACCGGAGGCACAATTACATGCAACAATAGCGCATTTACGCTCGATGGCGCCTCTACCGCCGAAATCAACGGAGGCACAATTACAAGCCGCAGCGGCGCATTGAGGGTGTATGACGCATCGAGCGTCGAAATTACCGGAGGCGTTATAGAAAGGTCAGGCGATGGTCCGGCAATAGAAATGAATGGAATATCAGCCCTTTCAATCACCGGCGGCTCAATTTCCCGCACCGACGCCTCAATTAATATTATTCATATGCTGGACGGCAGCGCTATCTACCTCGCAGGCAACGACATAGACATTGCCGAAGGCGGTATTTACAGGCAGAACCGCGAGGTTGCCGCCACCGGCTATTTCACCGGCGAAGAAAATCTCGCCTTGTTCCGCGCGGGCGACGGCTCCGGCGCATTCACCGTCGTCACCGTCCCCCCGGTCGTCCCCGAAGCCCCCGCAGCCAACCTCTTCCGCCTCGACGCCCTCGCTATACCCCTCATGCGCGACGACGCAATACCTTACACATATAGCGACGCAACGC
>Ga0099364_10011199_pt1 | contig 12273 bp, 7 predicted proteins | sample TergutTh196P3_FD_73070 | JGI IMG/M metagenome (GOLD analysis project Ga0099364, IMG submission 73070) | Microcerotermes parvus P3 segment gut microbial communities from Pointe-Noire, Republic of the Congo - Th196 P3 | ecosystem: Host-associated > Arthropoda: Insects > Digestive system > Gut ...
CAGGTTTGCTGGACGGTACAGCTTTGCTGGACGGTACAGCTTTGCTGGACGGTACAGCTTTGCTGGACGGTACAGCTTTGCTGGACGGTACAGTTTCACTGGACGGTACAGTTTCGCTTAACGGTACAACTTCGCTGAACGGTTCAGCATCGCTGAACGGTAATCCAAATATTTTAATACCTTCGTCCGGATATTTTTCTTTAACTTCTATTACTGCCTGGGATATTCTAAGAGCTTCTTCTTCTTCGCACCAAATTACCATTGTAAAGTTCATTTCCGGCCAGATTGAATCCCCCATACGGGGGCCGCAAGTCCCGCTTCCGTATACATTGGGAAAAAGGGTATAGTATTTACCTGCATTATGATCTTTTAGAGCTTCCTGTATGTTTTCTTCTACAGATTGGTTGGCAACAATTTCAACCCTAAACATCTTTGTTCTCCTTTTTCTTCTTCTTACTGTGTCCCGAAGCTATGGCTTCCCGCCGTGCCTGTGCCCTGGCCTGGCGTTCATCGTCCTTTTTGTTCATCATTGCATAAATCGTAGGCATAAGGAACAGCGTCATGGCCGTGCCAAAGGAAAGGCCTCCCAGGACAGTTTTACCTATAGGCGCAACCAGCTCCGATCCTTCGCCGGGGAAAAAGGCCAAAGGTACCAGACCCAAAATAGTGGTCAAGGTGGTCATAAGTATTGGACGGAGCCTGCTCCTGGAAGCTTCCACACAGGCATCTATTAAACCATACCCCCGCTTTCGAAGCAGATTGGTATAGTCTACCAGTATTATACCGTTATTGGTAATAACTCCAAGGAGTACCAATAGCCCAACCAGGGTAAGGACATTAAATATCGTTCCGGTGATCAGGTAAATTAATACGATCCCTATTACAGAAAGCGGTATGGTAAAGATAATGATAAAAGGTTCCTTAAAAGATTCAAACAAGCTGGCCATAATTCCAAAAACCAGAAAAAACGCCACAACCATGATTAAAATAAAAGTCATTACCATTTCGCCCATTTCTTCTGCATCTCCGGCATAACTAATAATAACATCGTCTTCTGCGGGAATCTCGGCAGTAATAAGGGATCGTACTCTTTGTGATATATCGCCAAGTGTATTTCCAATGGCAATGCCTGCAGTAATATTAATTACCCGGCTTTGGTTTTCTCTGCTAATTGTAATGGGACCAGTTCCTTCCTTATAGCTTACAAAACTCGACAGGGGAACCCTGCCCGCAGTCCGGCTGTTAATAAATATTTGATCCAGCGCCGGACGGTTACTGCGATCTGCTTCTGCCAGAATAAGGATTACATCATAATCATTACCGCCGCTTCTGTACCTGGTAGCAACTATTCCGTCTACTGCCGCTCTTATTTCGTTTCCAACAGTAAAGGTATTAAGTCCAAGTGCATAAAGCCTGTCCCGGTCTATTTCTATTTCAATCTGGGGAAGTCCATCGGTTAGACTTACTGTCGGTTCGGTAACTTCGGGAAGTCTTTCTTTTATCAGATCCACAATACGATCAGCCAGAGCTTTGCCCCTTTCCAAATCCTCAATAAAAATGGCAATGTTTATCGGGCTTCCTCCCATTCCGCCAAAGCCGCCGCCAAAGGAAAAGTTTACTCCGGGAAATTCGCTAAAATGGGGGCGAAGTCTGCTTTTTATTTCCTCTGCAGTAATATTTCGCTCGCTAAAATCCACTAAATTGATCCTAAGCGATCCGCTATGGCTGGAACCTCCGCCAAACATTGCACCAAAACCTATCCCTCCGCCGGCATCAAGAACAATTTCCTTGTATGAAGATCTGTCAATTTCCCGTTCTACTATTCCCTGAAGCTGCAGCATGGTAGATTCTGTTACTGCCAGGGCAGTTCCAATAGGAAGGGATGCGTTAATTACTACATTGTCTTCTTCCTGGCTTGGCATAAATTCATAACCCACCACCCCAAAAGCCAATACAATGCTTAAAATAAAAATAACAGAAAGGATTAAAATTACTTTTCCTTTATGATTAAGAACCCTGCGTAATGCACGGCTGTACTTTTGATCCAGCCAGGTAAGAAAGCTTTCTATTTTACTGTCAATGCCCACAAGAGATCCGGTAAGGGGTTTTTGCTTTCTGGTAACCAGCGGCAGATAATGACTGGAAAGAATTGGTACCAGAAAAATTGCGACAAAAAGAGAGACAGACAGGGAGATAACAACGGTAAATGCCAGACCGGAAAAGATTTCTCCCTGCATACCTAAAAGATCGCGGAACATAACCAGGGGAGCAAAAACACAGATAGTAGTTAAGGTTGATACCAGAATTGCCAGGAGCATTTCTGAAGTTCCCAGTATAGCTGCCGGCTTAAGCTTGGCCCCCTTTTCCCGGTAACGGTAAATATTTTCCAGAATAACAATGGAGTTATCTACCAGCATTCCCACTCCCAGAACAAGGCCGGCCAGAGTCATTAAGTTTAAGGTTAATCCGGCAAAATACATTGCCATCATTGTAATTAAGAGGGAGATGGGTATAGACACCCCAATAATAAGCGTAGGTTTGACGGCACGAAGAAAGAAAAAGAGAATTAAAACAGCCAGAATTGCTCCGCTTACTGCCGAAAGAGTAACCTGATTAATGGAGTTTTCTATTATATCGGTGGTATTGTACAGTTCGGAAATTTCTATATCCTGGGGAATTTCCTGCCGTATACGCTCCAGACGGTTTCTTAGGTTTCGGGCAGTTTGGACAGAATTTTCTCCGCTCTGCTTCTGGACATTCATTATTATAGAAGGTACGCTGTTCACCAGCGCAATGCTTGTCTGATCCCTGTATCCCTCAAAGACATCCGCCAGATCTCTAAGAAAAACACTGCGCGGCAGGAAGGTACCGTTTACCATTTCGCCGCCCTGGTAGGAAATAACCGTATTGCGGATTTCTTCCAGGGTCTGGTATTCGCCCATGGTAGTAAGAATATACTGCATTCCGTCTTCGGTTATGGAACCTGCTGCAACCTGGGTATTATTGGCTGCCAGCATCTGCTGAATTTGTGTTACGGTAAGGCCGTAAGCTTCCAGCCTGCTTTGCGGTATTTCCACCCGGATAATTTTTTCACGGCCACCCTGAATATTGGCGGTGGCTACACCAGAAGTTTGTTCTATGCGCGGAACTATGGTATTTTCGGCCAGTTCCCGCAATTCTTCCTGGGAGCGGTTCCCTGTTACCATTAACCCCATGATAGGTATCATGGATGGATTAAACTTAAAAATCATCGGCGAGTCTGCGCCTGTTGGAATAAAATTTCTTATCCGTTCCAAAGAATCCCGCACCGAATTGGAAGCTTCGGATAAATCTGTACCATAGGTAAATTCCAGAACCACTACTCCAGATCCCATAGAAGAATAGGAAGTTACCATCTCTAAACTGGAAACAGTTGCAAGGGCTGCTTCCATGGGACGCACTATATTACGCTCTACTTCTTCGGGACTGGCACCGGGATACCTCGAAAAAACAACCAGATACGGAGGATTTATTTCCGGATAAAGATCTATATTAAGATTGATAAGGGAAAAGAGACCCAGACCTATTAACAGCAAAAAAATAATAAAAAATGTAGTTGGTCTGTTTACAATGGTTTTGGCAAGCATAGTAATTTCCTAGCGTTCTTCACTAAGGAGGGTTACCCGTTCAATAACATTTATCAAAGCGCCGTCGTTAAGCAGGGTCTGACCTCTAATAATAAATTCCTCGCCGGATCTTAAACCGGCAGTTATTTCCAGCACTCCGTCAATCATAATGCCCGGCTGAACAAGGCGTCTTCTTGCAGCAAACTGCCTTTGCGGTTCAACAAGTTCCGGGTCTTCTGTATTACTTCTGCCAAATCTGGCAAAAATTGAAGCAAAGAAACCCTTTTCTTCGGATCCCTGTTCTTCAGATCTTGTTTCGAAAGGCACTTCTTCTATAACAAAAACATAATTTTCGCCAAAACGGGTAATTAGTGCAGAAGCGGGAATTTTAACAATATTTTCTTTTTGTTCGGTAATAAGTTTAACCCTGGCAAACATTCCTTCTTTTAATCTGCCTGCCTGGTTATCAACACTAACTTTAATCTCCATGGTACGGGAAGCAGGATCTATTACAGGACTTAATTCGCTTACAGTACCCCAGAATATTTCGCCCGGCCATGCATCCAGGGTAATTTCACAAAGTTGATTCAATGCAACCTGGGAAATAAAACGTTCTGCAACAAACAGCCTTATTTCCAGAGCATCGTTGCCGGAAATTCTGGCAAGCGGCATAACCTGGCTTACTGTAGCACCAAGCTGGGCAGGCAGGGCAACTACCGTTCCGGCTATGGGCGCAGTAGCAACCGCCGGTATAAAATACATTCCCGGCCTGGAAGGATCAACGGCTACAATGGCAGCTCCGCGGCTTACCCGGCTTCCTATTTCCACATAAACTCTGCTTACTCTGCCGGCCATGTCGGAAAAAACATCGACTGTAGAACCGGAAATAATATCGCCGGAAAGGGATATATAATCCCATATCTGACCTTGTACGGCAGTTGTGGTATTAACAGCAAAAATCGGTGCATTTTGTATAGAATCTTCCTGTCCTTCCCCGCTGCATGAGCTAAAGGACAAGAGCAATACTGCTGAGGCAAAAAAACATAAGCCCCGATAAAACTTCATTAAAAATTCCTCCCGCCCAGAGAGCCAAATGGCACCCCAATGGCGTATTCAAGATCAAGCAAACCCATAAGGTAATTGTAGTTTTGTTGTAACATTCCCAGCCTGGCCTGGCGCAGAGCCAGCTCATCGCCCTGAACTTCTATATATTGTTTTTGGCCAAAACGGTAGGCAGTTTCGGAAAGCTGTAAAGTCCGTTCTGCAAGGGTAACTGTCATTCTTTGAGCATCTGCTGTAGTCCTGGTTCGTTCCAGTTGTAAAATAATATTATACACTTCTGTTTGTGTTCCCTGTACTGCAAGGGATAGGCCCAAATCCATAGCTTCTACAGCATCGTTCATAGCCCGGTAACTTTGGTATTCCCTGGTAAATGGAATAAATGCATTAAGCCTCCAGGCCAGGGTAATTCTAAACATACCCGTCTGCTGTCTCCAATCGCCGTTAAACCAACTGTCGGTCATGGGATCTCCTATAAAAGTGGGATCCATGTTATATGCCAGAGATAAGGTAGGAGTATACAAATTAAAAAAGACCGCTGTTCTTTGGGCCTTTAAAGCAGCAAGGTTTCTTCGTAATTCTTCTACTTCCGGCTTGTTTGCCGCTGCACGGGAAATTAAATCAGATGCTTCCAGCACAATAAATTCGGCATTTCCCGAAAGGGGAGCCAGTTCAAATTCCGTATCATAAGGCAGACCAAGAAACAGGGCATAGGAAGACATGGCCATGCGGTACAGGTTTTCCGCTTCGTCAATCTGCGGTCTTAGGTTTTCCCGGCCAACCTGGGCCTGCAGGAGGTTAACTTCGGGAATAAGCCCGCCCCTGTAATTAGCCTGGGCCATGTTTACCTGCCTGTCTGCATTGGCAAGGCCTTCCCTAAGCAAGTCAAGGTATTCTTGTGCCAAAAGAATTTGGTAATATGCCTTGCGGACATCCCGTTCCAGTTGAAGTTTTGCCCGTTCTATGGAAATTTTACCTGCTTCGTACTCTTCCATAGTCTGCTTGATTCCGGCAAAAGTACCAATATTAAGATTCAAGGCAATTTGCAAGGAACCAAAAAGCACCCATTGGGGGCGAGTAATAGAATAAGGCACCACCATGTAAGGAGGGGCTAGACCAACTGGTGCAAGACCGGAAATGGTTTGTGCCTCATTAAATCGCCCCAAAGTTCCCGCTACATCTATTGTGGGAATAAATACATTCCAGGGCGTTTGACCTGCCCGCCGCCTGGCTTCGTTGCTTAGTATGGTTTGTCTAAGAGTAATATTGTTTTCTATGGCCATTTCCACTGCTTGATCCATGGTTATGGCAATAGGACCATTGCCATTGCCATTCTCCTGGGAAAAACAGGGAAAAACTGCCAGAAAAAGCAAAAAAATACTACAAATTTTTGATTTCATAAATAAACTCCAGTACCGTCCAGCAAAACTGTACAGGTTTAGTATAACAGAAAAGAAAGAAAGTGATAGTACCGCCTACTTGCTTTCCTCTCAAAATATGGCTATGATCAGCTTATAGACGATACGTTATCCCCTAGTCTTACAAAGAAAAGCTCTTTTCTCTATATTTTTAGGTTTATTCATTGAAACCCATATGATTATCACCTATACTCAAAAAAACAGCACAAAAGGGGATAAATATGTTTAATAAAAATAATGCTATAACAGAAGAAAATAATAAATTAACAGAAACAATAAGCAATATGAGACTTGTCACGAGAAAGGCAAACAGCCAGCTCTCGGGCCCAATGGATACTGCCATTATTGCCAGCGGCTTAGTCGGCGGCAATGTTAAGGTAATTCAGAAAAAAACCACCGATCTTCATATACAGATAAGTACTGCATCTTCGGCAATTGATCAAATAGCGGCGAATATTCGTAATTTTAACGGTTTAATAGAAAAACAGGACGAAGCTCTTATTCAAACCGAAACTGCAATAGAAAAAATGTCTTCATCTGTGAATAAGGTTACAGAGGTAACCAACCAAAATATGGATGCTGCCGATAAATTATACGAAACGATAAACAAGGGCGGCGAGAGCGTTTCATCAACAGAAAAGGCAATTGGAGAAGTAACAAATTCCATTTCGTCGGTTGTAGACATAATTAAGGTAATTGACGATATTGCTGCCCAAACCAATCTATTGGCAATGAATGCAGCCATAGAAGCCGCTCATGCAGGCGATGTTGGAAAAGGTTTTGCCGTAGTTGCAGCGGAAGTACGCAAATTGGCGGAAAGCACTGCGGCAAATTCCAGAGCTATATCAGATTCATTGAATGATATTATTAACCAGGTAAAACGTGCAACAAGTGCAAGTAAAAGTGCAGGCTCTACTTTTGAAAGCATTCAAAAGGAAGTAAAAGCCTTTGTTTCTGCCTTTGCAGATATCTCTCATTCAGAAGAAGAATTAAATTCGGAGAAAAATCACATACTGGATTCCATGAAGGATCTTAAGCATATATCCCAGGAAATATCCGGCGGCAGCAAGGAAGTATCAGTCGGCGCCGGCGATATAGAAAATGCGCTGCGGGGTATAAAAGGTTTTTCTACCGATCTAAAGTCTGATATGGATATCATCGAAGAAAAAATCTTTGATGTAAACGGAGCACAAAGCGGTATTGTTCAATATATGGTTGACTCCAATAAAAATATTGAGGGTTTTTACAAAGAAATGGTCGAAGAAGGAAAGCTGGAAAAAGAAGATGCATTGTTCAACTATGATCTTATTATCCTCATGCACAGAAACTGGTTATTCCAATTGCGGGCATTTCTGGATGACAGAAAAGAAAATCTTAAAGCTACTTCCGAAGATCACTTAAAATGTGACCTGGGCAGGTGGATATACGGAGACGGACAGCGTTTTTCCGGAAACGCAACCTACAAGACTTTGGAAGAAATACACAAAAACTTTCATATTTCAGCCGGAACGATCATACAGCTAAAGACAGACGGCAGCAAGGCAGAGGCAGAACAGCGTTACCAAAAACTTATGGATGATTATCACACGGTTGTTTCCCTGTTAAATAAACTTGGTCAGGAAAAATAAGCTATTGCCATAAAACCAGGCAATAAGTATCATTAAATCACCATGAGCAAATACCCTTTCGACATCATTGAACCCAAATGGCAAAAGTACTGGGATGACAACAAAACATTTAAGTCAAATGAAGACCCCGCTGTCCCCAAAGAAAAACGCCGCTATGTATTGGATATGTTTCCCTATCCTTCGGCCCAGGGCCTTCATGTAGGCCATCCGGAAGGCTATACAGCCACGGATATTTACTGCCGCTATCTGCGCATGAACGGTTATAATGTGCTTCATCCCATGGGCTTTGATTCCTTTGGCCTTCCGGCAGAAAACTATGCAATTACAATGGGTGTGCACCCTTCAAAAACAACAGCAGATAATATTGACCATTTCCGCCGCCAGATAAAAACATTGGGCTTTTCCTACGATTGGGACAGGGAAGTAGCCACCTCGGATGCAGATTACTATAAATGGACCCAGTGGATATTCCTTAAGCTTTTTGAAAAAGGCCTTGCTTATGAAGCGGAAAGCCCCATAAACTGGTGTCCTTCCTGTAAAACAGGACTGGCCAACGAAGAAGTAGTAGACGGAAGCTGTGAGCGCTGTAAAACCAAGGTGATCCGTAAAAGGATACGCCAATGGATACTAAAAATAACCGCCTATGCCCAGCGGCTTTTGGATGACCTTGAGGGACTGGACTGGCCGGAACCGGTAATACAGATGCAGCGAAACTGGATAGGCCGTTCCGAAGGAGCCAACACCTTATTCAAAATTGATGAATCAACTTTGAATTACAAAGCATTTTCGCCGGACGAACTATCAATCGAGGTATTTACCACAAGGCCGGATACGCTTTTTGGCGCAACCTATATGGTACTGGCGCCGGAACATCCTCTGGTAGAAAAAATCACCACCACCGAACAACAAAGCGCTGTTACTGCATACATCGAAGCATCTGCCAAAAAAAGCGATCTGGAAAGAACAGACCTTGCAAAGGAAAAAACAGGTGTTTTTACCGGCGCTTATGCAATAAACCCTGTAAATGAAAAAAAAATCCCCATTTGGGTTGCCGATTATGTATTAATTTCCTACGGCACCGGAGCGATTATGGCTGTCCCCGCCCACGACGAGCGGGACTGGGAGTTTGCAAAAACCTTTGATCTTCCTATTATTAAGGTTGTCAGCGATTCAGCGGCCGATTGCAAAAAAGATACTTCTGCTGTTACGCCGGATTTCTGCACTACCGCCGACGGCTATTCAATTAATTCCGGTTTACTAAACGGGCTTACCACAAGCGAAGCAAAAAAAACCATAACAGACTGGCTGGAAAAAAAAGGCCTGGGAAAAAAGGCAATAAACTACAAACTTCGTGACTGGATATTCAGCCGCCAGCGTTATTGGGGGGAACCAATCCCCATAGTACATTGTAAAAACTGTGCGGCAAAAGAACCAACGGAATCCGATCTTATGCCGGGCATTGTACCCCTAAGCGAAAAAGACCTTCCGTTAAAATTACCCGATGTACAGTCTTACGCTCCCACCGGTACAGGAGAATCTCCCCTTGCTGCCATTGAGGAGTGGGTACATACAAGCTGCCCAAAATGCGGCGGCCCTGCCCGGCGTGAAACCAATACCATGCCCCAATGGGCCGGCTCCTGCTGGTACTACCTGCGCTTCCTTGATCCGCATAATGACAAGGTTTTTGCCGGCAGGGACAAGATCGACTACTGGGCCCCTGTGGATCTATATGTTGGAGGAGTTGAACATGCTGTATTGCATCTTTTGTATGCACGCTTCTGGCACAAGGTATTATACGATTACGGTCTTGTAAACAGCAAAGAACCATTCCAGCGGCTTGTAAACCAGGGCATGATCACCAGTTTTGCCTACCAGAGAAAAGATAAATCTTTGGTAGCTGCCGACCAGGTAGAAAAAAAGCCAGGTGGTACTTTTATAGAAAAAGGCACAGGCGAAGAAGTACATGAAGTAATTGCCAAAATGAGCAAAAGCCTTAAAAACATAATCAACCCCGATGAAATAATCCGGGATTACGGGGCAGATTCCCTTAGAATGTACGAAATGTTTATGGGACCCCTGGAAGTAAGCAAACCCTGGAGTACTGCAGGACTTATCGGCGTATCCCGTTTTTTGGAACGGATCTGGGTTTTGGGGGAGAGGGTAGAAAACAGGGAACAGAGAGCAGAGAACAGGGAGCAGAGAACAGAGAGCGGTGTGCAGGGTGCAGCTCATGATGAATTAATCCGTCTGCTTCATAAGACGATCAAAAAAGTCACGAACGATACAGCTACTCTTAATTTTAATACTGCAATCAGCGCCATGATGATCTATTCAAACGAACTGGCAAAGCTGCAAACAATTCCCGTTAAGCTTTGGGAGCCGTTAATTAAAATGCTTGGCTGTTATGCGCCCCACTTGGGAGAAGAACTGTGGGAAAAGCTTGGACACAAAACTTCGGTATCCAGGGAAAGCTGGCCGCAATGGGAAGAAAAGCTCTGTATTGAAGAGACGGTAACCATAGTGGCTCAGATAAACGGCAAGATCCGGGATAAATTTACTGCTCCATCGGGCCTTGCAAAAGAAGAGCTGGAAAAAAATGCCCTTGCGCTGCCCAATGTTCAAAAGTGGCTGGAAGGCAAAACGGTAAAAAAAATAATCTCTGTACCGGACAAATTGGTAAATATAGTGGTACAATAAAATAGCATGACAGATACATTAATAAAAAAAATTGAGCAAACAGGCATTATTCCGGTAATTAAAATTGATGATCCGGAAAAAGCCATTCCCCTGGCCAGGGCCCTGCTGGCAGGAAATATTCCCTGCATGGAAATAACCTTTCGTACCAGCGCAGGAGAAGAAGCGATACGGCAGGTAAAACGGGAAGTTCCGGAAATGCTGCTTGGCGCAGGTACAGTACTCACCACCGATCAAGTTGACAAAGCCATTGATGCAGGGGCGGAATTTTTGGTCAGTCCCGGTTACAATCCCCGTGTGGTAAATTATGCCCTTGCAAAAAAAATCACCATAATACCGGGCTGCTCTACTCCATCAGACATGGAAAAGGCCATTGAAGCAGGTTTAACAACAGTAAAGTTTTTCCCCGCCGAGCAAGCTGGAGGCCTGGATTATATCAAGGCAGTATCGGCCCCCTACTCCATGTTATCGTTTATACCCACTGGCGGCATTAATGTCCAAAACCTGGCAAAGTACCTGGCCTTTAAAAAAGTACTGGCCTGCGGCGGTTCCTGGATGGCAGGGGCCGATTTAATTAATGCCGGAGACTTTGCAAACATTACAGCTCTTTCAAAAGAAGCAAGTGAAATAGCAATACAGGCAATAACAAACCGTAAATAAACCGGAATATATACCGGAATAAATAATTGAGGGAATCATGGGAAAAATAATTAGCTTTGGCGAAATAATGCTGCGTCTGGCGCCGGAAGGCTATTATCGTTTTGTCCAGGCAAATTGCTTTGGCGCAACTTACGGCGGAGGTGAAGCAAATGTTGCTGTCTCCCTTGCAAACTTCGGCATGGATGCGGTGTATGTAAGCAAGCTCCCCAAAAACGAAATAGGACAGGCTGCGATAAATAAACTAAGGGAATTTGGAGTAAATACTTCCTGTATAGTAAGGGGCGGGAAGCGTATAGGAATTTATTTTCTGGAAAAAGGAGCAGCCCAACGGCCTTCCAAGGTGATCTATGACCGTGCTCATTCGGCCATTGCCGAAGCACAGCAGTCTGACTTTGACTGGAAAACAATTTTTAAGGGAGCATCCTGGTTTCATTTTACCGGCATTACCCCTGCCCTTTCCGACAATACAGCAGCAATATGCGAAGATGCCTGTAAAGCAGCAAAAGCAGCAGGAATTACCGTATCCTGCGATCTTAATTACCGGAAAAATCTTTGGTCAAAGGAAAAAGCAGGAAAAATAATGAGCAGCCTAATGCAGTATGTTGATCTATGTATTGCCAACGAAGAAGATGCTACCGATGTCTTTGGCATTCGTGCAGATGATACCGATATTAGCTCCGGAACAATCAGCCATGCCGGATACGAAAAAGTTGCCAAAACCTTAACAGAACGCTTTGGCTTTAAACATGTCGCCATTACCCTTCGGGAATCAATTTCGGCAAACGACAATAACTGGGCAGCAATGTTTTACTCAGACAGTAAAGCATATTTTTCAAAAAAATATGCCGTCCATATTGTAGACCGGGTAGGAGGCGGCGACAGCTTTGCCGCAGGAATTATCTATGGACTGTTAAACAAGATGGAGATACAGGAAAGCCTGGAATTTGCCGTCGCTGCAAGCTGCCTTAAACATTCTGTTGAAGGGGACTTTAACCAGGTAAGTGTCGATGAGGTAATGAAGTTATGCGGCGGGGATGGATCGGGCCGGGTGCAGAGGTAATTTGGGAAGATACCGAGACTGTAGGAAAGCCTCGCGCGGAGGCGCAGGAGGCTGTAGGAAAAGGTCTCGCGCAGAGGCGCAGAAACGCTGAGGACGCAGGGAAGAAAACACTATACAAATCAGTAACAGCATATTACGATCAAAGTGGA
>Ga0099364_10011200_pt1 | contig 12271 bp, 11 predicted proteins | sample TergutTh196P3_FD_73070 | JGI IMG/M metagenome (GOLD analysis project Ga0099364, IMG submission 73070) | Microcerotermes parvus P3 segment gut microbial communities from Pointe-Noire, Republic of the Congo - Th196 P3 | ecosystem: Host-associated > Arthropoda: Insects > Digestive system > Gut ...
CGCTTGATAAGGTATACCGCCTATCCCGCAGCGAGGGGTTCGGGCTGGAGGTAAAAAGAAGGATTATGCTCGGCTCATTTGTTCTTTCTTCGGGATTCTACGATGCCTACTATAGAAAAGCGCTGCAAGCCCGCGCGCTTGTCAAAGAAGCTTACAGCCGGCTGTTTGAACGTTATGATATGATCATTTCGCCGGTAGCCCCATCGACGGCTTATAAACTTGGCGAAAATGCCGGCGATCCAATGAAGATGTATATGGGCGATATATACACGGTATCAATCAACCTTGCGGGGCTTCCGGCTGCAGCGCTTCCGTGCGGGTTTGACGGGCAAGGTTTGCCGATCGGGTTTCAGATAGTTGGAGACGCGTTTTCTGAAGAAAAGATAATAAGGGCTGCAGGCGTATATCAGCGCCGTACCGGATACCATAAAAAAGAGCCAAAGGAGCAAGTGGAGAAATCTTCAGTTGAGAGATGAGGGAACTGCGTCTCAATATATAACATTAAGTGTTTACAGTTTGTGGCCGCTGTTGTTTCCGGCCCAGGAGGATTTAGAGAATGGTATGGGAGACTGTTATTGGACTTGAGGTACATGCGGAGCTATCAACAAAGTCTAAAATATTTTGCAATTGTACCACTGCTTTCGGCGGAGAACCAAATACACATGTTTGCCCGATTTGTTCGGGAATGCCGGGAACTTTGCCGAAGCTAAACTTCAGCGTAGTAGAATACGCACTGCGCCTTGGGCTTGCTCTGGGCTGTGAGATTACTCGAAATTGCAAATTTGACCGAAAGAATTACTTCTACCCAGATTTGCCGAAAGCTTATCAAGTTTCTCAGCTATACTCACCGATCTGCCGCAATGGGTTTTTAGAAGTTGAAACCGGAGGGCAAAAAAAAGATATACGTATATGCGAAATACATATGGAGGAAGATGCAGGGAAACTCATCCATGATGAGATAAACGGGCGAACTTTCATGGATTTCAACCGCTGTGGCGTGCCGTTATTGGAAATTGTCTCGCAACCGGATTTCCGGAGCGGCGGGGAAGTACTTGCTTATCTTGAGAAGATGCGCGAAATACTACTATATCTGGGGATATGCGATTGTAAAATGCAAGAGGGTTCCATGCGGGTCGACATCAACCTATCGGTGCGCCGGGAAGGCGGCGAGTTGGGAGTGCGTACTGAAATGAAAAATCTGAACTCTTTTAAAGCCATAGGACGTGCTATTGACTTTGAGACCACGCGGCAGGTAAAGATTCTGGAAAAAGGTGGACATGTCGACCAAGAGACGCGGCGTTGGGATGATGATGCCTGCGAATCATACGCTATGCGATCGAAAGAAAACGCACAGGATTACCGTTATTTCCCGGAACCTGATTTATTACAGTTAAGCATTGACGACGATTGGCTTGAATTGACTAAGAAGAGTCTCCCGGAACTGGCACATGAAAAAAGAGCGCGGTATGCCCGCGATTACGGTCTTTCCGCATATGAAGCGTCAGTTCTAACCGGACATACATCTATTTCTGCATTGTTTGAAGACGTTTTGGAGCAAAGCGGCGAGCCGCTGGAATCAGCTCATTTGATTACAGGTGAGATAATGAGGCTTATAAAGCAATCGAACACGCTACCGGAAGACTTGTCACTGGACGCGCGCAAGCTTGGTGAGCTTATTACTTTTGTTTCAATAGGAAAGATTAACCGCAATGCTTACAAGGAAACAGTTGAAGCGGTTTTTGCATGCAATGTTGATCCTTATGTATATATTAAACAAAAAGGGTTGCTCATGCAAAGCGACAGCAGCATTATCTCTGAAGCGGTGAGTGAGGTTGTTAGCGAAAACCCGGGTGCTGTTACAGAGTACCGGGGCGGTAAAGAGAAAACTTTTGGTTTTTTGATGGGGCAGGTTATGAAGCGTCTGAATGGATCGGGGAATCCGGATATGGTCAAAAAAGCGCTTAAAGATACTCTTGACGAATGATTGAAATAATAAAGGAGCAATACTATGTGTGGCATAATTGGCTATGTGGGAAATACAGATGCTGTCCCTATTATTCTGGAAGGCTTGAGAAAACTTGAGTATAGGGGGTATGATTCAGCCGGTATCGCTGTGTACGGTAATGACGGATTTGATGTTGTAAAGCAAAAGGGTAGGTTATCAGCACTTGAATCGCGACTGGAGGCCGACCCAATTGCGGGAAATATGGGTATAGGGCATACACGATGGGCGACGCATGGAGAACCGTCTGACGTCAATTCTCATCCTCATGTAGGAAACCAAAACAAAATAGCAATCGTTCATAATGGAATCATTGAAAACTATAAGCAATTGAAAGCACGGCTTGAAAGAAGCGGGGTATGCTTTGTTTCGCAAACCGACAGTGAGGTCATTGCACAGCTGGCGGAATACTATTATAATGGCGATATTATGGAGACGGTCATAAAGGTAATTAGTAGACTGGAAGGATCTTATGCCTTGGGGATAATGTGCCTTGACGAACCGGGTACGCTCATCGCAGTAAAAAAAGACAACCCATTAATCATAGGGGTGTCTGATTGTGGAAATTTCATTGCGTCTGATGTACCTGCAATTTTAAAGCACACTGACAAAGTATTCTATCCGGGCGATAAAGAAATTGCAGTTTTACACAAAGACTCCATTGAGTTTTTTACTATTGATAAGGAGCCAATCAAATATACACCGGAAACCATCACATGGAGCTTTGACAGCGCGGAAAAAGGCGGGTGGCCTCACTTCATGCTCAAGGAAATCATGGAACAGCCGAGAGTATTGCGTGACACGATTTACTCAGCAATATGCGAAGGCGAGAACAAGGATATTATTAGCAGCCTTGATATAGGGAACTTCAACAAAATCGTTATAACCGCATGCGGTTCGGCATATAATGCCGGTGTTGTCTCAAAATATATATTTGAACGATTGTGCAAGCTTACCGTTGAAGTAGATCTCGCCAGTGAGTTTAGATACAAAGATGCTAATGTAGACGGGAAGACATTGGTAATCCTGATCAGCCAGTCCGGAGAAACCGCTGACACTATAGCTGCTATGCGGGAGGCAAAAGCGAAAAGTGCGGTTGTTTTATCGATTGTGAATGTAGTAGGTAGTACGATAGCAAAAGAGTCCGATCACTGTATATATACGGCTGCCGGTCCGGAGATTGCTGTCGCTACAACGAAAGCCTTTTCCGCGCAGCTTGTACTGTTATATGTACTTGCAGTGCGGTTTGCCGCTAAGCTGAGTGTTATATCACCGGAAGCTGAGTGGGATTATATATCAAGTATTGCGGACTTGCCGGCAAAAGCTTCTGATATTTTAGAACAATTGGATTCCATACAAAAATACGCTTCTACATGTGTTGGATATAAAAGTATATTCTTTATTGGCAGAAACATTGATTATGCTATATCTCTGGAAGGTTCGCTAAAGCTTAAAGAAATATCTTATATCCATTCCGAGGCGTATGCGGGCGGCGAACTTAAGCACGGAACTATTTCCCTTATAGAGGAGAACACACTGGTCGTAGCGATTTCAAATTGCGGACGTTTGTATGGGAAAATAATGAGTAATGTTGAGCAGGTGATGAGCCGTGGCGCAAATGTTCTTCTTATCGGGAACTGCCAGGACGTCCCTAAGGGAGACAAACTTTCGTATATCAAGATACCTGAGAGCGAAGAGCTTTTCTCACCATCGCTGTCAGTCATTGCCCTGCAGCTTTTCAGTTACTATGTAGCCGCGAATAAGGGTCTTGATATAGACAAACCACGCAACTTAGCAAAGAGCGTTACGGTAGAATAATATGAATATGAATAAGAGTAAGATAAAAATTATTGATTATAAAGCCGGAAACGCTCCAAGTGTGATGCACGCCGTCTCGCATCTTGGATATAAGGCAGCATTTGCTCGCGTGCCGCAAGATATAGAAAATGCTACGCATATTGTCTTGCCCGGTGTGGGAAGCGCAAAAGCGACGATGGACTCATTGCGCGGAATGGGAATGCTCGGAGTATTGGAAGATGCGGTGATGCGCAATAAGATTTTATTTATGGGAATCTGCGTTGGTATGCAGATACTATTTGAGCATAGTGAGGAAGAAAACACAGAATGTCTTGGCTGGCTAAAAGGCCGTGTTGTAAAGTTTGACTCGTCAAAAGTCAGAGTCCCGCAGATGGGGTGGAATGAGGTCAGATTTGTTAAAAGTACACCCGTCCAACCTGCCGAGGATGACTTCTTTTATTTCGTTAACTCTTATTATGCGAAACCAAAAGAGACGGCTGACATATGGGGAATAGCCGATTATAACGGCTCATTTGCGGCGGCAGTTCGCAGGGAGAATGTTTTTGCAACCCAGTTTCATATTGAAAAGAGCGGCAAAGCGGGGCTGGTGCTGCTTAATGGGTTCCTCAGACATCAGGTAAGTTTTGAGTAGGACCACTAGGGCGCATTTACAACGTAGAAAGGCGAGGTCATTAAATGCTGACAAAAAGATTGATTGCTTGTTTTGATATAGTAAACGGCAGGGTAACAAAAGCGGTTCAATTTCAGAATAACATTGACGTCGCCCCGGCTGAGGAACTGGCCGGAGCGATGTATGACGCGCAAGTTGATGAATTGATTTTCTATGATATTATGGCGAGCGCGGAAAAACGGTGTATTGACATTGAGACAGTAAAAAAAGTCGCAAGCCGCGTATTTATCCCTTTTACCGTAGGCGGCGGGATAAAAAATCTCGGCGATATGTACGAGACGCTGAAAGCGGGAGCGGAGAAAATCAGCGTAGATTCGATGGCTGTCAGAAATCCTCAGATCATTACAGATGGAGCAAAAGCTTTTGGATCACAATGTATTGTGCTGTCCACGCAGGTAAAGCGCACAGAAAGCATGCCAAGCGGGTATGAAGTATATATTGACGGGGCGCGGTTAGCAGCCGGATTAGACGCAATTGAGTGGATAAAGCGCGGACAAGATCTTGGTGCAGGCGAAATCTGTTTAAACAGCATTGACAATGACGGTACGCTGTCTGGTTATGACCTCAAATTAATGAAGCTTGCGGAAGCCGCTGTCACAGTTCCGCTTATTGCTTCGGGAGGAGCCGGTGCACCTGAGCATTTGAAAACATTGTTTACAGATACTGAGGTACAGGCTGCTATCATAAGCAGCATGCTATATTCACCAAGAATGGAAAGAAATTACTCAGTAAGAGAAATAAAGGAGTTTCTTATAGAGTCCGGGATAGCAGTGCGCTCGCCGAAACCGTAATGTCAGCAATGCACCTGAGTTGTATTGCAAAAAACACCGCATATAGAAAGCAAACGAGATAACAGTAATAGTATCTCTTTTGTTTCATATCATATATTACTTAATCTCTTACCGCATCCTTGAGAGCCTTGCCAGCTTTGAACGCTGGTGCTTTCAATGCAGGCAACTGGATAGGTTCGCCGGTCCGTGGGTTACGGGTTGTACGCGCCGCCCGGTTTTTGACGGCAAATGTACCGAAGCCTATTAGCTGAACTGTACCTCCTTCAGCAAGCTCTCCGGTGATTACTTGAAGCGTCGCGGCGATTGATTCTTCCGCCGCTTTTTTAGTTTGCCCGGTTTTCGCTGCTACGGCAGCGACAAGTTCGGTTTTGTTCATTTTCTAACTCCTCCTTGATAAGTTTCGACAAATACTAACATATCCGGGAGAAATATGCAAATGAATTTTACGCCGTTAATGAATTTTTCTTAAAAATAGCATAATGACAACAAGATTAACGGGAGTCATAGACTCCCGTTAACCTATCAGATTATGAGGATAATAAAATGAAAAAAAGAATTTAGCGACCCTGCATTGATATAATAACAGTTAGATGTTAACTAATATACATTCAAATATTTCATATGTATTAAGTTTCGATAAATTTCAATGTATTTATGTGAATATTATGTAAATAACAGTAATTCCACTGACAAAAACCTTGCGAAGTGTCTTTGCCGACGCAAATGCGTACATTTCCGTTCCTGTATAGTAAAAATCAGCCATTATCCCCTGCGATAGTCTTTATGAAACGTGTGCTTTAGTGGGTACTTTCTGAATAAAACATCCCCTGAAACCATTGCGGTTGCAGGGGATATTAGTGGCGGAGGAAGAGGGAGTTGAACCCTCGCGCGCTTTTTACACGCCTACTCCCTTAGCAGGGGAGCCCCTTCGGCCTCTTGGGTATTCCTCCGTATATAATCAGTTTCAGTCCTGCAGGCAGAGTCGGTAAGTGAGTTCTTTCTTCAGCTATGTCATCTTAGCTCTTTTTTAGAAAAATGTCAAGCGCAAGTCACTAACAATAACTACTGAAGTGATTCGTCGTATTGGCTGCGAGCGCCGCCGATTAGTTTTGGTCTGGTACGCGCAGCTATTACATTTGCTTTGCCAATCATTGCTGTGTTCAAGCGAAGTGGTATAGCAACACGCTTTAGATGCATTCCTATTAGAGTGCCTCCAATGTCAATGCCGGCGTCCGCCTGTATTTCTTCAAGCGCGATGGCATTGGAAAAACCCTCGTACGCTGCGGCGGCAAATGCCCCGCCGGCCTCAGGGGTCGGAACAACATTTATTCGTTCAAAGAATCCGGCAGCTTCTTGTTCGATGACCAGTGCCCTGTTTAGGTGCTCACAGCACTGTGCGGCCATGTATATGCCATGTCCTGCAAAAACACGGTGAAGTGCATCGAATACAACAGCGCCTAACTCAACGCTCGAACTTGTACCAATTAGCCGCCCCGCAATTTCACTCGTGGAACAACCGACTACGACAGTTTGCCCCGTGACGAGTTTCGCGGTTTCACATATTTCCATAGCGGCATTCCGCGCTGCATTCGCGATTTCATTAAGGAACTCAGGGTAAGCAGTATTATACAATCACGAGCCTCCTTACTTGTCAAGTGAAATATTGTCTATGCCGTTTTGTTCAAATTCTTCAATGTACTCGTCTATACGGCTTGTTAATTCGTTTAGGTTTTCAGGACCGATAGGTTCAAAATCCATATCGCGTCGAGCTAACTCTTCCGCCAATATCTCAAAAAATACCGCATCCTCATATTCTGCTATTGCCTCATGTATTCCACCATTTTCAAAAGCCGGCGACGGTCTTGCAGTACCACTGCTGTAGTCTGTCAGGGTGGGCATACCGCAAGAATGGCAGTACGAGAACAAGCGGCTTTCAACATTGTCGTAATCAATAAAACGATCCGTTCCTCTGGTGGAGTTTAGTATCCAGTTACCAATATATGCCATGTCCAGTAGACGCCTGAATTCCAGTTCCGTCAATTCTATTTTCATAACGCCCCTCCAAGAAAAAAGACTTCCGCTAAACACATTATAGCAAACACCTCAGAAAAATTCCACTGGAATTTTAATTCTGACACAAATGGTATACTATAATTGTATAATCATCTGTTCTTGGGGGGAGCCGGGGGGTGGGGCAGCGGGAAGTAATAGAGTTATACGGGTACCAATTCCCTCGCGGCTGAGAATCTCCATGTGCCCGTTGTGACGCGATGCAATCCACTGAGCTATGGATAGACCAAGCCCAGCGCCGCCTGTCGCACGGGCGCGGGATTCGTCTGCCCTAACGAATCTATCGAATACGCGCGGGAGGATGTCGGAGCGGATTCCAATACCTGTGTCAGCTACCGACAGTTTCGCTAAACTGCCGTCAATTCCGGCGGATATAGTTATTTCACCACCGGTATCCGTGTATTTGACCGCGTTATCAACTAATATTCGCAGAGCTTGTTTTATCAGCGCTTTGTCTGCGAGGATTGCTGTATTGTCGGTTGCTACTATGAACTCACGTCCGTCGTCTAGCATTCGTGCCTCGCAAGCGACCTCGTCCGCAAGAGTTGATAACTCGACGCGTTCTTCAGTAAGGCGTATTCTATTACTGTCGCCGCGCGCTAGAAACAGCAGTTGTTCGACAAGGTCTTTCATGTTCCCGGCTTCATCCTTTATCGCGGCGACAGATTCGGAAAGCGCTTTTTCATCCTCTTTCCCCCAACGGTCAAGAAGGTTCGCATAGCCTTGTATGACTGCAATCGGCGTACGAAGCTCGTGAGACGCGTCGGAAACAAAGCGCGCCTGCGCAACGTAGGATTCATTTATCCTGTCTAGCATTCCGTTTATGGCGACAGCAACGTTTTTAAGCTCCTCCTGCAAATCGTCAACATGTATGCGCGTGTCGAGCCTTCCTGCGTCAATACCGTCAAGCTTTCCTGCCAATGCCATCATCTTTTCATGGTCAAGCTGTTTGTTGATATCGTTCAGGCTTTGCGCCGCGCGCGCGAGTTCTGATATAGGCTCTAGCGTACGGCGCACCATCCTGCGATCGTCAATTGTACGAGATAGGAGCATTACCAGTTCAATTATAATCAGAAAGCCAAAACAAAAACTGAAAAAAAGTATGAATTGCCCTATGTTCAGCGAGACATCATACGCCACGCCGTCCTGCCGAATGTGGTGTACATACGCGAAGCTGCGTACGGTGCTGATAAAACTGTCCTGCTCTGCGTGAAATCTGCTATGGAGGGCTCTTTCGCTATCAGTAATTTCACGGATATTTATTCCGGAAAGCTCCATCCATTCTTCGCTGCCAAGGGGAGCGTTGACGCCAAGCATTGACTCCACACGCTCAATTGTGCTCTCGAAGTATAACCACAGTACAATAGTTGTAATAATGCATATTGCTATATTAATGCATAGAAAGAGTCCTAACAGGCGGAGAAACAGCCTCCTGTTAAGCTTATTAGTTATAGAATGACGGATCCTGCCCGCCTCTGTATGGTTGGTTTTATTCATCTTTTATAACATATCCTACGCCGCGCACGGTGTGTATCAGCTTGATGTCGAATACCTCGTCTATTTTTCCCCGCAGAAAGCGGATGTATACGTCTACTGCGTTAGTGCCTCCGTCAAAGTCGTATTCCCAAACGTTTTCAAGCAGCATATCTCGCGTTACGACAACGCCCTTGTTCATTAAGAGGTAGTGTAGAAGGTCAAATTCGCGTTTTGTTAGTTCTACCGGAGTTTCCCGTACAGTCACAGAGCGCCGCTTTATGTCAAGTGTCACGCCCTGAGATGAGATTATGCTACTATCGGCGCCGCCGGTGCTTTTTCGCAGCGACGCGCGGATTCGCGCCAGCAGTTCCTCTATTGCAAATGGTTTGGTGATATAGTCGTTTGCGCCTTGATCCAAGCCGGCAACTTTGTCCATGACTTCATCCCGCGCTGTGAGCATAATGACAGGGACGGACGACACGCGCCGAAGCCGTCGCAGCACCTCCATGCCGTTAAGCTCCGGCAGCATAATATCAAGCAGGATAAGATCAAACCCGCCTGATATGGCGAGTTCGTATCCCTCTCTGCCGGTAAACGCTTTCATTACCGAATATCCCTCATGGCACAGCTCAAGCTCAACGAACCGAGCAAGTTTCTCCTCGTCTTCGACGAGCAGGATTTTTATTTCTTTGCTCAACCAAATCACCCTGCATTATCCGTGAAAGTTTTTTTTACGTCATCAACTACGTCGGACGCACTGTCCATCACGCGGTTTACGGAATCTCTCCCGAGATCTGCTCCGCGGAAACGATAACGAAATCCGAAAAACAAGCTGATGATAAAAAGCGGTATTGTGACCCAGAAAAAGAAAACAAGAAAAAGAATGACGAACAAAACCGGGCAGGTAAACATCTGTTCACCATCTCTGGTTGCATCGAGGAAATTGCTGCTGCTTTTTCGTACAAGCATTAAGCAGAACTTACCAAATCTTTTAAGCATGTCTCCAAAGCTATCATATCTGCGTTCTGTCTCACATTCATCTCCAGTGTCGGACTGCCATTCGGAGCCGCCGGTTCCCGCGCCGGAAAAAAAGCCGCCGCCCGCCGGGACTGTCGCTTTTCCATGTTGCTCAAGGTATATGAGCGCGTCGAGGACATTGCCGTTAACTGCGTCCAGAGCCTCTTTCGCCTCGGCGAAGCTGACATCCGCTTTTTCGCGGAGCTTTTCAACTTTCTCAAGTTCCGTCATGTTTATTACCTCCACAACCTTATGTCATGGCAACATTATAGCAGCAAAGGGTGAAAACGCGATTTACCTAAGATGAAAAACGGATTAAAAACTACTAAGACAGATCAAATTTTGTATTATATGCGTGATATGCGGTAATAAACTCAGTGTTTTCAGGCGTTCGCGTCTCCGAGAGATAGCCATGCCTGTCCATTGTCTGGTCATTTGTCTGGATGATGCTGACAGCCATATTCGAGCAATGATCGGAGACACGCTCATAATTAATAAGAAGGTCTGTGAGTACAAAGCCCGGGATTATCGAGCACTCACCGCGCTGGAGCCGTACGATGTGACGTGAGCGCATTTTTGCCACCAGTTTGTCTATGACCTGCTCTAGCGGTTCCACTTGCCGCGCAAGTATGACGTCTTCTCGTTCAAAGGCCTTGATCGTCATATTAATTATTTCTGTCAGCGCAGCATGGGCTACGGAAAGATCATGTTGTGCTTCAGTGGAGAATGCAATATCCTTCTCCTGCATTTCTTCTGCAGATTGAAGGATATTCAGCGCATGATCGCCAATGCGTTCCAAATCGCCTATAATATGCAGAAGCTCCGAAACCTTCCAGCTATCACTGCCGGAAAGGCCATACGCGGACAGCTTCACGAGAAATGTGTTCAATTTGTCTTCATACTGGTCAAGCGTGTCCTCGTTTTCACGTATAGGCGCCGCAGCTATTTCGTCATATTTTACGACCATTTCGAGCGCGAGTATGATGGTATCGCAGGCGATTTGGCTCATTTCCACAACAAGATAGTGGCACTGCGCTATCGCAATGGCCGGAGTGGCAAGCAAGCGTTCGTCAAGAAACTCGTATTTCGTCTCCTCACCCGGTTTTCCCCTTATAGTTATTTTTGCGAGTTTTTCGAGTTGGTTCGCAAACGGGAATAGGATAATTGTCGTTGCGACGCTGAATAGTGTATGCATAATTGCAATTGAAACGGGAGTGATGTCAAGGTTCAAAAAAGCTGGTCTAATAAACACATTTGTTACATACAAAGCTGTCAGGATCACTATTGCCCCGATGAAGTTGAAGTAAAGATGGACTATCGCAACCCTTCTGGCATTCTTGTTAGTACCGATGCTGGACAGGAAAGCCGTTATGCAAGTTCCTATTTTCATTCCCATGATAACAGGGATCGCAGTTGCGTATGAAACGCCAACAGTCAGCGAAAATGTTTGCAATATTCCGACAGAGGCCGACGAGCTTTGTATTATTGCTGTTATAGCTGCACCGAATAAAACACCAAGCAGCGGGTTTGAAAATGTGATCATTATGCTCCTGAATGTCTCATTATTTTCAAGTTCTGAGACTGAGCCTCTCATTATAGCCATTCCAGCCATCAAAACGGCAAATCCCAGCAGTATTTCACCGACACTGCGCTGCTTTGCCCTTTTTGAGAACATTGCGTAGGCGATACCTGTGACAGCAAATATTTGGGCAAAATTGTCGGGGTTGAGCAATCTGATAATAAAACTGCTTCCCGTGAGACCGGTAAGCGATAGAATCCACGCTGTGACAGTTGTGCCGATATTTGTGCCCATGATAACACCGACCGTCTGGTGCAGCTGCATGATTTTTGAGTTGACAAGTCCGACTAACATTACAGTCACGGCTGACGAGGATTGAATCATACTTGTGATCCCGACGCCAAGTAAAAACGCTTTAAACCGGTTTGATGTTACATTCCGAAGTATCATCTCAAGTCGGCCGCCTGCCGTTTTCTCAAGCCCCGCGGACATCACTTTCATGCCAAAAAGAAAGAGTGCAACGCCTCCAAGCAATGTGATAACATTAAAAAAATCCATTAACTCCAACCCCCGGCCACACAGGAATATGCGTGCATCTTATATTAAAGCATACACACAGTAGCATATCAAGTGCGGTATTTCAACTGTTTAAAATGGTTTCTTTTAAACAATCGTGGTTTTATTTAAACCACGATTGCTTAAAACTCTTATATTAGTATATTTTTTCCAGCAGCGTTAGTTCGGAAGGCTTTGCTGTCAAATTGCCAAATTTGGGTACAAGATCGACAAAATGTTTTGCTTTCATGTGGAGGTCAAGCGAATCTTGATCCTCCCATTCCTCAAGCATTACAAAGCGGAGTGGGTCATTTATGTCCTTGCATAGCTCATATTTGATGCAGCCGCTGTCG
>Ga0099364_10011201_pt1 | contig 12271 bp, 11 predicted proteins | sample TergutTh196P3_FD_73070 | JGI IMG/M metagenome (GOLD analysis project Ga0099364, IMG submission 73070) | Microcerotermes parvus P3 segment gut microbial communities from Pointe-Noire, Republic of the Congo - Th196 P3 | ecosystem: Host-associated > Arthropoda: Insects > Digestive system > Gut ...
TTCACACGAAGGGCTTGGCGTCGATTGCTATGCCTGGTCGAGTTCTCCGCTACGCCGTTACGCCGATCTGGTCAATCAATGGCAAATCGCCGCCGTGCTCAACAAAACCGCCCCGGCCTTCGCGCCCAGATCGACCGATCTGCTGGGGGCGATGCGCGATTTTGAACAGGCTTACGCCGAGTACATCGAATTCCAGCGCCGCATCGAACGCTACTGGTGTGTGCGATGGTTGCGACAAAACAATGTATGCACGACAGAGGCCGTCGTATTGCGCGACAATCTCGTTCGCCTCATCGACATTCCGCTCATTTTCAAGATGCCCTCTCTTCCCCCCCAACTTCCCGGCTCCAGAATCAGCCTGTCCGTCACGGGCAGCGACCTTATTGATGTCGAAGTCGACGCCCGCTATCTTGCCACCCTTGCCGAACCCGATCCAAAAGCGCGGGAAGAGGTGGAATATTGACAAAAACGAAACAAAATCCCCCTCATCCTCACCGACCGAATCGACCGCGACCTGATTGCTTGCGTAGAATCCAACCATGGCAATGAAGCTCCCTTCTTTTCTCACGCGATGGTTCTCCAACCGTCAGAACAAGCAGCTGACCGGCGGCTTTACCGTTTCGATCACGCTGCACGTTCTGGTGATGCTCATCCCGCTCACCGTGCATGAAATCGTTGCGGCACGCGCGCCCAGTCTCGACGTGATTCTCGTCAATGCCCGCCACGACACGGCCCCGAAAGCCCCGCAGGCGCTGGCGCAGGTCAATCTCGATGGCGGAGGCGACAGCAGCGAGGCGGTCCGCGCCGCTTCGCCGCTACCGCCACAGAGCAGTACGCACGAAGGCAATGACCTGTTCGACATGATGCGAGGGCAGCAATCGGCCATACGGCAAGTGCAACCGTCACAGGTTATGACCCAACAGGACAGTTCCGTCGCCATTGCCGCGCTGAAACCCCCCGAGGACAAACCCTCTACGCCACAGCCCACTCCCGGCGCGGACCTTGCGAGCACTGAGGCGATGCTGCTCAAGATCGAAGGCGAAATCGCCGAAAGAACCATTGCCTACAGCGAACGTCCGAAACGCAAGCAGATTGGTGCACGCACACAGGAATTCCGTTTCGCCCGGTACATCGAAGGCTGGCGCGCCAAGGCCGAACGCATCGGCGAGTCGCACTACCCGGCCGATGCGCGCGGCAAGATGTACGGCAGCCTGGTGATGACGGTTTCCATCAGAAAAGACGGAAGCATCGAAAAAGTCAACATTGCCCGTCGCTCGAAGTACCCCATCCTGAACGCAGCGGCGGAAAGAATCGTTCGCCTGGGCGAACCCTACGACGAGTTCCCCCCCGAGATCGCACGAGACACCGATATACTCGAAATCACCCGTACCTGGACGTTTACAAACGACAAACTCGCTGTAACGACAAAGTGACGCCCTTTCCTGCCATAATCCACGCAAAATCGCCCTGGATACACATCCCGGTGATGCTCGTCTGTTTTGTCGTGTTCGGAATGACTTCGGCATGCACGCCCAGCCACGACGCGACACTCGTCAATGCCCCCATTGACCGACCGAAAACCCTTGAGGACAAACCCTCTGCGCCACAGCCCATCACCTGCTCGGACGCTACGGACGCTGAGGAGATGCTGCGCAAGATTGAAGGCGAAATCGCTGAAAAAACCCTTGTCTACCGCGAGTACCCGCGCCGCAAACAGATCGGTGTGCGCACACAGGATCACCGTTTCGCCCAGTACCTCGAAGTCTGGCGTGCCAAGCTCGAACGCATCGGCGAACTGAACTACCCAGACGCCGCACGCGGCAAGATATACGGCAGCCTGGTGATGACGGTTTCCATCAAACATGACGGAAGCCTCGAAAAAGTCGTCATTGTCCGCCCTTCAAGGCATCCCATCCTGAACGAAGCGGCAGAAAAAATCGTTCGCCTGGGCGAACCCTACGACCCGTTCCCCCCCGAAATCACCCACGACACCGATATACTCGAAATCACCCGTACCTGGACGTTTACCAACGACAAACTCGCTACAACAACAAAGTGATGCCCTTTCCTGCCATAATCAATACAAAATTGCCCTGGATATATGCCCGCAATGGATCGCTATGCCCTCATCGGCCATCCCGTTGAGCACAGCAAATCGCCCCTCATCCATGCCGCGTTCGCCCGACAGACGCGGCAGAAGTTGAGCTATCGGGCGCTGCTCGCGCCGCTGGATGGTTTCTCCGATACCGTGCAAATGTTCCGCAAGGAAGGCGGACACGGAGCCAATATCACCGTGCCGTTCAAGATCGAAGCCTGTTCGCTCGCCACCCGCCTGACGGAACGGGCCAGGCTGGCCGGAGCCGTCAACACGCTCACGTTCGTAAACGACGCCGTCGTCGGCGACAATACCGACGGCATCGGACTGGTGCGCGATCTCATCGTCAATCTCGCCTGCCCGCTCGCCGGTCGCCATGTGCTGCTGCTCGGCGCAGGCGGGGCGGCGCGTGGAGTGCTCTTTCCCCTGTTCCAGACCAAGCCCGTTTCCCTGACCGTCGTCAACCGCACCGTCGAGCGCGCACAGGAGCTTCGCGCGGCCTTCGCGCCCTACGCCGGACAAACCGCTTTCACCGCCGGAGGCTTTCAGGACCTCGACGGATGGGAGTTCGATGTCGTCATCAACGCCACCTCCGCAAGCCTCGAAAACGAGACCTTACCCCTGCCCAACAGTATCTTTGCGCCCAATGCGTTCGCCTACGACATGATGTACGGCGACACGCCCTTCCTGGCCTGGGCGCGCTCGGCGGGTGTCACCCAACTCTCCGACGGACTCGGCATGCTGGTCGAACAGGCAGCGGAGAGTTTCGCCCTCTGGCGCGGCGTGCGACCGAAAAGCGCGCGCGTACTCCGCGAACTGCGCGAAAAGTCGGCGTCCAACGGTTGAAAAAGCGCCTTTTCCGCTGGCTGTGGCGCGGCCTGTTGCTGACCATCACGCTCGCGCTCGGCGTGCAGCTCTGGTTTTTCGCCCACCTCTTTTACTGGCGCGACAACAACCCTTCCAGCACCCGTTTCATGCGTCTTGCGCAGACCGAATTGCAGACCAAGAATCCGAAGGCCAGACTGTCCCACACCTGGGTGCCTTACGAGCGCATCTCCAACCACCTCAAACGCGCCGTCATCGCCGCCGAAGACAGCCGCTTTCTCGAACATGAAGGCTTCGACTGGGACGGCATCCAGCACGCGCTGGAAAAGAATCTCACCAGTGGGCGGGCGCGGGCGGGCGGCTCCACCATCACGCAACAACTGGCCAAAAACCTATTCCTGTCACCGAACCGCAGCTATCTGCGCAAGGGCCAGGAAGCGATCATCGCCAAGATGATCGAGGCGCTGTGGAGCAAGCGCCGCATCCTGGAGGTGTACCTGAACATCGCGCAATGGGGCGACGGCATTTTTGGCGCGGAAGCGGCGGCCCAACACTACTACAAAGCGTCCGCCGCCCGCCTCGGCCCGGCAGAAAGCGCCCGTCTTGCCGTCATACTGCCCAACCCGCGTCATTATGGACGCTCTTTCAGCCCGAGACTACAGAAGCGCGCCCTGCGTATCCGTTCCTACATGGGCAGCACGCATGTACCGTGAACAAATCCCATTGGAGCCGAAGGCAGGGCGACTCTTGGCGTTCTTCCGTCAACGAAACTTTTGGTGATACTTGACGAACTCCTCCAGTTTGGCCTTTGCCGCGCCGTCCTCGATCACTTTACGCGCACGCGCGATGCCCTCTTCGATGGTGTCGGCCACGTTGGCGGCGTAAAGCGCCACGCCGGAATTGAAAACCACGATGTCGCGGGCCGGGCCGGGCTGGTTGTCGAGCACGGCGCGCAACATGGCGACGGACTGCTCGGTCGTCTCGACCCGAAGATTGCGGGTTCCCGCCATGCTGAAACCGAAGTCCTCGGGATGGATGCTGTACTCGGATATTTTGCCGCCCTTCAACTCGCCGATCATCGTCGCCGCGCCCAGACTGATTTCGTCGACGCCGTCCAGTCCATGCACCACCACCACATGCCTGGCTTCCAGCCGCTCCATCACTCGCACGAGGATGCCGACGAGATCTGGATGAAACACGCCGATCAGCGCGTTGGGGGCGTCCGCCGGATTGATGAGCGGCCCCAGGATGTTGAAGATGGTGCGCACACCCATCTCGCGCCGCACGGGGGCGATGTTCTTCATCGCTGAATGGAACCTGGGCGCGAACATGAAACCCAGTCCCGTGTCGGCAATGCAGTCGGCCACCTGCTCCGCGTCCAGTTCGAGATTGCCGCCGAGTGCTTCGATGGCGTCCGCCGAACCGGATTTCGAGGACACGCCGCGATTGCCATGCTTGGCAACACGCGCCCCGGCAGCGGCAATGACGAAGGCGCTGGTGGTGGAGATATTGAAGGTGTGCGAACCGTCGCCGCCCGTTCCGACGACGTCGATGAAGTTGTCGAAAGGCGGAGGCACTTTCACCTTGGTGGCCATCTCGCGCAACACGGCGGCTGCGGCGGCAATCTCCCCGATGGTTTCCTTCTTCACCCGCAGGCCGGTGAGAATGGCGGCGGACATGACCGGCGAGAGCTCGCCCGCCATGATCTGACGCATGAGATCGAGCATCTCATCATAGAAAATCTCGCGGTGCTCGATGGTACGTTGCAGGGCTTCTTGCGGCGTAATCATGTGTTTTCCCGGTTCAGAAAGTGATGAATGAGCAACATGGTCGGTTTCTCCTCAAAGCCGTGTATCCAGGCCGCTTTCGGCCATTTCCGCCGCGCGCAGCATGCCGCGGGCCTTGTTCTGGGTTTCCTTCCATTCGCCCTCGGGGGTGGAACCGGAAACGATACCCGCACCGGCCTGGACGTGGATTTGCCCGTCCTTGAGCACTGCCGTGCGGATGGAAATCGCCAGATCCATATCGCCGTGAAAGCCGATATAGCCGACAGCCCCGGCATAGACGCCACGCTTGACGGGTTCGAGCTCATCGATGATTTCCATCGCCCGCACCCTGGGCGCGCCGGAAACGGTTCCCGCCGGAAAGTTGGCGCGCAGGACATCGAACACGTCCAGCCCGTCTGCAAGGCGGCATTCGATGTTGGAAACGATGTGCATCACATGGGAGTAACGCTCGATGACGAATTCGTCGGTGACTTTGACGGAGTCGGTGGCCGCAATCCGCCCAAGATCTTCGCAACCGAGATCGAGCAATTGGAGGTGCTCGTCGCGCTCCTTTTCGTCGGAGAGCAGTTCTTCTTCCAATGCCTTGTCTTCTTCCGGGGTCGCGCCGCGCTTGCGGGTCCCGGCAATGGGGCGAACCGTGACGTTGCCGTCCTGGAGCCGGACGAGAATTTCGGGCGAAGCGCCGACGACGTGGAAGTCGTCGAAATTGAAGTTGAAGAGGTAGGGCGAAGGATTGAGGGAACGAATGGCGCGATAAAGGGCGACCGGATGGGCGGCAAAGGGCTTGCTCATCCTTTGGGAAAGCACGACCTGCGAGACTTCGCCGTCGTCGATGTTTTGTTTGACGCGGCGCACGGCAGCCTTGAACTTTTCTTCTTCAAAGCTGGAAACTGCCGGAACGGCGGGCACGCAAACATCGGCAGGAATGCGCACGGGATCGCGCAGGCAGGCGAGGAGTTCGGCGAGCCGTCTGCCGGCGCGGCGGAAAGCGCCCGGAACGTTGGGATCGGCATAGACGACGAAAGTGAGTTTGCCGGAGAGATTGTCGACGATGGCAAGCTCCTCGCACAGCAGGAGCAGGCTGTCGGGCGTGCCGAGCGGGTCGGGCGGACAGGAGGAAGCCAACTGCGGCTCGATGGTGCGCACGGCATCGTAGCCGAAGTAGCCGACGAGACCTCCGGCGAAACGCGGCAAGCCGTCGCGCGGCGGAACCTTGACGCTGCGCATGAACTCGGCGATGAACGAAAGCGGATCGGCCTCATCGCAGCGCTCGATGAGGCGATTGCCGGTCAGCAGCAGGCAGGAGCGGCCATGCACTTCGATGCGGGTGGGTGAAGCGAGGCCGATGATCGAGTAGCGCCCGAAACGCTCTCCGCCCTGCACGGATTCGAGCAGGAAGGTATGGGGTTCGTTGGCGAGTTTCAGGTAGATGGATAGCGGCGTATCGAGATCGGCAAAGGTCTCCAGCGTGACCGGGATGCGGTTATAGCCTTCGCCTGCAAGAGCATTGAACTGCTGTTCATTGAGCATGATGGACTCCACGGAATGGGAAAACAATATTCGGACGGGGGGCGGCGCAGACGCGCCGCAAAGGGACGAATTCTCAGTGGCCCAAAGGCCAACGCCAACCCGCCCGCCAGCGAAGCTGGAAGGCAGAAACAAGCGCGAGGAACTGGTCGGTATGCGTCACGATATCTTGTGGAGTGAAGGGTTCAGGCAATGCGGTTTGGAACCCGAAACGCTGCGGATAATAGTGCATAGTGTTGACATTGTCCAGCAAATAGGTCCATTGCTGGTTCCAAAAAATTTCACCCCTGCTTTCCCCATGCCGCCATCCGATTTGCGTTGTCCCGAAACACCTTTTAGCATTGCATGATCTTTCGCCCGTGTGAAAACGGGTCGATGTACACTGTAGCCGGGCGCAACCCCAAAAACACAGAGGAGACCACGACATGGCGCAATTGCCCGTCATTCCGCACCTGACGGATCAAGACCCGGTCGAGACACAGGAATGGGTAGATGCCCTCACTGCGGTCATCGAAAGAGAGGGCGCGAACCGCGCGCACTACCTGATCGAATCCATGATCGCCACCGCGCGCGAGGCCGGCGCGGAGATCCCCTACAGCGCCACGACCGAATACGTAAACACCATCCCGCCCGAACGGCAACCGCGCTACCCCGGCGATCCGGACATGGAAATCAGGATACATTCCCATATCCGCTGGAACGCAATGGCAATGGTGGTGCGCGCCAACAAGCACACCAACGTCGGGGGCCACATCGCTTCATTCGCCTCCGCCGCCGCGCTCTACGACGTGGGGTTCGCGCATTTCTGGAAAGCGCCCTCCAGCCAGTCGGGCGGCGATCTCATCTTTTTTCAGGGCCATTCCGTGCCGGGCATTTACGCGCGGGCGTTCCTGCTCGGACGGCTCACCGAAGAGCAAATGGATCATTTTCGCCAGGAAACGGGCGGGAAAGGCATCTCCTCCTATCCGCATCCCTGGCTGATGCCGGAGTTCTGGCAATTTCCCACCGTTTCGATGGGACTCGGCCCCATTCAGGCGATCTACCAGGCGCGATTCATGAAATATCTCGCCAGCCGCGAACTGATCGACGCCAAAGACGCCGAACAGCGCAAGGTCTGGGCCTTCCTCGGCGACGGCGAAACCGACGAAGTGGAAACGCTCGGTGCCATCGACATGGCGGGCCGGGAACAACTCGACAACCTGATTTTCGTCATCAACTGCAACCTGCAACGACTCGACGGCCCCGTGCGCGGCAACGGCAAGATCATCCAGGAACTGGAGGCGCTTTTCCGGGGCGCGGACTGGAACGTCATCAAGGTGATCTGGGGCACGCACTGGGATGCCCTGCTGCTGCGCGACCGAAAAGGCATCCTCAAGAAACGCATGATGGAAGCCTGCGACGGCGAATACCAGACGTTCAAGGCGAAAAACGGCGCCTACGTGCGCGAACACTTTTTCAACACGCCGGAACTGAAAGAACTCGTCGCAGACTGGACGGACGAAGACATCTGGCAATTGAATCGCGGCGGGCACGATATTTTCAAGGTCTTCTCCGCCTATCACGCCGCTGTCAACCACAAGAATCAGCCGACCGTGATCCTGGCGAAAACCATCAAGGGTTTCGGAATGGGCACGGCGGGCGAAGCGATGAACATCTCGCACCAGCAAAAGAAAATGGATCGGGACTCCATTGCCCGTTTCCGCGACCGCTTTCATTTGCCGGTTTCCGATGAAGATCTCGAAAAGATCCCCTACCTGACTTTTCCCAGGGACTCCGCCGAATACCAATACATGCAGAAATGTCGCGCCGAGTTGGGCGGCTACCTGCCGCAACGGCGCACGAAAGCCGCGCCGCTCCAGACGCCGCCCTTGGCCGTGTTCGAGTCGCTCCTCAAAGCCTCCGGCGAAGGACGGGAACTCTCCACCACGATGGCGCTGGTGCGCATCATGAACATGCTGCTGCGGGACAAGGCCATCGGTCAGCACATCGTCCCCATCGTGCCGGACGAATCGCGGACTTTCGGCATGGAAGGCATGTTCCGCCAATACGGCATCTGGAACCAGGAAGGCCAGAAATACGTGCCGGAAGACCACGACCAGTTGATGTTCTACCGGGAATCCAAGACCGGTCAGGTTCTCCAGGAAGGCATCAACGAAGCAGGCGCGATGAGCGACTGGATCGCCGCCGCCACGTCCTACTCCGTGCACGGCGTGCAGATGATCCCGTTCTACATCTGCTACTCCATGTTCGGCCTGCAACGCACGATGGATCTCGTCTGGGCGGCGGGCGACCAACGTTCGCGCGGTTTTCTGATCGGCGGCACGGCGGGCCGCACCACCCTGAATGGAGAAGGCTTGCAGCATGAGGACGGACACAGCCTCATCCTCGCCAACCTCATCCCCAACTGCATGAGCTACGACCCGACATTCCAGTACGAAGTCGCGGTGATCGTGCAGGACGGCCTGCGCCGCATGCACCAGGAACAGGAAGACGTGTTCTATTATCTCACCGTCATGAACGAGAACTACGAACACCCCGAAATGCCCGCTGGCGCAGAAGCAGACATCATCAAGGGCATGTATCTCTTCAAGCAGGGCACGCCTGCCAACGGCCCGAGGGTGCAACTGCTCGGCTCGGGCACTATTTTCCGCGAAGTCATCAAAGCCGCCGACCTGCTCCGGGACGACTGGGGCGTGGAAGCCGATCTCTGGGGTTGCCCCGGCGTGAACGCGCTCACCCGCGAAGGACAGGACGTTACGCGCTGGAACATGCTGCACCCGCTGGAAACCCCCAGGAAGTCGCATGTCGAAACCTGTCTGGACGCCACCCGTGGCCCCGTCATCGCCGCCACCGACTACGTGCGGCTGTACGCCGAGCAAATCCGCCCCTTCGTCCACCGCCGCTTCGTCACCCTTGGTACGGACGGTTTCGGGCGCTCGGACACGCGCGAAGCGTTACGGTATTTCTTCGAGGTCGACCGCCATTGGATCACCGTCGCCGCCCTGAAAGCCCTTGCCGACGAAGGAACGCTGCCGCGCGAAAAAGTCGCCGAAGCGATCGGCAAATATGGGCTAAACATCGACAAACCCAATCCGCTGACGGTCTGAGGACAAAAACATGAGCCAACTAATCAAGGTTCCCGACATCGGCGACTTTTCCGATGTACCCATCATCGACATCTACGTCAAAGCCGGAGACACCGTGGCGCTGGACGACGCGCTGGTGACGCTGGAGTCGGACAAGGCAACGATGGACGTGCCCGCCACCGCCGCAGGCGTCGTGAAGGAAGTGCTGGTGAAACCGGGCGACAGGGTGTCCGAAGGAAGCCCGCTGATTCGCGTGGAAAGTGGCGTCCCTGCCCCGACGGAATCGAAGGCTGCGGAGTCGGTTCCTGCAAGGCAGGAGGCCACCCCCGTTTCCGCACCGATGCCAACACCGCCCCCCTCCTCGCCGCCGCCCTCGACAGGAGACGGTGCCTCCTCCCTTTCTCCCGGCGGCAAGGTGCACGCCTCCCCCTCGGTGCGCGCCTACGCACGCGAACTGGGCGCCGATCTTTCCAGGGTAACGCCCAGCGGGCCGAACGGACGCATCCTCAAGGAAGACGTTACCGCCTGGGTAAAAGGCATCCTGACGGTTCCAGGCATAGCCGGAACCACAGTCGGCGCTTCACTCGGCGGCAGCCTCGATCTCCTGCCTTGGCCGAAGGTCGACTTCTCCAAGTTCGGCGACATCGAAGTTCGCCCCCTGTCGCGCATCCAGAAAATTTCCGGCCAGAACCTCGCCCGTAACTGGGTGATGATCCCCGCCGTGACCTACCACGAAGACGCCGACATCACCGAACTCGAAGCCTTCCGCGTCCAGGTCAACAAGGAAAACGAGAAGACCGGCGAAGCCAAACTCACCATGCTCGCCTTTCTCATCAAGGCCAGCGTGCGTGCGCTGCAAAAATTCCCCACCTTCAACAGTTCGCTCGACGGCGACAATCTCGTTCTCAAAAAATACTTTCACATCGGATTCGCCGCCGACACGCCGAACGGCCTCATGGTTCCGGTCATCAAGAACGTCGACCGGAAAGGCATTGTCGAAATCGCCCAGGAAACCGGAGAACTCGCCCGCCAGGCCCGCGAAGGCACGCTGAAGCCCGGCGACATGCAGGGCGCGAGCTTCACCATCTCCAGCCTTGGCGGCATTGGCGGCACGTATTTTGCGCCCATCATCAACGCCCCGGAAGTCGCCATCCTGGGCGTCAACAAATCGGCGCTCAAACCCGTGTGGGACGGCAAGGCGTTCCAGCCCAGGTTGACGCTGCCCCTGTCGCTCACCGCCGACCATCGTGTGATCGACGGCGCGCTGGCGACGCGCTTCAACGTCTGCCTCGCGCAACTGCTGGCGGATTTCCGGAGGGTGACGCTGTAATCGACTGACGGTATGTCTCCAGCGCCTGTTCCAGGATGACGCGATCAGACGCGTCCTTGTCGCGGAGAGTCTGTTTGGTTCGCAGCAACCCCTCAAGGTTGATGGTGTGAATCGGGATGCCATCGAGTTCCACTGTCTCGGCGTACTGGCTCAACGTCTCATAAGTCTCGCCGCAGGCGTTGAGCATGATGTCCACCACGAAGGCGTCGGCTACCCGGATGTTCTCATCTTCCTCGAACCATGCCGGGTCGATATCCTGAGCAGCGCGGTCGGGCAGAACCATCAACGCCTCGCGCACCCTGACTCCGGTCGTCCGAGTCGCCGACACCAGCAAGTCAATATCGGTAGTGGCCCGGTGATAACCGTGAGCGAACAGGGCATAGCCCCCGATCAGGAAGTAGTCCACGCCCTGCTCGTTCAAAGACAGGACGAGAACCTTGAGGTCATCCAGAGTAGCGGGCCGGGTGTATTGCTCTCTCATGAACGCTCCTGGGCAATCCTGACCATTGCCCTGACCAGACAATCGAGATCGAACCGATTGGCGTCCTCATGAGACTTGAAGCGATAGATCCCCTTGGGAATGAAGGCTCGATCGCCGGTCGGCAGCCGGTGAATTTCATCGTTGAAACGCGCCCCTTCAGCCAGCAGGTCGGCTGAGGCCGAAAAGGCAATGGGGCGTTCCCGGCGATAGCCTATGGAGTGCATGGGTCAGTGTTTCCGTCTCAATCATCAAACCGCGAATACCCCATATCAGGGAGTCGTCGCGCCATTCATGCCGAAGCAATTCCGAATCTCTTGCATCGAAGTAAAAAATCCAGGCAGGTCAGTGCAATATCGTTATTATAGGAAGCGGTTCCTTTGTCGGCAACGAATGCTGGCAATATGAACAACAGATACCACCTCGATTCGTCAAAGGCATTCGATTGAAAACACTTCTTGCCCTCACGATAGCGATTTTCTCCGCCCTTGCGTCGGCAACCGAGCCATTGCCGCCCGCCCCTGCCCTTGAAGTCGGGTTTTCGCCCCGGCAAGGCGCACTCGATGTCGTTCTCAGGGGAATAGACTCTGCACAGGAGTCGATTCTGGTTGCCGCGTATGCCTTTACCAGCAGGCCAGTCTCACAAGCACTCAGAGACGCTTACAGGCGCGGTGTCGATGTCCGGGTGGTAGCCGACGCCAAGGCCAACAGCGGAAAGTATACGGCTGTCAGATTTCTCGCCAATCAGGGTGTGCCGGTGCGCCTGAACGGGCGCTACGCCATCCTGCATCACAAGTTCATCGTCATCGACGGGCAGCATGTCCAGACCGGCAGTTTCAACTATTCCGCCGCCGCTGTCAGCAAAAACGCCGAAAACGTCTTGTTGCTCTGGCACGTAAAGCCGCTTGCCGATCAATACACCGCCGAGTGGCAACGTCTCTGGGATGAAGGGGTCGATCTTCGGCCTGCTTATTGAGTCGGCCCTGAACGTAGGGGCGCGTTTTACGCCACCACGATCCCCGCCCGCAGCGCGAGCTTGATGATGACTTGCCGCAGGCGTTCGTTGTTACGCAGTGCACCGCCATCAGGCAAACCCGTCAGGTGGTGGCCTACCCGATCCCCGAACAGCACGAGCGCCCGATC
>Ga0099364_10011202_pt1 | contig 12270 bp, 11 predicted proteins | sample TergutTh196P3_FD_73070 | JGI IMG/M metagenome (GOLD analysis project Ga0099364, IMG submission 73070) | Microcerotermes parvus P3 segment gut microbial communities from Pointe-Noire, Republic of the Congo - Th196 P3 | ecosystem: Host-associated > Arthropoda: Insects > Digestive system > Gut ...
GCGCAATCTGCGCCGCCCCTGCCGTGGTACTTGGACCCCTTGGCCTTCTTGAAGAACGGAAGTTTACCTGTTTCCCGGGCCTTGAAGAAAAGGTTTCTTCCGCGTTTTGGCGCGAAGACAGAGTGGTTGTGGATAAAAACAAGGGAGAGGGCGGCATTATTACGAGCCGCGCCGCAGGAACAGCCGGAGAATTCGCCATGGCCATAATTGCCGGTCTTTTATCACAAGCCAAAGCCAAAGAGCTGGCTGACAAAATACTGCTGCCGGTTCTTTAGCCTTTATTCCTGATAACTTGATCCCTGATAAAAAGAAGAAACTCCTGCGCCTGTTTTTCCAAAAATGGGGCGCTGGACGTCAGGGCCAGGCGTCCGTTCTGATCCGTTTGCTGCATGGCGTTCGGGATTACAAGGCGCGGTTGATTCATGATTTTCATGTTCAGAAAACTTAACAACGTGACAAGATGATCCTGCGCTATTCCTGTTCCTGATATACCAGGCGTTATACCGCTGACAGCCGCGGGTTTGCCCCTTAGCACCTGCCCTTCACTGTCGCTTATGGGCCTTGACAGCCAGTCAATTAGATTTTTCAAAGCGCCGGTAAAAAAATGATTGTACTCCGGAGAAAAAAACCAAACGCCGTCTGCGCCCTGAACGATCCCGCGAACCCGCCTGACAGCGTCAGGAACAGGATACTCATTATCCTGGTTCAGCAGCGGGACATCGCTATAATCCAGCAGTTCAAATTCTGCAGGGTCACAGACTTGATCTGCGGCCAGTTTTCCAAGTATCCGCCCGGTTTCCATTGCCAATTGACGGTTATAGGAATCCCGTCTAAGCGAACCCACAATGGCTATGATTTTAATTTTTTTCATAATATCGTTTCTCCCTGATTCATCATAAATTAAAAACGCTGCTTATTGAATACTGCCCGGGGGATCGCCGTGTTTTTATGCTTTCCGGCCAGTTGCCGTGTTCAAATACCGTTAAAATTATTTTTTATTTTTCCGATAATAAATAAGAAAAGTTATGATAAACGGAGTTATAACAGGCAATTCCATTCCCAACATCAGCTATGCGCTTAGTGCGGCTTCCCAGGGAAGAATTGCCATGCCGGTGGATCCTTCCTCCCTTATTTACTCGTACCTAAAGAATATTTCCGGCATACCTGCGCCGGAAGGAAGCGATGGCATTGACATTTCAAGGCTCAACATTCTGGATGCGCTTATTGAATTGATGCGCCAGATCAGGGAAACCCCTGAATTTGTTACAGAAGAACTTCCTGTATATATGCAGGATGCCATGATAGGCACTTTTCAGGCCCGGATCCTGGAAGCCAGAGAAGCCAGAACAGAAATGCCCTATGTCCAGGCCCCGCTTGCGGATTCAGGGATGCTTTTCAGCATTTCATTATAAATCAGAATGAATAAAACATGGTCCGAAGTAGACCTAATCAGAGAGGCTTTTCATTATCAAAGCCGTTTTGACGGGGCTACCATGGTATTCAAAATTGACTTTCCGGTTACCCTTGATCCGCTTTTTCCCTCGCTTGTAAATGACCTTGCGCTTCTTGCCGGCACCGGATTCCGTGTGGTAATTGTTCCGGGCGCAAAAGAGTGGATTGATGACGTGCTTGTCAAATATAATATAAAAACAAATTACAAAGATGGCTTGCGCATAACGTCTTCCGAAGCCATGCCTTTTGTGCAGATGGCAGCCTTTCATACAGCAACCAGATTTATGACCGGCATATCCTCAAGCCGCAGGGAAGCTGTTATCGGTAATTTTGTAAGGGCGCGCGGCCTTGGCGTAATGGACGGCATTGATTACGGGAATACCGGAACCGTTGACAAAATATATGTTGACTCCCTTAACCATGTTCTGGAGCTGGGCATGATTCCCATACTTCCCTGTATTGGCTGGAGTCCTTCGGGCAGGCCCTATAATGTATCAAGCGATGAAATCGCGCTCCTGGCTGCTGTCAGGCTTAAGGCCATAAAGCTGTTTATTATTTCCCTGAATGAAGGCGTTAAAAAAGACATTTATAAAATCCCGGAAAATATCGAGACAGGCCAAAACGGCCGCATCATACGTCTTAATCCCGGCGAAGCGGAAACCATCCTTAAAATGAATTCCGGCAGGGAATGTGATGACAAGGCGCTCCAGGAACTGGCTTTTGCCCTTAAAGCCTCTGGTTCCGGCATTGAGAGGGTTCACATAATTAAAGGGGATGAAGAAGGCGCGGTCTTAAAAGAGCTTTTTTCCAATCTGGGCGCCGGAACAATGATCCATGCTGATGAATATGAATCAATAAGGCCGCTTTTAAGCCGCGACATTCCGGATGTATTGCGTTTGATGGAACCCCTTATGCAGGAAGGTTTTCTTGTCCGCCGCAGCCAGGAAGAGATTCAGAATAAAAAAGAAGATTACGCGGTTCTTGAAATTGACGGCCGGCTCCACGCCTGCGGCGCTCTCCACGACTGGGGAGAAGGCCAGGGGGAAATTGCCGCGCTTGCCACGGACTCGGCTTTTTCTGATCTTGGCCTTGGACGCCGCATAGTCCGCTATTTTATTGACCGCGCCGGAAAAGCCGGGTTTCGCCGGGTCTTTGTGCTTACCACCCGTGCCCATGACTGGTTTGAATCGCTTGGATTCAGGGAATCAGACATGGAGAGCCTCCCGAAAAACAGAAAGCAGCTCTACGACAAGAATCGTAACAGCAAAGTATTCGCGCTGGAATTGTAGGCAGGCTCAATCCTTACTAAACGGGCAGGCTGGTCAAAAACCTGCTTAATACGGAAAAAATCAATAAAAAAACAAGATAAAAACCGGCAAAAATCACAATGGAAATTATCATGCTTGTTCTATAATTTATTATTCTGCCCCTGAACAGGGTTTGATTTATGCGGAACAAAATTGGCTGTGAAATCGCGTCTATTGCCCGCCAGAAAATATTGTAGGTATTCAGACTTGTCAAATAGGCAATCAGCCGTAAAACCAGGATAATAATGATAAAAATAATGAAAAAAGATACAAAAGACCAGATTATCTGCAAAAACAAGGCAGAAATTATACCAAGACTTATGCTTCCATGCCTTGCCAGTATCGAAACTATCTGGTTTATGATGGAAAGAACTGCAATGGCAGCAATGGGCGAAAAATCCAGGCTCCCAAAACGTAAAAACCCTAGCCGCCTGAACCAGTTCAAATAGGGATCGGTTATATTCAGAAGGAAATCCGGTATTCGGACGCTGCCGCGGAACCAGGTAAGAATTATGCGCACTATAATTAGCACCATATAGACAGAAATAATTATGTTAATAAAATTCAGTATTTGCCGCATGCTGCCTCTTTATATTTCCCAGATTTTGGTTATTCCGGCGCAATGATTAAGGTCCGCCGCCGCTTTTGCGATATTTACAAGATCCGCCGAGCGTATTACTGTTTCGCCTTCCGGCACGGGAATATGAAAAAAAACCGGCGAATGGCCGTAATTCTCCTTAAGGATATTACGCATGACAAATAATTCTTCTTTATTATCCGCCGCGGTTTTGGAGAGAAGCAGATGCAATTCGCGGTTTTGGGCCTGTTCCATATTGCTTTGTCCCGCGGAATGGGCATCCATATTATTTTTTTCCGCATCAAGGCATGAATCCGCAATAAAACTGCGCCGGTCTTTATCCTTTTGATATTCGATTTTTCCCCTGACAATTACCATGCTGCCAATTTTGATTTTACTTTCATATTTTTCCCAGGCCTTGTTAAAAAATGTAATGTCAATTTCGCCGTTATAATCTTCCAGGCTGACAAAGGCCATTTTACCGTTTTTACCAATATGGGTTTTGATATTTTTAATTATTCCAACCAGGGTTAAGGCGCCGGTTTTTAGAGTTTCCGGATTTCCAAGATCGCATTTAACCATTCTGCGCCACAGGTCTTTATATTCATCCATGGGATGACCGGACAGATAAAATCCCATAAGTTCTTTTTCTGTTTTAAGTCTTTCTTCCCTGCTTGTCTCCTGAAAATCTTCAAATACAAAGTCCTGGTATTCATTTTCCTTTGTTTCGCCAAAAAGACTTGACTGTCCGAATTTTTTTTCGTCCTTTATTTTTTGTACATATTCAATTACGCGTTCCAGGTTTCCCTTTAGGGTTTCTCTTTTCAAGCCAAAACTGTCAAAGGCGCCGGTAAGGATAAGCCTTTCTATTACGCTTTTACCCGCGGCTTTAATGTCAATGCGGTTTAGAAAGTCAATAAAATTTTTATACGTTCCCTGTTCCCGGCCTTTTACTATCTCCTCTGACGGCCCTTCTCCAAGTCCCTTGATCCCCAAAAAGCCGTAGACAATTCGCCCGTCCACAACTGTAAAAAGTTTCTGCGAATGGTTTATGTCAGGAGGAACGATCTCAAGCCCCATCTTCCGGGCCTCGGCAATACATTCAGAGAGCTTGTCCTTGTCTGTTGCTTTGATCTCGTTTGTAAGGCTTGCGGCCATGAACTCAGCCGGAAAGTTGGCTTTTAGAAAAGCCGTCTCGTATGCAAGCACGGAGTAAGCGGCTGCATGGCTCTTGTTAAAACCGTATCCTGCAAAGGGAACAAGTATGTCGAAAATTTCCGCGGCTTTGGTTCTTGTAAACCCCTGTTTTATCGCCCCTTCAATAAAAGGAATTTTTTCCTTGTCAAGTATTTCCTTTATTTTTTTGCCCATGGCCCGCCGCAGAAGATCAGCCTGTCCCATGCTGTAACCGGCGATGATCCGCGCAACCTGCATGACCTGTTCCTGATACACGATTACTCCATAGGTATCCTTAAGAATATCCTTAAGGCTCGGGTCAGGGTAAACTATTGCCTGGCTTCCGTTTTTGGAATTTATAAACTGGTCGATATTGTCCATGGGACCGGGGCGGTAAAGGGAATTAAGGGCAATAAGATCTTCAATGGAATTTGGCTTTGCGCGCTTTAGTACATCCTGCATGCCTTCTGACTCAAACTGAAAAATTTCAAAGCTCTTGCCTTCGCCTAACATTTTGAAAACAGTCTTGTCGTCTTCCGGTATATTTTCAATGGAAAAATTTTCGTAATCCCCGCCCTTCCGCCGGATCAGTTCTTCCGTATGCTTAATCACGTCCAGGGTTTTAAGGCCCAGAAAATCCATTTTTACAAGGCCGGAGGCTTCAAGATGGTTCATGTCGAACTGGGTGGCAATGGCTCCGGTTTTTGTGTCGCGGAAAAGCGGCACAAAATCATGCAGGCTGGAATTGCTTATGACCACGCCCGAAGCATGAATGCTTGAATGGCGGTTAAGCCCTTCCAGTTTTTTTGCCAGGGGAAAAAGCTCGGTATACCTGGAGTCCTGTTCAAGCTCCCGCAGCCTGGATTCCGCTTTTATGGCTTTGTTAAGCGTAATTTTTGGGTCTTTGGGAATAAGTTTTGTGATCATGTCGGATTCGGGGATTGATATGCCAAGCACCCTGGCAACGTCCTTGATCGCGGCTTTTGCGCCGAAAGTTCCGAATGTAATTATCTGCCCGACCCGTTCACGCCCGTATTTGCCGGTAACGTATTTTATGACTTCGTCCCGGCCGTCATTTGCAAAATCAATGTCAAAGTCAGGCATGGAAATGCGTTCCGGGTTAAGAAAGCGTTCAAAAAGAAGATTGTACTTTAGCGGGTCTATGTCTGTTATGCGTAATGAATACGCCACGATGGAGCCTGCCCCGGATCCGCGTCCCGGACCCACCGGAATATTATTTTCCTTTGCCCAGTTGATAAAATCCGCGACTATAAGAAAATACCCTGTAAAACCCATTTGCATTATTGTATCAAGTTCGTATTCAAAACGGTTCTGTATGGCCTGCCAGACATCCCCGGCTTCTGTTTTGGCTTTGGAGTAGCGTTTTTCAAGACCCTGCATGGCAATGGATTCAAGATAGGCATCGGCGCTTTCAAACCCTGCCGGGATTTCAAATTCCGGCAAAAACTTGGGCAAATCAATTATCGAGATTTTTGGTATTTCCGGATTGCAGCGTTCGGCTATGCGTACTGTATTGGAAATTGCTTCCGGATAGTCCGGGAAAAGGGCAGCCATTTCCATGCCGCTTTTAAGATAAAATTCATCCCCAAAATATTTTTTACGCCTTTCATCGGTTCTGACTTTGCCGGTTCCTATGCAAAGAAGTATGTCATGGACAATATAATCTTCCCTTTCAAGGTAATGTACGTCGTTTGTAGCAACAAGAGGAATGTCTGTTTTTTTGGAAATTTCGACAATCTCCCTGTTAAGTTCCGCCTGGGAGAGATCGCCTCTTAGCACCCCGCGCGGAATATTATTGGCCTGTATTTCAAGGTAAAAGTTGGGATTGCCGTTTTCGTCATTTCCAAAGAGCTTTTTGTAATGGAGCGCCTTTTCCAGAGCCTCATCCTGTTTCCCTGCCAGAATATGCCGGGAGATTTCGCCGGAAGCGCAGGCGGAAAGGGCGATGAGTCCGCCGCTGTATTGAGCCAGAAGCTCTTCGTCTATGCGCGGCCTGTAATAAAAGCCTTCGGTATAGGCAAAAGAGCAGAGTTTGATCAGATTATGGTAGCCTTCGCGGCTGGAAGCCAAAAGAACCAGATGATAATACCTGTTTTCGTTTTCAGAGCCTTTTTTTTCATGCCTTGAACCAGGGGAAACATACACTTCACAGCCTATTACGGGCTTGATTGAGTTTTTTTCACAAGCCTTGATGAATTCCATGGCCCCGAACATATTACCGTGGTCTGTAAGCGCCAAATGCTTCATTCCCAGCTTTGCCGCCTTGCCCGCCAGGGCCGTAACAGAGACAGCCGCATCAGCAAGGGAATAATCAGAATGTACATGAAGATGAACAAAATCTGCCATTGAGAACTCTACAATAACATTCATAATGAAAATGTACAATAATAAAAATTATCTGTACAAAATCGAATAAATATGCAATAATAGGACAGGAATGGAACAGGAATATGGATGATTTATTGAATTCCAGTTTGACACATATAAAGAATCTATTAAAGAATAATTCCATTCCTCCGCTTAAGGGGGAACTGGCGGAAATTCCTGAGTTAAAGGAAATCCACGACGAAATCAAGGCCATACGGGAAATACTTTCAAATTTTTCTTTCAGGCATGAAGATTATTTATCTAATCTGATTATTAATCTGCGCAGGGAAATTGAACACCGGGAAATTGCAATGGAAGTCCTGCAGGAAAGTGAATCCAAGTTCAGGTACCTGGCAAACCATGATCCGCTTACCGGAGCAATGAACCGCCGCTCATTTTTGGAACGCGCAATACTGGAAATACACGAAGCCTTCCGCCATAATTATAACTGCGGCGTTATAATGATCGACATCGATCATTTCAAGAATTTTAATGATACTTACGGCCATCAGGCGGGGGACGAGGCCCTGCGCCATTTGGTAAAAACCATTGCTTCATTTTCAAGAACCCATGACTTTTTGGGCCGATACGGCGGCGAGGAATTTATTTATTTTTTCTGCCATGTCAGCAGGGAGACAAGCCTTAATCTTGCGGAACGGATCAGGCAAACCATTGAAAAAAATCCTGTAGAGCTTGACTTTGGGCCAATGTCAATTACCGCCAGTTTTGGAATAGCCATGGCGGAAAAACCAGAAGATTATAATGACAGTGATATAGATAAATTAAATGATTTTCTTGAGGTTTATATTCATAATGCCGATCTGGCCATGTACCATGCAAAAAAAACCGGCAGAAACCGCGTGGTTTTATTTGATGAAGAAATTGCCAATCAGGGGCTGGTAAAATAATAATGAAGGTTGAAATTTTCTCTTTTTGTGATTTTGCCCAGGAAAACGGCGGTAAGCTGACCGTGGTCGGCACATTCGACACCATTATTTCAAGGAGTTTTCCCTGCGTTCATCCCCAGCTTTCTGTTGTAATCCGTCTTAGATTTGATCTTTGGGAATTTGCCAATCACAGTTTTAGGATAGAATGTAATGACCTTGACGGGAATGTCAGCCTTGAACCCATAAAAGGCAGTCTGGATGTCAAGGGAGCAGGGAACGCAACAGCGGTTTCCCATCTGGTATTTTCCATTTCAAACCTTCATTTGAATAGCAGCGGTATTCTGAATTTCATACTTTTTATTGATGACAAGGAAGTTATGTCCATACCTCTTTATGTCAGAAAGGGATAAAAACAATAATCCCAAAAATATTTACACCTAACTTCTTCTGAAAAATAATCTTATTGAATCCCATAGCCGCTTAAAAAAATTCCCCTCGCGGATTCCTTCGGTTAAAACAAGGGGGACTCTGTGCAGTTCGCCTTCACTATCATAAAAAATCAAATCGCCGGCAAAACTGCCGGGCGGGAGCGGGGCAACAAGAGGATCGACTAACTCAAGCCTGGAGTTCAGGGGATAGCCGCGGTTTGCAAAAGAAGTAAAATCCAGAGCTTCTGCAGGTTCCAGGTTTGCGTAATTCTCCCTGCCTTTCCATACCCTTGTTGTCAGCTGACCCGGCATTTCTGGTCTTATGGTTCTATAATGTGTAAATGCCCAGTCTAAAAGCCTTTTTCCTTCTTCTTCGCGGATTTGAATGCCATTCAGCCTTGGCGCTCCCAGAATAATAACAATAAACCTGGTTTCACCCCGCTCCGCAGTAAGCGCTAAATTATATCCTGATTCGTCTATATAACCCGTCTTTAATCCGTCCACGCCCTCTACGACGCCAAGCAGACGGTTATTGTTCCTTGGAACAATTGTGCCGGAGATGCGCTGCCCGGTTGGCAATATGGAAATTGGCCGTCTGCCGTCAAGCATATTTGCCGCCCTTGGATAGCCAAACTCCAATACTGAATGATACGTTTTTAGGGTTTCAGGATGGGCGTTAATATAGAAACGGCAGAAATTGGCAAACTCCCGTGCGGTAGTCATATTAAATTCCGAGATGCCCGAAGGTTCAACAAAGCGTGTTCTTGTAAGCCCGAGGGCCTGGGCTTCCCGGTTCATCATGGCAGCAAAATCCCTTACAGACGGCGCGAATTGAAGGGCAACAGCCACCGCAGCATCATTGCCCGAAGATACCGCAAGACCCAAAAGCAGTTCGTGAAGATTTGTCCTCTGGCCTTCTCCCAGGAACATCAGGCTGGAATGAAGCGGCTGATTGACAGACCAGCTTTCTTCGGGCGGAAATATATCCCTGTCAAGCGAAATGTTTCCGGCACTGATTTCCCTTAAAGCCAGATGCATTGTCATTAGTTTTGTTAATGAAGCCGGAGGTATTTCCAAATCAGGATTTTTGTAGTAAAGCAGCGTTCCTGTTGCCGCATCCATTACAACAGCGGCTTCTGACAAAAGTTCAGGGATATCTCCCAGCCGGTCTCTTGAAACCTGCGCATTGACCGGGAGAATAACAAAAAAGGCAAGAAATGCAAAAAAGAATTTCAAAGGCGGTTTTATCTGCGGCATTTCTGACAAAACACCCTAGAATGCGGCCTGTCCCGAAGCGCGCGGGAAAGGTATTACGTCACGAATGTTTACCATGCCGGTAACATACTGAATAAGGCGTTCAAATCCCAGTCCAAAACCGGAATGAGGAACAGTGCCGAACCTGCGCAGATCCAGGTACCAGGCATATTTTGCCTTGTCGAGATTATCTTCTTCAATGCGCGTTTCCAGCATTGATAAATCATCTTCCCTTTCCGAGCCGCCGATAATTTCACCTAACCTTGGAACCAGCACGTCCATGGCGCGCACTGTCCTGCCGTCGCTGTTCAGCTTCATATAGAAGGCTTTTATTTCCTTTGGGTAGTCTGTTACTATTACCGGCCCTTTTGCGACTTTTTCTGCAAGAAATTTTTCATGCTCTGTCTGTATATCACAGCCCCAATATGGCTTGAACTCAAAAGGCCCGCCTTTTTCCAGCTCGGCAATGGCATCCGTATAGCTTATGTGGCTGAACTTTGATGCTGCGACCAGTTCAAGGGTTTCTATTACGCCTTTTTCAATATGGGCGTCAAAAAACTCAAGGTCTTCCTTACATTCCTTAAGGATCGTTTGAAAGAGAAACTTAAGAAATTCTTCGGCCAAAACCATATTGTCTTCGAGCCTGGCAAAAGCCACTTCCGGTTCTATCATCCAGAACTCGGCCAGGTGCCGTGTCGTATTGGAGTTTTCCGCCCGGAAAGTCGGGCCAAAGGTATAAACCCTGGAAAGAGCCTGGGCATAAGCCTCAGCCTCAAGCTGGCCTGTTACCGTAAGCCCTGTCCATTGGCCGAAAAAATCCCTGGAATAATCAGGCTCTTTTCCGGATTTCGCAAGAGCCGCAAGGTCGAGGGTTGTTACCTGAAACATTTCCCCGGCTCCTTCCGCATCGCTTGTTGTAATAACGGGAGTATGTATGTAAAGGAAGTGGTGTTTCTGAAAGAATTCATGTATGGCGAAAGACAGGCGGTTTCGCACACGGGTTACCGCGCCAAAGGTATTGGTGCGGGCCCTAAGGTGCGCTATCTCCCTTAAAAACTCCAGTGAATGTCGTTTTTTCTGCAGGGGATAGCTTTCTGCCGGAGCTTCTCCTGTTATCTCGATACCGGAAGACAGCACTTCTACTTTCTGCCCTGATGCGGGAGAAGGAACAAGATTCCCTCTGATTATTACCGCTGCTCCTGTACTTAAACGAGCCAGATCTTTTTCAAGTTCCGGCGCAGTTTTTTCCAGGTCAAATGTACACTGGATACTGCTAAAGCAGGAACCGTCGCTCACTTCCACAAAAATGAGGTTTTTGGTTTCCCGCCTTGTCTTTACCCAGCCCCTGACAATAACTTCTTTCGAATCAGGGGAGTATTCGAGTAATTCTTTAATCAGAGGGAACAGCATCTAAGCGCTTACCTGCTCCCGAAACGCTTGGTTGCACAGATCATGCCGCCCAGTACCATTAAGTGCGATCCCAGGCCTCTTAGATAATCCACAAAATCAGGCATCCTGTTTGAAATCGGATGGATTATATCTATAAGTAAAATAAAAACAGCCCAAACGACTATTAGAATTATCAGCAATACTTCTGTAATGTTGAATTCTATCTTGAATAGTTCAAGGATAAGAAGAACCCCTGCTGCTACTGCACAGACAGCGATTAAGATAACAATTATGTCCGTCAGACCCCCAGGTTTGAAAATAGCAAGCGCTGCTGTCCTGATTTCTCCTACTTGCCTGAAACCCAGAATCCCTGTAGCAAATAGATACAAAGCCACCGATAATTGTAAAATAAAAGCTCCAATACTTCTGTTCATTTTTCCCTCCAAAAAAGATTATATGATAATTCAATATATAATAAAACGCATATATAGTAAATGCCTTTGTATGCGATGGAGTAATATTAAAAATATAATTATAATAAAAATTATGAGAATACTTTTCCATGTCTGTTGCGCTCCCTGTTCCGCATCCTGCATTGAAGGGCTTGGAAATAAAACGCTTTTGGACAAAAACATTTCTGTAAAGTTTTTCTGGTATAATCACAATATCCATCCCCATACGGAATACCAGTCCCGTAAAGAAAGCCTTGCTGCCCTGGCTAGGGATGAAAATATCGAATTACTATCAATAGATGAATACGGCTTAAAGGAGTTTTTGGAAAGCCTTGAACCTGAACCTGCTGCCGGGCGAGAGAACCCGGACGCTGCAGCTCGCTGCGCAATTTGTTACAGAACCAGGCTTGAAAGAACCGCGATTAAAGCCAAAGAACAAGGCTTTGACGCATTTTCCACAACCCTGCTTACCAGCCCTTACCAAAAACACGATCTAATCAAACAAATAGGCGAAGAATGCGCCGCGCAATCCGGCTTGGATTTTTTCTATATGGATTTCCGTCCCTGGTTCAGGGCAGGGCAAAAAAAAGCAAGGGAGGCCGGCTCTTATATGCAGAAATACTGCGGCTGTATTTTTAGCCAGAAAGAAAGGTATTTGGGTAAATAATGTACTGCGATGCCCATTGCCATATTTTTGATCTGCTTGAATATATTGACAAAGAAGAACTGCTCCTGATGCTTAAAGGAACGGCCTGTGCCGTAAGTTCCTGGAACCTGGAACAGTTTGAATTCCATGAAAGCCTTGCCAAAAAAGCCGCGGCAGAGGGCGATGCTCCTATGGTTCTGTGTTTTGCAGTTCATCCTCAGCTGCCGGAAATCGATGAGGACGGTCAATATAATAAACAACAAATCGAAGAAGCGCTCTTTCTGCTTGAAAAACTGGCAAAAGAAAAACGTATT
>Ga0099364_10011203_pt1 | contig 12270 bp, 3 predicted proteins | sample TergutTh196P3_FD_73070 | JGI IMG/M metagenome (GOLD analysis project Ga0099364, IMG submission 73070) | Microcerotermes parvus P3 segment gut microbial communities from Pointe-Noire, Republic of the Congo - Th196 P3 | ecosystem: Host-associated > Arthropoda: Insects > Digestive system > Gut ...
AGCGTTGAGCGACTCTGGAGCTATAAAGGGGTGGAAGAATATCAAAAAAAAAGAAAAAACCAACCGATGAGAGATAAGAAAGGTTTCTCAGGAGGCCAGGGGGGGGGGGGGGGGGGGCAAATAACTCTGCCCTTTCTGAAGCGAAGCCTACGGGGTACCTTGAACTTGATTTTGACAAAATCGAGCAATTTGAAGCAGACGTGTTGCTTTCTATCGATGCACAACTTCAAGGTTCAGAAATGAACAAAGGGGAACGCTTATTTCTGAACGGCATCATCCGAAAGACTCGACCGCAAAAGATTGTTGAATATGGCGTTGCCGCCGGAGGTTCGGCTACTGTTATCTTGAACGCCATCAAAGATATTCCCGATGCTAAACTGTATTCGCTGGATTACAGCAAAAATTATTATCGCGACAAGTCCAAGCCGGTCGGGTATATGATACCGGAAAGATTTCCATACTTGGCAGATAAATGGGAGTGCTATTCCGGCGGGGTTTGTTGTCAATTTCTGGACAACATCACAAACGGCGGCAAAGATAAAATTGACGTGTGTCTCATTGATACGGTACACAACAATCCCGGAGAATTCCTGAACATATTAGAGGTCTTGCCCTATATGAAACGCAACGGCATTATCATCATGCATGACACGGCACTGCATACGATAACGGCTGGGCACCAAATTACGAATTGTATTCTTTTGAACACGCTTAACGGAAAACGCATTATTTTTGCGGAGAACGATTTCGCCAGATTTCCCGTGGTGCCCAATATCGGCGGCATTGTTCTTGACGAAAAGGTTACAGAAATGTTGTATCCGCTTTTTACGAACTTGTCCTTGCCCTGGGGATACTTTATCAGCGAAGAGGACTACCATGTGCTGTTACAACATTACCGAACGCATTATGCGCCTGAACTTGTCGGGATTTTTGAAAGGGCGTACAGCCACTATACGCAACGCTATAAGCCGGTATCAATTCGGCTTCCTTTCCTACAACGACGCAAAGATGAACATTACAGGTACGTCAAGATTTTGGGATTCACTCTCAAGGTAAAAAGGTAAATTGTTGCCGTGCCGCAGTATATCCTGCACGTCAGTAATAGGAAGACACCCGCTAAACTTGGACACCCCCTTCGGACAGTCTGCGTCTTCCCGGCTATTGACACGATCATTTTTTTCGCCTATAAACAGGTTGCGGTTGTTTCTTTTCGCTCTGTTTATCCAATGCTTTCCCGACGGTTATGTTTTGGTTCGATAATCATTGCTGCCGTCGTTGGCTTGTCATGGCTGGACTTTGCCATTTATCAGGACAAATTGGCACGCGATATTATCTGGCTGCCAAGGGGAATCATCTTGCTTCCCGCCTATCTGTTGTGTCTCATCTTTATGACCCGGGAAGTCCTGCGGCTTCTCCATGCCGCCGGACTCTATCCGCATGCACCCGCCGTTTATCTCGGCACTTTTTTTATTGCCGTCAGTTGCTGGATCGCTAATGTGATCCAGCAATACAATCGGGAAGTCTTGGAAAATACCACTTCACGAGGCGGTTGGGAATGGTCGGCAACCGCCAGTTTTACCACATTACTTGCCGTCGCCTGCGGGGTGATTCTCGCCTTTGCCACGGAAATGCGGCGTTATTCTCATCCGGGCGGCGTTACGATTAACCTTGCCGGTGCCGTCTTTACCTTTGCCTATCTCGGTTTACTTTCCTGTTTCATTATCCAACTTCACATGGCGTATGGAATCGGAGCGATCCTCTCACTGGTCATCGTAACAAAAATGTGCGATACCGGTGCCTTTACCTTCGGTAAACTTTTCGGACGGTACAGAATCACGCCCGTCTTGAGTCCGGGAAAAACACTCGAAGGAGCCGCCGGCGGACTCATTTTCGCATGCGCAGGTGCATGGTTCTGGTTTGAAGTAGTGCTCACGCTCTCCTATTTCGATAAAACAGCCACTCCCTTTTTCGGCTGGATACTCTTTGGATTGGCGGTGGCACTGGCGGGAATGGTCGGCGATTTAGCGGGCTCACTGCTCAAACGGGATAGCCGAATGAAAGATTCGGGGGGGTCGGTTCCCGGCTTCGGCGGCGTACTGGACATCTTTGACTCCATTTTAATGGCAGCACCAGTCGCCTACGTCTTCTGGGTATTTGGATGGGTATGTCCCTGAGGGGAACGCTGCCGCAAAGGGCGCAAAGAAAAAAACGTTCACAGAGCCCGTAACGTCAGTTAGGGACACAGAGCCACGGGCTCTGTAATTCCCGAACTTACGTTACGGGCTCTGTAAACGCGGCTCTGTGAACGCGTCCTCTGCGGTTTCCTTGGGATTCTCCCCTCTTTTTCCCATTTTTTATTTAGTTTCGGACTCGCAGATGTCGATATTCCGAGTGGTACATTCCCTTAAAAAGGGGAAGGTACACCATGAAGAGGCGAAAAAGGAGTAGATTCATGTCAAGGACGGCTATCGGAAAACATCGAATTGCAAGGTTGACCGCTGTAATTGCGCTGCTTGCGGTCTGCTTCGGTCTGCTCGTCCAGGATACCTTTGCGCAAGATTTACGCCCTATTGGACCCGACGATGTAGTAATTAACTCATATAACGATGGTGTCTATATCCGAAGCAATGAAGTTTATCGACCGATTGATTTTTTAACCGGATACCAACTCCGTCTTGGAAGCAGTGTCGGGCAAGGGCGCATTAGAGTAGAGGGGGGTATTCTCCAGTTTAACCAGCGGCTCGCCGAACGACTCCTCGAAATACAGGATGGTGTGCCGGAGGGCACCTACGCAGGAACCTTGACTGAAACCAACGACGGCGGTGCCGTCTTCATTGATGGTGAACCCAACCACCGCTATCAGTTTTCGGCTTCCAGCAATAGCCGGGCATTCATGTTCGGTAGCAACCGGACACTGGGAAGCGGCGGGGCGATTTACGTGCGTTATGCCGTCTTGGATCTCGTCAATATCTACTTTGACGACAACATCGCGGACGGAAGTGCCGGCGCAAATATGGAAAGAGGCGGCGGGGCTCTGTTCAATCGATATGGGAGGATTAACTTCTACCAAGTCTATTTTACCCGAAACAATTCGATGAGGTCAGGCGGTGCCATCTATAACCTAGGGGGTAGCGAGGGCAACGGCGGAGTGTTAGTCTTTACCGCCAGAGCGACATTCACCTCAGGGCTTCCGGTAAACCATGACCCGACGTGGAACACCCCAACTTGGGGTTACACTCAGGGGAGTATTAACGACGGCCGAACGCAGGGGAACGGGACCGCGTCACCCATGATAAGCAACGTCTGGGCCGACCGTACAGGCGGTCTCAACAATAACACGATCAACCATGCCGTTGACCATCCTACGGGAGCACAAAATATCGGACGATTCGTCTCCGACCCTGTTTTCGGCAACGTCGACCCGAATAATACCAGTCAACTGAATGGAAGGCTTAACGTGACCTACCTTCCCGGGGCAACGGCCATCGCTACGGACGGTACCCATGTTCCGATTCCCGACGGCATTAACGTCTTTGTCAACAACTATACGACGCATACTTTCGTCAAGAATACCGCAGGGGAGGACGGCGCTGCCCTTTACAACAATACTGGGACGATCCAATTTCCCACCGACGCGACTTCGGGTTCGGCAACCGTCTGGTCACGTCCTCAGGCTTCCAATGGCACGTCGGTCGTTCCCGATGTCGGAGTGGGACGGCGCACACAGACGAAGGCGGCTATTTTTTACGACAACTCTTCAGCACTTTCCGGCGGTGCCCTATACAGTCTTAACGGGACGCTCCTTTTTAGCAATACCGCAACAGTAGGGAGCGGAGCGAGTGTGGATGCCCGGGCAACCGCAACGGCAGGGAGCACCAATACAGCATTGGCTCACAGGGGCCCCTCGGGGACAACCCTTACAACCCCCGTGTATGCCGATACGGGAGCGATCTCCTATCTTGGTATCTTTTTGGATAACAAAGCCGGTCTGCATGGCGGTGCCATTTACTATACCGGTGCCTTTTCGCTTGATTTTCTGACGACGGCGGGGGCGGCGACGGCGAATGCGGTCCCCTCCGACGGCTACACCTATGCTACGGCACAGACACCCGGAGACGGCCAAACATCGGTCGCCACAGCCTTGGCCGACGGCTGGGGGACGGCGGCGGCGGGTGAATTTACCCAACGCGGCCCCAATATCGCCCGGGCGGGAACGGTTGCGGGGATAGGCTATTTCGGACATAATATCGCTGGAAATAACTCCGCCAATACCCGAGGGGACGGCGGTGCCCTCTACGTCGACCATGCCGGAACATTGAATTTTGGTGCGAATGCCCTCGCAGCGACGGCGAACGCCGGTGCGAGCGACCCTGTTGCATTTAATGTTACTGCCACCGCGAACCAAAATGGTTCGGGGCAAGCCCACGCCCGGGCCAGTGCGAGTGACCGTGCCGATGCCGGAACGAATGTGAAAACCGGTTATTTCGAGGATAACCGCACCTTGACGGGAGTCGGCGGTGCCATTTTCATTACCAATGGCGGAACCATCAACTTCAGTGCAGATGTTGCTGCGGCCAACGCCGTCGCCAATGCGTCTGCCCGAACTCAGGGGAATGGTACCACCCGAGTCGCCCGGCACACCGCGGAGGCGAATGCGTTTACCTCTGCGGAAGCGGGATTTTTCACGGAGAATATCGCCGTGGGGATAGTAATCCCCTCCGGTGGAGGACTGCCCGAAAGGATACAGGGCGGCGACGGCGGTGCCATTCACTCGATTAGCGGAAATCTGACCTTTGATGCGGGGAATGTCGAAGCGAGAGCAACGTCCAACGCAAACTCCCAAAACGCTGCTGCTACCGGTACGATTTTGTATCCTACGATTATTGTTCCTGCTCCGGGCGGTGTTACCGGCGGCGGCGGTGCTGATGCCCGGTCGCAGGCGACCTCCTTTGCCCGGACAGGTGAATTTCACCGCAACAGGGCATTGCAGGGGTTCGGTGGGGCCATTTATACCGAAGAGGGAACCCTCTCCTTCACGGCGGGGGATGCCATTGCCATTGCCTATGGTTCTGCCAATGTGGCTACATCAGGTTTCTCTAATGCCCGTGCGTACGCTCATGCCGAATCGGTTGCCAGTAATTTTGTGGAGAATTATGCATTGTCCGGCGGTGCCCTCTACAGCGAAGGGGGAACAATACGTTTCGAGGCGGCAGGTTCCGTTACTTCTCGATCTGACGCTTTGGGAAATGCCTGGGCGGGTCAGCCTGCCATCGATGGTTCCTTTGTACCGCTTCCTATCAACACGATTTATTCAGAAGCCCGTTCTTATGCCGCTCTTTTTACCGGTAATAGGGCAACGGGGGACGGCACGATGCAGACCAACGTTGGTCTCAAAGAGCGGATTACCGGCTACGGCGGTGCCATTTTCAACAAGGATGGCGACTTGCGGTTTATTACCGCCCAACCGGTGAGTGCGACGGCGGCGATTGCCGGCAATGTCTATAATCCGGCGAATCCTATTTATGAAACGACCTTTGCTGACCGAAACCGAGGTGGTCCGTCTCGGTATCCCCAATCATTTGCGGATGTTGCGGCGGCCATTTTCACGGAAAATGAGGCGAACATCCACGGCGGGGCGATTTATACCGACAGCGGTTCGCTGCTGTTCACGGGTACCTCCCGGTTCCTCCGCAACAAGGCTGGCGTATTGGCCGGAGAGTCCGGCTACGGCGGTGCCCTTTACAACGATAACGCCGTCATAACATTGATCGCGGCAACGGTATCACAACAGGATGGGCTGATTCCCGCTGGGTTTAGCACTTTCACAGAAAATACTGCCGAATTAGGGGGAGCCATCTATAATGACGGCGTACTGGACATCTACAACGCATCCACGGCGACGGAAGGCGTGGGACGAATTGCGGGCAGAGAGGAATGGGCACCCTATTACAGCAACACCACGAACCCCTTCGACGAACTCTGGGGTGCCCGATTCGGCGGCTTCTACTCCGACCTTATCAGCCCCAGCAACAACCGGGAATTAGGAAATGATGCAATCTTCGGCGGTGCCCTCTACAATACGGCACAGGGGAGCATGCTCCTGACGCACGTTTATATGGATTACAACACGGCCCGAAGCGGCGGTGCCATTTACAACGACCAGGGAGAACTGACCATCTTCGGTGGTCTTTTCACCCTCAATAAAGCGGAAGAATTTGGCGGTGTACTGTACAACCTTCATGGTACCGATAACCTGTTGGTTATTGACGGTACAGGTTTTGGCGCTACCACTGGCGGAGTTTATCGGCCTGGTACTCTGTTTGATATGAACGAGGCGGGCATCGCCGGCGGTGTCGTCTATATTGGTCATGGGACAGAGGGGCACATTGGCGATGCTCGATTCAGCGGCAACAAGGCGGGCGATGAGGGGGGAGCGTTGTGGAATGCGGGGTCATTATTCTTGACCGATGTTACCTTCCGAGCCAATAACACGCTGGGTATCCCTTCGACAGGCCGGGGAGGACGCGGCGGTGCCGTCTATAATGATGCCTTCGGCACGATGTCCTTCACGAACGCCCGATTTGAAGAGAACCAAACGAGCGAAGGGGGACTCATCACTTCCGGCGGTGAAGGAGGGGCCGTCTATAATGCCGGACTGTTGACCTTTACGAACAGCGCATTCACTCAAAACCGCGCCTATGACGGCGGTGCCCTGTACAACCTGGGCGGAGAAATAACAATCACGGATGCCAACTTTGAAAACAATTCCGCAGAGAGGTACGGCGGTGCCATTTACTCACAGGATGGAACGGTTACGTTCAACGTGACCGATGGTACGTCGGTCTTTAACAGAAACCGCGGTGCCAACCTCATTGACAACGCCAATCCCAGCGACAATGCCGAATCAATCTATTTCGGCGGACATCAAAACACTTTCAATGTCGATATCGCCGAGGGGAGCCGACTCACTATGTATGACCCCATGCGCGGCTCGTCGGGAACCAATATCACCCAAACCGGAACCGGCTTGTGGCAACTTTCGGGAATCAATAATTTCACCGCCGGTGCCGCCCATTTCGATATCCAAGAGGGAACCCTCCATCTCTATCAACACAATTATAGGGATCACCTCGTTCCCGATATCGTCCACGCCGAACTGCGGCTCGGAGACGGAAGTTTCCGGTTACGCAGCGATGCCGTACTCGAAGTGGATGGAGCAGTATTTAATCTCCTCGCGCCCGTGCCTTCGACGAGTCTGATCGCATCCAACACATCCATTCATAGCAATTCATCACTCGGAACATTCATTCACATGGAAGCGGGTAGCGTCTTGGTCTTCAATCTGAGCGAGGCGGACATCCGCCGTTCCAGTCCATTCTACGATTACCAGGGCAACCGGCTCACATCCGGCAATCCCGTCAATTCCACCGCCGCCCTGACGACGAGTGCCCAGAGCATCACCATCGCAAGTACCGTGAGTGTCTATTTGACGGGCGATCCCATCACCAATTTGGATGCCACCTCCTTTATGGGCACATGGTTCGACTGGTTCGCCGTCGCCGGTAATGAACTCTACCTGTTCAATAATGCGAGTCAGCGTTACAACTATCTCACTTCGGGCGGAGTCTATGACAACGGCACCCCCTATATGGCACAGCGGAGAGCAGACGGCAGTATTGATGCGTTTGTCGTCGAATACGGGTGGCTCAAACTGCAAACAGACGCGACTCCCTGGACACTCTACTGGACGGGAACGGGGAGTCCCTCCGACGTTTGGAACGAGACGGCGCAAAACTGGATTGGAGTCGCACCCGCCGGCGTGTCGAGCACTACCTACAACTTCTTCAGTGGAGACCACGTTGTCTTCGCCGATCAATACACCTATACCGAACATGGATTGCCCGTCGGGCCGAATCCCCGAAATGTTACCAATAAGACAGTGAACCTTGGCGGCAATGTTACCGTCGGTTCGCTGAATGTAACCGGCACGAACTATGTACTCAACATCGAGCCGGGTGTTACGCTCCGCTCGGAAAGGACTCTGGATGCTCTGGGGAATGTTGCGTCGCTGGGCCATATGAACTTCGGCTCCGCCCAAGTCAATTTAGGGGATGATGCCGAAATTACGGCGGTTCATGGACGCGTGAACTTCGGTACAGGATCGGTTCTCAATGTCGGCACCGGGTATTCAGGAATCAATGCAACGGCACCCACGGCGGAGATTAATTTCGCACCCGGAAGCATCATCCATTTCGATATGGCAGGTGCACGAGTGGGTGATCCCGTAAAGTTGACACTCACTTCGCCGCTCATACAACTGCTGGGCAGTTTCCGTATTCAACAGATGCCGGGCGAGTTGGTGAGTGCGGTAACACTCAATGTCGGAGAGCGGATTACGCTCCTCCAAGGAGTAGGCACTACGGACTATACCAACCCCATCGTCGTCCTGGACAGGGAGAACAATCCCTACGTGATCCGGCGGTCGGCGGCGGGAGTGGTTTACGAATTCCAACGCAACGGAAATAACCTCGAACTCTACGGCTCCACCACCGCAGAAGGCTGGAACCTCTACTGGACGGGAGACCAGAGCACTGTTTGGGATGCCGTCGCAACGAACTGGCTGGGGCATTACATCGCACCCGGTGTCCTCGACCCCGAACAGTACACCAGGCAGTTTGGAATGGGGGACTTCGTAACATTCGCCGATACTTATGTCGATACAGAGGGACAGACTCAAACCGCCGTCAGAAGGAATATCACTCTGGGTGAGATTGACGGAAACGAATTTAAGGTCTTCGGAATGGAGGTAATCGGGAGCGACTACCAGTTCACCCTCCCGACGGGAATCAAACTGAGTGCTGAATACGACATCGGCTTCGGCACCGCACGCGTCAATATGGCCGCCGACACTGCCATTTATGCCGACAGGAACATCTTTTTCAGCGAAGGGGCCGAAATCAATGTTTTCGGGGCGGGAGCGACGATCAGTGCCGGAACGCAGATCGGATTCGTCGGCGATAACGACTTCTACTTCGATTTCTCGGCGAACATATTTGGGAACCCTCCCGGTGATCCCGGCGTTCAGGCAGGGGATACTCTCCTGACGATTTTAGGCAACGTGAATATGATTAACTCGGAGACGGGCGCACTGGGCGGAGGAACCATTTTTGTCCGAGATGACCGAAGTCCTTCCTTTGATTTTATCGATCCCGTCACCGGGATGGGGCATGTCGTACTGATAAAGATTGAAGGAAAAGGAACCGTTACCGATAAGGGGACGCTAATGGTATGGGATTCTGCCGTCAACGACTACGTAGCCAATACTCCCCAGCGTTCAAAAGACCCCAATGCGGATTCGATTATCGGACTCGGCTTTGGACTGGATGACGAAGGGAATACGCTCGACAATGAGTTATGGCTCTTGGCGGCGGATGCCGGTGCCAACGCAGACATCTTCTGGCTGGGAGTAGAGCAAACAGGTAGCCGGACGGGGGAAGACAATTCAACCTGGAATACCGAAATCACCAACTGGACGGGAAGAACCGATGCCGGAATTAATGTGATGACCTTCCTGGCCGGCGATAGAGTCTTCTTCACCGACCTAGCGGACAACCGGAGAGTGAACCTCTCCATTCCCGCCGAAGTCGCCTCAATGACGGTAACGGCAACGGGTTACACCTTCGATCTGACGGGAAGCACCGTCGGTATCCATGCCGAAAGGGGGATCGACTTCGGCAACGAAACAACCATTATCAGCGATACCGGTACGGTCGTGCATTCCGACACCGGAACCATCAATTTTGGAACCGATGCAGTATTCACATTCCATGTATCCTACGCCACAAGAGAGGAAACAGTTCTAAGCCTACAAGGTGCCGTAACCGTGAATGAAGAAGAGAAAATCGGAAGCGGGGACATCAATGTACTCGGTATCTTCGATCCCGTCTATTATAATACTCTATTCAGAGCGGGAGATGTGGTCGAACTCGTCAATGCCGGATACAACACAGGTATTACCGCCAAGACCGGAGACCTGAATATCCAGCATTACACGCAACGGCGCTCATCCGTTCAGGGGCAGGGCTTATTGATTGGATTGGATACCGATAAGAATGAGTCGCAGTTGTTCCTCCGGTTTATCGATGCGGGAACCAATTCAACCGATCTGCACTGGACGGGAAGCGTAGATCGTGTCTGGGATGTCAACACAACGCCCAACTGGCGCGGAACGGTGGCGAATATCATCCAAGTCGATACCTTCCTGAACGGTGATACCGTCTTCTTCGCTGACGATGTCTCACTGTCCCGAAGAAGAGTAGATATTGCCGAAGGAGGCGTGAGAGTGAACTCCATGTACGTTACCGGAAGCAATTATACCTTCGATATAAGAGAAGGGGGTATCACAGCAGCCAACCGCGTCGAATTGAACGATGCAACGCTCTTCCTCGGAATCGAATATGACGGCGAATGGATGCCGAGGGTAACGACCGGATTCAACCAAATTACAGCCGATTCGATTAAAGTCGATAACACAAGACTGGTACTAGATTTCCTGAACATCGATCCCGACCTCATCAATGGGAACGGACACATGGATTTTGTGATACTGGAATCGAAGGAAGCACACATCGAAGGAAACGTGAACCCCTATGTCTATATCGAAACCAACCCGTTCTATACCGGTGAGTTTTACGTCGACAATACCGCCTCGCCCAACAGCGGTTACGGTGTGCTTCGTGTCTCCAAGTTCCTCTTCGAGGGATGGAATTACAACACGATGCAAGCGGCCAGTGCGATGAACGCCCTCCGGGATGCCTGGGCGGAAGATGATGTGGAGATATTCAGTGCTCTTGCAGCCAATCCGCACACCGCGGTCAACCAACTTCGGGGAACGGAGATTGTCGCCAACTCCGCAATGATTGCCATGTGGAGACCCTGGGAACTCACACACCAGAGACTGCGTACCATCCGAAATGAAAGCGGCTGGAACTCCTGGGGAGGTGCCTATTACCGCTTCGGAGACATCGAATCGGATAAGAATGCCCGAGGATACAATCTGCACCGTCCCGGAACAATGGTCGGAGCGGACTACGGCACCAACCAGCACTGGCAATTCGGTGCCGTCTTCGGCTACGCCATCCCGACGATCCGAAATTCTAATGGAAAAATCGATGCCGGCGACCTGACCGTAGGGCTTTATTCGAAGTATAACTTCTTCGATATGGGCACCATCAGTACATTTCTCGGTTACGGCTATCAAGCCTATAAGATGCACCGTTACGATTATGACGGCGGAGATATCTGGGGAGATTTCAGCGGGGATGCCGCTTATGGAAGTATCGAATACGTCCGGGTGGTTGACCTGGGCGGTGTCGGTGCCGCGATGCCGCTCGTCGCCATCGACCACCAGACATCATGGACAAAGAGTTTCACTGAAACCGGCTATTGGGGACAAACGGTTGCCGCCACGAATATGGGAAGGACAATGGTCAGAGTCGGACTCGACAGCAAATGGGATATGGATATGTTTGGTTCCTTTGACATTTCCACCCGTTTGCATGCGGCTTACCTGATTAGCGGCCCCACCCGTTCATCGGTGGAAACTTATTTCCCGGTAACCAGTGCGAAGATGAATTTACGCGGCACGGATATGGGGAAAGGGCAAATCAATGTTGGTGTAACGGCATCGGGCGAGTACCGCATGCGTTACAACTGGTTCCTCGATGTCGACGGCTACCTTACCGAAACTATGTACGCCTTACAGGGAGGTATCGGAATTTCGACACGGTGGTAACGAAGAGCCGAAATACTTAAAAGAGCCGGGGACGAAGCGCAGCGCAGAAAGGAAAAAGAGCCGGGGACGGAGGTACTCCGTCCCCGGACGTGTGCATATTGATCATCATCATCATCCGGGGACTGCGTGGAGTACCACTTCGTCCCCGGCTCTTTTTTGGGGATGTGAACAAATTTCTTTCCTTTGCGTCCTTTGCGTACTTTACAGTAAAAAAAGATTTAACCGCAAAGTACGCAAGGAACGCAAAGGATTTTATACTACAGTCTAAAAAAATTGAAAATTGAACTTGGAAAACTGAAAAACACAGGTGGGGGTTTAGAGCAAGTTTTTCGGCATTCGTCGTTCTCACTCTTTAACGTTCCGAAGAGGTAACTCTTCGGTAGGAATGCTTATTCGGTGGATGACGTAACCGACACCGTCGGGCAGTTGAAAGGGGGCCGTAACCTTCACCGTTTTTGGTAAAGTGGTGATCAGCG
>Ga0099364_10011204_pt1 | contig 12269 bp, 8 predicted proteins | sample TergutTh196P3_FD_73070 | JGI IMG/M metagenome (GOLD analysis project Ga0099364, IMG submission 73070) | Microcerotermes parvus P3 segment gut microbial communities from Pointe-Noire, Republic of the Congo - Th196 P3 | ecosystem: Host-associated > Arthropoda: Insects > Digestive system > Gut ...
CGGGTAAAACCGCAGGGGAAGAAAGTGCCTCTTCCCCAAGGGAAAAAATGCAATTTGTCGTGAAAAGACACATTATAACTCCGGTTCACGGAACGTAAAAAAGAATGATGCTTACGAGGAGGGTGAAAAGCCCTGGAGACAGCATTCGGCGTCAATGATGCAAAACCAGAGTTTGCGTAAGAAAGTCCACTACCGACGAGCTGTCATCGAACTAAAGTTCGTGGGTTTTTCGCACTCTCGTTGGTATATTCTTTCATACATAAACCGGAGTTATGACGAGATCTCCCCGACAAATTGAGTTTGTTTAACTGTTTTTTAACAATTACTTCACAATCCCTTAACACAATTTCTGCACTGTGAAACCATCATTTTTGATAAGGAGTTTTTAATGAAAAAGTTAATCTGTGTTTTATTTGCCCTTTTATTGGTTTCTGGCTTTGCGTTTGCCGGTGGCAGCTCTGAAGCGGCAGCTACTGGGCCGGTAACCATTTCCGTGGGCGGCTCTACTTCGGTAACCCCCCTAATGGAACTGTTTCAGGCGGAATATGAAAGGTCAAACAATGTCAGGATCACCATCAGCGGCACCGGTTCCGGGGACGGTATCACAGGCGCCGCCGCAGGAACTTACGACATTGGTATGTCCAGCCGGGAATTAAGGCCTGCTGAACTCGCTGGTCTTAATGTCCATGTAGTAGCCATTGACGGTATTGCAGTAATTCTTAACAGTGGTAACCCCGTCAACAGCTTGAGTATCAGTCAGATAAAGGACATTTACACCGGTGCCATTACACGCTGGGAACAGCTTGGTGCGGCTGCCAACGGTAAAACCGGCGGTATTGCTGTAGTTTCCAGGGAGCCCGGTTCAGGTACAAGGGGTGCTTTTCAGGAAATCCTGGGATTCTCTGATGCAGACCTGATAGCAAGTGCAATTCAGTTCGATGGAACAGGCGCTGTGAGGTCTTCTGTCGCCGGAAATGCTGATGCTATCGGTTATATCTCAATCGGCTCGCTTGACACCTCAATTAAACCCCTGAGCGTAGACGGCGTTGCCCCCACAGTGGCCAATGTAATAGCCGGTTCCTACACAGTTACCAGGCCCTTCATTCTAATGACCAGAAGCGGCGTGGCCCTTTCACCTGCTGCACAGGCCTTTCTTAACTGGACCATGGGTCCCCAGGCTCAGCCTATTGTAAGCACAAGCTGGATCAGCATAAACTAAAAAATGCTAATTCCCCGCAGGTTTACGGACACTGCATTTGCATGGCTCTTCAGGGTGTTCTCCTTTACCGGAGCTGCCGCCCTGGGAGCCATCGTTGTTTTTATTTTTGTCCAGGGAGCGGAGCCCTTCCTTTTTCCGACCAGCCGTGTCATTCGTCTGGTTACCGAGAGGCTGGACAGAGTTACAGTTAACGGGCAGGTCTACGAAAATCACCAGGGCTTTATCGAACTGCCCTGGGATACAGATACAGTTACCGTTCAATTCGTCAACCGAAGAGGTTCAACTAATCATGAGGAGATAGAGCTTGTCTTTCGTCTTGCACCTGAAAGAGGCAGACCGGGCAGGGCTGGAACAACATTACTGCATCCAATTGAAGCCGGAGACGGAACTGTAACATTTCCTGATGCCTACACTACCTCTGTAAGTTACCCCGGTGCTATGGCCGGCTTGCAGGAAAAAATACACATCATCCTTCCGGAACCGCCCTACAGTTTTTTTGCCTTTCTCTCCGGCAGCGCATGGCTTCCCACAGACATGAAGGTCTACGGCATACTTCCCATGATTATGGGGAGTGTTTTTGTCTGTTTGGGTGCACTTCTTTTGGGAGTGCCAATCGCCATCCTCTGTGCGCTTTTTATGTCCGAGTTCATGCCTCCCAAACTGGCAGGTGTTTTCCGGAGTGGCGTTGAACTTTTGGCGGGTATTCCCTCGGTTGTTTACGGCTTCTTCGGCCTGATGGTGATTGTGCCGCTTATTAAAGACACCTTCAAAACCCCCGCAGGCAACAGTCTTCTTGCAGCGGTAATAGTCCTTGCCATAATGATCCTCCCCACGATAATTGCCGTCTCGGAAAAGTGCCTCAAGGCAGTGCCCCGCTCCCGGCGTGAAGCTTCCCTCGCATTAGGCGCAAGCAAGATGCAGACGGCTTTCAACGTGGTACTGCCCCACGCTGGATCAGGCGTAATGGCGGCAATCATCCTTGGTTTTTCCCGGGCGGTAGGCGAAACTATGGCGGTGATCCTTGTGGCTGGAAACTCGGTTCAAATGATAAACAGCCCTCTCCAAAGCGTAAGAACAATGACCGCTACCATAGCTCTTGAAATGGGTTACGCCGCAGAAAGACACGCGAACATGCTTTTTTCCATAGGAATTGTACTTTTAATAATGGTTTTTGCCCTTAACGGTCTGGTTATGTTCCTGCGCCGGAGGGGAGAGGTGAGTGGAGAGTGATGAGAGGTAAGTGTTGAATGGTAAATAGTAAGAAAAAGCGAAAAGCTATTGATGGCTTTGTTTACGGTCTCATGGTTGTTGCCTCTGTTGCGGTAGTTGGATCTTTGATCGGCATTGTCGTCTATATACTGGCTCAGTCTGCCGGAAGTTTAAAGTTCTCTGTGGTTTTTGGCTCTGGCGGGAACAGTTTTCTTCCAATGATCGTTGCCACTGCCTGGACTGTAGTTGTGTCTCTTTTCATAGCCCTGCCGGTGGGAATAATGACGGCTATCTATCTTAACGAATATGCCCGTAAGTCTGCTCTCAGCCGCCTTCTGGGGCTTGCAATTGACACCCTTGCAGGTATTCCCTCCATTGTGTATGGCCTTTTCGGGCTTCTGCTTTTTGCACGGATTTTGAACTTTGGCCAATCCATCATCGCCGGGGGGCTTACCCTCAGCATCATGATCCTTCCGGTGATCATCAGAACCACCGAGGAAGCTCTCAAGACGGTGCCGGTCTCGTTCAGGGAAGGCTCTCTCTCCCTGGGGGCTACAAAGTTCCAGACCATCAGGCATGCAGTTCTGCCTCCGGCACTGCCGGGAATTCTTACAGCCGCAATCCTTGCCACCGGAAGGGTTGTCGGGGAGTCCGCACCGGTACTGCTTACAGTAGGGATTGCACGTCATCTTCCAAGGTCGATTTTTGAGCCGGGCAGGACATTAACCATCCACCTTTACTACCTAACCAAGGAAGCCGTTCATCCCGATGATTTTGCCCTGGCCTTTACCGCCGCGGCAGTGCTGATTATTTTAATACTTATCATTAATACTATAGTTAAACTCATTGGCCGTAGTTTTGGCTTTACAGGGGAGAATGTTGACTGATGGAGAGTAGGGAAAAACTCAAGGTTACTGAGTTGGATCTTTTCTATGGGGATTTTCAGGCCTTAAGAAATATTTATTTTGATTTGAAATTGAATGAGGCGGTTGCGCTTATCGGGCCTTCGGGCTGCGGGAAATCGACTTTTATCAGGGTTCTGAACCGCATGAACGATCTTATTCCTTCCTGCAGGATCACGGGGGAGGTGCTTCTGGACGGCGAGGATATTTACGGTTCCATCGACGTTAGCGAGCTGCGTACAAGAGTGGGGATGGTGTTTCAGAAGCCGAATCCTTTCAATATGAGTGTCTTTGATAACGTCGCTTATGGCCGCCGGATGCAGGGGATGAGGGACAGGAAGAAGCTGGCGGAGCTTGTGGAGCAGTCCCTCGTCAAGGCGGCGCTTTGGGATGAAGTAAAGGACAGGTTAAAGAAGTCCGCACAGAGCCTGTCCGGGGGGCAGCAGCAGAGGCTCTGTATTGCCCGCAGCATCGCCATGTCGCCGGAGATCATTCTTATGGACGAGCCTACCAGTGCCCTTGATCCAATTGCCACAGGCAGAATCGAAGAGCTGATCGGGGAGCTGAAAAAGGATTACAGCATCTGCATTGTTACCCACTCCATGAGCCAGGCTTCACGAATCAGCGACAGGTGCGCCTTCTTTCTTTTGGGAGACATGATTGAATTTGATGACACATCAACGGTGTTTACAAAGCCTGCTGATAAGCGCACCGAAGATTATATTTCCGGACGTTTCGGTTAAGGGAGGTAAGATGACACGGGGATTATTACTGGATGAAATGAACAAGCTCAGGCGGGAACTCACCATCATGGCCGCAAGGGTGGATGATGATCTTGGGAAAGCCCTGGTCATTCTGAACACCGGCGATGAAGAACTGGCTGCCGAGGTAAAGGAGAGCGGAAAAATTGTTGATGCCCTCCAGTTAAAAATCGAAGACATGACCCTTGTTCTGATTGCCACCCAGCGGCCGGTGGCAGGTGATCTAAGGGAACTTCTGACTGTGTTCAAGATCACATCCGGTCTTGAACGCATAGGTGACTATGGAATACATTTGGTCAAGGCGGCCAAGAAACTGTCCAACCGGCCTGCATTTCGTTCTATCGAGCGGATCGCACAGATGGCTGAAACAGGGCGGGAAATGCTAAAGGCGGCTTTTTCTGCCTACCTTGCCAGAGACGCAGAGGCCGCAAGAGCGGCGGCGGCTCTTGACGATAAGATTGACGGGGAACACAAGGCACTAACAGAGGAAATGCTCAAGATGATGAAAAAAGAGCCCAGTCTAGTGAAAGCCGCTGCCCGGCTCCTGAAACTCTCCGGTTATATGGAACGCATGGGGGATCATATCACCAATATCTGTGAGGGAATTATTTTTATGACCGAAGGCCGTCACGAGGAACTGAACCATTGAGCACTGAACGAAAAAACCCGGAACGTAAAAAAACGGATCGTATACTTATTATAGAAGATGACCCTGAAATTCAGGAAATGCTGAAATTCGCATTTACCCGGGAAGGATGGACACTCATTCAGGTTACAAGCGGTGAGGATGGGCTTGAACAGCTTCGCAAAGAAGGGGCGGACTGCATTATTCTGGACATCATGCTTCCCGGCATGGACGGTTTTAAGACCCTTAAAAAAATCCGGGAAGAGAACAGTTCCGTGCCGCTCATTATGTGTACCGCCCTTGGTGAAGAAACGGACATCGTCACCGGACTGGAACTGGGGGCGGATGACTATGTGGTAAAACCCTACAGCCCCCGTGTGCTTGCAGCCCGTGTCCGTGCTGCCCTTCGTCGTAATGAATCGGCGGCTAATAAAACTGCTCCGGCTAAATCGTTTTTTCAGTATGGGAAGCTCAGCATGGATATGGAAAGACACAGCGTATTATTGGATGGCACAGCTCTGGATCTATTTGCCACCGAGTTTGCCATTCTCGCCCATTTCATGAGCCATCCTGACATTGTCTTTTCCCGGCAGAAGCTCATTAGCGCCATTCGGGGCGATGACTACCCCGTAACCGATCGCTCGGTTGATGTTCAGATAGCAGGCTTAAGAAAAAAACTGGGAGAAGCCGGGGAAATGATCGAGACAATCCGGGGCGTAGGTTACCGGTTCAGAACAGACCCATAGAGTTTGAGGATATCATGCAAAGTATTTTGAAAAAGAGTTTACTGATTGTAGTTTCTGCAGTGTTGATAATTTCCGTATATTTCATTGCGGGAGTTTTGATTTTTGCCAACAACCAATACAACGAAATCAATAGGGGAAATTTGGAAGAAGCAGCCGGAACCCTGAAAAATTTTACACCTCCCGAAGTCTTTATAGACTCAGCGGCAGCAGCAGAGTGGGCTTCCCGCCTGGGCTCCCCTGACTCGACAGGCGTGTCTTACCACAGGGTTACGCTGATCAACAGAAACGGGCATGTAATATTTGACACCGAAGCGGACAGCGCTTATATGGAAAATCATCTTGACCGCTCTGAATTTCAGGCTGCAGTGAGAACAGGGATTGGATCTTCACGCAGGGAGTCTGCAACTCTGGGTCAGCATCATCTTTATGCTGCAGTTGCAATTTATGATTCTGCAGGGGAGCTGGCCGGCGTTCTTCGTCTTTCCAGGCTCGTTACGGGATTTTTCCCCCGCCTCCTCAATAGAACCCTCATTTTTTTCATTTTTGGTCTTATTGTTATTCTGGGGGCATGTGCGGGGCTATATCATTTTTCCCGCCTTCTTTCGCTTTCCGTAGAGGCAAGGCTTAAAAAAGAGTTAGGCGAAAAAACTGCGGAGCTTCTAATTAAGGCCGAGGAGGCGGAAACGGAAAGCCGCCACCGTGAGGTGATACTCAACAGCATGTTTGACGGGCTTATTAGCGTGGATGGCAACTTGAATATTATCCATGTAAATGCCCGGCTCTGTACCCTTTTTGGTATTGATGTAATCGAGGGTATTGAGGACACGGTAAGGGGAATGTCTCTTTTATCGTTCAGCCGTTCGGCGGAGCTGGAAGAAACCGCCCGTCAGGTTCTTTCCACAGGGGAAAGCCATGAACTCATTCTGAAACGTTTTGTTTCCGGCGTGGAGCAGAGTTTACATATCTTCGCGGCTCCTGCGGGACGCGGTGTGGTAATGGTGTTAGGCGACATCAGCCGCCTTGTCAGGCTGGAACAGGTACGCAAGGATTTTGCCGCCAATGTTTCCCATGAGCTGCGTACTCCTATTCATGTAATACAGGGTTTTGCCGAGAATATTCTTAATTCTGATAATCAGGAGGAAATTAGCCGTTTTGCGGAAATTATCAGGAAGAATGCGCTGTTTATGGAGAACATCACCGCCGATCTCCTCACTCTGGTGAGTCTTGAGGACAAGGATACCGTCCGCACGCCCATGGAAGAGAATGCCCTGTCGCCTCTTATCGAAGAAGCTGTTAAAATTGTCTCTACAGCGGCAGAGAAGAAAGACATTGAAATAGATGTTTCCTGTCCTCCTGAACTCAGCCTGCTTCTCTACGATTCCCTTTTTATTCAGGCCATGTTTAATCTTCTTGAAAACGCCGTGAAGTATTCGGATTCCGGTTCCCGCATCAAGATCATCGCTCAAGCGGATGGAGATCACCTCACAATAGAAGTAAAAGACAAGGGCATTGGAATTCCCTCAGGGCACCTGGATCGTATTTTTGAACGTTTTTACCGGGTGGATAAATCCCGGGGCGGAGGTAAAGACCGCCGCGAAACCGGAACAGGCCTCGGTCTTTCCATAGTACGTCACATTGCTCTCCTACACAGGGGAACTGTTGAGGTCGAAAGCCACGCCGGAGAAGGCTCTGTGTTCAGGTTGAGGCTGCCAAAGACCGCAGACTGCTAAACAATCATTAGACATTTTAGACAAAAAAGACATATTTCCATAAAAATCACCCAAAAAATGTAAATTTTTTTGTTTTTTTTTGAATTCTCTATTGACAATGTATTTCTGTAATATTATAATTAGTTTGGGATGGTTTGGCCTAAAAGTATTTAATAAAGAATCATTATAAAAAGTTAAAAATATTTTTTAGGAGAAGATTTTATGAAAGGGATTGTTAAGAATTTTGCTTTTTTGGTTCTGTCTTTGTGTCTTTTAATTTCATTTACAGCTTGTTTAGACCCAGTAACAGGAATACCAGAATTAGAATTCAGAATAACCGGGAACATAAACTTTACCGACGTATCTGCAGCAGCCTTCATGGTGACGAACTTATCCAAGACTGTTGATGTAACAAAGATAACCATTACACAACCTGAGTGGCTGGAGGGAGAAAGCTTCCCTTCTGATGGACCCTTCAGTTCAACTATAACCGGAATGCCTAAATCCGGACAGAGAAGTGCAACATATCTTAACCCCAGCAACAGCAGATACGATGCGGTTATTGAGTACACCGATACCTTTTCCGGTGTTCCCGTAAATAAAGTTTTCGCCTTCCACCTTGGACATGAAGCGTTAAGGTTTCTTCTATTAAACCCCAAGGACGGGATAGAGTTTTTTATTTTCCGTGATATATACGGCAATGTTATTATCACCCATATACTTTACAAAAATGGTTCACCTTTAAGCATGCCCATCATCATCAACCAGAACGAAGGTGATACAATTAACATCAACAATATTATTGATAACGGCAATAACGGCGCAGGTTCATGCCCGCCCTTCATTCTGATCAAGGACAGGGAAATAATAACCCCCTTTATCATTATTAACAGGACGCAGGATCAGGCCATTCAGATGATTCAGTTTATCAACAACATTGATGGCCGCTCATACTCCATTGGTTCTCAGGACCCTGCATTACTGTTCTCCGGAGTACCGGCAAATGACAGAAGAGCCATTGCCCTGGAAAACAACCAGCAATGGTCCATTAATGCATATATAAACAATATATCAATCCCCGTCAGCACTGCTACTGCGATTGTTCTGCCTTCAAGCAGCCCTCAGTCTGTGTACGAAAACTATATACATTTCTACAAGGGTTATGATGGAAAATACTACCTCAGCCATGAATGGCCGCCTGTTCATCCGAATCCACCCCCCGATGCTGTAGATCTGCTTCCCCCCGGAGGCGGAACTGTGGAGCCGGGAATAAGTTCAGCCCTTCTCATGCTTGTAAATCTTTCAAGATCAACAGATGTTGATAATGTTTTTATCACCCAGCAAGTAGCCGGTGAGCAGGGAGTTGAAACAAAAACCGTTGCACAGTTCAGCGGCGCTCCCAGAAGACTGGATACAAAAGCCCAGTTTCTCCCCCCAAGTGAGATTAACTATGATGTTGCCGTAAGAATTGATGGACAGGATATTAGTGCATCTGTTCAATTAAAAAACCCCAGAGATATTGAGGAACTATTTATCTTCCGTGATACAAGCGGCACATTTAGGATCATATCAAGGGATAAATTTCCCGGTGGTTATATACCTGAAAACGAGGATTTGGGTCATCCTGTGCATGATCCCTTTGAGGGCGAAGGCTCGATGCCTGCAGTTATACCCTTTATCAATAGAACAACAATGGGTACCTTCATCTTTGTTAACAGGACGAACAGTCAGATAGTAGATACCATTACCTTCTCAAGAGCAGGCAGACCGACTTACGTAATGAACGGAGTGAACACAAGCGACAGGCGGTCAATCGGTCTTAGTCAGGGCGACTGGCAGATCACTGCAGGGTACACTTTGGAAAATAATCTCGTAACCATAGGTCCCAGAACAGCCATAATAGTTCCTTCAAATGATCCTCAGGCCATCAGGGAACATTATATGTACTTCTACAAGAATGACCGTGGTGGTTACAGCATAAGTCAGGACTGGCCTCCTTACCCGGATGACAGGGCAACTGAAGATATTCTCCCGCCGGATATGGGACAGGGCCGCGGCTTACTAAAAATTACCAACAATACCACGGCACTGGTCACATCTGTCCTGATTCAAAACACGAGAGACCCCGGTTATGCACCCATGTTCTTAAACAGCGAGATCGGCACAGGCAACCCGTTTGCACCGCCTGTACCAATTCAATTTAACAAAACCGGTTATGTAGATGTGGTAGGAACACCCAGTTTCCCGATTGATGCACATCCGGAATACCTTATAACAGTGTTCATGGTTTCTGCCGAAGGTGAGGCAAGTTTTGAAAGGCAGGCTTACATAAGGGATCAAGTTGTCGAGATTGTCATCAATGATTACAATGTGTGGGATGGCTGCCCAATTTGTTCTGGCAAGTGTACCTGCACACCTCCTCCGGGATGTAACTGCGATAACCAGAACTGTGATTGCGGAGACGGCTGTAATTGCTCTGTGGGCGGCTGTGACTGTACATGTACCTGCCAGCCTGGCGGTCCTTGCACCTGCCCGCCTGACAGCGGCTGTGATTGCACTTGCGCCGCCTGCGATAAAAGCCCCTGTATTTGCGGCCCGGGCGGACCCGGATGCCCCTGTACAGGCGATACCTGTACCTGCGGACCCGGTACAGGCTGCACATGCGGTAACTGCACCTGCGTGGGGGTATGTACATGTACACCAGGTAACTGCAATTGCCCGCCCGAGCATGTTTTCCTTGGCAAGTACTCCGTTTCAATGGCAAAAAATACGTTAATTGATACCGGTTTGGCATTGAGAAACGACGGCAGGGTTATGGTATGGGGTTTCCGCGGCTCTGGTCAGCAGGGTAACGGCACTACAGTTGTAGGTAATAAAGCAACACCGGCCATAGTTGGTGATTTGAATGACATTGTACAGGTAACCGGCAGCGCATACACCCTGGTTGCCAGAGATAGTTCTGGTAATCTTTACGGCTGGGGACAGAATCTCTATGGTGCGGCAGGTGTTGGAAGAACCGGAATTGTAAACAGACCGCAGCAAATTCCTATACCGGTTCCTGTTGACTATGTTGCAGCAGGCGAGTACTTCTTTATTGCCAGAGGCATAGACGGCAGTGTTTGGACATGGGGACACAATCTCTACGGACAGCTTGGTACCGGAGGCTCCGGGAATCAGCCGCTACCTGTAAAGGTTAACTTACCGTCAGGCCAAACAGCCCGTGTTGTTGGTGCCGCCTACGAAGGTGCCTTTGCAGTAACCCATCAGGGAAATGTATATGCATGGGGTGACAACGAAGCAAGCGGTCTGGGATTCCAGGGATCAAACTACGGAATCCAGCAGATTCACCGCAGTCCAGTAGAAGTATTAAGTTTGCGTTCATATGCAAGCCAAATTACATACATAGCCGGCGGCAATGGCTGGGGACAGGCACTGCTTGGAAACGGCAGCGTAATCGGCTGGGGGCTTCGTGCATCACTTGGACAGGGTGTAACCTCAACAAGCGGCTCGAGCAATCATACAAACGGCAGTGTTATCACAGTATATAATGCAAGTGCAGGCAAGATCGTAGATATACACTCCCGTTATGTTGGTACAATTGCCCTTCGTGAAGATGGCAGAATAATGACTTGGGGACAAACAAGCGGCAGTGTTTTCCCGACAATTTACGGTGCCAGTGTAACTGTTAAAAATTCACACGGCAACGGTAACCCCACCAGGGAAATAGGCGGCGGTAAAGAACATATCTACTATATATTACAGGATAACCGGTTCTGGGGAGCAGGTTATGGTGCGGCAAATAAACTGCATTTGAATACCACCAATAACCGAAGTTATCCAGGTGCACAGGTTCAGTTGCCTTAAGTCCTAGTTTAGCTAATTTTTACCCGGTGTCTGAAATCAGATGCCGGGTTTTTTTGTATTTTAATGGTAGATTTATAATATGATAGAAGATCTTAGTTGGATATTTTAGATAAAAAAGACATTTTTTTATAAAAATCACCAAAATAATGCTGTTTTTTTATTTTTTTTTGTTTTTTTGTTGACAGATTTTATTTCATGATTTAGAATCTATATTGGAGTAGTTTGCATTTAAAAAAGTATTATAGAAAAAAGTTAAAAATACTTTCTACAAGGAGGGCTTTGTATGAAAAAGATACAACGCCTCGTTTTCGTCGTATTTTCTCTGGTACTATTGTTGTCGCTTTCGGCTTGTTTGGATCCGATAGCCGGAATACCGGAGTTTACCTTTAATATCAGGGGTCAACTTGACTTTACTGATGTTACGGCGGCGGCTTTCATTGTAACTAACCTATCCAAGACAGTTCAGGTTACCGAAATTACAATTACCCAGCCCCTATGGGTTCCGGGAGTGAGTATGCCTGCTGACGGGCCTTTTGGTTCTACCATTACAGGTATGCCAGGTTCCGGAGAAAGGAGTGCAGCATACCTTAGTCCCAGTGACAGTACTTACGATGCGGTAATAAAGTACACCATTGACGGGGTAGAGGGAGTTTTAGCATTTCCGGAGTACAACGCCCTAAGATTCCTTCTTACAAATCCCAGGGATGCCAGAGAGTTCTTCATCTACCGTGATGAAGATGGCAATATCAGGCTCACCCATATCAACTTTTATAACGGCCAGCCTGAAATGTCAGCGCCCGTCCTTATTAACTTTAGCGAGGGCGATACCATTGATGTGAACAACATCATAAACAACGGTAACGATGGTGCCGGTTCGTCCCCGCCTTTCATTCTGGTAAGAGACAGGGAAGTAATATCACCATTAATAGTTGTCAATAGAACAATGGATATGGACATAGAGATGATCCGGTTCAGCCGTGGTAATCAGTCATATACCATAGGTTCACTTGATCCTGCGCTGGATTTTTCCGGAGTACGCCGGAACAGCGAGAGGGGCATAGCGCTTAACAACCATCGTGAGTGGCGAGTTGATGCATACATAGAGGGGAGAGTAGATCCCTTTACGATTACGAACAAGTATGTTTACACCAGCACTGACACAAATGCCAATCATAACTTTGTGTATTTCTACAAGAACATATTTGGTGAATACGGATTCAGCCCCGTGTGGCCG
>Ga0099364_10011205_pt1 | contig 12269 bp, 9 predicted proteins | sample TergutTh196P3_FD_73070 | JGI IMG/M metagenome (GOLD analysis project Ga0099364, IMG submission 73070) | Microcerotermes parvus P3 segment gut microbial communities from Pointe-Noire, Republic of the Congo - Th196 P3 | ecosystem: Host-associated > Arthropoda: Insects > Digestive system > Gut ...
GTTTAGTTATTTTCCAAGATGTTGAGTTAAGCAATGCCTCGCTCAATAGATTATCGGGGGATTTTGCACTATCTATGTAATCGAAAAAATCAACTAACGGTGGATAGCGTTCAAGCAACTCAAAATGAGCAAGCAAACCCAATCCATGCTCGAAATTTGAAACTGCTAATCTAAAACTTGAAGATGTGTTCTTTATGAAATCTTCTATTCCGGTCAACACGCCATTATGTGCGCCGCCTTCATGGATGGCGTTAAAATTATCACCGCCAACTCCTCCGCTTTTTACCAAATCAGATTTGCCCTTAACCATTCCTTGTTTTGCGTACTCATTTCGGAATTCGGCTGGTATGCTTGATGGCGAGTAGTACATATCTCTACGTGCGTATGGCCACGCTACATCATGGAAATAAACCAAAGGAAAAGGCTTGCAATATCTTTCAATACTTTCCAGCTCATGATACACAGTGTACCAGTTGTGATCTCCATCAAGTAATATCGCATCATAATCGCAAAGTTGGGGGAGAGCATCTAAACTTGTATTTTCCAGTAATGTAAAAATATCTCCACAGTTCCTATCCCGTATAGCAAGCAATTCTTGACTGGGAAAGCAGTCAATACTTGTAAGGTGAGCATCATTACATTTGCACCACTCTAAAAGGTTGCATGTGTTCGCTCCAAATAACGCACCAACTTCAACTATGTGACGAGCATTGATTAAATCAAGCGTAGGTTTGACTGTAATATACCAATGTTTATACATCTCAATACTCTCCTTTGTTCATAGTTGGTTTTGACCTTAACGCTTCCGATACTTCCCGCTCAGCACGTTCTCCCACCAAATGCGATTATCTTGATACCATTGAATGGTTTTTGCCAAGCCGTCCTCGAACTTCGTTTCCGGCAGCCAACCCAACTCATTTGAGATTTTCGTCGGGTCGATAGCGTAACGCAAATCGTGCCCCGGCCTGTCGGTGACATATTTAATGAGGGATTCCGGTTTGCCAAGCTGCTCAAGAATTGCCTTCACCACGTCGATGTTTCTACGTTCGTTGTGTCCACCGATATTGTACACTTCGCCGTTTGTTCCGTTACGGACGATAAGATCAATCGCCCTGCAGTGATCGGTCACGTACAACCAGTCGCGTATGTTTTCGCCTTTGCCGTAAACCGGTAGCTGCTTGTCCGTCATAGCGTTGGTTATCATAAGGGGTATCAGCTTTTCAGGAAAATGGTACGGGCCGTAATTGTTGCTGCAGCGTGATATGGTTATTGGCATTTTATATGTGCGCGCATACGCCTGACAGAGCAAGTCCGCTCCGGCTTTCGATGCGGAGTAAGGGCTTGAGGTGTGAATCGGAGTTTCCTCAGTAAAGAACAGGTCGGGTCTGTCGAGCGGAAGGTCGCCGTACACCTCATCAGTGGACACCTGATGGTATCTTGAAACTTCAAACTCACGTGAAGCGTCAAGCAATACCTGTGTGCCGAGTATGTTTGTGGTCAAGAAAATCGCCGGATTGTCTATGCTTCTGTCAACATGGCTTTCGGCCGCAAAGTTTATCACATAATCAGGCCTATACTTCTCAAAAATCGCATGAATTAGAGGCGCATCGGCGATATCGGCTTTTTCAAAGCGGAAGTTGGGATTGTCTTTAACGGGCGCGAGAGTCTCCATATTGCCCGCATAGGTGAGCTTGTCCACACATATAATGATATCCTCGGGGTGCATTTTAAGGCTTTCGTGTACGAAGTTTCCGCCGATAAAACCTGCGCCGCCCGTGACAATTGTTGTCTTCATAGATTTATCTCCTTCAGAAGTGGAGCGTTGCTATCTTTGTCAGATAATATTGGGTTTTCAACACCCCAACATATGCCTATTTCAGGGTCTGACCACAAAACCGCCCCATCATGCTCCGGACTGTAATAGTTGTCGGTCTTGTATCCGACTTCCGCGTTGTCGGTCAGAGTAACAAATGCGTGACCTAATCCGCGAGGAATGAAGAGTTGCTTTTTATTCTCCGCAGACAGTTCAATGCTTATCCACTGTTTATACGTCTCGCTGTTGAGGCGCAAGTCAACGGCAAAATCCATGATCGAACCGCTGACACAGCGCACCAGCTTCGCCTGTTCTGCGGGCGGATGCTGGAAATGGATGCCACGCAAAGTGCCTTTCTGCGTGGAAAAGCTGTGGTTGTCCTGCACGAAGTCGCAGTTTAACTGTGGCATTTTGATTTTGCTGTAAGTCTCCATAAACCAGCCGCGTGAGTCACTGAACACGCGTGGTTCGATTATGTATACGCCGGGCAGTTTTGATTCGGTAATGGTCATCGGATTTGCCCCCTCAAAACCTTCTGTAAATACTCCCCGTAAGGTGACTTGCCATAACCAGCTGCGAGGACTTCCAGCTGCTCTGCATCAATAAACCCCATGCGGTAGGAGATTTCCTCCACAGCAGATATCTTTATGCCCTGCCGTTTTTCCACCGCCATGATGAAGTTCGACGCGTCCATAAGGCTGTCTATCGTGCCAGTGTCCAGCCATGCGTATCCGCGACCTAACACGCGCACCTCCAAGTTGCCTTTTTCAAGGTATATCCGGTTGAGGTCAGTAATCTCCAACTCACCCCGTGCGCTTGGATTAAGGCTTTTGGCGTACTCAGCACAGTGTTTGTCATAGAAATACAGGCCGGTTACGGCGTAATTCGACTTTGGCGCTTTAGGTTTCTCATCTAAGCTGACAACCTTTCCGGTCTCATCGAACTCGACAACGCCAAATCTTTCGGGGTCATCCACGTAATAGCCGAACACAGTTGCGCCGCTCATCTTTTGGGTTGCGCTCTGCAGGAGGCGTGAGAACCCGTTTCCATAGAAAATGTTATCGCCAAGCACCATAGCGCAGCTATCGCCGCCGATGAACTCCTCGCCAAGGATAAACGCCTGTGCCAAACCATCCGGTGAGGGCTGAACTTTATAACTCAGGCTCAACCCAAGACAACTACCGTCGCGCAGCAGACGCTCGAAGTTGGGCAAGTCTGCGGGCGTGGAGATGATGAGTATGTCGCGGATACCTGCCAGCATCAGCGTCGACAGCGGGTAGAAGATCATGGGCTTGTCGTAGACTGACAGCAGCTGCTTGCTTGTGACTTGGGTGAGTGGGTAGAGCCGTGTACCGGCTCCGCCGGCTAGGATAATGCCTTTCATTGTTGAACACGTCCTTTTGACAAAAGTATCATTATCTGTGCAACTTTTCTTGGAAAACCGTTCATGAGAGTCCTATGTTTGAAGACTGTGCGACACCTTCTTAATCTCGACATTCCGGGGATAGAGGAAAAAGCATTCAGCAAACCGATTTGCTGTGAAGACAGCTTGCTTTCGTAGACATTGAGAAAACTGCACGCCTGCTTGAAGGAGTTTTGTATATGCTGTGATACTTTTTCATAATTTTTCAAAAAGTAGGTGATATATTTAAACGACAGGACTTTTTTTGCGCCGATGTTATTGCCGCCATGCTGTCGATATGAAATCGTTGGCTCGTATACCGTTCCGATATTGCCGAACGCTGAAGCCGTCATAGCTAACCACCAGTCATGCACCACAAAGAAGTCAGGTTCATCAATAATTAGCTCAGCCAACGAGCGATTATACATTTCGGTGCATCCCGCTGCAGTATTCATCGTGAGTAGCTGACGGAGAGCGTTTCTCCTAAAACTCGTACTGGACATCTTTTCGTATGATTTTGAAATTACGTTCAAGTCTTTATCAACGACACGCAAATCTGTGTGTACCAATAACGGGGTATTTATTCCATGCTCTTTTTCCAGCTCCCTCATCTTACAAAGAGATTTCTCTACCTTATCCGGAAACCATACGTCATCCTGATCACAGAGCATAACGTACTCGTCTTTATGATCCAGCATCATGCCAAAGAAATTATGCTTTGCGCCACCGGTGTTCGTTTTGGTTCTTGAAATAAAGATCCTCTCGGGGTATTTGCTCGCATACTTCTGTATTATTGAATATGTGTTGTCGGTCGATTGGTCGTCACGGATAAATAGCCTAAAGTCTTGAACGCTCTGCCAAAGCAATGATTCTATTTGCTCAGCGATGTATTTTTCCCCATTATATGAAGCTAGAAGTATCGAAATCATGCGTTATCACCCATCCCCATACACCCTGCAAACCTCGTCAACATCACCGATGCACACAACCTGACCCTGCTTCAGCAACATGGCCCGACTACACATAGATTTTATCTGTTGAATATTGTGAGAAACCAATAGCAAAGTAACCCCGCTTTCAATCATTTGCTTGATGCGAGCTTGGGATTTCGCTAAGAATTTGTAGTCTCCAGCACCCAAGATTTCGTCAGCTATTACAATTTCTGTTTCAATAGTTGTTGCTATAGCAAATCCAAGTCGCGCAACCATACCCGAGGAAAAATTCTTCACAGCCACATTCTCAAACTCCCACAATTCAGCGAAATCCATGATCTCATCATACTTGGACTTCATGTACTCAGTCGGATGCCCGAACATGGCGCCGTTCATGAACACATTGTCCTTTGCAGAAAACTCGGGGTCGAAACCTGCGCCGAGTTCCAGTAATGGGGTTAGTGCGCCGTTGACCGTAACAGTACCCGTGGTAGGCTTGAACACACCCGCGATTATCTTCAACAGCGTGGATTTGCCCGCTCCGTTGAGTCCCATTACACCGAATACTTCACCTTTATTGACGGTTACGGAAACATTACGTAATGCGATAAATTCTTCAAAGAAAAGCTGTCTTTTTACCGCTTTTACGATGTACTCCTTAAGCCCCATGATTTTGTCTTTGCTCATGTTGAACTTCATTGAGACGTTTTGAACCGAAATTGCTACATCATCCATACTGTCGCCTCCTCACATATACAGGATGTATCTGTCCTGCTTGGATATGAATACATATGTGCCGCAACAAAGGGCAGCCAACGCAAAACCGAGGCATACAGCGTTGGTCCATAACCCCGGAATTACGCCGTCCAACGCGAGACTTCTAAAATATGTTATGAACTGGTACAATGGATTCAATCCCATGAAAGGCAGGAGTTGTTCCGGTATAATTGCTGCGGGATAAAATATCGGGGTCAGATACATTAAAAGCGTGAGTGATATTCCGTAAAGATAAGTGAGGTCACGGAAGAAAACAGCCATCGATGACAACAGCATCCCTACCCCAAGGGCAAAAACAAAAACATAAAAAAACGGTATCGGTACAAGGAGTATTGTCCAATGGAACGGTGCGTCCAAGAAAATCACATGGAATAGGAATACAAGCAGAAATGCAATAAATGAGAATAACAGATTCACAAGCGAGGAAAGCACGCTGGATACAGGGAAAATGTACTTGGGAACATATACCTTCTTTATGATGCCCTCGGCGCCGATAACGGATCCCATCGCTCGAGTTGTTGACTCATTGAAAAATAGGTATATAATATGTCCGCTTAAAAGATAAACGGGGTAATTAGGTATCTGAAAACGAAACAACTGCGAGAAGACGATGGTCAGCACCATCATTGTCAGCAATGGATTCAGCAAAGACCATAATATTCCGAGAAAGCTCTTGCGGTAACGTGAGACGAAATCGCGTTTTACATGATTAAACAACAGATACTTGTACTTACTAAAAGACTGTTTTTGCCACTTTACAAAGTCCCGCTTGAAAATGAGGATCAAAACCATTGCTGTTGCTATAGCGGCTGTTGTTGCCAAGAACACGAGCTTAGGAGCAAATAACAGCATACTATCCGCCCGCGAACCCACCACGCTCTCAGGCAGTAACAGCAGGAGAATAAAATATATGACAGACATCAATACGGTTAGTCCGGCGAGGCGCTTTTTAGTAAGCATGAGATGCTCCTTGATACGTGTTTTCTTCATTTGTTGCACATGCTGCCTTTGGCATCAGTGCTTTTGATCTTCGCCCGAGTGCCCAGTTCATGCCGATGGCGTTTAACTGAGCTATATGAGTTTCGCTTAATGTGCCTCTTGCGCTGCCGCCATTTATCAGCCGCATCCACTGTACCCAAGCCCCAAGCGCAAGCCCGTCTTGGGTTTTGTAGGCATTCGTCATGTTGAGGTGGCCGTTTCTTTTGTAATACTCCGTTGCCGCCTTATAGTGCTTTTGCCAGCTCAACTCAAAGCGGTTGGGCTTGTCCCATATCATGCCGATGGCATCGAGCTTTGCCGTGCGTTCCTCCGTTAGGCTGATCGGCGCCGGTTTGTCCGGGTGCTTTGCCGCCACCCTATGCCTGTACAGCCATTGGCCTAACTTGAAGCCGTTCTTTGTGGAGTATTTGATCGGCACATCAAGATTTCCGTGTTCTTCGTAGTAAGCCTTTGCTATTGCGTAACTGTTTTCCCATTCATCATCAATTTTGCAAGCCCATTTCATTCCAATGGCGTTCAGTTTTTCTATTTGAAGCGCAGTCAGGCTGCCGTCGTCATTCCCCAAGTAAATGGCGCGCATCCGCATAACCCAGTCGCCAAGATTGAATTTGCCTACCATATGGTGCCTAGGGACATCAAGATGGCCGTGTTCCTCGAAATACTCTTTTGCGATTTCGTAATTGGAGTCCCAAATGTGCCGTTGCCTGCTCCATACCATTCCGATTTCTTCAAGCTGCCGGATGCGTTCTGAAGATAACTCAGATGTCTTTTCGCCATAGTTTCTGCGGCCGCGAATGCTGGCTAACCATTTGCCAAGCTTGATGCCATCTTCCGTTACGAAGGATTGGCCGATATTAAGGTTTCCGTGTTCTTCATAATACGATTTTGCGGCTTGATAGTGGCAGTTCCACTTGAAGTCCCTCATGTTTTCCCAAACCATGCCAATGGCGTCTAGCTTCTGGATGCGCTCTTTAGTAAGGGTGCCGGCAAGGTTGCCGCTTCTTGTTCGGCGCTGGCGCGTAATCCACGAACCTAACGCAATATCTCCAGATTTATAGTCCCAAGGCACGATGAGGTCGCCGTGTTCCTCATAGTATTGCCTTGCGGCTTCGTATGCCGAGTTCCAAACATAATCCGGCTTGTCCCAGATCATCCCGATTTCATCTAATGACCGGACATATTCATCGGAAAGCGCTGCGGACCATTCGTCATTCTTTCTGCGGCAACGAAGATAGTATATCCACTTCCCAAGCTCAAGGCCGTCCGCGGTTTTATGATGCAGGGTTACATCCAAATCCCCATGTTCTTCGTAGTATGCTTTCGCAAGTTCATACATCTTGTCCCACGAAACTGTCAGGCTGTCCTGAAGCTCGCTGAACACCTGCCGGCAGTCCCGTAGCCTGTCGATCACGCGGAAGGTGGCATTTATGATCTCTTTCTCCCAACCCATTTCACGGTAACGCTTTACAGCGTCCTGCACCTCGCCCTCTATCGTGCCGATGCTGTACAGATTTTCAAAATTGTTGACGATGTCAAAAATCACGGGCTGCCTGCCCTTGCTTGCAGACAATGCCCTGCCGATTTGCTGCTTGTAGATAATCGGTGAAATGGTGGGACGAAACAGGATCACGCCGGAGAGGTCCTCCACATGTATGCCCTCATTGAGCATGTCAATGCAGAAGAGCAGCTTCAAGCGGTAACTGTCGTCCTGCTTGAATGCCGCGAACTCTTTGTCCGATGCCGAATCCTCCGCATATACCGAATAGATATGGGGCGAGGCATCTACTTTGCCAAACCATTTAGGCACAAGCTCGATCATTTCCTTCATATGCTCAACATTGGCGCAGAACACGACGAACTTGCCGTCCCTGTCCTTGATGTGCTTGTCAAAAATGACATCAAGGCCGTCGGCTTGGGCAAGCCTCCGTCTTAGTTCATCTAAGTATTTCTGCGCGGCGTCGCGGATTCCTAGATTTTTCGCTTTGTTTACCTTGCGCTGATACTTTTCAAGGTCTTTCTGGCATGAATATATTGATGTGATATATACCGGCGGCAGCAGCACGTTTCGGACGATTGCTTCGCCAAGCGTCATTTCGGCGGCGACATTTCCGTCGAATAGCTCATCAGCCATATCGCGTTGATTATCCAAATACCGTATATTGGTGGCCGACAGCCCGAGGATGGGTATGCCGCGAAAAGCCGAAAGCAGCCGCTCCACGCCTTTGCCCCACTCGGCTGCTCCGCAGCGGTGGAATTCGTCAAGGATGATGTAGTCGGGGCGCAATCTTTCTATATAGGCATCGTCCGACAGCATAAGCTTGGCATAGGTCAGGAAGGAAATGTTTTCAGGCGCATATCCGCCTGAAGCCGCTTTCAGGTTTTCGACTTGGGTTTTATAAATGTATTCACTGGGAGAGAGCCAGCAGATATGGGAGGTTGGGTGTTCTTCCGCCAGCTTGAAGCCGATGAATGATTTGCCTGTGCCAGTGGGATGGATGACAGCCGCTTTCCCGGTTTCAGACAGCATGGAGAGAGCCGAGTCATATGCGGCTTGGTTGTGAGGGTACAGTGATATGCCCATTGCCCGGCTGCTCCTTTCAAGCTTCATGTAACAGGTGTGCAAAACTGTTACATGGGCTTAATTTTATCTTACCTGACAGGGGTTTCGCCCCTGTCTTTTTCATCGCCAAACGTTATCAGTTTGCCTGTTAATCCTTCTGAATACCGCGTAAAACCAAGGCATCAAGCAACATGTAACAGTTTTGCACACCTGTTACATGGGCTGATTATTTGAAGATTATAGCATAGATTGTTTTGTTTAACAAGCCCTGATTTTCAAGAATGAAAAGAAAGGGATCCCTAGGTTACAGTACACAGGCAATAAAGACCAGTAACTTCCGAATCGTGCCACTAAAGACATCCCGCAAGGCTTTGATTAGCCTTGCGGGATGGGTATACTCCGTTTTTTCCTAAAACATGTAGTCCAGTATTGAGCCAGCGCTGAGATAATTGTATTGAATTAGGTCGCCGAAACTAGAATATGCGAAGTTCTGCGAAAGGTTGCTGCCGAACATTGAACTGCTGACATAATTCCCTGGGTTGCGCGATACGTTGTCCGCGAGCCTTGACAGCTGATTTGTAAACCCGAAGTTCCGGCCGCTGTTCTCCGTGAAAAACCTTTCTAGCCTTCCGCTTTCCTGCGCCTTATTCATCCGCTCGGAGTCAATCCTCATCCTTCCGCTGCTATCAAAGCCGATACCAATGTCGGAAAGTGCGCCGGAATATAGGCTAACGGTGCTAAGTAGCCTAGATGCAAGGCTTTGCGCCTTGGGATCATCTGTGTTCTGAGCGGCGGCGGAAAATAGATTGTTGTAACTCTTGACCATGTCTTCAATAGCGTTTCTGGACGCGCTCGTGTCTTGGCCCGGGGCAACTACGACTGCCTCGGAGGAAGCTTGCTTGAATGTCGCGGTGATATCGTTGCCTAAGTTGACGGTGTTAGACTGGGACGTGCGGGTTTCACCGCCATTTATGCTGTATATAGCGTCGCGCCCTTCGCGCGTTACTTCGTTCACGCCGGTTTGCGAAGCCATATCGCCGGTGACATCGCGTACAGTGAAGCTGTTTTTCTCATCGCTTCCAGTTACCGTGGACTCGAGCCTTATTGTGCTTGTGTTGGCCTCTGTGTCGTTTACTAGCGTTGCCTTGACGTTAATCCCTGCGTTATTGATGGCGTCTACCATTCTTTGCTGAACCGTTCGGTTCGTGTCTCCTTCGGAGGCGTTGACGGAAATCTGCGTCGTTTTCCCGCCCGTCTCGATGGCAATGGTGTTTGTCCCTTTGGTCCCTTCATATGCGGCATTCGCGGTCAGGCGTGAGCCTTCGTTTTGTTGCCCCGCAGCCGTTTGATCGACCTTGACTTTCATCGACGTGATGCTGTTTGGCCTATTCCCTGAATATTTGACTGTCATTACATCGGTATTCGACGATGTGGCCGTCCTAGCCGAGAATGCGGGCCCAGACAGCTCTTTGATGCTGGAGGTAAGTGCGCTTGATGCCGACCTGATGTCACCCATATATTCAAGCGCATCCGAACTGAGCTGAGGCGATCCTTGTTGAGCACGATTAGGCGGGTAATAGTTCTTATTCAGCCTGTTGAAGTGAATGGACATCTGGTTTTGATACAACGCTGTGTATAGGCTATTAATACTGAGATTTGTGTTAATGTTCATGTTGCATCCCTCACATTCATCGAAGCCATCTTCCCACATATATAGTACAATAAAATCGAGGGAAAGTCAAGTGTTATTTGCGAGCCTATAGGGGCTTTACATCATTTGGCTGCTTTAGTTGAAGCCTTCATAAAGCGGCTCAATGCAACTATTAAAACCGATAGCACCAGCCCTGCGGCAAGCCCCACTGCTCCGTGCCACCATACGAAACCCAAATCATCCATCATCAAGCTTTGCGCGAGCATACCCAGCAGCGAACCGATAATAAAGCCTAGCACCGTTGAATTGGCTAATGCGGGATACTTGTTGAAAACTGCCCTTATAATCCGCGAGGAAATTACCAGCCCGGTCGCTACCGAAAGGATGAAAAGCCCTATCGGCAAGATATAATCCGCACTGCCCAGCAACAGCAACTTGGCGGCTTCGATAATTTGACCGTATACGCCCGCAAGAATCAGTATCATGGAGAAACTCATGCCCGGGACCAGCAAAGCGCCCCCTGCCACCAGCCCGCTGAGGACTAAAAGCGGCAAGCCAGCTGTAAGCCCTTCACCGCTTGGGGAGGCGCCACCGCTTGAAACCAGCAACGCAAGCGCGAGAGCCACAATCATTGCGACACTCCCGCATAATAGGTTATATTTTCGAAACCCATATTGCTTCGTTTCAGAATAGATGACTGGCAAATTGCCGGCAATTAGGGCAACGAAGAGCAGGTAAGTGGCCTTTTTGTGAGCATCGAACAGAAAGCTGAAGGCTACAACGAAGAAAACGGCGCTGACAATCATTCCGGCAGCAAGTGGCAAGCAGAATATGATGTTCTCTTTTAGTTTCTTCAAAGGATTGGAGATAACACGCAGCAAATCCTGATATATGCCAATCATAATTGCAACAATGCTGCCGCTGAATCCCGGAGCGAGCATGCTTAATCCGAGAAAAAAACCACAAAAAACCCTGTAGAGGAATCTCCACACTTTAAATTGCCCCTTTTGTTTTAATACAGCAACCCCACTCACCGAAACTTCATCAAAAGCTTTTCATCCGGAAGCCATTTTGCCAGGACAAGCTCCATTTTGGAGGTGTCGATTGGTTTTGACAGATAATCATTAAGGCCGTTCGTCAAGAACAACTCCATCATGCCGGAAATGGCATTTGCAGTCAACGCAACGATAGGCAAGCTGGAGTAATATGGGTCGTCGGCTGCCAAATCCCTGATGTGGCGCGTGGCTTCAACGCCATCCATGCCAGGCATTCTGTGATCCATGAAAACTAGGTCATAATGGGTGGTTTTGATAGCTTCAATTGCTTGAGGGCCGCTGCTGCATAAATCTATCTTCATTTGATAGGGCATCAGCAAGCCTTCAGCGACCTTCAAGTTGGTCATAATGTCGTCAACCACAAGAACTTTTGCTTCCGGGGCGGTAAACATAACTGCGTTTTCGTCATCATCGCTCAGGGAGAAGTTGCCCTGCGTTCCGTTTAAAACATTGGCGACGGGTATGCAGTAAACCGGCATAACAAGGACATTTCGGTTAACATCGGGAACTGTCTCGCCAAACTCCGCAAGTATGATTATTGTGGCACATTCACCCAACTCAGTTATGGCTTCCCGGTTTTTTTCAAATAATGCGAGGGAAATGATGACATGGGAAAAAGAACCGGTCGACATTTTCTTGCGCAGATTTGCGCCGTCTGAAGCAAGGGCGCTGGGGACTCCTAGGTCGTCCAGTGTCTTGATTATCGAGTCGGCGTAAATCTTTCTTCGCTCGTAAAGCAGCACGCATGCTTTATCTGCATCTTCGACGGCTGCCAATCTGCCCGGTTCGCTGATCTCTTGCGAGAACGATATTGTAAACGTACTGCCGTGATTGTACTCCGATTTGACAGTGATGTTGCCCTGCATAGCCTTGATGAGGTTCCAAGATATCGCAAGACCCAAGCCAACCCCTTCGATTCCCTTGCTTTTTTCCAGTTCCAGCTGCGTGTAGTCGCCAAATAGGCTGCCTAGGTCTTCCTCCTTAATGCCCCGGCCTGTATCTGTGATTTCCATAATCAGGTCTACCTTGTCTCCAATGACCTCGCCTTGCACGGAGAAATACACGAAACCTTTTTCAGTA
>Ga0099364_10011206_pt1 | contig 12269 bp, 7 predicted proteins | sample TergutTh196P3_FD_73070 | JGI IMG/M metagenome (GOLD analysis project Ga0099364, IMG submission 73070) | Microcerotermes parvus P3 segment gut microbial communities from Pointe-Noire, Republic of the Congo - Th196 P3 | ecosystem: Host-associated > Arthropoda: Insects > Digestive system > Gut ...
TACGTACTGATTCTTTTGCTTTCAGTTATTTTAAAAAAAGGGTAATTCACTTTGACAACAGCCTGGAAAGAACTGCTTTTAAAAAGTATCACATCAATATCCGATCTTCCTTCTCATCTTATGCCCATATCTCCGGAAGCTGGAAAAGCTTCTGAAATATTTCCGATGATGGTGAATCCGTATTACCTGAGCTTGATTTCAGACAAAAATTGCCCTATATACAGGCAATGTATTCCTGATAAGGAGGAATTATCTACAGATGACGGATTAACAGACCCTTTGGCAGAAGAAGAGCATTCCCCGGTGCCTGGCTTAACTCACCGCTATCCTGACCGCGTAATGATGATCGCCTCAAATCATTGCGCTGTATATTGCCGTTTCTGCAATAGAAGGCGTAAGGTAGGTAAATCTCATGTTGTTACAGATGATACAATATCCAGAGGCATTAACTATATCATTGCTCATAGAGAAATAAAGGATGTCCTTCTTTCCGGCGGGGATCCGCTTATTCTTGAAACAGAGAAATTAAAGGAACTTCTTGGCAGAATAAGAAGAATTCCCCATGTGGATATCATCCGTATAGGCACACGCACCCCTTGTACTCTGCCGCAAAGGATAACAGACAGGCTTTGTTCCATGCTCAGGCAATTTCATCCTTTATTTATCAACGTACATTTCAATCATCCGTCTGAACTTACAGCAGAGGCTAACGAAGCCTGTTTAAAGCTTGCCGATGCCGGAATACCGCTCGGCTCCCAAACTGTCCTTTTAAAACATGTAAACGATAGCCCTGATACGATGAAAAATCTTTTGAGAGGGTTAATTAAGATCAGGGTTAAACCATACTATATCTTTCATGCGGATTATGTTCAGGGAACAGCCCACTTCAGGACCTCCGTCACTGAAGGGATAAATATCATGAAAAGCCTTTATGGACATGTTTCCGGACTCTGCATACCGCGTTTTGCAATTGACCTGCCCGGAGGGGGGGGGAAAATCCCCATTACTCCTGAATATTTGAAGGAAGAAACCAAAACCGGATATATTTTTCATAACTTCAAAGGTGAAAAATATACCTATCCGAAAATATCAGGGGAAACAATCAAAGATCCACTGGTTTATTGAGAGTTTTCAGATAATCCTCCCATTCCAGAGGCAAAAGGGATTGTTTTCTGGAGTTGCATCCCTTGCAGGCAGGGACAATATTTCCTTTTGTGCTTTTACCGCCGCGCCTGACAGGTATAATATGATCCATGGTAAGGTTTATTCGTCCGACCTGCTGGCCGCAATAATGACATACACCGCTGTTTATTTGGTTAAGCCACCATTGTGTTTTTTTAAGCTCCCGGGCCTTGCGTCTCTCCGCAGAGACATTAAGGTCTTCCGGGTCTTCTTCCATATACCACCAGGATAAGTTCAATATTCATTCATCCCAAAATTGAATTGACATTAAAAATAACCGTACTGATGCGACTGTATCATTAACTATCACTGGTTTCATATAAAATACAATGACAAAAAAGTTAGTATATAAAAATTTTAGGCTGTACAGCAGCAAGATATTTTTTCATACTTCCATTAAAAAAGAATGGCATATGGGTTGAAATTAATTGAACAGTCCGCTTTAATGAAATTTAATGTCAGATGATATCTTAAACATACTGGGACCAGAAGGTCTGCTGGCTAAAGATATGCTCGGCTATGAGCACAGGAGCAGCCAGATATCCATGGCTGCATTCATAAAACAAGCAATAGCAGAACAATTTCCAGCCCTGATCGAAGCCGGGACAGGAATAGGGAAAACATTCGGATACCTTGTTCCTATAATACTGAGCGGGAAAAAAGCTGTTATATCCACAGGGACTAAAAATCTCCAGGAACAGATTTTCCATAAAGATATTCAGCTTCTGTTCAAAGCCGGGGTTACTGAAGTGGATGTCGTCATGATGAAGGGACGCCAAAATTACCTCTGTCTTTACAAATTTCATCAGGTGTTTTTACAAAACTCATTTTTCCCTGACAAAAACGATCTTCATAATAAGCTTGAAAAATGGATAAATACCACTGAATTTGCAGACAGAGAAGAGCTTCACTGGTTGTCAGATGATACCGCATTGTGGGATGCCATATCCTCCGGTTCCGAAAGCTGTCTTGGCCATGAATGCCCTTTTTTAGAAGAATGCTTCATTGCAAAGCTCCGTTTCAGAGCCGCTAAAGCCCGTATAGTCATTGTAAACCATCATCTTCTAAGCGCTGAACTAAAAATGAGAAAACAGGGCTTCGGGGAAATAATTCCAAGGTTTCAGGTTGTTCTTTTTGATGAAGCCCATTCCCTTGAGGACATCGCAACAGCACAGCTCGGAGAGAGACTGGGTTCCAACCAGATTGCGGAGCTGGCCGATGACTGTAATAAAATCATTTCATACCTTGAAAAAAATGATGCAAAGGCAATATCTCAGGCAGCCTCAGCCCTTAGAGCTAACAGCATCAGATTTTATGATTTTTTTCCTGCCCGTGATGAATATGCCGAAAAAAATATACTGGCCCCGGCCTTAAGGGAAAAACTGCTTATGGAGATTTTTGAGCCTGCAAAAAAGGAACTTATAATTCTGATTGAGGAATCGGAAAAATTCATGAGCGCTGATCCGGATTTTTTAAATATAATGTCGCGTGCAAAAGCAATTTCTGAAACCATATCCGGTTTTGAAAATATTCCCGAAAAAAAATGGCTTAACTGGTATGAAAAAAAGCCGCGTTCTGTATCAATTTATGCCGCCCCTTTAAACATTGCTTCTCAAATGAAAGAATTGCTTTATGATAAAGTTGAGTCAGCAATTTTTACATCCGCAACACTTTCAGCCGCAGGTGATTTCAGTTTTATACAAGAACGGCTGGGTTTGCAGGATGCTGTAAGCAAAGTTTATCCCTCACATTTTGATCTGAAAAAGAACGCCCTCATCTTTATCCCCCCAAAAATGCCTGAGCCATCTAATCCGGTTTTTGCGTCAAAACTGGCGGACACAATACGTGAAATCCTGACAATAAGCAGCGGAAGAGCCTTAGTCCTGTTCACAAGCTATCGTAATCTCAATTTCGTATATGACAGAGTTAACGGAGAAATTCCCTATAAGATTTTTATTCAGGGAGAAGCCCCAAAATCCATTCTTCTGGAAAATTTCAAAAAAAACATAAATTCCGTACTGTTCGCCACATCCTCATTCTGGGAAGGAGTTGATGTACCCGGCTCTTCCCTGAGCTGCGTTATTCTGGACAAACTTCCGTTTGATTCTCCCGGAGACCCTATTATAGCCGCACGCATAGAAATGCTGAAAGCTGATGGAAAAAATCCGTTTATGGATTATCAGGTCCCGTCAGCTATTATTCATTTACGGCAGGGATTCGGAAGACTGATCCGCACATCATCGGACAGAGGCGTTGTGGCAATTATGGACAGCCGCATCATTACAGCCCGTTATGGCAGACTTTTCCTTGACAGCCTCGGAGCTGTCCCCGTTACCCACAGCCTTGACAATATAAGCAGCTTTTTTATGGAAGGACAAACAGTGTGAAAAAATCATTTTGTGAGGACCACGAGCGTATTATGGCGGGATGCAGTATTCAAGGCGGCATTGCGTAACACCGCCCTGTGTTTCCGTCTTCGCGAGGGACAACGACCGCGAGGCGTGAAGTAGTCCCGTGGCGATCCAGAGTCTTTGTCTTTCATGGTAATCCAATACGTCACATGAAAGACACTGCGCCATTTATCAATGACTTCAAAATCCAGCCCTTTCACAACTATTAATGAATAATAAAAAATATTTCAGCGATATCAAAAATATATTTAAAAATCCAATGGCTCATGTTATAATAATTATATGTTTCTAACATAAAAAGGAGGTTCTTCATGAGCAAGAGGCATGTGGGAGGAAAAATCAGCTATATCAAACTGTTCAAATTACTCCTTGACCGTAAAATGAAAAAAGGCGACCTCTGCTTTATCGCCGGAATAAGCCACTCATCTCTCGCTAAACTCAGTAATGGAGAAAATGTAAATACTGATGTCCTTATAAAAATTTGTTTGGCTCTCGGTGTTAAGCTAGATGAAATTATGGAATTGGAGAAGAACCAGATAAACGAATCTTATACCAGCAATGTAGAGCTTCATGAGGATTAAGGATTAGGTGCGTGACATGATTCCACCGAATCACACGGCTTTTCCTCGTCAGCACGCGATAATCTTTATATGTACCTTTAAACCCTCAGACTTTTCCATTAATTAAGAGATTAGGAGCATTTTTTATATGTTCAATTCTATTAAGCCCGTTAAGATATGCTTTCGCACTTGCTGTAATTATATCAGGGTCAGTACCCTTCCCAAGCGCAACAATACCGTCATGCTCAAGCCTGACAGTAACCTCTCCCTGAGCATCGGTTCCCCCGCTTATTGACGTCACAGAAAATCTTAATAGTGTCGGAGTTATCCCTGTCATTTTCGATATAGTATTATAACAGGCATCAATGGGGCCAGCCCCGAATCCAGCGCTCTGCACAGCTTCTCCGCGTATTATAAGTTTGACGGTAGCCGTGGGAATTGCAAAATTTCCGCTTACAACATTAAGATACTCTAAACGGTAAGTATCTGAAGGTCTGAGGATTTCTTCCGCCACAAGGGCTTCAATATCTTCATCCAGGATTTCTTTCTTTTTGTCGGCCAGGTCTTTAAATTTATTAAAAAGCTCGTTTAATTCCTCATCGGTTGCATCAAAGCCCAGTTGGGATAATCTGTCTCTGAATGCATGTCGGCCGGAATGTTTTCCTAATACAAGGAAATTACGATCAGCCCCTATGGTGGATGCTTCCATTATTTCATATGTCATACGATTTTTAAGGATTCCGTCCTGATGAATGCCTGCTTCATGTAAAAAGGCATTTGCCCCTACGACAGCTTTGTTCGGCTGAACAACGATACCTGAAATCATACTCACCAGACGGCTTGTAGGACATAATTCATTAAGCACCAGGTCAGTAAAGACATTAAGATGTTCTCTGCGGGTATAAATAGCCATGGAGACCTCTTCAAGAGAAGCATTTCCCGCCCTTTCCCCGATGCCGTTCATAGTCACTTCCGCCTGACGGGCTCCGGCTTTTATACCTGCAATGACATTTGCTGTGGCAAGGCCAAGATCATTATGGCAGTGAACACTTATAACAGCTTTGTCTGCTCCCGGAGTATTCTTCTTCACATACGAAACCAGATCAAAAAATTCATCCGGTACGGCATAGCCCACCGTATCCGGGATATTAATTGTCTTTGCTCCGGCTTTTATTGCTTCCGCAAAAATATGACAGAGAAAATCTTTATCAGAACGAGATGCATCTTCCGCAGAAAATTCAACATCTTCAGTTAATGAAGCGGCATATTTTACGGCTTCAACTGCACAGCATACAACTTCTTCCTTACTTTTTTTAAGTTTATATTTCATATGAATATCAGAAGTAGCTATAAAGACATGAATCCTGGGATACGCGGCATTTTTTACGGCTTCCCAGGCCTTATCTATATCTGTTTTATGAGCCCGGGCCAATGCTGCAATTTTAGGCTTCCTTATTTTTTCTGCAATCATGGAGACTGCTTCCATATCCCCCGGAGAAGATGCCGGAAAACCTGCCTCAATCACATCAACGCCGAGCTTTGCAAGCTGTTTCGCAAGCCTCAGTTTCTCAGCCATATTCATAGCCGCACCGGGAGACTGTTCCCCATCTCTCAGCGTAGTATCAAAAATAATTACTTTCTCATGCATAGCGTTATTATTTAAAAAATTACTTTTTATTCTTCCCATTTAATGTTTTACCCAATTTATAATAAACACTATCAATCAAGGCCTGCCAGCTTGCCTCAAGAATATTTTCTGATACTCCTATAGTTGACCACATTTCCTGATCATCTCTGGACTCAATAATAACCCGGACTTTTGCTGCTGTTCCCGCCGCTCCTTCTATAACCCTTACTTTAAAATCCATAAGTTTCATTTCCTGGATATCAGGGTAAAATTTTACAATAGCCTTCCTTAAAGCATTATCAAGAGCATTAACCGGACCTTCCCCTTCCGCCGCTGTTATTTCAGTATCTTTGCCAACCGTAATTTTTATTGTTGCATGGCAGGAGCTTGGTCCGGCTTTATCCTTTTCCGTATAAACCCTGAAAGCATCTAACTCAAAAGGAACATCCAGCTGTCCTGTCATCTTCTTTATGAGAACGGAAAGAGAGCCTTCAGCGCTGTCAAAATGATAGCCTTCATCTTCCAGCCGTTTAATTTCATCTACAAGACGTCTGCTAATCTCTGCATCCTGGTTAAGCGGTATTCCAAGCTCCTTGCTTTTATACTCAACAGCGCTTTTCCCGGCATAATCCGAAATAAGTATTCTTCGGCTATTTCCAACACAGCCCGGGTCAATATGTTCATAGGAATGGGGGTCTTTCCTGATAGCATCCACATGTATGCCCCCTTTATGGCAAAAAGCACTGTTCCCTACAAACGGCTGATTGCTGTATGTCGGGGCATTGGCTATCCCGCTGACAAATCTTGAAAGCTCCAATAATCTTTTTAACTGTTCCGGACGGACGCATTCAATTCCCATTTTAAGCTGGAAAACTCCCAGAGCGGAAATAATATCCAAATTCCCGCATCGCTCTCCGTAACCGTTTATCGTTCCTTGAATGATTGCCGCTCCGGCCTGGACTGCAGATATTGCATTGGCAAGGGCCAGACCGCAGTCATTGTGAGTATGAATCCCTACAGTGGCATTGATAACAGGAATAACTTCCGACACAATTCGGGCTATCTCATGGGGAAGAGTTCCTCCATTGGTATCGCAGAGCATTACTTTATCAGCGCCGGATTTAACTGCTGCCTCCACGGCTTTTATTGCATAAGAAGGATTATTTATATAACCGTCAAAAAAGTGTTCAGCATCAAAAATTACTTCAATATTCTTATCCTTAAGAAAAGATATGGTATCTGCAATGATATCAAGATTTTCATCAGGCGAAACGCCTAAAACATCCGATATATGCATATCCCAGCTTTTACCGACAATGGCGGCAGTTTTTACCCCTGACTCCAAAATGCCGCAAATATTGGGATCATAACATGTTTTGACACTTATCTGACGAGTACTGCCAAAAGCTACAAGCTTTGCGTTTATAAAATTTTCTTTACTGGCAATCTTAAAAAATCTTTTATCTTTTGGATTAGCGGCAGGCCAGCCTCCTTCTATATAATGAAACCCAAAATCATCCAGTTTTAAGGCTATGCGCAGTTTATCTTCAGCAGAAAGATTTATCTGTTCCCCTTGGGTGCCATCTCTCAGTGTGGTGTCATAAATAAATAGTTTTTTTGTTTTCATGATGCTGTCTCACTATTTTGAAAAAAACACCCTCAGTTTTTAGACCTGAGGGTGTTTTTTATGATAACCTAATTTTTATTTTTACTGTCAGATCACCATAATCAGGTCAGCTTAAGGGGCAACCAAGCAGCCCCCAAATGAGGAGAAGAAGAAAAATAGGCGGACCATAAATTCCGCTTCCCCCAAAAACAGTAAAAATATTTCTTAAATCTCTTTTCATTTAATAATCCTAAAATAAGCTTATTTAAAGTTAATAGTATAAGTTACAATAATGCTCTCGTCAAGAAAGATTTAAATTTATTAATATTTTTTAATCTGTTAAAGTTAATCCTCTTTAGCCGGCATATTATATCTTTTGAGATGTTTAAATAACGCGTTTAGTTATGATACTAATCAAAAAAATATCTTCCGGTAAAGATTAAACATCTTTAAAACACGTTTTTTGAGTGGATGCAAAATACATTTTAGAAAAAATATCAGGTATAAGTCGAGATGTTACTAGGTCTGGATATAGGTTCCACAACAGTTAAAGCCGTTGCCATTGATGAAAAAACCAAGAAAATTTTATTTTGCAAGTATATGCGTCATTACTCTGATCCCAGAGGGAAAGCTTTTGAGCTTTTTGACGAGATGTATCACAGCTTCAGGGGAGGACTTATATCCATCGCTGTTTCAGGTTCAGGAGCAATTTCCTTTGCCGAGCATGTTGGAGTTCCTTTTGTCCAGGAAGTTGTTGCTTGTATAGAGGCGATCAAAATATATGCGTCTGATACTGATGTTGCTATTGAACTGGGCGGGGAAGACGGAAAAATAACTTTTTTTGATGAAGCTAACATTGATCAGCGCATGAATGAGGTCTGTGCCGGAGGTACAGGTGCATTTATAGATCAAATGGCATCCATACTTAAAACAGATGCCGCCGGCCTTGATAATTTAGCCTCTGACCATACAAACCTCTACCCTATTGCCGCACGTTGCGGAGTTTTTGCTAAAACCGATATCATGCCGTTATTAAACGAGGGCGCTCCCCGTGAAAATATCGCAGCAAGCATTTTTCAGGCTGTAGTAGATCAAACAATAGGAGGATTGGCCTGCGGAAGGCCAATAAAAGGTAAAGTTGCATTCCTTGGCGGTCCTCTAACTTTTTTACCGCAGCTTCGTAGGCGTTTCATTGAAACTTTGAAGTTAAGTCCTGAGAATATTATTTTCCCGGAAAATAGCCAGTACTTCGTTGCGATGGGGGCAGCTTTGTTAGCCCAGAAAATGCAGAAATTCACCTTGTATGAGCTTTTCAGCCTGATTGAAAAGGCAAGGCATCTGCCATCGAAGAATAAAGAAAAGCCTCTGCCGCCCCTATTTCACAACTACGATGAATATCAAAATTTTAAAAAGAAGCATTCTCCAAACAGATTAATATGCGATGAGATTGAAAATGCGGCAGGCGACATGTATCTGGGGCTTGACGCCGGTTCTACCACGACCAAAGCAATTCTGATTAATGAAGATAAAACCATTTTCTATTCCTGGTACGGTTCCAATAATGGCAATCCTCTGGCCTCAGCTATAGCTATATTACATGACCTATATCTAAAACTTCCAAAAGAAGCGAAAATCCGTTGTGCTACTGTTACAGGATACGGAGAAGCTTTACTCCAAAATACTCTGGGATTTGACATAGGAGAGGTCGAAACAATCGCCCATTATAAGGCTGCAGCTTATTTTGACCCGGATGTGTCATTTATACTGGATATTGGAGGGCAAGATATAAAATGTATTTATGTTAAAGACGGGATTATTGAAAAAATCATACTTAATGAAGCTTGTTCTTCTGGATGCGGTTCTTTTATTGAAAATTTTGCATCTTCATTGAATATCCCCATAAACGAATTTGTGGATAAGGCTTTGTTTTCTAAAAATCCTCTGGACCTTGGTTCCAGATGTACTGTTTTTATGAATTCCAAGATCAAGCAGTCCCAAAAGGAAGGTGTGGATATCGGAGATATTTCGGCTGGTCTGGCGTACTCCGTCGTCCGTAATGCCTTGTATAAAGTCATTAAGATTGCTCATGTGGAAGAACTTGGAAATAATATTGTTGTTCAAGGCGGAACATTCCGCAATGATGCTGTTCTTCGCGCTTTTGAAAAAACCATAGGAAAGGAAGTAATTATTTCCGATATTCCAGGTATGATGGGAGCGTTTGGAGCTGCCTTACTGGCGCTTGATGCAAAAGAAAAGTTTAGAGAAACGTCTCTGATCAGCAGCCATAATTTAAAAAATTTAAAAGTCGACCGCAAGACCGCCCGCTGTGGCCAGTGCTCCAATAACTGCCTTTTAAGCATCAGCACATTCGGTGACAATAAAAAATTTATTTCCGGAAACCGCTGCGAAAAGGGAGCGCAAAAAAGCAAGGGGACTGAGCATGCTTTCAATATGTACAAATACAAATATAGCAGATTGTTTGATGAATATGTCCCCCTGGAAAAAGATAAAGCCCCAAGAGGAGAAATAGGCATACCGCGGGTTTTAAATATATATGAAAACTATCCTTTATGGTTCACTTTGTTTACCAGGTTAGGCTTCAGAGTAGTATTATCTGATAAATCTTCACGCTCTTTATTCATCTCAGGGCTTGAAACCATACCGTCACAAACCGTCTGTTATCCGGCTAAAATTGTTCATGGCCATGTTCTCAATCTCATAAAAAAAGGTGTCAAAAATATATTCTATCCATGTATTCCGCGTGAAAACATAGAATTTTTGGATAGCGATGATAACTTTAATTGTCCTATCGTAGGATGTTACCCCGAGGTTATCAGGCTTAATGTTTTTGATTTAAAAAAAGAAGAAGATATTAATTTTATTCAGCCCTTTCTGCCTATTAATAACCCCGAACTCATGTATAAACGCCTCAGGGAAGAATTAGAAGAATTCAGCATTTCTGCCTATGAATTTAAAATGGCCATAAAGGCCGCCTATAGCGAGCTGAATCGTTTTCAACGGGATATCCGCCAAAAGGGACAGGAAGTAGTAAATAAACTAAAAGAAAAAAACATGGTCGGCATTGTTCTGGCTGGACGGCCATATCATATTGATCCCTTTATCAATCACGGCATCCCTGAGAACATATCCGAAAGCGGTATCACAGTTCTTACCGAGGATTCGGTTGCATACCTTGGAGCTAAACTGCGCGTGCCTTTATACGTAGTTGACCAGTGGGTTTACCATTCCAGGCTTTACCGTGCTGCAAATTTTGTAACACAGACGAATAATATAGAATTAGTTCAGCTAAACTCCTTCGGATGCGGGATTGACGCCATCACAACAGAACAGACAGAATCTATTCTACGTAATGCAGGCAAAACATTTACAGTGTTAAAAATTGACGAAGGTGCAAATTTAGGGGCCACAAGGATCAGATTGCGCTCTTTACTGGCTACAGTCAATCAAATAAGCGCAAAAATAATATACGACAAGAGTAAAAAAAATTCAATCACTGATAATAGTTACAATAAGTTTGATGCGTCTGCAATATCCAATTATACAATTTTATGTCCTCAAATGTCTCCGTTACATTTTGAATTCATACACGATGCTTTCAAACCGTTCGGTTATAATATCGTAGTTCTCACTAACACTAATAAAGCTGAGGTCTCAGAAGAAGGGCTGCGTTATGTTAATAATGACGCCTGCTATCCTGCAATTATAGTGGTAGGGCAAATGATTGCCGCACTAAAATCAGGTAAATACGATATAAAACGTACAGCTCTTTTGATATCTCAGACAAGCGGAGGGTGCAGGGCCACTAATTATGTGTCATTTTTAAAAAATGCTTTGATAAAGGCGGGTTTTTCAAATATCCCGGTAATTACGCTTAATATGGCAGAGCTCAGAAAAACCGAAATGGGATTTAACTTTTCCATGTTATATCGTCTTCTGATTTCAATGTGCTATGGAGATTTATTAATGCGGGTCAGCAATGCAACCAGGCCCTATGAAAAAGAAAAAGGCAGTGTCCAGGCTTTGCTGAATTACTGGATTAAAAAATGTAAAGCAAATGTAGCTAATGGAAGCAGAAAAGAATTTCTAAAAAATGTAAAAACAATTGTAACTGATTTCGAAAAAATTCCTATGACTGGCGAGAAAAAACCAAAGGTCGGAATAGTTGGAGAAATCCTTGTTAAGTTCCACCCAGGGGCAAATAATCAACTTGTTTCAGTTATAGAGGATGAAGGAGGAGAGGCTGTTGTCCCGGATTTGATTGATTTCATAAATTATTGCCTTTTAGATAAAGTAAATAGTCATAATATTACTACACGAGATTTTTTTAAGTGGGCTTTTGGGTCATTAGCGGTACTATATATTGAAACTTTTTATAGACGGCCCATGCGTAAGGCCTTGGATAAAAGCAGATTTTTCCTTAATCTTAACACCACATACAGCCTCGCTCAAAAAGTGAAGGGAATTATCTCCCTGAGTAATCAGACAGGGGAAGGATGGTTGCTTACCGCTGAAATGGTAGAGCTGATTGAAGAAGATATTCCCAATATTATATGTGTACAACCTTTTGGTTGCCTTCCTAATCATATTACCGGCAAAGGTGTTATAAAAGAGTTAAAGAAGAGATATAAAAACGCAAATATAGTGGCAATTGATTATGATGCTGGAGACAGCGAGATTCATCAGCTAAATCGTATAAAGCTGATGATGGGGATGAGAAAAGATAACGACTGAGCGAGACTAAAATAAAATGTTAGATAGTTACTACTGACAAACAAAAAATTTGAGAAAAAAGAAATATCAACATTGTCATATATCGTTAGTTTAGATAGCAACAAAATAAAGGAGGAGTACAATGAATCTTA
>Ga0099364_10011207_pt1 | contig 12269 bp, 12 predicted proteins | sample TergutTh196P3_FD_73070 | JGI IMG/M metagenome (GOLD analysis project Ga0099364, IMG submission 73070) | Microcerotermes parvus P3 segment gut microbial communities from Pointe-Noire, Republic of the Congo - Th196 P3 | ecosystem: Host-associated > Arthropoda: Insects > Digestive system > Gut ...
CTTCTCAAATCGTTCTCTTATAGAATTTACTACCACTTTTTTTACCATATCGGTAGGAAATGATTTTTGGACGTCGCTAAATACATAAAAAAGCGTAAAGCCTTTCATGATAACCGAATACTTGATTAACTCCTCCAAGGCATGCTCTTTGCCGAAATGTTTCGTGAAAAAGTTTGCCAAATCCTTGCTCATACCGTCATATTCATTTCTAATCTCTACGAGTTTTTGCGTTACCGTTGGCTGAAAGCTGATTATTGAGTAGAGTTTCCAAAAATCCTTATTTGCATCCATAGCGTCGAAAACCGCTTCAATTTTCGCAATAAACTCATATACAGTCATTTCTTGATGAAATATGTCAGAAATTTGCTGCAATCCCGACGCCAAAATCTGATACAGCAGGTCGTCCTTACTCTCAAAGTAGTTATATACCAACCCTTGAGAGATTTTCGCACGTTTGGCTATATTTGCGATACTTGTGCGCTCAAAGCCGTTTTCGGCAAAAAGATGCAACGCCGTATCCATGATAAGTTGCTTCTTTTCAGTGCGTATCGCCATGTTTTGTTCCTTATTCCTTGACATTTTTATACATTTATTATTTACTGTTAATTTTTTTGATTAAATATTCATTCAATATTAAAACGGCACAAAGATAATATTATTGTTTTAGATGTGCAAATTTTTTTTAATTATTTTCGAAAAAAAATAAAAATTTTCAGGCGTCGGCAAAAAAATAACACTATTTATACCATCCGGCATACATTATATAATTGTTTGCTATGCGTTCTATCATGTCGCGGGTTTGCCCGGGGCTAACGTCTTTTACTTTTTTTGCCGGCATTCCGGCGTAGAGGCTTCCGGGTTCTACTATTGTTCCGGTAAGTACCACCGCTCCGGCGGCTATTATTGAGTTTTCGCCTATCACAGCATGGTCGAGGATTACAGAGCCTATGCCAAGCAACACATTGTCGCATATTTTCGCGCCGTGTATCACAACATTGTGTCCTACAGACACGTTGTCGCCTATTTCTACTACTGACTTTTCATACAGGGTGTGCAAAATTGACCCATCCTGTATATTCACCTTGTTGCCGATGCGAATAGAATTTACGTCGCCGCGCAAAACAGTGTTGAACCATATACTGCAATCATCGCCCATCACAACATCGCCAATAATTGCGGCATTGTCAGCAAAGTAACAGTTCTTACCATATACGGGAGTAAATCCGCGTACTGATTTTATTATTGCCATTTTTCGTTGAATAATCTGTTTAAAATTATTAAACGGCGGCATTGCAGGTACCGCCGTTTAATTGTATATCTTTTAGTTCAAAAACATTAATTCTTGATAATCCTTTTTGTTATTACCTGCGAGCCGTCTTCTATGGTTAGCAGATACAAGCCGGATGGCAATCCTATAAGGTGCAGTTGCAACAAGTTCTCCGAAGAAGTGCGGCGCAATACAGGAACACCCCTTGAATCAGTGATAGTTATGATGTAACTCTCTGACTGTGGTTCATATTCGAGCATAAACATGCCATCGGTAGGGTTTGGATATATGTTCACTATGACATCGTCATCGCCTTCGCCTTGTTCGTCGGTTTCGGCAATAATCTCCATCCATGCAGGCTCTTCTTCTATCGCCGGCGGCTTAGTTTCTCTTATGACTGGCGTTTTCAGACTGCTAATCAAATCATTAACAATTATTGAACCTCTGTTTTCAGTTGCCTGACGGAAATTGAACAAATGCGGATGCGTAGCATCGTTCATTTCTCCCGCAAGCCAGTTGATGTCGCGCATTATTTGGCTCATGTAATTATTTTCGGCTGCCTCGGGCGTCAAAACAACGGTAAGCACTCTAAACTGCTTTTGCGAATCATAAGAGTCGGGTACGCGTTTTCCGTTTCTGGCAATAAGGTCGTCGATGGTATAGCTCTTTTTTGTTGTAGAATAGAAATATCCATCAGCAAAAGTCTCCGGTTCATATTCATTTCCACTGTACACGTCAAGCTGGAAATTGGCGTTACGCAGGTCTTCGTCCGATTTTAAGCCCATCAGATACAGTTCGATGTCTGAATATTTCGTACCGTTCGCATCGTTGGCGTTTATTCCAAAGCCGCCGTGTTTGAAGGAGCCGTTGCGGTTTGTTTCAGGGCGAAGACTTGCCTGATACAGTGTTTTTCCTTCTACGCCGCCGGCATTCTCTTCCACAACACGCAGATATTTAAAGCCTCCAGCCTGTCCGTTGGCGTTGCTAATGCCCCAGTGTCCCAGATATTGCTTTGTACCCACGTCAAAAGTAGGACAGATAAACGTTCCCCAACTGTGCATCATTTCGTGCAACGAAGGTCCCGCGGCAAGCGCATCGTAGAAGGGCAAATAGATTGCAGACATCAGTTTGCCTTGCGAGCCCCACTCTGCAGTGTTGTCATGTTTGCCTACTCCAAGTCCCTGCACGTTATTGCTAACCCTCATATTGAGCCCGTAGAAGCCTAACTGGCTTTTTATTTCGTCGTCAATAGGGGCGTTCAGGACGAAAAAAATAAAATCAAAATCGTCGTTTACCATGTTGTAAACCCGATTAGTAATCTCTTTTAGTCGTGGCAAAAAATAGACATCGGAGATAAGTTCTGACCACTGTTGGGCAGTTACATCGAGTTGAAGCAATGTGCCCGTGAGGTCTCTTTCGTCGCTTATCAGAGAAAAACCATCACCAAGGTAAAGAGATTCTACAGCAACCTGACCCCTGCCTCTTTGCAAAAAAGACAGTACCGGTTTTTTGCCTTCCGGCGAAAGCATCCTTTCGGACAGCGCGTGTTCTATGCCGATAATGTTCGGCTTATTCGGTGGGTCGCCCGCATTTAGCATCGCGGAACACAACAGACCACATAGAAACGTAAGAATATACTTTTTCATTCGATTAAATATAAAAAATTATAAAATTAAATTACGGCGCAAAGATAAAAGTTTTTTTTTAAACAAACAAAAAAAATTAAAAATATTTTTTTTTATTTTTTCGTTAATTTTTTTTTATCAACTCGAGCGTGTGCCCCATTTTTTCCTGTTTTGTCTTCAGGTATTGCTGGTTGTACGGGTTTGGCGCTATTTCTATCGGTACGTTTTCAACAATTTTTATTCCATATCCTTCTAAGGCTATGCGTTTTACCGGATTGTTTGTCATCAGACGTATCAGTCCTAATCCGAGTTCCCGCAGTATGCTTGCACCCACGCCGTAGTCGCGTTCGTCGTCCTTAAATCCCAGGTCTATGTTTGCTTCTACCGTATCGCGTCCCTGGTCTTGCAGCCGGTATGCGCTCATTTTGTTATACAGTCCTATTCCGCGTCCTTCCTGGTTGAGATACAATACTACTCCTTTTCCTTCGTTCTCTATCATTCGCAGCGCCTGTTGGAGCTGTTCGCCACAATCGCAACGATAGGAGCCTAATATGTCGCCTGTGACGCACGACGAATGTACGCGCACCAAGACCGGCTCGTCTTGTTGCCAGGCGCCCTTAATGATTGCTAAATGCTCCAAGCCGTTTGCAGTTTGGATGAACGGAACGACCTCAAAATTGCCGTATTTTGTAGGCAGTTTGGCACGGTCGCCCATCTTTATCAGAGATTCCTTTTGCAGACGATATTTTATCAGGTCGGCAATAGAAATTATTTTCAGGTCGAATTTTTTGGCTATTTCCAATAATTGTGGTAAGCGCGCCATTGTTCCGTCTTCGCTTAGTATTTCTATCAGCACGCCTCCGGGCTGCAATCCGGCAAGTCGTGTGAGGTCTACTACTGCTTCGGTGTGTCCGGCGCGCCTGAGCACTCCTTTTTCACGCGCCTTCAGAGGCGAAATATGTCCCGGACGGGCAAGCTCTTCGGGGCGCGTTGCCGGGTCTACTAATGCACGGAGGGTTCGGGCGCGGTCGAACGCGGAAATGCCCGTTGTGCAACCCTCTATCAAATCGACCGAAATGGTGAACGGCGTGCCGTGTAGCGAGGTGTTGTGACCCACCATCATATCGAGTTCCAACTCGCGGCATCGTTCCTCCGTCAGCGGAGCGCAAACCATCCCGCGCCCATGCGTGACCATGAAATTGACTATTTCAGGAGTAACCGTCTGGGCGGCACAAATGAAATCGCCCTCATTTTCACGGTCTTCATCGTCTACTACTATTATTACCTTGCCGTTGCGAATGTCGTCAATGGCTTCTTCTATATCATTTAATGTATTCATAACTCTTCATTCTTCATTCTTCATTCTTAACTCTTCATTCTCCCCTCGTTTGCCCACAATCCTAACCCCGGATTAGAGATATAAAATATTTCTTCCCCGTCGGGCATTATATTTACTCCGTCTGCAAGTTTTTCGGGGTTGTAGCGTTGCATCATCTCATTCAGGTTGCCATAGCGGTAATTTACGCTTTCTATTTCTTTTTGTGTGAGTTTTCCCGGGCAGTATATCACTTCAAAGCGTCCTTCGGTTGAGCCGTGTATCAGGTGTGCGGCAGCGCCAAGATTATTTTGCAACTCTTCGTTTTGTTCAACGGCTGCAAGGGTTTTGGGCGTTCCGGCATATCCGTATTTTCTTATCAGGCGGTCTATTTCGTCGTCTTCGCCAAACTCTTTCAGTCCGGGCGCTAATACTGTTAGTTCTGCGCCGTCGGCAAGCGCCATGCGGGTGCGGTAGATGCTTTTGTTGCCAAGCCACGTGCTTTTAAACTCTTGTGGGTCGAGCCATACAACAGCTTTCTTGATTGGGCGTTCCACCATTTCGAAGTTCACTTCGAGCGACAACGCCGCCGCCCGTTTGAAGCACTCAAAATCATCACCGGCATACAGACCGCGTATTTGCAATTGTCCGCTAATATCCTTGCTAACTACGGTTTGTATGTAGACTATCGGCAAGTGATTTGTAAAATGCGTTGAGGCATAGTTTAGTACATCGCGCACGGGCGACCGGGCGCGTCCCATAATACGCTCCATCCCATACACAGCGCCAATATAGTGGCTCTTGTTAATACATTGGGCGCCGCCTGTGCCCACAAAAATATTTTTGTTGTGGTTTGCCATGCCGATAACTTCGTGTGGCACAACCTGTCCGATAGACAGTATCAGGTCGTGGCTGCCGTCAATCAGCAATTTGTTTACCTGCACGGGCAAAGCAAAATCAAGTTTTCCTTCTGAAACCTTGCTGATATAGTGAGACGGCACAGTTCCAATTGTAACTACGTCGTTGCGCCAGTCGTGCTCGCGAAACAGTCTATATGGCGTTTTTCCGAACATGTGGCTTATTTCGTTTTCGGTCATCGGGCGGTGTGTACCCAAGGCGGGCATAACATCGGTCAGCGCGTCGCCATAGTATTCCCATGCCGCCTCGGTGACAGCGCCCGCAAACGAGTGATAACGCGTGAAGTCGGGAGGTATAACCAAAACTTTACGGCGAACGCCTAACTTGTTGAATATCTCAAGCAAAGCTGACCGAAACTCCTCATCTGTGAAGGCATAATCTTTTGAACCTCTTGAATATAGCATGACTGAATAATTGAATAATTGAATAACTGAATAACTGAATAATTGAATAATTGAATAACTGAATGACTGAATGACTGAATAACTGAATGACTGAATAACTGAATAACTGAATAACTAATCCTAATACCTAACGACTAACGACTAACGACTAACGACTACCGACTATTTCCTGCTTCTCCAAAAGCTATGTATATGTCTTTCGTTTTTTGGCGGGAATATTCCTGCCTTCACCGAGCGCACGTCTTCTATTACATAAAATATATTTGGGTCAAATTCGGTTAGCATTTTTTTTGCCTGTTCGCCTGTTTTTCGGTTAATTACCAAGTACAGTATCTTCACTTTTCCGGCTGAGCCGTCTCCGTCAACTATTGTTGTTCCGAAGCCTGCTGCATTAAGATTTTTTTGCAGACCGCTAACGTCTTTTGACGAAAAAACTTTTATCAGTTGCGAGCCTATTGCAATTCGTTCTTCGATGTTCATACCTATAAAGTTTCCGCAGGCATATCCCGCCGCGTATGCAAAATAGCATATCAGACTGCTGCTTTCTGCGTTTTTAAGGAGTTCGCTGATAACGGCAATCCATATAAAGAGTTCGAAAAACCCCAGAACGGGCGCTATATTTTTTTTGCCTTTCGAAACGAACACTATGCGCAAGGTGCCGAGGCTCACATCGCAGATGCGGGCAAAAAATATTATGAGCGGCAGTATGAAATATTGATAAATCTGTATATCGGTCATAAAAGTTCTCTAATTTTTTTCATTCCCGCTGTTGCCTTGTCGCGTATCACAGTGATTTTTCTACCCGGATATTCCACATCGTTGGGGTCTATCAGGTATATTGAGGCTTTTCTATGCGCATAACCCACTAATCCCGCGGCGGGATACACGTTCAGAGAGGTGCCTATTATCAACACTATATCTGCCTCTGATATTAACTCGGCAGCTCTTGCTATCAGCGGCACTGCTTCTTGAAACCACACCACATGTGGTCTTAGCTGGCTGCCGTCGGGAGCTTTTTCGCCCCAGGCTATTGGCTCGTAGCCAATATCTACGACTTGACCTGGGTCATTAGAACTCCGAGCTTTTGTCAGTTCGCCGTGAAGATGGATTATTTTAGTACTCCCGCCGCGCTCGTGAAGGTTATCAACGTTTTGGGTAACTATCGTAACGTCGAAATCCTTTTCCAACTCTGCCAGAATGTAGTGAGCCTCATTGGGTTCTACCTCTGCCAACTGTTTCCGGCGTTCGTTGTAGAAACGCAACATCAACTGCGGGTTTTTGTGCCAGCCGTCAAGGCTTGCAACCTCCATCACATCATAGTTTTCCCACAGCCCCCCTGCATCGCGAAAGGTTGTTATGCCGCTCTCAGCGCTAATTCCGGCGCCCGTCAGGGCTACTATTTTTTTTATATCTTTCATGCCTTTTTTTGTTTACAAATTTGCGGCAAAGATAAATATATTTTTTATAAAATTTTATTTTTACAAAAAAAATGATTTACTTTGCACCGTTTTTTTAATGTAAAAATGATTAGTAGAAGATTACTTCGCATAAAGATTTTGCAGGCGCTGTATGCCTATTACAATACTGCAGGCGCCGGTTTTGCCAAGCCCGAAAAGGACTTGGAATATAGTATCAATAAGGCATACAGTCTATATTTCTATATTTTGTTGCTGATAGTAGCCGTGAAACGTTATGCTGAGGCACGTATAGATTTGGCTCTCAACAAAAAGCTCCCAACGTTTGAGGACCTAAACCCAAATACCAGATTTATTGAAAATGAGCTCATTAGCCAAATACAGGAAGATGGCGCATTTAACAAATTTGTAAGCGAGCACGTTTTAAGTTGGAGCAATTATCCCGAACTCATTAAAAATCTGTACGGCAAATTACTTGAAGCTCAGTATTATAAAGAGTATATGGAGCGCCCGGTATCAGACTATGAGGCTGACAAACAGTTGCTTGTCGATTTTTTTACTCACGAACTGGAAGATAATGAGATGTTTTTCGATATTCTGGAGGAACTCTGCATTTTTTGGAACGACGACGTTGAGTTGATAGTAGGCAGGGTCATCAAAACTATTAAGGAGATGAGCCCTGAAAAGTTTGAGATGCTTCCGCTTTACAAATCGGAGAGCGACCCCGAATTTGCGTTCTCCCTGCTGCGGGCAACAATTAAAAACTATGACGAATATCACAAGTTGATAGACAGTTACGTCGTTAATTGGGATATAGAACGTGTGGCGCACATAGATAACCTCGTATTGCAGATGGCTATCAACGAGTTAGTAGAATTTCCATCAATTCCGATAAAAGTTACTTTCGACGAGTACTTGGAATTGGCAAAGTATTATTCTACGCCCAAAAGCTCAATATTTATAAACGGGTTGCTCGATAAAATTCTGGAAGATTTAATTCTGTCGGGAAAAATAGAAAAAACAGTAACATGGTTTTTTGAAAGAGTAGCCCCGAGCGAGGAAACAAGCTCGGAAGAAGAAACGAGCTCGGAAGATGAAACGGAGGAGCAGACACCTGAGAGTGAAGAGTGAAGAGTGAAGAAATCGAAAATCGAAAATGAGAACGCGACGTTTTTTTAATACCACCGGACCATGTAAGCCTGACGACCATTACATGCTGGCGCCTCACGAGCGTCTTGTTGATGCGCATCTAAGTCGCTATATCCGCGATGAACTGTATTGGGTGCTTCATGCGCCGCGTCAGGTGGGCAAAACAACATTTCTGCAATCTTGGGTGCGCGAAATGAATGACGGCGGCGACGTTGTGGCGTGTTATGTGAGTGTGGAGCGATGTCAGGGGTTTGTCGATGCGGATAGAGGTATGCCACTTATAGTCGAAGCAGCTCGTAAATGGGCGGAAAGATGCGGAGTTCCTGTACCGGATTATCCGAAAACTGACCCCGGCAGTATGCTCAACGAACTGTTGAGTAAGTGGGCTGCCACAACTACCAAGCCTTTGGTCGTTCTTTTTGACGAAGTAGACGTGTTGCATGGCGAAACGATGATTAGTTTCCTGCGGCAATTGCGTGACGGCTTCGCCGACCGCGGCGTTGGCAAGTTCCCGATTTCCATTGCTATAGTAGGAATGCGCGACCTCAGGGATTACATCACCGCTTCCAAAGACGGAAAAGAACCCAACCCGGGCTCGCCGTTCAATATCAAAGAAAGTTCTGCCACCTTGTCAAATTTTAGCAAAAATGATGTAGAAAAACTGTTTGCCTTACGAACCGCCGAAACCGGACAGCAAATCACACAAGAGGCATTGGACTACGTTTACGAACAGACGCAAGGGCAACCCTGGTTAGTCAATTCATTGTTCAAGAGAGCAACCATACAAATATTGGACGAAGAGAGCGCCGAAACAGTTACGCTTGAGCATATCGAAAAAGCGCGCGAAAAGATGTATGCAGCACGCGAAACGCATTTAGACGCTTTAGCCGAAAGACTGAAAGAGGAGCGCATACGCAACGTAGTTCAACCAATCCTTGTTGGTGACAATGCCTCAAATTTAGACCCCAATCATCGCGATGTGATGTTGGCTATGGACTTGGGATTGATAAAATGGGATACCGAAAACGGATTTACGATTGCTAATCCTGTCTATGAGGATATCCTGACTAATACTCTCAATTCTGTTTATTTCGCGCAAGTGCCGTCGCCATCAACCTGGCGCTGGCAAACAGCCGACGGACGTTTAGACATGAATTTACTATTGAGAGAATTTCAGGATTTTTGGCGCAACAACTCAAATATTTGGGAACGCTGGACAGAATATACCCACGCCTTCCCGCATCTGTTATTGATGGCGTTTCTGCAAAGAGTGGTAAATGCCAAAGGGCGCGTAAAACGCGAGTATGCAGCCGGTAGCGGACGGATGGACCTGGCAGTAGAATACATGGGCGAATGGAACATTATAGAAATAAAACTGCTGCGCAACGGACAATCTTTCAACTATGTAAAAGAGAAAGGATTAGAGCAAGTCATCCGCTATCGCGAAACATTCGTACCGCCGGTAGGCTACCACAAGAACATCGCCGGAGTATATCTGATTATTTTCGACCGGCGCTCTAAGAAACAAAAAGCGACATGGGACGAAAGAATTAGCTGGGAAAAAGTGGGAGAGGTGACGGTGTTGGGGTGTTAATTGAATGAAGAATGAAGAATGAAGAATGAAGAATGAATTAATAATTAAAAGATGAACAAGTTAGTAGCAACATTAGTTTTATTAAGTTTTTTCGCGGTTGCTGTAGCCCAAGAACACGTGTCAAATATTCGCGTGCAGGTTAGCGACGAGCAACTGTTAATAATGTATGATTTGAGCGTTAGGGCTGACATCGAAGTGTACGCCTCATTTGATGGCGGCGCCACTTTTAGGGGACCTCTGCAACATGTGTCGGGTGCGGCAGGTAGAAATATTGCCCCCGAACAAGACAAGGTAGTTATATGGTATGTGATACGCGAGTTTGGCGAAGTAGACCATCCGAACGCGGTAATAAAAATTGTGGCAACTACATCTGACCAACTACAAGCGGTCACGCCGCAAAGCCTCTCTATTTTGACAAACAGAAAAGGAAATCCTATTGGAGTTGCCGATGCAAATTCCACCGTGTTGAACAGAAAAGATATGAGAGGCATTTTGCAAACACAGCCTGACGCCCTGAAATTGTACAACCGAGCCTGCAGTCAGTCAAATTGGGCGCTCGTGCTGGCAGGAATTAGCGGAGGTCTGATGGGAGGTAGCTTAGGCTTTTTCATGGAAGATATGCCCGAAACAGGAGTTGCCTTGCTGCTTAGCGGAGTAGGCATATACATCGGGGCGCTGCAAATTATTAAAAGCAGCAACAAAAAAGTTGTAGAAGCCGTTGATATGTACAACAGCAGGACAGTTGCAAACAAACCGGCGATGGAACTGAAATTTGGAATAAAACCAAACGGAATAGGAGTGGCGTTGACCTTTTAGGCATCAAAAATCGAAAATGAAGAACGAAGAGTTAAGTTTTCAGTTTTCAAAAACAACGCTCTGATAACTGAAAACTAATATCTAAACTCTATAGTAGCATCAATACGTCTTTAAATGCCTCTATATCTATAACTTTAATTGGTGGAAAGGGTTTCAACACGTTGAAGTGTTTGTCGTTGGAAACGATGTAGTCGGCGTCTGCAACGATAGCGCAATCTACAAATTTATTGTCGTCGGGGTCAGTTGAAATAAGGTTAAACCTGAAAGCAGGGTGTATAAAAGCAACATTTTCACTGTTTAGTATTACCTGAATAATCATATCGGCAAACGCAGGCGAAATCTTTTTACCAAGAATTTCTTCGTACTCGGTTATTATCTCATTTGAGATGCATAAGCGATAATCCTCGTTCAGAAAAGCAGTCCAAACTACATGAAACTTGCTGCCGCTCGCAAGACAAACCAGCAAACAGTTTGTATCCAATACAATATTTCTCATTTGTATGGGGTACGAAGATGTTCATTTAGCAGGTGGTCGCCTATTTTGCCTTCTGCCCAATATTTATCGGCTTCCTTTTGCAGTTGTTGCGCATAATAATTACGAACTAAACGTTTCAAATCCGTTAAGGCTTCATCGGTTTTGATATGCGATAGTATCTGCAAAAAATGAATTTGCGCCTGATTTAATCCTGTACGCTCATGTGCCGCTAATGTCGGCTCTTGTACTTTTTGTGCCATTGCTTCGGTCGCTTCCATATTCATATATCAATTTTTATAAATTTTCAAGCCGCAAAGATAACACTTTTTTTACAATTCCTACAAAAAAAATCAGGTTGCACGATTTTGCACGTACAACCCGATGTTGAAACGAACGAAGCGAACGTGCGCTAAACCGTTTTGTTTCCTTTCGGGCATATTATTACCAGGGAATAAAATCGTCTTTTCCCCAATAATGCCACCTCATGCCGCCGGGGTCTGATGTGTCATACAACCATGGTACATTTACACTTCGTTTAACATAAACAATGTTCCATCCTGCTTTTAACGATACCCTCCACGGATTTGTCGAATGCCCCTCAACAATAACATCGCTATCTGAATAAGTGAGATATCCGTAAGCCTGACTTTCAAGATTTCGGTATGCAAACCATCCTAATACTTCACCGTCTGCATCATACCCTACTATACCATCATACATTGTCACTCTGGCGCTGGGGTTACTGTTGGTTATGTCGGGGTGATCAAAGTTATACCACCGTGTCGACTGTGGCGCTCCGGTTTGGGACAAATTAATATTAATCCTCCCATTGGAAAACGTGCCTTCTCCGATGGTTCTTATTTCCCCGCTCTCGAGAATATATCCTATTTTGGCGGAGGTTACAGAAGAATTTACGCTTGCTACTTCTGCATTGATAGACGTAACAACGCTAGTATCTAAAGTAGCGTCTTCAACGTCTCCACCGCACGCCGTAAATATAGCCGCGCCTGAAAGCATTACCACAACGCATAAACTCAAAAAGAGTATTCTACCTGCGTTTTTTTTGCGCGTTTCGTGCGCCAACGTGCTTGCGAGGTTACTATCCTTCGGCTCGCTTGCAATTTGAATTTGGTTTATCATATATTAATCAAATTATTTCTTATTAACCCCTAACTTTCGCTATAAATACGTAATATTTTTAAAAAAATCGCACAAATGTTTTGCATTTGTGATTTTTTTTGTAATTTTGCAGTTCCGTATTTACGTAATATTTTAATTGTATATGTCTGTA
>Ga0099364_10011208_pt1 | contig 12268 bp, 10 predicted proteins | sample TergutTh196P3_FD_73070 | JGI IMG/M metagenome (GOLD analysis project Ga0099364, IMG submission 73070) | Microcerotermes parvus P3 segment gut microbial communities from Pointe-Noire, Republic of the Congo - Th196 P3 | ecosystem: Host-associated > Arthropoda: Insects > Digestive system > Gut ...
AGGTTTACAAGCGTTTAATCGTTAATGTCTCCGCTAACAACGGAGCAACGCCTGTTGATGCGCTTAATAATGTCTACTCGTCTTGGATAAGCGATAAAATAAGCGATTATGGATGCAGTATGTTTTACGAAAGCCCGGAATACTTGTATCTATCCTATCTTGAGGGCGAACCGTTAAAAGATTAGGACGTTTAATTTAATGCGCAAAATAATAAAAAATGGTTTCGTGCGGATACTAATGAAACCAATATGACGAGTTGGGCTAATGATTTCGAGAATAAATCAGCACATTGCCTTCTACATCCATGTATCCATATTTTCCATTAGAATCCGCGAATGGTATCAAAACCGTATCCTCGTCAATCAGCGGGTTATAGCTTAAGTTGCTATCGTCAGCGTTTCCCGTATTGTCCAGGCTTCCGCACGAGAGCAAGACAATCAGCAGCAAGGGGAGCATTGCTGTTATGATATACGGCTTCCCTCTTCTTATTTCCCGGGTCTCTTTGCTAATTACCATATCGATCCATCCTTGAATTATCGAACGGGATAAGACTGTTTAGCATATCCGCCAGCTCATTAAGCCTATCCAAGTTATCGTTCTCAATAACAAGCCCAAACATCTTAGATACCAAGGCTTGATAAATTGCCTCTTCGCTTACAATCACTAATGATATAGCATGAGGTGAAAACCATTCCTCCTCGTCCCCTCTGTTGACGACAACTTCCTCTGCTAACATGATTATATTATGATACATATCAGCATCCAGTACCATCTCCGCTTCCTCAGATACCGAGCCCATGAAATCCATGGATGTAATCTCGCAGACTTTATAACTGCCGCCGCTAAACAGTAAAGGCACGCTTTTTAACTCCCCGTATGAAACAGACAATTTCATTTCATCTTTGATTATAAATCTGTAAGCGTTTATGCCATCCGTTAGGGCAATAACCATAGTTACGTCGGCAAAATCCTCTTTTAATGTGCTGCTGCTGCAAGAACCCATCATAAATTGAGGCAAATTATCTTTAGCGTACATTATGAAAGCGTGAATCATTAGGAGCGAAATTACTGCCCCAAAAGTAATGATTAGTCTCATTTTCATCAGTACGCACCCCTTAACCAGCGGTTATGGCAGGGTAAGATGGCCTCCGGTTATTCCGTCAATAAGCAACCCCTCGGGTCGTAGGCGTATCGCTGTGTCCAGCTCCCTTCCTCGGTCACGAGTATATCACGGAACGCTATGGAAAGATAGTCAACTATGTAAAGTTTTGTGACCGTCTCGCAGTCGTTCTGTACGGTCGTGCCTATCTCCGTCTCCCATACGCGCTGCCAGCTATGTCTTCCGTCGCGGAGGTAATCCATGTAGTCCGTGCTGTGGTTGAGGGGATGCGGTGAGTTCTGAGGAGTGGGCGTTAGGTAACAGCCTCTCCATTACTATATAGATAAGTTATTTACTGTAGTCATCGGTCATCTGGAGTATAATACTAATATCGTTTGTTAGCGTAGGGAGTGTTTGCGTTTCCATGGCATGCTCCCATGATTCGCCGTAACCAACTACCAATGCAATATCGGCTGACCTTATGTTATAGACCCCATATTCATTAAGCATTAAAAAGAAATCAGACTCACTATACTCAACTCCGTTAACATAGAAAGGACCGACATCTACTCTTGTATAGTCAGCCAACTCCGCTACTTTCGATAGAGTTCCTGCCTTATATGAATATATAATCCAAAAGTATGCGTGATCAGCATATGCGGACACCAGATAAGCATTTTGTGTTATAAATAGCTCGTAGGATGCAAGATTATGTGAAGGCACGATGCTGTAAGGATTGCTTTCGTTACATTTATCATCGAAAATTTTTATTAGAGCTCCCTCGGGAGGGTCAGCCCAATAGTCACCGGAAAATACTCCTTCATCAAAGAAAACCATCTCGTCACTGCCACAGCCGTCTAAGTCATATAGTACGGCGTTTATTCTCCCTGTTGCTTCGTCAATGAGTTTCGCCAACTCCCTAGCATAATAGTGTGCATTAGATGGTAATACTATCGTTGGTTGCGTTGGTTGCGTTGGTTCCGGCGCTTCGCCTAGAGATGCATGTACATCGTTACTTCCGTTTGGGTCGGTTCCTTGCATAGCGTGAGTATAATCGTTTGAGCTTGGTGGATTTTCACTTGTATTTATAGGGGATGAAACGTCAGTGGTTATTGTAGCGTGGTCGGTTTCCAAAGGATTGGGGATATCTGCTACCCAATCGTTACTCAACTGTGAACCACCTTCACAGCCACTTAATAAAAGTAACAACATAAGTAAAAACAAGGTTTTTAACATAACAGTCCTCCAACATTAGCCAGCCCAATTATTATACCATTTAAAATGCATATAATCCTCGTTGCCTGCTCTAAAATCGCCACCCCATTTCCATCCATATTTGGTAAATGCCCTATATACGGATGATTCATGTGTAATTGCGTAAGGGGAGTCTCCGGGTCTGTATGAACGTCCTACAGTAAGGACTCCGTTCCGGTAATATGGATTGTCACCAGAATTAATATCTATAGCTATACCATGTGAATGCTCGCTGAATTTGCCAGGCTCGGTGGTGGTGTTATACCTCCATCCATACCCATAGGTTTCAGAGGTTATTAATGGAAATCTCTCTGAATCATAAAATATCTCATCAAAAATACACCTTACCATATCTGCTATTTTATCATGTACGGTTAGTCTCTTAGTTGATGGCACTTTTACCCCATCACTTATTGTCCATACATTAACTACCACTTCTGTCATATACCTTGATGCTTGGTTTGGTGTCATAAATATCTGACCGCTTCTGCTTGTACGGTCAGCACCAAAAAGATAGTCAAATCTTTCGGAATCTGTCCGCATATTCATCATTAATCTAACTTCTGCTGTAAATCCTCTCCTGGAAACCACGTTTCCTGATATATTAACCGCATCCAGTGGATTAGGTTTCGTGCTTCCATCTGCATTATTATGGAAATAACGAGCTCTAAGCCATATAAGTCTGTATTGAATATCTTCGTCCATTGACACTGCACGAGATAAGGAGCTAAGGTTCATTCTAGTTCGCATATCAACGCCCTTATATAACCCATTACTATCAAATAAGTCAGAAAAAACAGTTTTCATGAAGTGTAACTGGAATCTCATTACTGCGCCCAGTGTATTATATGAAAAATGACTTCGAGAATCTCTGCCTAGATATAAAAAGTAGTCAAGTTTTAGTAATACTTCCTGTGTCTTCGCCACATGAATACTGTAATCTCCAAACTTAATCATTGCGGATCCAGAATCGCTGCTTACTGATTCACCATAAATACTTAGACCATAATAATCGACGTTGTTAATAGGGTTGTTTACACAATAAGAATGCCAATTGATTCCATCACATATCGGATCCTCCTGCGTGAACCGTTTAACCTCCGGGTCGTAGAACCTTGCCTGCGCGTAGTACAATCTGAGCACCTCGTCCCATGTGTAGCCCGTGTAGCTGCTGCGGCCGTCAATGCCGGAGTAGTTGGCCTCGGGGTATGTCTCCGTCAGCGGGCTGCCCCATGGGTCGTAGATGGCGTGGGAGATAACGCCGCCGTTTTTGTCCACAGCGATGATGCTGCTCCCGAGCTGGCTGCTCCTGTACCATATATTTTGCATACCTTCCTCCGCTATGTCGCTTGCGAAGTTCTCGCCGCCATCGCCGCGCTCCGTGCCTTCTGCGTAGCCGAACTCCGCTGATATGCGCATGCCCCTCAGGTCGTAGACGTATCGCTGTGTCCAGCTCCCTTCCTCGGTCACGAGTATATCACGGAACGCTATGGAAAAATAGTCAACGACATAACTTTTCGTGACAGTCTCGCAGTTGTTCTGCACGGTTGTGCCTTTCTCCGTCTCCCATACACGCTTTCTAGCCGTGTTTATTTTCACTGAGGCAGTCGGCTCAGTCCGTACTTTCGTATATTGCATAATACTCTCATATATATTTTACATTTTTACAGTTGAAGCTATGCGCGAGGTTTCCGTTTTCACCAAACAAACATATCAATAAGGCCGAATAGAAATAAGGTGTACTTTATCATCAGGATGCTCATACCAAAAATCCAAGACATATTTACTTGTACCATTAGAAATATGATATCTCATCATACGTTCACTAAAATCGTCATCATTGAATAAATCTGGATTGCCTCGGTATCTATAGGTCTTGATAGGTATGCCTAGTTCATTAAACAACTCAGCTCGATTCTTGTGCAGTGAAACCTCATCTATCTCGAACATACTAGGTTCTGTAAGTACAAGCTGAATCGCAACAGCCGTTTCATACTGTAACAATCCGTTTTCATCAATCCAGTCACCCTGTGCCTGCACCTCCAAACCATCATAAAAATAATACGGTCCGCAATCGTCCGAAACGCTTAATGGGATGCCTAGAATTGATGTAAACGGTTCTTCAAAAAGGAGGCTGAGAGATATCTCACCTTTATAGAGTATATCGCCAAGACTCTCGGGCTGCGGGTCATTGCCGTCTGGGTTGACATATAACGGCTGCCATTCTAAATCTTCTAATATACTGCGGCTGCGAACCTCGTTAAATAAGGTCATGTATTCTATTTGTTCAATAATGCGTTCAAACCCATCCGCAGAATGAAAGCATTCGCCATTTAACCACCTCCAGCTTTCAACTGTAATAAATTCAGCTTTTTCATCAGAAATACGAATAGCTTCAAACAATGAATCCGTTCTCCTGTCTTTGTTGCTATAGATAAATCCGTCATTATCAACAGCATGCAGTTCGCTTGCAGGCCAGTAATCACCCAGTTTATGTATCTTGCCATCTGCATAGGTATATATCGCAAAGCCGTCAATCCAGTATTTCTCATAACGCAGTATAAGCTCGGCGATGCCGTTTGAGTCAATGTCATGAAACGCATATTCGCAGCTATCAATGATTTCGCCATCGGAGTTTACACCGGTCTCATAGATATCGAGAACTGTAGCATATAGGTGCTTCTGCGGGTGAGCTGGCGGATTTGCCGGTTCTTGCTCTAAGGGTGTTTCCGGCGGAGATGGCAGTTTGTCGGATTCTGCGGGTGTTTCTGTTCCCGGATTTGGGATATCCTGTCCTGCCGTCGGCAGAACTATTGGCACATCGTCCAATTTTCCGCATGAAAACAATGTAGTTGAGGTTATAATTAGGCTAATAAAGAGTGATAGGCTTTTTTTCATATTACACCTCAAGATGAATCATTTCATTAGGACTAATCGCACTAGCTACGGGATTATTAGGTTTTTGGCAATGTGGTAGGCTTCTTCTGCTAACCCTCACTCAGAAGGCGGTTTCCTTACACTCAGCAGCCCTGAGCTAGCATGGAATATGTAGTTGTCATTAATAATAACAAACTCGGCTGTAGTCTCCGCCAGCATCCTTTTCTCATCATACTCATCCGGCCAGATATCCCCTTTGACCCACACTACATAAAGGCCGTCTGAAAAGTAATCGTCTGCCGTTAAGACCTCCTCGTCTTTCCCTTCTATTTGGTTGATTTGGTTAAGCAAGAATAGCAAACCGTCATCTTCGTACAACGACTCCGTAATGTCAAAAAGCATCATATCGACTATTCGATACTCGATGTCTGAAAATACCAGTTCGTCAAATCTGTAATAATCAGGCTGGAACTCTATTTCAAGGTCAAGCGCATCACGCGCCATGTTTATATGCCTAAGGGAAGTTAAAACTCCCATTATTATAAGCCTGTTCGGGTAAAACCCCACAACCTCCCATGTTCCGTAAAAATCCGGATGACTGGCTTCCGATTGTGCCATGAAAATACGATTCTTGGCTAGCATGTCTTCTAGCATTGAGGGGATGTATACTTCACCGGGTGCATCATCCATTAATATCTGCGTACCTCCGTCACTATAATTTGAAGATATCTGACTGTCAGAAATGTCAGTGCTGTCTGCTGTTAATGATTGAGCGTTATACAGATAGTTCCATCCGCACAAGATGGCTAGTAATGCAATCATAATTAATATTCTACGTGCCATAAGAAAACACCAACCCCCAACCTATACTGTAATAAGAATGTTTGTCCATATCAAGACTGTTATAAACCCTTTGATGTGCCTTCGGCGTAACCATACTCCGCTGATATGCGCGTACCCCTCGGGTCGTAGACTGAACGCTGTAATCCGGCTTCCTTCCTCGGTCACGAGTATATCACGGAACATTATGGAAATAAACAAAAAATCAGCCGGGTTCACGAAAATACAAGCTCATGGCAAACCCGGCTTCGCTGTCGTACATCTCCACATAAAACTCAGTCCCATCATTCTCCCTTTGATATGTCCAGTATGATTCCATCACTTCTGTTTCATTGCTTTCGCTAAAACCCAGCTCTCTGAGCTGAGACTTGTACGTTTCCATTACGCTTGCGTCATCATACCAGTATGTCTGACCCCATACATACTCGGGCGGTGTAAAATGGTCATATGCTATTACTACACCGTCCCGCATGGGGAGCGGGAAAAAGACGTGTGGAATATTGCTGTAATAGCTGCGGCCTACAGCCAACGAATAACCTATCTCTTCGAAATGAAATTCCCTTGTCGCAGAGTTAACCCAAGCATAGCAGTATTCGGGTTCTGCGCGTTCATTCCATCTATTGGTGTGATAATCTACAAGGAACGCAAACAGGTGTTCTCCGTTGTCTTGCTTATCCATATCCGGAGTATATGAATACCCGTTCCAGTCGCACCATCTCTCCAAAATGGTTTTTGCTTCTTCCGCTGTCATTATTTCGCTTGTCTGCCTATCCATGCCGGTGATTTCGGATACATGGGCTACATGCGACCAGTCGAATATGCGGTTGTCTGCAATATGCAACTCAGACAAGAATTCCAGTCCCGACAGCGGCGACAAGTCGCTGATCTGATTGCCCCACAAGTAAAGATTAGCTAAATTCCTAAGCACTGACAGTGGGGATAAATCCCTGATTTGGTTATTTTCTAAACCTAACTCGGTTAGGCTCAGAAGGTTTGCCAGAGGAGTTAAGTCGGTTATTTGATTGTCCCCCAACGACAATGAAGACAGGCTCGTCAGCTCAGATAACGGCGTTAGGTCGCTGATTTGATTTGAACTCAATCTTAATTCAACTAAATTTACAAGCCCGGACAGCGGCGACAAATCCTTTATCAGATTGTTGGCTCCTAATTCCAGTTTCGTCAGATTAGTAAGACCGGATAGCGGTGATAAATCGCTGATCTGATTGTTCCACAAGCTCAGCTCAGTCAGGTTCTTCATATACATTAACTGTGCAAAATCATCGGACTTCAGCTCAGTATGCCAAATCCGGAGGTCTGTAAGCGCAGTGCTGTACTGCTCTCCGCCTATGACGACAAAGCCATCATCAAGCTCCGTTGTTGAGTTACCCTCAGTCTCGCCATTGAACTTCGGCGTGTCCTGCCCGGTTTGCCCCGGGTCAGTTTGATCTAATGTTTCCGTAGCCGTGGGCAGGGGGGCATCAGTAATGCTTCCGCAGGATGTAAGCATCATTGAAGCCATAACCAAACTGAAAAGCAGTATTCCTGTTTTCACTATTATCAGTCCTTTCAACTTGCTCCGCTATCATCTGATTACCCTTCAGTCCATCTCATACCAATACACATACCAACTTCCTTCCAGATGCACCTCTCCCCATAGCTCGTCAGAATTGGTTGTATATATTATCCCTGCTCGGTAATCCGTTATCTTTTCATGAATTTCCTTGATTAGTTTTACTCGTTAGTCCGAAAATATGCCCGAATTCATGCGCGGCTGCCCATTTAACGTTACCCGCAGTTTTCTCAAAACGTATTAAGGAATCGTATTACAAAATGTTAATACGATTATTTCACATGCATACTCCCTTGTCAATGGATTTGTCACCCTTCAATAACATAAATTATAGTTGAATATTCCATACAATATGATAAAATAAATCAATACTTTCTATTAGGAGGATTCTATATGGGTAAGAAACTGAAATTGGGCATCGTTGGCTGCGGCGGCATCGCGAACCAGAAGCACTTTCCTGCTATTGACCAGCTGGGTGAGTTATGCAAAATTGTAGCGTTCTGCGATATCATTGAAGACCGCGCGGTCAAGGCATGCAAAGAACACGGGGCGAAAGGCGCGAAGGTGTTCACGGACTATAAAGAACTCACAGCCCTGCCGGAAGTAGACGTTGTATATGTGCTGACCCCGAATGTTTCGCACAAACCCATTACCATATCCGCATTCGAGGCTGGCAAGCATGTGCTGTGCGAAAAACCGATGGCGGCGACGGCAAAAGACGCCGAGGAAATGGTAGCCGCATGGAAAAAGAGCGGCAAGAAATTCACAGTAGCATATCAAAACCGCTTCAGAACAGAAGTGCAGGTTTTGAAAAAAGCGTGCGCTGCGGGAGAACTGGGCGATATTTACTATGCCAAAGCCCATGCAATCCGGCGCCGGGGCGTTCCCACATGGGGGGTGTTCCCTAACAAGGCTTTGCAGGGCGGCGGGCCTCTCATCGACATCGGCACCCATGCGCTCGACATGACGCTTTGGATGATGGATAACTACGAGCCTATGAGCGTAAGCGGCAGCGTATTCCATAAGCTGGGGCATCTTCCCCAAGCGACAGGCGGCAATGTTTTTGGTCCATGGGATCCGGAAACATTCGAGGTCGAGGATTCCGCGTTTGGCATGATAAAGATGAAAAACGGGGCAGTTATCAACATTGAGGCTTCGTGGGCTATCAACATGCTCGAATCCCGTGAGCAATCCACCACGCTCTGCGGCACTCTCGCGGGCGCAGAGTTTATCTCCGGCATGAGCCACACCAGCGATAGCTTAATAATAAACCGAGGCTATAACGGCGTTCTCTGCGAGGAGACCATCTCCCCCGGCGGACGTGTAGCGTATTTCGAGGGTCTAGGTTCTGAGCCCGGCCTGCTGGAAGCCCATCAATGGCTTAAAGCAATAATAGACGACACCAACCCGCTGGTAATGCCCGAGCAAGCGCTGACAGTAACAAGGATTTTAGATATGATTTACCAGTCAGCGGAAACAGGCAAGGAAATAGTGTGTTAATTTAGAGGAGAGTGGTTCTATATGTCTTTATTAAATGAGTTTTCCATACAGCTTTATTCTATCCGTGAGCAGACGGCTCAGGATTTCCCGGGTTCTTTGAAGCGGCTGAGCGAGATTGGCTACACCGGCGTAGAGTTCGCGGGTTACGGCAACCTCCCCGCCGATGAAATGCGCAGACTGCTTGATGGCTTCGGGCTCAAATCAGTCGGCACACATGCTCCGCTGGAACGTTTGTCCGCGAATCTGGACGAGGAACTGGAGTATAACCATACACTCGGCACCGAGTACATCATCGTTCCTTACTCGCCAATCAAATCAAAAGACGACACACTGCGCTTAGCCGAATCTATGAATGACATAGGCGGAAAATGCCTGGCTGCGGGGTTTAAGTTCGGCTACCATAACCATGACCACGAATTTCTGCTTGACGATGCCGGCGGCCTGTGCTTGCTGGACATCCTGTTTGATAATCTTAATAGCAAGTTCATCATGGAGCTGGATGTTTTCTGGGCTGCTGCGGCAAAAACCGACTATCCGGCTTATATGAAAAAGCACAAAGACAAGCTGCGCCTGCTTCATATCAAGCAGATTGAGTGCCTAGATAGCAAGAAATGCGTAGACTTAGATCAAGGCATCATCGATTACAATGAGATCATCGCCCTCGGCAAAGAGCTCGGTGTCGAGCATTTCATTCTCGAGCAAGAAGAGTTCCCCGGCGACCCCTTCGACAGCATCAAAAGAAATTACGACTATATCATGGGATTATAAACATTGTTACTGGTCATGCGGCACAGGATATTGCTACTGCCGGTGAGGATGGCTATTTATGTGCCCCGCAGAGCGTAACCATGGATGGTGGAGCGTTTGCGAATTGAAACACGATGTTTCATTGAGCAACAAGGGGCACAGAAATAGCCGTCCGAGCGCAAGGCACGGTACAGACTATAATTTTCGCGTGACCAGTAACTTAGATATTTGGAGGAATGATTTATTATGAAGCTTGGTGTTCTTACTGTTCCGCTTTACGCGATGTCTGCGGGCGATGCTTTTAAGTATCTTAGCGATCTCGGTGTTCAGACCGTGGAGATTGGCGCGGGCGGCTATCCCGGCAATACGCACTTCAATGTATCCGAAATACTCTCAGACCCCGCGAAAATAGAGGCATATAAGAAGCTGCTTTCTGACAGCAATCTCGAAATCAGCGCGTTTAGCGTTCACTCCAACCATGTGCATCCTAACCGTGAAATCGCGGACAAGGCACATACAGAGTTCATCAACGCCTGTAAGGCAGCCCAGGCTTTCGGCATTGACACGGTTGTAACCTTTTCCGGCTGCCCCGGCGACCATCCGGGCGCGAAGAACCCGAACTGGGTCACCTGCTCATGGCCGCCTGAGTATTCGGAAACACTGAAGTACCAGTGGGATGAGTGCTTGGTGCCCTACTGGAAAAAAGCGGCTAAGGAAGCCGCCGAGTACGGAGTGACGAAGATAGCCCTGGAACTTCATCCCGGTTTTTGCGTATACAACACCTCTACCCTGCTGCAGCTCAGAAGCGAGGCCGGCGATGCCATCGGCGCAAACTTCGACCCAAGCCATCTATTCTGGCAGGGCATTAACCCGGTCGAGGCAATAAAACAGCTAAAGGGAGCAATTTACCACTTCCACGCCAAAGACACAAAACTGGATGCCCACAACGTATCCGTCAACGGTGTGCTTGACACCGGCAGCTACGGGGACATCCTGGGCCGTTCCTGGCTGTTTAGGACAGTAGGCTACGGTCACGGCTACAGCGTATGGAAAGACATCATCTCCACCCTGCGCGCCACCGGCTACGAGGGCGCAATCAGCATCGAGCACGAGGATGCGCTGATGTCTGTAAAAGAAGGCTTAGAGAGCGCGATCAAATTCCTCCAAAACGTAATCCTGTTCGAAAAACCCGCCGAAATGTGGTGGGCGTAGAGGGTAACTTAGCGATTGAAAGTGCAAATATAACAAGAAAATTTCCGTCGCTAAGTTACAATTGAGAATTGAGAAAGGAGAATTGAGAATTAGAGTGGGGAACGGCTTTGAGATAATGACATACTGTCTTTCATTTCTTTAATCAAGAGGAGATGATATAAATAATAACACATTCCTCGTAATCAAATTCTCCATTCTCAACTCTCAATTCTCAATTGCGCTCCGCAGAGCGCGTTACGAATTGTATTTCTTCCGCAGTTCAGCCAGTTTCTTTGCGGCTTGTTCAAACTCGTAGTCTTCTATCATCTGTGCAAGCTCTGCTGTCCCGGGGAGCGTTCTTAACTCATCGAGCAGGCTTACACATTCAGGATTTATGTTTTCGAGCATGGGTTCCATCTTATCAAACAAGGTAAGCGCCTGAGCAACTAAGGCAGGGTCAACCGCTCCGTCTATAACATCGGCGCTTTGCAGCGCTGTACGCTGACTGCTCTCCGCGAGCAACGGCGCAAGCTCCTCCAAGACCAGCGTAAGCTCCGCTTTGAGGAGATTCATTTTGCTCTCCCAGATCGAAACTGTGCCGTCTTTCAGCAGCAGTTCGATTTCCTCAGCGGCTTTCCTCAGGCTGCTTTTCCCGATAAGCCCCGCGCTGCCCTTTAGCGTATGCGCCAGCCTGTGCGCCAGTTTGATATCGCCCGCTGCAACCGCCTCGTCAATTTCGTTATATATGTTCCTGTTATTCTTGACAAAATTGACTTTCAACCGCTTCTGAAGCTCGGCATCCTCGCTCGGCCCGGCATCCCGTACACCCTGATGCGGATGCCCGCCGCCTCCATCCTCCGTCCGTGGCCGGCTGCCGTCCGGCTGCTGATTGCTTACTGGCTTCAGGTATTTCAGCAGTAATCTCCATAATTCCTGGGAAGTGAACGGCTTACCCAGGCACTCTGGCATCCCGTTCTTCTTATATTTCTCTATTTCGCTGGCCATTATATTCGCGGTCACCGCTACTATAGGTGTCGTACACCCCGCAGCGATTATATTGCTCGCCGCTTCGATACCATCCATCACCGGCATGAATATATCCATGAAAATCAAATCGTATGGCGGCTTCTCCTTGAAAAAACACTCTTGAACCCTTGCCACACCTGCCAGTCCGTTGGGCGCCATAGATA
>Ga0099364_10011209_pt1 | contig 12268 bp, 8 predicted proteins | sample TergutTh196P3_FD_73070 | JGI IMG/M metagenome (GOLD analysis project Ga0099364, IMG submission 73070) | Microcerotermes parvus P3 segment gut microbial communities from Pointe-Noire, Republic of the Congo - Th196 P3 | ecosystem: Host-associated > Arthropoda: Insects > Digestive system > Gut ...
GAAAGCGCCGAAATGATGCGAGCGGCGGCTTTTTTGTTTGTGAACGCCGTCGTGCATGACGAAATGGATCGCGAAATACGCAAAGCGGAAAAGGCGCTTAATCAGCAGAACAAACTGCTCCGCACGGTAAACCGCACGGCATACGCGCTGCTCACAACAGAGGGAGTCGAAAGCTTCCGGGATGCGCTTTTGGAAGGCATGGAGATCATCGGGCGCGGCGTGGATGTGGACTGTGTCGAGATATGGCAGAACGAAATGATAGACGGAGAGCTTCACGCCGTCATCAGGCATCACTGGTTCAATGATAAAGCCGGGCATCCGGAGCCTTTCGCCGCTTCCCGCAGCTTCCCTTACAGCGCTACGCCGGACTGGGAAAACAGACTCTCGCGGGGAGAGTGTATACAAGGTCCGGTATCCGGCCTTTCGCCGGGAGACCGGGATTATATGGCCCCTTTTGGCCTTCAATCTGTGTTGGCCATACCGATATTCATGGAAAACCGCTATTGGGGCATATGCTGCTTCGACGATTACAGCAAAAGCCGCGATTTTTCGGAGGACGAGGTCAACATCCTGCGTTCAGGGAGCATGTTGTTTGTCAGCGCTTTGCTTCGCAATGACGTGGAGCAAAGCATCCGCCAGAAAACAGGTGAACTTCTGCTGCAAAAAACCACGCTTCATACGATTATCAACTCCATTCCCGACCTTGTATTCTGTAAAGATGTAAATTGTAGATATACGCTGTTCAACACCGCCTGTATGGACTATTTGGGCGTCGACACTATGGACAGCGTTTTCGGAAAAGACGATCTCGAACTGGGATTTCCCGCCAAGGTAGCGGAGGAAATGGTTTCCGCAGATAAAAAAATCTTGGGCGGCGAGCCGAAAGTTGTCTATGGCGATTGGGTGCCGTCTCATGCCGGTTCGGAATACTATCTTGAAACAACCAAAGCCCCGCTGAGACAAGACGGCGCTATTGTCGGCCTTGTCGGCATATCACGCGATATAACCCAAAAACTGCGGATGGAAAAAACGCTGGCTGAGGCGCTTGAACAAGCCAATGCCGCGAGTAAGGCCAAAGGCGATTTTCTGTCCAACATGAGCCATGAAATGCGGACCCCGATGAACGCGATCATCGGCATGACGGCAATAGGGAAGAGATCGGATGACATAGAGGAAAAAAATCAAGCCCTGAACAAGATCGGAGACGCGTCCTCCCATCTGCTCGGCGTTATAAACGATGTGCTCGATATGGCGAAGATTGAAGCCAATAAACTGGAGATTATGTCCGTTGAGTACAATTTTGAGAGAATGCTGCACAAGGTGATGACAGTTGTCTCCTTCCGCATGGATGAGAAGAGGCAACGGCTTTCCATGAACATAGACAGTACGGTGCCGCGTTTCGTCGTGGGAGACGACCAGCGTCTGGCGCAGGTGATAACGAATTTGATGTCCAACGCGGTGAAATTCACGCCCGAAGGGGGCGAAATCCGCCTGGAGGCGTCTCTGGTCGGGGAGGCGGATGGAGCTTGTGAGCTGCGTATTGAGGTGACCGACAGCGGTATAGGCATATCCCCCGAACAGCAGGCAAGGCTGTTTCATATGTTCGAGCAGGCGGAAAGCGGAACGAGCCGCGAATATGGAGGCACGGGTCTGGGGCTTGCCATTACGAAACGCCTTGTTGAGCTTATGGACGGCAGGATTTGGGTCGAATCGGAACTTGGTAAAGGCGCAAAATTTATTTTCACCGTGAAAGTGCGGCGGGGGGGAAAAAGCCCTCGCTCACTGCTTGCCCCCGGCGTAAATTGGGAAAATGTGCGGATTTTAGCCGTAGATGATGTGCTTGAAACGCGCATACAGTTTCAAGACATTTTTCATCAGGTGAACATTGTGTGCGATGTGGCGGCCGATGGTTTTGAAGCCTACCGCATGATCAAGGAACGCGGCGGATACGACATCTATTTTATTGACTGGCGTATGCCCGGCATGGACGGGATTGAACTGACAAGGCAAATCAAATCCTGGATGCGGGGCAGACAGTCCGTGGTTACGATGATTACGGCGGCGGATTGGGAGCAGATCAGAGACGAAGCGTGCGCCGCCGGTGTCGATAAGTACTTGCTGAAGCCGCTCTTTTTCTCTACGATTATTGATAGTGTGAACGAATGCCTTGGAATAGCCTTTGAGCAAGACGAAAGTACAGAGAATACAGATGGCGAGTTCGCGGGCAAGAGGATGCTGCTTGCCGAGGATATAGAAATTAACCGTGAAATACTCATAGCGCTTTTGAACGGCACGGGGATTATCACAGACTGCGCCAAAAACGGCAAGGAAGCCCTGGACATGATAGAATCGGCTCCCGAACAATACGACATCGTGTTCATGGACGTGCAAATGCCTTACATGGACGGCCTTGAAGCGACGCGGCACATACGCGCCCTGCCTGCCCTGCAAAACGTCGAGCTGCCGATTATAGCAATGACGGCAAATGTCTTTCAGGACGATATTGATGCGTGTATCGCTGCGGGTATGGACGCTCATCTCGGCAAACCTCTTGATATTGACAGGGTTTTTGAGATGTTGCGTAAATATCTGAAAAAACAGAAAAAACTATGACGCGTTTCACTTTGCTGGACAAGGTCCGGGCGCCGGGCTGAGCGGCCAAGGCTGCTCCGGGGGTCCTGGAGCGGGTACTTGGCCCTCTTGCGCAGGCAGTGTCCCATGATCCGGACGGGCGTCTTCTGGCGGGCAAAGCCTATCGTGAAGATGCCGCGGTGCTGCGTGTTCCGCCCGGCAAAGCGCTGGTGCAGAGTGTGGATGTGCTTGCGCCGCTGGTGAATGATCCTGCCCGTTTCGGGGCCATTGCGGCGGCGAATGCGCTTTCGGACATTTATGCCATGGGCGGCGAGCCCTGGTGCGCGTTGAATATCGCCTTCTTTCCCACCGGTTCTCTGGATCTGGAAATCCTGCATGACATGGCCCAAGGCGGAGCGGATACGCTGCGCGAAGCCGACGCCCTGCTGGTCGGCGGACATACGGTTGACGATGCTGAAATACGCTTCGGCTTTTCCGTTACCGGCATTGTGGACGCGGACGCCGTTGCCGTGAACGACGGCCTGCGCCCAGGCGATATCCTGCTCTTGACCAAGCCTTTGGGCACCGGCGTTCTGGCGGCCGGGATCAAAGCCAAATGGGAAGGCTGGGAGGAAAGCGAGGAAGAACTGTGCCGCTGGTGTTCCCGTTTGAACAGGGGGGGAGCGCGCGTCATCCGCGATTTGGGCCTGAAGGCCGCCACGGACGTGACAGGCTTCGGCCTGGGCGGGCATCTGCTTGAGATGGCGCGCGCATCCGGGGTGAGCATACGGATTGATCTCGACAGCCTGCCGCTGCTGCCCCGCGCGGCGGATTACGCGGGGATCGGCCTGATTCCCGCCGCCAGCCATGCGAATCGCGCATATTGCCGTCCCTGGACGCGGACCCGCGAGCCGGTGAACGACATACGGGAAATACTGCTGTTTGACGCGCAAAGCTCCGGCGGACTGGCGCTTGCCGTGCCTGCCTGCAAGCTGGACAGGGCCGAGGAATTTTTGGCCGCGCAGGGCGAAGATTGCTGGCGGGTAGCTTCCGTGCTGCCGCTGCATGACGAATCGGGTTTTCTCCTTATCGAATAAGCCGCATCCGAGATTGACAGATAGCGCCTTCGACCTGTAGGTTTTACCTATGCTGCTTGGTAAATACCATATCCTCATATTCAAGGAAGGCCGCGGCGGCAGCCATAATCTGCGCCTGCGGGGCTGGCTGGGCATTATCGGTTTTATCTTCACGGCAGTGCTGGTCGTGTGCAATATCTGGCTTTGGGATCGCTACCAGCAGTCGCTCAAGCTGGAAAGTCGCCTGCTGGAAGCGGAAAAAACCATTGACGAACAAAGCACGCAACTGCTCAGCATGGTCGGCAAGGTACGCGAAGTGGCGGCTGATTTGGCCCGTGTGCGCCAGTTTGACACCAAGCTGCGCCTGATGTTGAACCTGGACAACGAATTGACGGATGTGGGCAGTGCCGGCGTCGCCTTTGGCGATGATCGGGGCGCGCTGCCCTTGCATCGTCAGGCGCTGGCCGCGCGCAGGATGCATGCTTTTTTGCGCCAGCTTTCGGACGACGTGCGCCTGGAAGAAGTGGTGCAACAGGATCTGCTGCGCGCCTTGCGCGAAAACCGCGACGTCATTGCCGGCATGCCGAGCGTCTGGCCGGTTGAAGGCTTTATTTCTTCACCTTTTGGCCAGCGCACCTCAAAATTTTCCGGGCGGATGGAGTTTCACAGAGGCATTGATATCCGCGCTCGTTCCGGCACGCCGATCATCGCCCCCGGCAAGGGCACGGTGAGCTTTGCCGGAGCGGACGGCGCGTACGGGTTGAGTGTGGAAATACAACACAACCGGACCATTACCACAAAATACGCCCATATGCAGCGCATCGCCGTGCGTGAAGGCCAGCAGGTGCGGCGCGGCGACATTATCGGCTTTGTGGGCAGTACGGGCCGCAGCACGGGGCCGCACCTGCATTATGAGGTGAGGCTCAACGGCGCGCAAGTCAATCCCATGCACTATATCCTGAATTGACGCATCAGCTTTTGATATATCGGCTGCGGCGGGAACGCGGTTCCGCTTACCTGTCAGCCGCTTCCCACTGGTGAACCAGGTTCAGCTCGTCCGGTTCCAGAAAGCTTTTCCACTTTTCGCGCAGCGTCCAGAAGTCGTGGATGCGCAGGTCATTCCACAGGGGACGCCGGATTTCCCAAGGCTTGGGACCGTGGAAGTGGATGATGTGCCCTTCGCTTGCGGCGCCCTCGCGGTAAGGGGGGCAGTTCCAGCGGCTTTCCAGCTTTTCTATGCGCTTGCCGAAAAAGTAGTTGAGCAGAGACTGGTCCAGATTGCCGATGCGCTCCAGGTTTTGGGTGCAGAATGCGAGGAAGTTATAGATGTGGTCGTGTTTGCGCAACTGGCGCAGGTGGAACAGGACGACGCCGCTGCTGAAGGTCCAGATGGGAAAGGGCATGGGCACGGTGTAGTCCTTGCCCCGCCATGTGTAGCTCATGCTTTGGTGTTCGTGGAAGAAGGGCGCGGTCTGTTCCTTGGCCATGGCCATGTAGCGCGGCCTCCGGGCAAGCAGAGCGTCCAGCGGGCGCAGAAACATGACGTCCACGTCGCAATACAGACAGTATGGGAAGTCCGCGAGTTCGGGGAGCAGGGCGAGTTCGAGCTTCAGAAATGCGCCGACGGCACGGTGGAAGCGCTGCGGGATGGTCGCCTTGTCAAGTACGGGCGTGTAGCGCGCGCAGGGGATGCGTTCGCGCTCCAGGCTGTCCAGCAGCGTCTGGTCGTTGCCCGCATATACGCAAAGGCAGGGCGCGTCCGCCCCCTGCGTTTCGCGCAGGGAACGGACAGCCACGCGCAAGAGCGGCAGATAGCGTGGGTTGTCGTCAATGCAGAACAGCGTCGGGATGGCGTTCACGCTTCCTCCAGCCAGCGTTGCAGCGTTCCTTCCATGTCCGAACGGATGATTTCCAGCGCTTCCCGGCTGTCGGCCTCAAAACGCAGCACCAGAACAGGCTGCGTGTTTGAGGCGCGTACAAGGCCCCAGCCGTGTTCAAAGCGCACTCTGGCGCCGTCCAGGCGGTTCACGGGATATTTTTGCGCGAAGTGTTCCTGCGCGCGGCGGACAATCGCTTCCTTGCGTTTTTCAGGGCAGGGCATCTGGATTTCGCGGGTTGCGAAGGCGGGCGGCCAGCCGGGCAGCTCCGTGAGCGGGGTGTCCCGGGCGCTGAGAATGGCGAGCAGGCGCGCGGCGCCGTAAATGGCGTCGTCAAATCCATGCCAGCCATCGGCAAAAAACATATGCCCCGACAGCTCGCCGGCAAGCTGCGCGCCTGTTTCCCGCATACGGGCCTTGATCAGGGAATGGCCGGTAATCCACATTTCCGGGTCGCCGCCGCGGGCTTTCAGATCGGCAAAAAGGCGATCGGAACACTTGACGTCGCCGATGATACGGCTTCCCGGCTTGCGTTCCAGGAGTTCATGGGCATAGATGGCGAGAATTTCGTCTCCCGCGAGCAGACGGCCCCGCGCGTCCACAACGCCCAGACGATCGCCGTCGCCGTCAAGGCCGAAGCCGACTTCCGCACCTTCCGCCCGCACGGCGGCGATGAGGTCCCGCATATTGGCCTCGACGGTGGGGTCCGGGTGATGGTTGGGAAAGCGCCCGTCAGGTTCGCAATGAAGGGCTATGACCTCGGCCCCCAGTTGCGTGAGCGCCGCCACGCAGCCCGGCCCGCCCGCGCCGTTCCCGCCGTCCACCACGACCTTCATGGGGCGTTTGAGACGAAGCCGGGAACAGATGGCCTCCACATACACGGGCATGATGTCCACATGGCTCACGAGGCCCCTGCCACAGGGAAAGTCCTCGGCGGCAAAGATGCGGCGGAGCGCCTGGATTTCTTCGCCGTGGAGCGTGCTTGCCCCGGACCAGATTTTAAATCCGTTGTACTGGGGCGGGTTGTGGCTGGCGGTGATCATCACGCCGGCGGCTTTGTTCAGTTCTTTGACGGCGAAATAGAGGGCAGGCGTGGGCGTCATGCCGATACACACGCAGTCCACGCCGGACGCGCTCAGGCCCTGTTGCAAAGCCTCCAGGAATAGAGGCGACGATGCGCGGCAGTCATGTCCCAGAACAGCGCAATTCTGCCCTCGGTCCAGAAAATAGGCGGCGCAGGCGCGGCCGAGCCGTTCAACCCAGGCGGCGTCGAAATCCTGATCGACGATGCCCCTGATGTCGTAGGTCCGAAAAACATGTTCGGCTAAAAGCATAGCTTCCTCGTATTTTGCCTGTATATAAAGAAAAAAAATCATTTTGACCAGCGCGCGCCTTGGGCTGCGGCATTTTTTTATCTTCTCTCCTTGACCTTTCCATGGCAAGTGCCTTATCGTTCTCAGCATGAACTGGGACTGGGATAAACTACAAGAAAAACGGCAAAGGCAGCCCCGGCAGAACAGCAGCGGAGGCAGGGACGCCGGCTCCGGCGGCGGCGGCAACAACGAACCTCCCCGCAAGCGGGACTTTGGCGGTCTTCCTCCGGATCCCCTGAGGAAAATACGCGAATTCGTCGCGCCAGGCGGCAAGACACTCTGGTTTCTGGCGGGCGGAGTATTCGTCCTGTGGCTGCTTTCCGGCATCTACATTGTGGAACCGGACGAGGAAGGCGTGGTGCTGCGTTTCGGCAAATACAACCGCACTGTCCCTTCGGGGCCTCATTACCGCATACCATTCCCGATAGAAAGCGTCTATACCCCGAAGGTGACGCAGGTGCAGCGGGTTGAGGTGGGATTCCGTTCGCAGGCGAGAGCCGGCGCCGGGCAGCCCCAGGTGCGTGCGGTGCCCGAGGAAGCGTACACGCTCACAGGCGACGAAAATATCGTCAACGTGCAGTTCAGCGTGCAATATAGAATCCGCGATGCGGTGGAATTTCTTTTCCGCGTCACCAATCAGGCGGCTGTTGTGCAAAACGCGGCGGAGGCCGCGATGCGCGAGATTATCGGCACCAGCGAGATCGATTCCGCGCTGACGGACGGCAGACTCAGAATTCAGGATGACGCCACGCGGCTTTTACAAAGCATTCTCGACCGCTACGAAGTGGGCGTCGAGGTCATCGCCGTGCAGTTGCAGGACGTGCACCCGCCGCATGACGTCATTGAAGCCTTCAGAGATGTGGCCAGCGCCCGTGAGGATAAAATCCGCATCATCAACGAGGCCGAAGCCTACAGAAATGAAATTCTGCCAAGGGCTCGCGGGCGAGCCGCCGAGATGATCAACCAAGCTGAGGCATACCGGGCAACGCGTGTCCGGGCCGCCGAAGGGGAAGCGGGCCGTTTCGAGGCCGTGCTTGCCGAATACGAGAAGGCCAGGGAAGTGACAAGGAAGCGCTTGTATTACGAAACGCTGGAGGAAATTTTCTCTTCGAGGGAAATGGAAAAAATCCTTTTGCCCGCAGGCTCGACGGATCGAACCTTGCCGCTTCTGCCTCTTGACGGCTTGGGCACACGAATGGTGCGGCCGACACAACTAGGGGGAGGGCAATAACATGCAACGCACACCTCTCGCATTGGGCCTGGCCCTGATTATCCTGGCGGCTGTCGCAAGCCAGAGCCTGTTCGTGGTTCATCAGACCGAGAAGGCGCTCGTTTTGCAGCTTGGGGAACCTTTGGACAAGGTATATATGCCCGGCCTGCATTTCAAGCTGCCCTTCGTCCAGAGGGTGGAGTATTTCAACGCCCGTATCCTGGATTATGAAGCGCCCCCCACCGAAGCCCTGACAGTGGACAAAAAAGCCATTGTCATCAGCAATTACGCGCGCTGGACCATTGAGGACCCGCTACAGTTCTACCGCACCATGCGCACTATTCCCGGCGCCCAGGCGCGCCTGAAAGACGTGGTGTATTCGCAACTGCGCATTCTGGTGGGCAGTTATACGCTGATAGAGGTCGTTTCCAGCCAGCGGGCGGCCATCATGGAGACGGTCACCGACAGGGTGGATGAACTCATGAAAGGCTTTGGCGTCAAAGTGGTGGACGTGCGCATCAAGCGCACCGATCTGCCGCCTGAAAACTCCCGCGCCATTTACGGGCGCATGCGCACGGAACGCGAACGGATGGCGAAGCAGTACCGTTCTGAAGGCGAGGAAGAATCTACCCGCATCCGCTCCGATGCCGATCGCCAGCGTGACGTGGAACTGGCGGATGCAGGACGCACGTCTGAACTCATCCGGGGCGAAGCTGATGCGGAAGCAGCACGTATTTATGCAGAAGTATTTGGAAAGGCGCCGGATTTTTTTGAATTCCAACGCGGATTGGAAGCTTTGCGCAAATCATTGAAGCAAAACACCCGGGTGGTGATGACCCAGGATGATCCGTTTTTCAACTCCCTGCGGGGAGGAAAATAGGCGGCCAGCGCAGTTTGCCGTGATACAATGAAATGGCGTGTATTTTTGTGCGTGTTTGCGCTGTTTGCGTGTGCGGGCATGCAAAGCGCATGCACACAGGCCGCCCAGCCCGGCACTGACGCAGGACCCGCGGCGCATACGCGCCATCCCGACATTGCTCCGGTGTGGTTGCCTCTGGTGTATCGGCTCAAAGCTGAAGGCGTCAGCGGGCCGGATATAGATGCGTATTTTCTGGCGCTGGGCAAGGAAATTACCCAGGAGCCAATGGGGCGTAAGGTGCGGGAAATATATCGCGCCAAATTCATGCGTCCACAGCCGAAACCTGACGCGCCGCCGAGGCCTCCTTCACGGAAACACTACTATCCGGGCGTTGTGACGGAAGCCAACGCACAGCGTTGCCGCGACTTTTTGGCCGCGAATCCGCAGTACTTCGCCCGTGCGCAGAAACTGCACGGCATTCCGCCGGAAATTCTGGTGTCCCTGCTGTTCGTGGAAACACGCCTTGGCACGGCCATAGGCGGCGGCAACAACGCCATGCACACGCTCGCCAGCATGGCTGTTTCCAAAAAACCGGAACAGATTCCCGACTGGCTGGCGAAATTGCCCGCAGAACATGTGCAGCGCCTGGACTGGATTGAAGATCTGATGCAAAAGCGTAGCGAATGGGCCTACAAGGAAGTGAAGGCCCTTGTGGCATATGTGCGCAAAAACCGTCTGGACATGACGGCCATTCCCGGATCGTTTTACGGCGCAATAGGTTATGTCCAGTTTATGCCCACGAATATCGAGCCTTACGGCGTTGACGGCGACGGTGATGGGGTGGTCGACATGTTCAGCATGGGCGATGCCATCGCCAGCGCTGCCAACTATCTGGCCAAGCACGGCTGGAAGCCGGGTTTGAACCGCGAAGAGCGCCATAAGGTACTCAGAACGTATAACCGGGTGGACATTTATCCCAATACCATACTGGCGCTTGCGGATTTGGTGGTGAAAAAGAAGCGCTGATTGGCAAAGCATTATCTTGCCAATCAGCGCTTCCATATCCTCTTCTTTTATTCGTGTCTCATTTCTGCGACAAGCTTGGCGATGTCGTCCGTCTGAGTGGCGAGGCTGGTGATATCCCGCGAAGCCTCTACCATGACTTTGTGGGTATGCTCCGCAATGGTGTTTATTTCCATAATGTTGCGGTTGACGTGTTCGCTTGCGGCGGCCTGGTGCTGGCAGGCCGTGACGATGCCTTCCACCTGCTTGGCAGTATCATCGGCCATGTTGACAATTTCCCGCAAGGCGTCTCCGGATTGCATCGCGCGATGCGTGGCCTGCTCAATGTTGGTTACCGTCATGTCCACCTGGTCCATGCTTATGCTCATGCTTTTATGTATGGCGTTCACGGCCTGACTGACATCTCCGGTGGACGCCATGGTCTTTTCAGCCAGCTTGCGCACTTCGTCCGCCACTACGGCAAAGCCGCGCCCCGCTTCCCCGGCCCTGGCCGCCTCTATGGCGGCGTTCAAGGCGAGCAGGTTCGTCTGATCGGCAATATCGGAAATAACGCTCATGATTTGGCTGATGGCCTTGGCGTGGGTGCTGAGTTCCGTCATATCCTCCTTGAGGGCAACGGAATTTTTTTGCACCTCATGGATACTGCTGATGGCCTCTTCCACAATTTTTTCGCCTATGGTCGCCTTTTCCCTGGTCTGGAGAGAATAGTCCCTGGCGTTTGCGGCGTTTGTGGTTACTTCCTGGGCTGTTACGCTCATCTCCTCCATGGCGCCGGCGCTTGCCGTTATGCATTCCGCCTGTCTGCCGACATCCTCTTCAGCGTTCCGTACATACTTTGCCAAGTCGTCGGTTGCCTCCCGGATGGCATTGACGGCATTTTCAAGCCGTTCCGCAACGCGCAGCATTTCTTCATGACTTTTTCTGGCTTCCTCGCCGGCGGCTTCAGCCTCCAATTTGGCGTCCTGGGCCAGCTTCGCCTGTTCCTTCGCTTGCGCGCTGATGCGTTCAGCCTCGCTGATGCGTTCCCTCAGCGTGCGCACCATTCTTTGCAGCGCATCGACAAGCAGGTCTACCTCGCTGTTGCTTTGTTTCACAGCGAGATCAGCGTCAAGATTGCCGTCCGCCACCTGTACCGCGTAATCGGTCGCCATGCGTATGGGCAGAGCGATCCTCCTGCCAATCATGCCCGCCAGCAAGGCGAGAAGCAGGGCGATGCCCGCCACGCACGCGACGGCTATTATCATAGCCCTCTTTTCTTCCGCTTCCTGATCGGCCAAGGATTGGCCGACAAACCACATGCCTATGATTTTGTCGTCGATGTTCTTCACCGGCCAGTACATGGCAGCGTGAGGCTGGCCGAACAGCTCGAGAGTACGATGGATTGTATCGCCCTGCTTGAGCACCCTTTCCAAGACCTCAGCATCCTGAAGCTTTGTGCCAATGGCGCGTTTGCCGTCCTTGTCCCTGAGGCTGGTCATGGTGCGGGTGTCGCCGCTGAAAAGGGTAAACTCCCTTTTGGTAAGTGCTGTCATGCTGTCAATGTGCGCTTCCGTGCCTATGGAGATGGCCAGGCTTAAAACGCCTATCAGGAGTTTGTCCGCGTAGATGGGCGCGTCACAGCGGATGCTGTACGGCACTACGGCTTTTTCGTCAAAAAGAATGCCCACCTTGACGATGCCCTTGAACGCCATTTGCATGGTGGAGCGCTTGCTGATGTCGTCCCCCGCTCTGTTTGAGTGGCCGCGGGAAATCGCAACGCCCTTGGCATTGGTAAGTGTTACGGCGTCAATGTTGAGCTGTTCGTGCGCGTTTTTTAGGATTTCCTTAATTTTTTCCATATTTTCCGTCTGCATGGCCTCTATGAGCAGGGGCGAGGAGGTGAGTATTTTTGAGGCCTGCAGTACTCGCTGTTCATCCTGCTCTTGCAATCGCGCGACAACTGTCTGCATGTTGAGTATGTCGGCCTTCGTACGCGTTTCAAGCAAGCGATCGAAAAAAATAAAGCTTATGCAAAGCGCGACGGCAGCGGAGATAACGAGAGATATCGTTGTGATGGTCACTATGCGTTTGGAGATGGAGAGTTGCATGTTGTCCCCTCATTTTGTAAGTGATGTATGTGTTTTATCTCGGCATGTTCCGGTGATATGTTCATCTTTCTGCCAATCGGCAGTTTTGGCATTATCATTAGAGGGCAGGGCGTTCAAATTGCAAGATAATCTGTGATTATTTTAGTTAATTTATTGTGTATAGTCAAAGGTAATTTGACAGGGCGGCGCCGC
>Ga0099364_10011210_pt1 | contig 12268 bp, 6 predicted proteins | sample TergutTh196P3_FD_73070 | JGI IMG/M metagenome (GOLD analysis project Ga0099364, IMG submission 73070) | Microcerotermes parvus P3 segment gut microbial communities from Pointe-Noire, Republic of the Congo - Th196 P3 | ecosystem: Host-associated > Arthropoda: Insects > Digestive system > Gut ...
CCCCCTACGGGCGACCTGATTGTAAGTGAAACATTATCGGCTAAGACCCACGGAGCGGGCTGTACTTCGCCCACCCAAGAGCCCCGCAACCTTCAAGCGTAGCGTACTTTGCCCCACGGCTTCGACGGTGTTACATTTCCTCAAACTCCGTAGCCGCTGCATTGTTCCGATAAAACCGCCGCCCTGCAAGCATAGCGGCGGCATTGCCGGAAGGTGAGGCATTTTCCCTTATCCGAAATCAACAGGTTATCCACAAAGCGTTAGGCGACAACAAAGCAAGCCCCCAAAGACCAGCCCACCCTTCGGGTCGGCTGGCATGATACCCAAAGAACATTACCCACGCTTCGCCCCGATACACGCCCAGTAGTGTACGGCGTTTAGCCGTGTAGGTGAATAATATTAAATGGCGTGGCGCGCAATAAATTCTTCGCTTAAAATAATGCGGTGAACCTTTAGGTGAACCAGTGCGCCTACCACCCTTACTTATCTGCAAGGTGAAACAATGGACACAGCGGTACTTGTATCGGGCATTACTCCCAGACACCGCCTTGATGATGATATGACGCTGACAAGGAATGACACCGATTACGACAAGTTCCTCTATTATCCCTATATTATTTTTTAATTTATTTTTATGTTTAAAAAGAAATATATTTATATATTTTATATATAAATATATATAAATCACATTCAGTGAGTAATAAAGCATAACCCTAAACATGACAAATGAGCCATGTATTCAGTCATTCCATCCGTCATTTAAGACAGAGCTTTCAGTCATTTCCGATTTTCCAGGGTAGGGCAGCATGGACGCTGCTTTGATATATGCTTGGAGTTTTTACATTGTAAAAACTCCTAAGCTCAAAAATTGCATGGAAGCAATTTTTAAGCAGGGGCGTGTGCGTCCCTTTTTTTGCCATAATTTAACACATTGAAATTTCTTGCGTGTCGAATTACAAAAATCGTTTTTTTGAGGTGTTAACAAATCAACACAAAGCCTATTCCTGCATACTACCGATATACAGAAACAGGCGAGAAAAACTCACCTATGCCTTTACCAACAAACCCTAAAGGGGCGCAAGGGGGAACCCACTAAAGCACCCGAAGGGTGTAGATAAATAATGCCACACGTTCAGAGCTCCAAAAAATACTGCAGTATGCTGGAAACTGCGGCGAACCTGAAGCTAACCTATGCCTTCACCGACAAACCCTAAAGGGCGCAAGGGGAAAACAACCCAACAGGGCAGAAGGCGGCATGGAGAGTCTGTAGAAAAACATGGATTTGAGTCTATCTCCCTCGAATTTTCATAAACTCTCATTTGTTCTGATTTGAGTAACTGAAGATGAAGGGTAATTTTCCCTATCTTCGCTATAATCAATTAACCTTTATCTATCTGTGTTATCCATACCCCCTCGCCCTGTTGTATGCTTTTAAGCATTTCCCTAAGTTATGTACTATACAATATAGCTGCCATTGCCCGTTTACTTTGACCGCTCCGCGCAAGGTAAATCTATCCAACCCCTTACAGCACACGATATTTGCAAACACCGGCTCTATTATTTGCATCCGGTATGCATATAAATCCTGGCTTTCAACTGTGTTGTTTTTTTTCCTCATCGCCTGACATAAAGGTTTTTCATCCGCTTTTTGAATGAACAATGTCCTTGGCAATAAGTTTTTGGGTGGGCTCTTTTTCTTGCCCATGCATTTATTCCTTAAAAGACACTGACCGCAGTCTTTTATAGCACCCCGATATATCCTGCCCTCAACTTTTTTTATTTTTCCAATACGTTTGAATTCAAGCTTCTTTCCAGCAGGGCATTCATAGCTGTTTTCTTTTTCGTTAAATATAAAATCTTCCACCATGTATCTATTCCTGCCAAGCCGCCGCTTGTACTGGCTGTCAGGCATTATTACATCCACTCCATGTTCTGCACAGGCTTTTAGATTTTCCTCACTGAAATAGTTTTTATCACAGAGAAATGTAGGCTTTGTATTTTGGGAAGTTTTTACCACATATTCCTTTATATTGCCTAATGTTTCGTCTAGCATCCGTGGAAAATGCTCGCTTTCATTTGCACTCCCGACAGCGTTTGCATATACAATTATCTGCTCTTTTTGGTCAGAAACGGCCATTCCTATGTACCCCTGAATATAGCCTTTTGCTGTGTGAATCATTGCGCTTTCGTTGTCGGTAACGTTTGATTTTATTTCTTTGCCGCGCCTGCTTTCCTTCTTTTCCATGGTTTCCAGAAAACCGCTTAGATTTTCTATCTTCCTGTTCAGCCGTTCCTGTTGTTCATAAAAATGCCGTTCTGTCTCTTTGCCTGTTTCCCCCGTAGCGTCTCTCCGTTGGTGCTTCTTTATGTGGTTCTCTGCCATCCGCCGGTACAATTTAAGCCGTTTTTCCAATTCTTCAGCAGTCCCGGTCATGTCCAGAGATGTGTTCGAAGGCAGCCTTAATCCATCTGTTGCAAATGTCTGCCTTCCTACCAAATCAAGCTCTGCACAGTACGCTAATGCTTTTACAAACACTTCCTTAAACCTTTCTCCGTTATGTGTAATAAAATCAGCTATGGTCGTCCAATGAGGCTCCATGTCACCAGTAAGTGCTTTCGCTATTATGTTCGTTTTGCCAAGTTCCCAGAGCCCCCTTGAACTGTTTTTCCCTTTTGAATAGCCGTATATAATTAGCTTTATTAAGGCTGCAGGCGGTATTGCTGTGGCACCAGTCTTATCATTTCTGTAATTACTGTCAAATATACTTACATCTATTTTACCCCCTATCAACTCATCTAGCATATGTTCAAAAGAGCCAGGCAGTAATTGTTCCTTCAAGTTTACTGTCAGGAACATTCCCTGCCCGTCTTCTGCTTCAGTATGTTTGTACCTTGCCATTTTCCCTCCGCCTGCTTCCATTGTACCCTTTGGATCATCAGTCAGCTAGCTTTTCCTACAGACTCTGGATGCGGATTTATAGCACCGTAGGGCAATCCCTGTCCAGTAACGAGCCTCGGCAGTCCTGGTCTGCTGAAAACCCATCTCCTTTAACCTAAGAGACAAAAATCTTTCACTGACAGCGTGTTCGTTATTTTCATCACACCAGTCAGAATAAGCCTTGTACAACTCCCTGATCCGTATTGTCTGCCCTTTTTCCTGCAAACAGCGTTCTTTCAGAAAATTCCCCATCACGTCCATTTCACCCCGGTATTCATCAGTTGCGTTAAGGACAACAGCCGGAGCCTTCAAGCCATCCCGTTTCCAGCGTTCAGCACCTTCCAAAAGCCAGTTCAATATGCCGCTTGCCTCCTCCCGCAGTTTCAATTCAAGATGTTTGTCCTGCTTTTCTTCGGCAATCTTTGTGGTAAACGGAATAAGCTTTATTCTTCGCCATATTCCGTAGTCAGTACCCTTGATAACCGGCTTATGGTTTGTAGTCATGAATATCTTGAAAGTAGGCACAAAATTAAAATACTCCCCATACAGAAACCTTGCAGTCATTTGGTCATTCCCGATGATTTTCTTGATTAAAGGTTCCGATAACCGCCGCCCCTGTTCCGCTTCGGTAGTTGTAACAACCCTAATGCCTCGCAACCGTGCTATATCGTTAGTGTTCTGGTCTCCGGACTTTTTCATAAATGTTTCGGTCGGCGCTGCCGTGGCATAATCCCCAAGGATATACATGATAGTATTCAAGAATGTAGATTTTCCGTTCGCCCCAGTTCCGTACAGAATGAACATGGTCTGTTCAGAAATATCACCCGACAAAGCCCAACCCATTGCAGTTTTTACAAAATTTATCAAGTCCGTTTTATAGTTCATTAACTCCCTGATAAACTGTTTCCAAAGAGGGCAGTCAGCTTCTGGGTCATAAATTGCATTAGCAATTTTGGAAATTAAATCTTCTTTTCGATGCTCTCGAAATTCTCCTGTTGTAACATCAATCGTTCCGTTTTGTACATTGATTAACCAGGAGTTTTTGTCAAGATCTTCACTCTTGATATTCAGCTCTGATTTTAATTGAGCAGTTTTTATTATCGCTTCTCTTCGCCGAAGGCTTTCATTCAATATGCCGGATTTTTCAATTTCAATACGTTCACGGTAATCGTTTGTCTTTACTAATTCGTCATATAAATTCCGCACCGTTTCTAGCCCTTTTTCATGAACCAAAGCTCCGCTATCATCTGTAGCCCAATATCTGCCATTCCAAACCAGCCATTTCTTCCATGCTTAATTGTAACGGACAACATCACCGTGTTCCCGCATAAAGCGTTCGGCGTTAGTAGTGTCTGAAAACTGGATTTTCCCTTTTTTCAGTTCCGAAATTCTCAGATAAACGCTTTCATCTCCGATCTTTTCTGTCATAAATACTCCTTCTGTAGTAAATTCTTGCGTAATATATAAAAAAAGTAACCAAAGGTATTTTTGATTAATATCCGTAAATTGTGCAAATTTGCAGAAATAAGGCATTTTTACAGGCTTGAAATACTATCTATATGGCTTTTATCTGTCCAAAATCTCTAAAATCCACAAAAACTCTGGTTTTTACAGCCTCTTACAGGTCAGTCAATTTTATGCTAAACTATACCCATATTGGATTCCGTAAGATATTTGGACAGTATGAAGGAGTATATACCCCAAGCATTGACCTGGAGGATATAGGTAAAACCTTGAAAAAAAAGAAGCTGAACCCCCAATCTGTAATCTCAATATCTGAAACTAATCTTCTAAAGCATATATCAAAAATTATCGAATCCCGTAAAAATAGGGCTGGTACTTTTGCTAACCGGGAAGTTACATTGATGTATTGGGAAATAGGCCGCTATATTGGTTCAGTTTTGCTTGGCGGTGAACGTGCTGAGTACGGCAAACAGGTTCTTGCTACACTGTCGCAAGAATTAATAAAGAAATACGGGAATAGCTTTGAATTAAGGAATCTCAGACGAATGATTCAATTTGCGGAGGCTTTCCCTGATATCAAGATTGTGTCGACACTGTCGACACAATTAAGCTGGTCTCATTTTGTAGAAATATTTCCATTGGGTACTGAACAAGCAAGGCTCTATTATGCAAATGATGTGGCAACAAGACATTTAGGGGTTCGTGATTTACGTCAACAAATTTCCCGAAAAGCCTACGAAAGGCGAGAGATTGCAAACACACAGCTCTCAGAAAAATCAATCGTTCCCTTCAATGTTTTCAAAGACCCATATCTCCTTGATACTTTAGGGTTAAAGGAAAACTTTTTGGAATCTGATCTTGAAAAAGCAATTCTCATAGAACTTGAAGCGTTTATACTCGAATTTGGTCATGGATTTACTTTCGTCGAGCGTCAAAAACGCATGACAATGGACGATGATGACTTCACCCTTGACCTGTTATTTTTCCATCGTGTTTTAAAACGTCTTGTAGCGATTGAATTGAAAATTGGGAAATTTATTCCGCAGTACAAGGGGCAAATGGAGTTTTACCTTAAATGGCTTAATAAGTATGAACGGCAAGATGGAGAAAACGAGCCCATTGGATTAATCCTTTGCACAAAAGCAAGCCGTAATCAAATTGAACTTTTGGAATTGGACAAAGCCGGAATAGCCGTTGCTGAATATTGGACAAACCTGCCTCCAAAGGCATTGCTTGAAGAAAAGATAAAGTCAATCATGTCCGAGGCACAGGAGCGTCTTGAACGCCGAAAATTGCTGGGTGATAGTAAAAGTAGTAAGCAGATTGAATATTTCTTTGAGCCTAAGGATGATGAGGGAGTTGTAGACTAATGCCTAGCCTTAACTATCTTACAGGGAAGATGACCTAAAATCCATTGCTAACACCACGTACCGACTTCTGGTAGAAAATAGGAAACTTATGCTACGGTGACCCAGACATAGATAACCTCATAACCCAGGGTGATAACCTAGAAGCCATTAAAGCCCTCTTGCTCTTCTATGCTGGACAGGCGAAGAGAAAATTTGCCACAGTAATAGAAAATAAGGTATATTTAAGTGGATATGGGAAACCATAAATGGTGAATTAGCGTTCTGGGAACCCAAAATTTAAACCCAAAATGGTAAAATTTCGTCAAAAACTCTAAATTTTTAAGATTTTTCTGGTTTTTTGCCTCATCTTACATATTTTTCATTTTTTTGATAAAATATAGACCAAAATGGGTTCCATTTAGGGATTTGTACAGTAGGAGACCTTTGAATAGGAATGGGCGACTTCATCACCAATAAAAACGGCAAATTCCTCTCCGAAATAATACAAAGCATTCTTCCCAATACCCAAGATGCTTCTTTCTTGGTGGGTTATTTTTACTTTTCGGGCTTTGCTGAGATATATCGGGGCCTAAAAGACAAAAATCTTCGAGTTCTTGTCGGGCTTGAGATTGAACAAGATATGGTAAATCGTGTACGTGAGGTTGAATACCATACCGATATAAGGAAAACCAGAGGGGAAATTAAAGCCACATTCTATGATTCACTTGTCGATTTGTTCAATGAAACAGACTATTTTGACAGTGACGAAAAGAAAGCTGCCTTTACTCTCTTTTTTAATAAAATTAAAGATGGAACACTGGAAATACGCAAGACCAAAGAATCTAACCATTCTAAAATGTACCTTTTCCAAAATACTCCTGCTCTTAATCAAGGCGGGACTTTCCCTGGTACACTCATTACAGGATCAAGCAATCTTTCGCTTGCAGGACTCAAGGGACGGCTTGAGCTTAATGCAATTTTAAGAGCACAATCTGATTACCAAGAAGGCAAGCAAATATTTGAAGAATTATGGGAAACTGCCATAGTTCTTGCCAGTAAAGACCATATTAATGATTTTGAAAACGCAGTTATTGAAAAAATATGGTATGAAAAACTGTATAAGCCTTATTGTTTTTTCCTGCGTGTCCTTGATGAATATTTTACTGTTCACTATGACAAGGACTTTAAGACCGCTGCTGAAATTAACGATAATTTTTTTGATTTAAAATACCAGACCGATGCAATAAAACTTGCTCTTAAAACAATCGAAATCCACAATGGCGTTATCGTCAGTGATGTTGTCGGTCTTGGGAAAAGTATTATTGGCTCGGTTGTTGCAAATAATATGGGTTTGCGGACAATCGTTATTGCACCTCCTCATCTTGTGCCTCAATGGGAGGAATACAGTATTGACTTTGGATTTCATGCAAAAGTTTTTTCTTCTGGAAGAATTGAAGCAGCAATGCAATACTATAAAGAAAAAGCGAGCATCGGAAAGCCCTGGCTGGTTATAATTGATGAAGCTCATAAATACCGCAATGAGGCAACCAATGATTATAAAAATCTGCATAATCTTTGCAGGGCAAATAAGGTAATGCTGCTTACTGCAACGCCATTTAACAACCGTCCTGCTGATATATATTCAATGGTAAAGTTCTTCCAGTTGCCGTCAAAGTCAACATTAACAACCGTTGAAAATCTCGGGGTTAGGTTTCAACAGCTTATTAAGCAATATAGTGATTTAACAAAAAAACAACGAAATAAAACCATAGAAGATATTGAACTGAAAAAAGAAATAGAACTAATAGCGGCAAACATACGCAGGATAATCAACCCTCTGGTAATCCGCCGTTCCAGGCTGGACTTGATTAAAATAACGGATTATAAAAAAGATTTAGAAAAACAAAATATGGGTTTTGCAGAAACCGGAGACCCTGAAGCTTTGGAATATGATTTGGGTGAAATTAATGATTTGTACCTTTCAACATTACAGCAAATATCGCCTGATTTGGATAATGAATCTGACCAGCCGCATTATCAAGCCGCGCGCTATAATGCTGTTCAATATGTGAAACCTCAATTTGAAGATAAATTGATTGAAAAAGTTGAAGCCGCCGGCATTGATTACAATCTCTTTATTGGATCGCAAATTAACCTTTCAAAATTTATGCGGCGCTTATTAGTTCAGCGTTTTGAAAGTTCCAAGAAAGCTTTTGAAATATCCCTCGACCGCATGATTACAACAACGAAAAACATTATTAATTGGATAGATAAACGAGGCAAAGTTCCTATATTTAAAAAGGGTTCTTTGCCGGATATTGATAGCTATTATCGTTATGCAGGAGCTTCTGACGAGTTATTTAATGAAGAAGTTGCCGATGCTACGTTTGATGAAGAGTTAAGCAAATATGAAGCAAAAGGACTTTTTGAACTGGATACAGAATTCTTTGAAGAAGCATTTATCGAAGATATAAAAAACGATATAGCCATATTGGAAACGATACAAAAAAACTGGTTTGGCAAAAATAAGAATCTTCCAGACCCCAAACGTGACCATTTTGCAGACATTGTTAAAGATGAGTTGAATAAAGATAAGAGTCGTAAAATTGTTATATTTAGTTCATACGCTGATACAGTAAATGACTTATTTGAAAAATTGAAATCTAGTGGTTTCCGTGTTTTCAAGTACACATCAAAAGAATCTTCAAGGCAAAATAAAGAAACAATAGAATTAAATTTTGATGCGGGAAAGAAAAAAGATGTCCAGAAAGATGATTATGATGTTTTAGTTGCAACCGATGCTATATCTGAAGGATATAACCTTCACAGGGCAGGGACAATTATTAACTACGATATTCCTTACAACCCAACACGGGTTATTCAACGTGTAGGGCGTATCAACCGTATTAATAAAAAAGTGTTTAATCGCCTGTTTATTTATAATTACTTCCCTACAAGTATTGGCGAAGGAGAAACACGCACAAAAGAAATAAGCACATTAAAAATGGCAATGATTAACGCAATCATCGGCGAGGATACCAAAGTTTTAACCGGTGACATAGAATTACGATCATTTTTTGCCCAGCAATACAGGAAATTGCTTTCAGAGACAGAGGCAGAAAGCTGGGAAACAAAATTCCGTGAAATTTGGAATAATGCCAAAGGTACAAAAGAGTTTGAAGCAGCTCTTGCAATTCCCCATCGCTCAAAAGTAGGCAGAACAACAGAGAAGGAGTATAAGGGGGTTATGCTTTTTGGGCGCAAGAAAGATAACTGTGTTTTTAAAATTTCCAAGAACTTACTTGACCATGATATACTGGATACAGAAGGAGCGTTTAAGTTATTTGAAGCAAGCATCCTGGAAGAACCTAAGCCGGTGTCTGAACAATTTGATGCTATATACCAAAACATGAAACAAACACTTTTTAAGGCATCCGTAGATTCTGATAAGGCTGATAAAACCAAAAGTGATGTTCTTGATAAAATAAAAGCAATTAGTAGTTCAAGCCCTCTCAATGCCGAATATATGAGCGATTTACAGTTTGCCGTTGAAATTGGCGCGCTGTCTACTCACTCAATGCAATATTTAAGGCAGCTTCTGCCAAAAGATTATAACTCCTTGCCAAAAGAAATTGATCAAGACTTTTTGGACAGAATCAAAAAAATGGCTCGTGATATAGATGACGGCAAAGAAAGTATCATTCTGAGCGAGGAATTACGATGATGGACTTTAAGCAAAGTTATAATCGGCAAGCCTGGCTTAATTTTCTTGAGAATTCATTTCTACCTGACGATTTTTCCATCAAAGAAGAAACAGTTTCATTTTCCGGTAAATTCTCTCAAAATGTTACCAGGCTGGGCTCTTGCCCATCATTGCAATTATCTGTTTTTGAAGTTAAACACAGTTCCTTAAACGATGCCAGGGTAGGTTTAAGTAAAGAAGCATTTAACCTTGTCAGAGATTATACAAATCACAACCGGGCATTAGTTTTATTTGTACCCCAATCAACGATTGAACCATCAAACGATAAATACCGATTTTCTTATGTGGAATACACACCCAAAGTTGATGAAAAAGGTAAATTAACTCGAGAAATTTCAAACCCACGAAGATATTCATATATTCTCGGTAAAGATGCCAAGGTTAAAACTCCGCAGCAATATCTACAAAAGAAAGAAACGGTAAAAGATGTCGCAGATCTGAAAAAACGTTTCTCTGTAGAGGTGCTGACAAAAGAATTCTACAATAAACTTTTTGATTGGTACGAAAATTGGGCAATAGATTTAGTCAAATTTCCTGTGGGATCTAAGAATGAAGTGCAGTTAAAAAAAGGGGAGCAAAACCGCATCCATCTCATAAGATTTATTACAAGGTTTATTTTTGTCTGGTTTATAAAACAGAAAAACCTTGTTCCAAACTGGCTGTTTGAAAAAGAAGAGATTGCTCGAGTATTAAAAAATTTCAAAGAAAGCAGCTTAAAAGACGGCAATTACTACAACGGCATTATTCAAAACCTTTTTTTTGCCACACTTAATAAGCCAATAACCGAGCGCGGTTTTACCAATGATGCAAACCCCAAAGAGAATTACGGCATTAAAACCATATATCGGGACAATATTAAAGAATCTATGTTTTTAATAGATAAAAAAGATTTTATTTCCCGCTTTGATACCGTGCCGTTTCTCAACGGCGGTCTGTTTGAATGTCTTGATAATTTTGATACCAAGGAATATGTAGACGGCTTTAGTCGTGAAGAAGGCCGCCGCGCTTTCATACCAAATGTCTTATTTTGGGGTAACGGTGAACAGACAGGTCTTATTGAACTTTTTGATACATATAATTTCACAATAGAGGAAAATACCCCACAGGATATTGATGTTGCTCTTGACCCTGAATTGTTGGGGAAGGTATTTGAAAACCTTTTGGGTACATTCAATGAGGAAACAAAAAGCACAGCAAGAAACGAGTCTGGCTCGTTTTATACACCCCGTGAAATTGTAGATTATATGGTCGACGCTTCACTTAAAGAATACTTAAAGGGCAAACTGGGAACAGATGAAATTGAAGACAAGTTAACTAATCTTTTTTCCTATGAAAATGAGGCTCATGAATTTGACCAAAAACAGGTGTCAACCCTCATGACTGCCATAGATGAATGTAAAATTCTAGACCCCGCCTGCGGTTCGGGAGCATTCCCCATGGGCATATTAAACAAACTAGCCTTTATTATGCAAAAATTGGACAGTGACAATATAATTTGGCGGGAAAAACAAATAGAAAATGCTTCTAAAGGCTCAAAAGAAGCATTTGGCCTTGAAGATAGGGAAAAGAGGGAATACCGTATAAAGCAAATACAGGATGCATTTAACATAAGTACTGGTGAATACTCAAATTACGCACGGAAACTGTTTCTTATAGAAAACTGCATTTACGGTGTCGATATTCAGCCTATTGCCATTCAAATAAGCAAGCTGCGTTTTTTTATTTCGCTTATTGTAGATCAAAAAACCGGAGGGAATATTGCTAATAATTACAATGTACTTCCTCTGCCAAACCTTGAAACCAAGTTTGTAGCGGCTAACACACTTATTGGGGTAAAGCGTTTGATTAAAGGCGATCAGGGTTTTTTGGCTGATCCTGATATTGAATTGAAACAAAAAGAGCTTCTTAATGTCCGTCATATGCATTTTTCCGCTCGTGTTGTTAAAGAGAAGATTCATCTTAGGAAGAGAGATGATATACTATGTAAGGAATTAGTCTTACTATTAAAAAAAGATGGTTTTTATAATTCCACCGATGCGGATTTGCTTGCAAACTGGAATCCTTATGACCAGTCTAAATCCTCTGATTTCTTTGATCCTTATTGGATGTTTGGATTGTCTACTATAAACACCTCTTTAAATTATACAGGTTACTTTGACATTGTGATTGGGAATCCGCCGTATGGTGCTACTATTGGAGCAAGCAATAAGGAATATTTTAAGAAATATTTCGAAAGCGCTAAAACAATCAAAAAGGTTCAAAAAGGTTCTTTAGATACGTTTACCTTGTTTATTGACAGAGGGCATCAACTATGTAAACTTTATGGAAATTTAAACTACATTGTTCCTATTTCCATAACTTCTAGCGATTCCATGACAGGAGTTCATAATTTACTTGAAAGTAGTTGCAGTCTGATAAAAATATCTTCGTATGCTGTCCGTCCTCAGCCTGTTTTTTTAAATGCTGTAGTCAACACTTCTATTCTATATTTTAAGAAAGATAGTAAGAAAAATGAAAGTATATTAGTAACAAAAATGTATCGAAAAAATAAATTTTTCAGCCTGAAAGATTTAATAGATAACTTACAATTCATTGATATAAAAGATGTAAAACTGATTGGGAGATACCCTAAAATAGGTTTAGATATAGAAAAATCTATTTTGAAAAAAATATTTGTACAAGAAAAGAATATTGGGAACTTGGTAAAAAAAGAAGGAAATCCTATTTTTTACAGAACAACTGGAGGCCGATATT
>Ga0099364_10011211_pt1 | contig 12268 bp, 12 predicted proteins | sample TergutTh196P3_FD_73070 | JGI IMG/M metagenome (GOLD analysis project Ga0099364, IMG submission 73070) | Microcerotermes parvus P3 segment gut microbial communities from Pointe-Noire, Republic of the Congo - Th196 P3 | ecosystem: Host-associated > Arthropoda: Insects > Digestive system > Gut ...
TCACGGCAAAGCGTAAGAAACTTCAAGGATCAGGATGTCCCTGATGAAGATATTCTTAAAATATTGGATGCTGCCCGCGTAGGCCCGTCTTCTGAGAATTCGCAAAATTGGCATTTCATTGTAGTCAAAAACAGGGATTTTATGAATAAGCTTGCCGATGTTATAAGGGATTCTCTTGAGAAACTTCTTGTTGATTTAAGAAAAGTCGATGAGATAAGAGCCTCGCGCTTTGAAAAATTTACAAACCTCTTTACTCTTTTTTATCTCAAGGCTCCGGTTCTTGTTTTGGTTTATTCGTTTGATGTGCATCCTGCCGCCTATGTTGAGTTTGGTATGGTGAAAAAACCGCAGGAAGAAATTGACAATCTGTATTTGCAAAACACCGGAATGCAGGGGCTCGGCGCAGCTCTTGAACATTCCGTACTCGCCATGATGGAAATGGGTTACGGCACATGCCTTATGACAAGCCAAAACTGGATGCATCGTGAAATTGAGGAATTGGTTAAAAAAGAAATCGGCTTTTCAAGAGACGGGTGGTTCCTCGCCAACATGATGCCGATAGGCGTTCCTGACGGCGAACTGAAAAGTCCCAAGAAAAAAACCCTTGAGGAAATAGTGACATTTTATAAATAATTCTGTATTTTGCTGTTTCGCGACTCAAATTCTAAAAGTTTTTGCTTCATATCTAACGCCGCTGGCGTACCCTGTCAGGCTGCCATTTGCTCCGATCACCCTATGACATGGAATTATACTGTAAGCGCATTGCCTTTTTTACTATTAATTAAATCTTGAGTTATATGTAATGATACAATACTGCCACGCTCAAAGCCTATATGCACAATGCCGAAGTTTCTTTCGTATACGCAAAATCAGAGTTTGGAGATATTTTCCGGATCATAGCAAGTATATACTTTTTCAAAAAGTCAGTTTAATAACTGAAGGAGCTTGTTTTAAAAAAAGCAAGCTTTTTTCAGGTCAACGCAGCAGAGATATAGCTTGACAAAAAAGGTCTATTTGCATAAATGCTCAATATTATTTTTCAGCAGAGGATATTATGGTGAAAATGAAATTTACGGCTCTTTTATATGTCTTATTCCTTGCCTGTCTGTTTTTGTCTTGTTACTCCGAAAAAGAAGATAAGCCCGAAGCGCCAATGTCCCTGAATGCGGCGCCAATAGCCGCATCCCTGATATATGAAGAGACTGCCCGTTTTTTGGCAGGGAAACCTTTGGATGCGTCATCCTCCCTTTATGAAAAGGCAAGCAATGATTTTTATAAAAAATATGCCGCCGAAATTTCAGAAGGCTGGAGAAAGTTTCAGAGCCCTAATCTTGAAAAAATGCGCCTCTGGTGGAAAGATCATGCAGTAAAAAGAAGCGAGAAAAATATACTTTATCCTTTCAGCGGCCCTGATATAATGAATGTTCTGGCTTTTTTCCCTGATGGAGATACTTATACTTTGTTTGGACTTGAACCTCCGGGCGCGATTCCTGACCCGCACAGTATGAATGAGAAACAAATAAGTGATGGATTTAACAAAATCCGCCAATCTCTTAATTCGATACTCAGAATGAATTTTTTTCACACTAAGCACATGGCAGTAGATTTAGGAACGGATTCTTTTAACGGAATAACCGGACTCATAATGCTGTTTCTTGTTCAAGAAGGGTACACCGTAAGCGATGTGCGTAAAGTAACCGTCAGTGACGAAGGCGATCTTGTCGCTTTTGATGTTACGGGTAAACATCCTGTGCATGGCGTAGAAATATCTTTCAGGAAAGGCAACGGCAAGCTGCAGATTGTCAGATACTTCATGGTGAATGTCTTAGATTATTTCCTTGAAACAAAAACGCCGAATTTTATTCCATATATTGCCAAAGGGGAGCCTTATTGTACATTCCTTAAATCTGCCTCTTACCTGATGCATAACCCAGCAAGATACTCCAAAATAAGAACGGCTGTACTCACCTTGAGCAGTTCTGTTGTGCAGGATGATTCCGGAATACCTTTCCGGTCTTTTTTGCCTGAAGAATGGGATGTCGCCCTGCATGGCGTTTATACTAAACCCATAAAGTTGTTTGAAAAATTAGCGCAGCCTGACCTCAGAAAGGCTATGAAAGAAAAGTCGAGCGGAGTTTTGCCGTTTAGTTATGGATACAATCATCGACAGGAGCAGTCAAATCTGCTTATAGCTGAAAAAAAGCAGCCTTTTTAAAAGACACTTTTTCACTTCTTTATAAAAAAGGGCAAACTCTTTTAGATTTCGAGCGCTTATTTAAGGGTATACTTATGAAAATCAGGATAGGAACCAGGGGCAGCGATCTGGCCATGATACAGGCACGCTATGTCGCCGATCGACTGAAAAATGTTGATACAGAAATTGTGGTTATCAGCACTAAAGGAGACCAGATACAGAATGTATCCTTTAACAAGATGGAAGGAAAGGGCTTTTTTACCAAAGAGATAGAAGACGCTCTCCTTAACAACGTTATTGACCTTGCTGTGCATTCTTTGAAAGACCTGCCGACAGATATTACTCCCGGACTTACTTTGGTTGCGGTTCCACCGAGAGAAGATCCATCGGATGTTATTCTTGTAAGAAAAGAAAAAGCTGCCGAGGCGGCGCCTTTCCCGCTTATTGAAGGCGCAGTGGTCGGCACAAGTTCAATACGAAGATTAGCTCAACTTAAAAGCGTGAGACATGACCTCGATGTGAGACCTTTGCGGGGGAACGTGAACACAAGGCTGCGCCGCCTCGCCCAAGGAGACTACGATGCCATAATTTTAGCTTCGGCAGGTTTGAACCGTCTTAAAATTGATGTTTCCGAATTTCTGGCAAAGACAATTGCGTTTGACGTTGTTTTGCCTTCTCCAGGACAGGGGGCGCTTGGTCTTGAGGTGCGTTCCGGCGACATTGAGACAATCGAAGCCGTCTTGCCGCTTAACGACAAAGATTCCATGGCCTGCGTTTCTGCCGAGAGAGCCTTTTTGCAGGGCTTCGGCGGGGGCTGCAATATTCCCTTAGGCGCCCTCGCCCTTACTACTGCCGGCGGTATATCGCTTGACGGCCTTATCGCTGCCCCCGACGGTTCGGTGGTCTATAGAGCAACTGTTTTGGGCAGCGACCCTGTTGAAACCGGAAAGAGGCTCGCCGAAACCATCAAAAAAAAGGGCTCGGGAAAATGAAAACAGGATTTGTTTACCTTGCGGGCGCCGGCCCCGGAGACCCTGAACTTGTTACCCTTAAACTTATGCGTGTTATGGCCGAGGCCGATTGCGTGGTATACGATTATCTGGCAAACCCGTCTATTTTGGAACAGTTCGACTGCGAGAAAATATATGCCGGCAAGCAGGGTTCCTGCCATGCCATACCGCAGGATGACATCAATTCACTGATAATCGAAAAGGCAAGGGCCGGCAAGACCGTCGTGCGCCTTAAAGGAGGCGACCCTTTTATTTTTGGACGCGGCGGCGAAGAGGCTGAAGAACTTGCTTTGGCAGGTATACCGTTTGCAGTGATTCCAGGCATATCTTCTTTTTATTCGGCACCTGCATACGCCGGCATTCCGGTAACACATAGAGATTTTGCCAACTCTGTAGAGGTTATCACCGGGCACAGAAAAAACGGACTTGGCGAAGAAGGAATAAAATTTCCTGAATATGATCCGGAAAAGACATACGTTTTTCTTATGGGTATACAAAATATATCCTATATAGCCGATTCGCTTGTGAACATAAAAAAGTTTCCGGCAAATACGTTGTGCGCCGTCATATCGTGGGGAACAAAGCCGATTCAAAGGACGGTTACGGGCGACTTGTCGGACATAGCTCTCTCTGTCGAAAAAAACGAGATAAAACCTCCGGGCGTTTTCGTAGTCGGCGGAGTCGTATCTTTGAGAGAGAAACTCAGTTGGTTTGATACGCAGCCGCTCTTTGGCAAAAAAATTGTGGTGACGCGCAGCCGCACACAGGCCTCTGCCGTGTCGGCCAAACTGGCCGGACTCGGCGCAGAGGTTATGGAATTTCCGACAATCGATATAAAAAAAACGGACTCAGGCCCTATTTTAAAAGCCATAGATAAATTGGATACCTATGACTGGTTGGCGTTCACGTCGCAGAACGCGGTAAGCATATTTTTTGACAGCCTTTTTGCGTCAGGGCGAGACGCGCGCGCTCTCGGTAAAATTAAAATAGCTGCTGCAGGGCGCGCGACAGCGGAATCGCTTTACGATTACGGCCTGCGCCCTGACATTGTACCACAGAAATTTGTCGCCGAGAGCCTTTTAGAATCAATGCTTTTGCTTGTAAAAACCGGCGAGCGCGTTCTGCTTCCATGCGCCGAAGACGCCAGAACGGTTCTCTCCGACGGTCTCAAAAATGCCGGAGTTGAGACCGACAGGGTACATATCTATTCGTCCGGCTTGACTGACGATATAGACAGCGACAATTTAGAGTTTGTAAAAAACGCAGATTGTATTACTTTTGCGAGTTCTTTGACTGCAAGAAATTTCTTTTCGATAGTTCCCGGTATAAACGGCATATGCGCAAGCATCGGCCCCATCACGACAGAGACGCTTGTCCAGCTTGGACATAAACCGGCCATTGAGGCTGAATCGTTTACAATAGACGGTTTAGTCGAAAAAATAGTTGAGTATTACAAGAACCGCTAAGCAAGGACGCTTGAGGGCGAACTTTTGTTTATGACAGAGCGTATTACAAGGCTTGCAAGGAGCATTCCGGCAGTAGCGGTAACCGTTACGATGCTGCCGTTTCTTGCCTTTTGCGGAGTGCACCAGTCGTGGCCGCCGTCCGGGCACATACATTCTGCCGAACCACAGACGTTCTCTTCATCGGTACGCTGTGGAATCCGCTCTTCACTGTAAACGACCGTCAAATTCCCGGTAAACCCGCGCTTGCGCAGCCCGCCCCTTACGAGGCGGGCAAGGGGGCATGAGCGGGTTTCCCAAATATCGCCGGCTCTGATAAGCGAAGGGTCAAGTTTTTGCGCCATACCCATGCTGGAAAATATCTTTACATTGTATCTTGTCGTGATATCAATAAGGTCGAGTTTATGCGTGAGCGAATCGATTGCATCAATTACAAAATCGGCTTTGTCAATTTCAAATATACCTGCGCTGTCTTTTGAAAAAACGCTGCCAAAGGCTGTGACCTCGCAATCGGGATTTATTTCAAGCAAGCGTTTTTTTAATGCCTCGGCCTTTGACTCGCCGACATTTGTCTTTGTAGCCTGAATCTGTCTGTTAATATTGGTAACGCATACTACGTCTGAGTCAACTATGCAGATACGTCCTATGCCCGAACGCGCGAGCGCCTCAGCGCACCAACTTCCTACCCCTCCAAGACCAAATACGATAACGCGGGTTTTAAACAATGACTCTGCGGCCTCGTCACCGGTAAGAAGGGATAGTCGATGAAACGCCGGATTTACCATATACGGCTACTCGGTTTGTTTTGGAGCGTATTTTTTCAGGTCTTTCCTTTCTATGAAAAACATTACCCATGAGAGCATTGAGAGGATAAAAACGAATAAGGCTGTTTTAAATCCGAGCATCGCTCCATCTTCGCGTCTTTTTAGTAAAATTTCCAAGTATTGCCCATAATCTTCAGGTATAACAAGCCCGGCATAAATCATCTGGTCAAAAGTTTCCAGAATTTTATTCATTGCGATGCTGTGCGCATCAAAATGCTCATAACCGGCGAAAATTTGGGGTTTCCTTAAAAGTATGTAGGCGTTCTTGTAATTGTCGTCAGTCTCATAAGGAGCTTCAAGATAACCACGTATCTCAGGTTCAACTATGAATTTCGAATAAGATGAGATTGCTCCCAAAATTATAACTATAGATAAAGAGATAATCCCGAAAAAAAAATAAAGATTGCCGTCATAAGTTTTATGAGCCATGTTTTTGTTTTTCCTTGAGCAATTTTATAATATCTTGTTTATCAAAAGCTATATTTTCGATAATAACCTGATCGCCGCTCAATGATTGGCCGTCGGTCGTACCTCTATTTGCAAGCTCATTTCTGTCAACATTAAAGTAACCAAGCAAGGGGGATATTTCTTCTTCTGTCAGGTCTGTTTTGAGGCTGATATTGCTTAGAGACATCGGTAAAATAGCTTCTAAAAAAAACGGCATGGTTACAAGTTTTCTTTTTGAATCCGGATCAATGATATTTATTTCACCCTTGATATTTTTCATGACTATGTTTCTGTTTTCATTGCGCATTACTCCATTGAAGTTAATAGTGTAAACCTCTTTGTTATTAATTACGGAATAGTCGATTTTCATTCCCTGTCCAAGCAGTTCTTTGGGGATTTTTGTACACCCGACAAAGATAAAACCGGACATAAGGAGTAGTATGATTTTTTTAGGCATAAAACAAGTCCTCACAGAAAACAGTAATTCAGTGCCCAGAAAGAGGAAAGCGGCAACTATTGTCAAGGAAAATACATGGGATTTGTTGTGTTTTCTGTAATTAAAAAGGAATGAGGCGTCCCCCGGTAAATTGTCTTGAACCGGAATTTTCATAAGATCTACATGGTTAACAAAATTGAATTTCCCCGTGTCCATTTTATGGGCTACATACAGTGCAAACATCCTCACAATGCGTCTCAGGCTTGTCTCGGTGGCGACAATGAGAAGAAGGCTATATTTGCAAGGATTGTCTTTGTATAAACAAGTGGAAATTTCTTCAAAATTTTTGAAATTTTTCAATTTTATCAACAAAAAGTAGTTTACGCATGTATTTAAACATTTTATTGTATTTATATAAAAAAATCAAAATAACTTTAATGAATAACCGTAAAAATGTTTGATGCTGATTGATAATTTTAGCGATGAACAACTTGCTAACATAGCAACTCTATTAGAAGATGCTGCAGATGATGCATATTGTATGCGTTTATGCGATGATTATTTATCAAACCCGAACAAAGATGAAACAATGTCACTTGAAGATTTTGCCAATAGTTTGGTTATTGGCTTATCATGAATTATAAATGATAGATGTCCAAAAAATAAAAACCGATTTCCCGTACTTTTCGTCCGATGCCGGAAAAAAATGCCTGTATGCCGACAGCGCCGCCACGACGCATAAACCCAGACAGGTTCTTGATGCAATAAATTCAATCTACACGGAACATTATGCGGCAATCAACCGAACCGCCCACGAAGGCGGCGAAATTTTCAGCGCAATGTATTACGAGGCGCGCCGAAAAACAGCCTCTTTCATAGGGGCGCCGTCGCCCGATGAAATAATATTTACAAGAAATTGCACCGATGCGATAAACCATGCGGCCAATATGTTGCTGCGTTCAAACGCCTCCCTTGCAATAAAACCGGGCAGCCGTATAATAAGCACCATAATGGAACACCATTCCAATATAGCGCCATGGCAGGAACTTGCGCGCCTCACCGGCTCTGAAATAGTTTATGCCGAACTCACAAATACCGGTATCATAGACATCGACCACTTCAAGTCATTGATAACCCCGAAAACGCGACTTGCAGCCTTTTCCCATGTATCAAACGTGTTGGGAAGCATAAACCCCGTCGCAGAATTATGCGCCGTATGCCGCGAGGCAGGCCTGCTTACCCTCATAGACGGGACGCAGGCTGTCCCCCACATGAATGTCGATGTTTCAAAAATCGGATGCGATTTCTATGCCTTTTCCGGGCACAAGATGCTGGCGCCGACCGGTACCGGAGCGCTCTGGGGCCGCGCCAAGCTTCTCGAAAAAATGCCGCCCTCTTTTTACGGCGGCGGCATGATTGAGCACGTAACTACAGAGGACGCATCATGGGCGGCCGTTCCGTGGAAATTTGAACCCGGCACCCCCGATGCCTGCGGAGCCATCGCGCTCTCAGCCGCCATAGATTACCTGACGCAAATAGGAATGGATGCCGTACACGCCCACGAACAAGAACTCGCGCTATATACACGCAAGTTATTGTCAAAAATAGACGGTATAGAAATCCTGAGTCCGCCTGACGGCTGCGGCATAGTTGCGTTTATCGTCAAAAAAAACGGACAAATCGAAGATTCAAATATATTCGGGAATATTTTGAGCAGTATGGGCATAGTAGCCAGAACGGGCGGACACTGCGCCTACCCGCTTCACAAATACCTTGGACTTGACAAAACAGGCAGCATAAGGCTGAGCTATTATATCTATAATGATACAGGCGACGCAGACAAAATCTGCGCTGGGGTAGAAAGCTCCATAAAAAATTTATTGTAACATTACGCGAAAAAAAAAGTTCTAAACCGCAAGGAGTACAATTATGAGAAGAAACAGAACAATATGTCCATTTAACCAAAGAGCGTGCATTGACTGCGTACTTTACCGGGGACGCCACCAGTGTAATGCTCCTGTTAGTCATATCAATGATGCTGAAGTTTTAAATGAAATACAAGCCATGCTTACGCCTAAAACCTCTTTAAAAGAAACAGGCTCTAACATAAAAATTTTGTACGTAAATATAGAGGACTGCATTTCTAAAGAAGTACAACTTGCCGAATTGCAAGACCTCGACTGGGACAATAACTTTTTCGTGCGAAAAATTGACGGAATACATATCCACTCGTGGGAAACTCTTCTCGGCGTTTTGAAATATAAAGAAGAAACCGAAGGCAAGGATTTTGTAGAGTTTATAGAAGCGCCGGGATTTATGCTGTACGGCGGAGGCTGATTAGGAGGCTGCTGATAGAGTGGTATGAATAAAAATACAATTCTACTCTGCGTACTATAACGCAAAATAGAATTGTATTTAATATTCGCTTTATTTTGTTAAAATTTAATTAATAGCCGCAGCAATTTCCTCAGGCGTTGAGTTCATATCTACAACAGCAAATGAACCGTCTTTTTTGAAGACCTTTACATCGGTATCATTTAAGAATTGAGCAACTTGCATGGTCTCTTTGCCGTTTCCTATCGACCATATTGCAGTCTCAGGATTGTAAATGAAATCAATCTGCTCACCTTTATTCGGACCTTCTAATTGAACAACATGGAATCTGTTTTGAGTAGCTTCAATTTTATATTTTACTCCATCTTGTTTTACATATTGCGTTTCTTTTTCTCCGGGTTTCATTGCGATCGGATTGCTGCCTGTCCAAAACTGTATTGAATTAACTATCAAGGCATCAACAATCACAGTAATCGTATAAACCTGCACAACACATAAAACCAAAAAGATGAGTTCATTGACCCATTTATTGGGACTTGCTTTCTGATTCCAGTTTAAAACAGTTCTCGATAACCCAAAATTGCCTATGCACCCCTGAAAAGATGCCAGCCCAACTGTTAAAGAAAGAAGCAGGGCCATTCTTTTTTTAGTTTTTTTAGTCATAACGAAACTCCTTGATTTTAATAATTTTTAACATCTTACTTTGTCAATATTCAATAGCCAATAGAAAAATAGTCAATAAAAAAAACAAAAAACTAAACTTAAGAATTGTCGGCAAAAACATTCCTGCGCCTGAAATCAGGCACATAATGGTCGCTGCTTTCAATACCCTGAGTGAGCAGGTTTTCAAAATTAAGCGACTTTGCATATGAAACAACTCTTTGATATTCAGCGCGGCTCAGGCCCTTATTAAGATTGCTATACAGCGCATCGTGAAATGGCGGGTTAAACTGCGACATAAGCGAGAGGTGCATCCTGCGGTCAAGGGTTTCCAAAAAATATATAACGCTCAAAGAATTTTGAACCTCGCCGGGAATGACAAGATGTCTTACCGCAACTCCGCGCACCGCACGTCCGTCCGCATCAAGTTCAAGCGGGCCCTTTTGCGCATACATCGCCTTTATTGTTTCCTTAACATGGCTGTATAAACCATCAACGCCTGAAAGTTTCAGCCCAATCTCATCGTTTCCGTACTTCATGTCTGGCAGGTAAATATCTATAACATCCGCAAGGCTTTCTATCGTTTCGACCGTATCATTACTGTGAGTATTATAAACGAACGGCAAATCAAAACCGGCAAGTTTAGCCTCTTTTATTGCATCGCGGATGAAGGGAACATATGGCGTCGGCGACACTAAATTTATGTTAGCGGCCCCCCGACGTTTGAGTTTAAAAAAAATATCAACAAATGACTTGAGATTGTATTCGACGACACCGGTACTCGGTCTGCGGGGCCAGCGGCTTATCTGGTAGTTTTGGCAAAACCTGCAGCGCAGGCTGCATCCGGCTAAGAATATTGTACCCGAACCTCCGCCTATAGTCAAAAAAGGTTCTTCACCAAAATGAAGCCCCCAGTGAGCTATGTAGAGTTTGTCATTGACGCCGCAAAAACCGGCAGAGGCCCTGCGGTCAACTCCGCACTTAATGTTACATAGGGCGCACCCGGAATTCATGGAATACTACTCCCTTCCGGCTGAGGCTTCTTTTTTTGTTATCAACAGACCTGCGAGGTTTATTGCAATTACAAATACAAAAACCACACTCAGGGCAGAGATCATAACATGGCCTGACGGCAGCCCCTGATCTTCGCCCAAAGCCGCAATTCCGCTGTGCTGCGTTAGAGCATATATTGTATGAGAAATAAAAATTACGAAAGCTAAAAAAGGAAAAAATACTCCGTTAAAATAAACCAACATTCTGTATTTGAGCGGGTCAAAAAGAGGCATAATCTGCAGCAAACCGGAAGTAAAGAGAAGCGCTGAAAAAGCGCGCATAATCGTATAAAGCGGGCCTACAAGTTCATTATCGCGAACAAGTTCAAACCAGTTTTCAGAAATATTTTCGGCAAACAGTTTGAAAAAAACCAACGGGTTTATATAATAAAACAATCCTATGAGAATATATATGATTGCAGTTATTATGATTATAACCTGAAATATATTTGTTCTTGTGGATCTCATTTTAATTTACCTCAGCCGTTTTTTGACAATATTACGGCTTTTTCGGATTCCTGTGGAATATTGTCAAGGTTAAAACTTTTTAGTTTTATCCGGTTGATTTGCATTATACTATTTTTTGTAAATTTGGATTGACAAAAGACAGTCCGAAAAAAACATATCTCAAGTCGCAGCGGGGGTGTAGCTCAGATGGGAGAGCGCTTGAATGGCATTCAAGAGGTCAGGGGTTCGATCCCCCTCATCTCCACTTTCTCCGGTAATAAAAATGTCTGCAAAAGAGACGAGCGCGATGAATAGTAATTTTTCGTTTTTGACAGAACGTTTTCCCGCGCTCGAAAAGTTGGGCAGCCTTGCCGAAGGCTACTTGTATTCCGACCCTAACTCCTGTCTGTTCAAATTGGGCATTTTTTCCGAAACTATCGTCAAGTATATGTTTGAGCTTGATGGGATGACGCCGCCGCCCGACCCCCATAACACGCTGGCCAACCGAATTAAAATCCTTCAGCGCGAGGGTATGCTTTCAAAGGAAATAAACAACATCCTTCATGCGCTCAGGACAAAACGCAACAAGGCCGCCCATGAGGGGTACGACTCGTTCGAAGATTGCAAAACCCTGCTTAGAATGACTCACTCGCTTTCGGTTTGGTTCATGCAGACTTACGGCGACTACAAATACAAGCCGATTAATTTCATACTGCCGAACGACATCCGTAATCAGGCCAACTATCAAAGGCTGCTTGGAGAAGAGGAAAAACTGTCTGCTGAACTTGAAAAGGCAAAAGCCGCCTCACTATCTGCAATGATTGACAAATCCGTTCAGGTTTCAGAGCGCAGAAAACGAGCGGACAAGGCGACCCTCAATCTCAAGCTATCGGAGAAAGAAACCCGCTACCTTATAGATGAACAATTACGCAAAGTCGGCTGGGAGGCGGATACTGAAAATCTGCGCTATTCCAAGGGAACGCGCCCGCAAAAAGGAAAAAACATTGCCATAGCGGAATGGCCAACGGACTCGGCTGTCTGCAAATGGGGTAATGTTGATTATGCGCTTTTTGCCGGCTTGCAACTCATCGGCGTTGTGGAAGCAAAGGCCGCCCATAAAGATGTCTCGTCGCTTATCGATAACCAATGCCGGGAATACAGCATGGGCATTAAAGATGAACATTCGGAATATGTGATCGGCGCTTGGGGCGCATACAAGGTTCCGTTTCTGTTTGCCGCCAATGGCAGACCATACCTCGAACAGCTTAAAACAAAATCCGGCGTGTGGTTCCGCGATGCCCGCAAAGATTCCAATATCCCAAAAGCTTTGCAGGGATGGATTGACCCGCAGGGTTTGTTGGATATAAAAGATAAAGACATTGCCGAAGCAAAACAAAAACT
>Ga0099364_10011212_pt1 | contig 12267 bp, 14 predicted proteins | sample TergutTh196P3_FD_73070 | JGI IMG/M metagenome (GOLD analysis project Ga0099364, IMG submission 73070) | Microcerotermes parvus P3 segment gut microbial communities from Pointe-Noire, Republic of the Congo - Th196 P3 | ecosystem: Host-associated > Arthropoda: Insects > Digestive system > Gut ...
AGACCTTTATTCCCACCCTTAGAGAAGTGCCCGCCGATGCGGTGATTGCAAGCCATAGGTTGATGTTCCGTGCGGGGCTTTTACGGCGGCTCGGGAACGGCCTTTTTGCATATCTTCCCCTGGGCCTCAGATCTTTTCGCAAGGTGGAAAATATTGTCCGGGAGGAGATGGACGCTACCGGCTCTCTGGAATTAAAACCTTCGGTAGTGGTGCCGGGAGAACTATGGAAGGAATCGGGCCGCTGGGCCAGCATGGGAGAGTCTTTGCTCAGGGTAAAAAACCGCCTTGATGCCGACCTGGTGGTGTCCCCTACAGCGGAGGAAGCTTTTACCGCCCTTGTGAGGGATGAGCTTTCAAGTTACCGCCAATTACCTCTTTCGCTTTACCAGATAAATACCAAGTACAGGGACGAGGTACGCCCCCGTTACGGAGTTATGCGGGGCAGGGAATTCACCATGAAGGATGCCTACTCCTTCCATGCCGACGAAGAGTGCCTGGACAAGGCATATCAGGACATGGGCAGGGCTTACCGCCGCATTTTTAAACGCTGCGGCCTGACGGTGATCCCCGTGAAGGCAGATTCAGGAGCTATGGGCGGAAGCGGCTCGGAAGAGTTTATGGTGGAAAGCGAGATCGGCGACAATACCCTGCTCCTCTGTAAGAGTTGCGACTATTCCGCCAATGTAGAAAAAGCGGAGTGCAGGCTGGACTTCTCCGCCCCGGCTTCCACAGAAGAAGCAAAAGCGGCGGCGGCTTCGACTCCGGCCATAACGAAGATCGACACTCCCAATGTTAAGACTATCGAAGAGCTTTGCGCTTTTTTAAAATGTGATGCTAAAAATTTCATAAAGACCCTGATCTACCGGGCGGAAAACGTGGAAATGGATTTAACCGGTGCCCCGGGACACAAGACCCAAAGCGGGGCTCAAGGCAAGACCAAAGGTGAAGCTCTGGCCGAGGCATTTTTCGCGGTGCTAATCCGCGGAGACCTGGACATTAACGAGACAAAACTCGTAGCCTTCCTGAAAGCCGCCGAAGTGAGCTTGGCCTCCGAAGCCGACATATTGCGGCTGACGGAAGCGCCGGTGGGTTTCGCGGGTCCGGTTGGTCTGACGTCTATGCCGGTAATAGCAGATTTTTCTGTAAGCGCAATAAGCGACGGAGTCACAGGAGCACTGGTAAAAGACCTTCATTACAAACACGCTGCTTACGGCCGTGACTTTGAAGCCTGGAAATGCGGGGATCTTCGCACGGTAAAGGCCGGGGACGGCTGCCCCCTATGCGGTGCGGAACTTTACGAAAAAAAGGGAAACGAACTGGGTCATATTTTTAAACTTGGTAATAAGTACAGCCTTTCCATGAACGTTCACTATCTGGACGCGAACGGGAAAAGCCAGATCCCCATCATGGGCTGTTACGGGGTCGGTGTGGATCGCACCCTTGCAAGCGTTATCGAAGAGCACCACGACGATGACGGCATAATCTGGCCCATAACGGTGGCTCCCTATCATGTAATCATCGTGCCGGTAAAATACGAAGGAGCGGTAAAGGAAGCATCTGACAAGCTCGCCGTAGACCTGACACGGGAAGGAATTGAAGTACTGTTAGACGACAGGGATGAAAGGCCCGGTGTAAAATTCAAGGACGCAGATCTGATCGGTATCCCCTGGCGTATAGTGATAGGCGACAAAAATCTGGCGGGGGATAGTCCAAAGGTCGAGGTAAAACGCCGCACGGAAAAGGAAAATGTCCTTGTGGAGCTGAGCCAGGCCGCAGGAGAGCTGACAGGGAAAATCAGAAGTGAACTGGAATCGATGAATGGCATTTAATACATTCACCTCGAAACAATTACCAGTGCAGCTGCCCCCTTGTTATTTGTTTTCTCCGGTGGTATAAGATCAACATGAAATTAACGAGAGCAATAGTATTTTTTACGGTGATTATCCTTGCAGCCTCCTGCGCAGGCGGCCCTGTGCATATCCCGGATAATCTTACTCCTATGGAACTAATCCAGATGGCACAGGAAGCTTCCGAAAGGAACAGATACGCCGTCTCCATTCAGTACTACGAAGCCATCTTACAGCGATTTCCCCACGATGTAGACAATGTCTGCGCAGCGGAGTACGAAATAGCTTTTATTCACTACAAGCAAAAGAACTATGCTCTGGCAAGGGAGGGATTTAACAATCTGCTGGAAAGGTACAATTTCCCCGACGCTGCCCTGCTCCCCCAGCAGTTCAGGATTCTGTCTAATATCGTCCTTGAAAAAATTGACGAGGCAGAAGCCTCTAGCAGAAGAAGATAACCCCTACCTTTGGTTCTGCAGGCGTCCTCTACCTTCGGTTATGTAGGCGATCTCAGTTAGATAAAAGAATCATGCTTACGCTGATATCCCTGTCTTCAATGGCCTGGAAGGTCATTTCTCTTGTTATTCTGCCTTTCGGTCTGGGATGGGGAGGTGCGTCTCCTGCGAGGATCATGATTCTGCTTTCCGCTTCCCATGGAAACCGGACGGCTCCGTCGTAAAGAGCCTCGTAAACCGCTTCGGGAATGTCCCCTCCCCCGCCAACGGAGACGGCGTTCAGGTTCCGCTGAAAAGCTCCAAGATCACGGGTGAAAGGATAAACTCTGGTCAGGTATTCATCATAATAATCCTTGTAAAGCACCAGCCCCAGTCTATAGCCGTTAAATTCAGTAATTAAGCCTAACAGTGTACTAATAAGATCAGCCTTGATTCTATCAATATAGGGCCTCATGCTGGCTGTTGCATCCAGACAAATTACAATATCAACATTATTCCCCTTTTCCGCTGTAAGGATATCTTCAATTATGCGGATCAACTCCTCCGGATCTGGAGCATAAATAAAATCCCCGCCGCTCTGTACGGCAACTTCCTGAAAAGCGATTTCAGCCTCTTCGGAAAACCTGCCTTCCGGCCTCTCGGGAATTCTCTGTGTTACATGGAGGATAAAGGGGTTGTCCTCATAAGCGCCCCTGTAATCCGCGTATGGAAGCTCAAAAGACCGGACATTAAAATATGTCCCGTCCCCCACATAAACCTCCCCCTGACGCAGTTCCGGATATCCGTAATGGATGAACCACGGTATGTAAATATGAAAAGCTTCCCCGAACTCGGGATGAGGGATGGGTGAAGAAGAAACCAGTGAAAACAACCCTTCAAGAGGCAGACCGTTCAGAAGCCGTATCTCGTCGCCGTTAACGGGATTCCACTCATCAGCCCGGTAGGCGAAATTATCAGCCGTCATGGCGGGATCTCTTGTTGATTCCACCAGCAGTACCGAAGAAATATCCGGCGTTTTTCGTATATACAGATGGAAGCCTTCTTCGCTGAGCTGCTCTATACGGAAGTCATCCGCTGTCAGGCCGAGTTCCTGCCCCAAAACAGGAATCACCGCCAGAGCAAAAGCGAAAACAAGGAGAATCTTTGTCAGGGACACAGCTCTGAGTATCATAATAAATTATCGGATAATAAAATTGATTGGATAACGATAACGTGAAGAAACCGGCTCTCCGTTGACCAATGCGGGACTTCCTCTCCTGTTTGTAAATGCCATTATGGCTGCTTCACCAAAGCCCATGCCCCCAGGCTCTTCACGAATAATTATTATTCTCTGTACCATTCCCGTTCGATCAACAAACAGTTCAAGAATCACCCTTCCCTCTATGCCTGAACGCAGGGCAATTGCCGGATAGACCAACGCCGCTGCAACGGCATTTGTATCAAACTGGGGCGGACTTGAAAGCTGGTGCATTGGCAAAAATGCCTCTTCGGCCGGAGCGGCAGTACCATCGGCCGTAACAGGCAATTCTTCGGAAACCGCACTCTGCACAGGCGGAATATCTGTTTCTATCATTATTTCGGCAATAGCTTCCATGAATGTTTCAACAATCTCCTCGACAATTAGGATTTCCTGTTCGGGGTAAGAAACAGGTGCTGGGATAAATTCACTCAGATCGGTCAGCTTCATTACTCTGACAACTTCAGCTTCATCAAAAGATATATTGCGTGTGTTAAAAGAAAAAAATAGCAGGAAAAATACATGTATAAGGGCAGTTAGCAAAAATACAAGCAGTTTAATTATTTTTTCATTCACTACTTTTTACCACAAAACTTACAAGCCTGTACTGAAGGAATTGAAGAACTTCCAGTACTGCATCTATGTTTTCGTAAGGTGTACTACGGTCGGCGATTATATGCACTCTTGTATCCGGTGCGATACGGTACAAGTCGAAGATTTTCTCCTCCAGGGCAAAAATATCGGCTCTTTCTCCGTCAAGGTAAATTGCCCCTTCCCTGTCCACCCATACTTCAAGGTTTTTATCCGCACTCGTTCTTAGAACAGCTCTTGCTTCGGGGTAATCAATTTTTACTTCCCTCCTGTAATTTATGAGAGTGGCCAGCATTATAAATATCAGGAGCAAAAAAGCGACATCGGACATGGAGCTAAGCGGGATAAAAAAATTTCTTTTTTTACGTTTTAACTTCACTGTTCATCCTTTTTCATCGAGAAAGAAAAGGACTCTATTTCCATGTCCTGGGCAAGCTCTACAAAAGACACAACATTCTGCCAGTGGGCTTCGCCGTCTATTATCAACATCAATGCAATGTCAGGATTATTCCTCCGGGCAGCCTGAATCAATGCTCTTGCATGAGGAATTCCGGTAATTTCTCCTTCATGCAAAATATTTCCTTTTTCGTCTATTTCAAACCGGATAAGGTCTTCCCTCAAAACAAGCCTTGAAGAATCTCTGGCAGGCAGCTCAATTAAAAAACCCATGTTGATGTTGAAACCGGCGATAACAATAAAATAGATTATCAATAAAAAAGCCAAATCGCTTGATGCAGAGAGACCTTCAAAATAACGTTTCCTCAGCCGCCTGATTTTCATGCTCTTTCCTGTTCCGCCTGTTCAGCCATGAAGGAGATCAATTCAGAACAGGCCCCTTCAACTCTATTTGCAAATTTGTCTACTATATGGCTTAAAATTGAATGAGAAATCATGGCAATGATTGCAATTATCAACCCAAACACAGTGGTAATAAGTGCTTCATAGATTCCATTGGCTACAATTTGAGCGTTAACTTCTACTGCTTCCGAAATTGATCTAAAAGCGCCAATCATGCCGGACACTGTCCCCAGAAAGCCGGTCAAGGGAGAAATGGAACCAAGAGCGGTAAGAAAGTTAAAACCGTTTTCAAGGGAATTTATACAGTTAAGAGCTTCAGTTTCGGCAGCATGTTCGGCCCGGCGTTCAGAAAAATCATTGCCGGATTTTGAACGGTTTATCAATGCTAAAAAGATCCTTGCGCCCATACGCTTTTTTGTCTGCGAGGCAAGGTACTCAGCAGCCTGTGTATTTTCGCCTAATGATAAATATTCGCTTACCTTTGCCAGAAGATCATCAACCCGCAAGTTGTGGTATAACAGATAGATACTGCGTTCTATTGATATGGCCACAGTTACAACAGAGAAGAAAAGCAGAGGCCACATAAAAATGCCGCCAAGCCTGAAGAATTCCATTAAAGACAACGAAACAGTGTTCATAACCCTCGCTTATAACTTTACTCTCATGCCCAGAGTCATGCTAATACCTGGCATTGGGTAATCATAAAATGATTCATAGGAGCTGTTAAGAATATTCCGCAATGCGGCAAATGCCGTAAGACTGCTGTTGATTTCCTGATTATACACAGCGTTGAGTAAAAAGTACGGGGACAACATGGTAAGATTTGCCCTGTCGCCATAGCGCACGCTTTCATAATGTCCTGAAAACAATACGGAACCTCTGTCCCACAAAAAATCCACGGCAAACCCGATGGTGTGTTCAGGGTTGTAGGGAATACGCCTGTCCGAAGCAAAGGTATATCCAAAACCGAGTAAATAGCTCCGTAGATATTTATAGCTTAGGGAAGCCGACATTTGTTTTACAGGCCCTATAGACACAAGCATACCGAAACGAACCCTGTTATCAAGCCCAAAAAACATTGCCTGTCCTACATTTTCCGGTCTCCATATCCCGCTATCCGGAGACCAGTGAATTGAATCCCTCATCCATTGAACAAAAAAGATACTTTCCAGATTCATCTGTCTGTTTATACTCCATGATGCACCTAGATCCCCGCCCCAGCCGTCTTCGGAACGCAGATTGGGATTGCCTTCAAAACCATCACCACTGACCCAGTACAGATCCTGAAACTCGGGGAATTTGAAACTGCGAAAATAATTATTTTTAAGCGTAAGCGAACCTGTAACATTCCAGAGCAGGCCGAGCTTGGGAACTATTATCATATCGTTAAACATCACCTTAAAGGAGGGAATGATCTGAAATTGCCTTGCGGCTGTGAATTCCGCCGTTAGATATATGCCGCCCTCATGCCGGCTTCTGTCTCCAATTTCCGTGGAATTTAGCCATATATACCTGTAGTCAACCCCACCTCTCAGGGTAAGATTCTGGCTGGGATACCAGTCCCAGCGGTTAATCAGGCTGAAGCTGTTCTGATCATGACGGGAAAGGACATTCGCAGGGGAAGTATAATTCATTCTGGCGAAATTCCATGAGAGAGAAGCTTCAGTTGCCAGGTCGTCATGGAAGGCCTGGGGCATTTCAAGCATGATCGTTTGACGCAATATTGTATCTTCCTGAGTTCCAAAATAACCGGAGAAACCGGAACTGGGAATGTTTTTATTGCCATAGTAAAAGTTGTTAGCTGCTATAATTTTGGAATAAGCACCAACATTCCAGACAAGAGACGTGTTAGCCCCAAGATCCCAGACCTCGTTATTGTCCTTACGGCGGGAATAGCCCAAAAAATCTGTAAAAACGAAGTGATTCCCGACTCGATTAGCAAATATGCTGCCGCAGAAAGAAAACCCCGCGCCGCTGCCATAGGCCGCAGAAACCGAAATGTTCTGTGCATCAAAGAAGTCTTCCCAATGGGAGCTCTGCGTTAGGCCATCCCTGCCCCGGTAGCCTCTTGGCAATGCGGAGGTATTGGACACACTGCCGTTGAAGTGCCAGCCGGCTTCCTGCCTCCCAAGAGTGATGATATTAATCACCCCGCCCAAAGCGCCCGAAACATTGAACCTTGAATCTGAGCCGCCGTAGATCACTTCGATAAGTTCAATCGAATTCAGATCGATTTGATTTAGATCAAACCCTCCATCCATTGCGGAGTTCGCCGGTATTCCGTCAATTAAAAACGCTATCCTGCTTGAACTAAAACCCCGAAGATGTATACTTGTCTGGTTTCCGTAACCGCCGTAGCGGGGAATGTTAAGCGCAAGAGCATCCTGTAAAAGTCCCGCGAGATCCCGCGCGCCACTCTGCTCAATTTCTTCCCTGTTGATCCGTACCATCTGCTGGCTTGTTTGCCGGGTTCCCACAATGGTAAGACTCGATTCCTCATCAAACTCCAGGAGATAATCATCATCGTAAAACTCATCGTCAAAGAGGAAGTCAGCATCGTGCCCATTAACCCAGGCAGGGAAGAAGATTAGGAAGAAAACAAGAAGCAGTACCGGGAAAAACTTTCCGGCACTGCCAAAAAACAAGCACATTTATTTTGAATATCCGGAACCCCAGTTTTGAACATGAGTGCCGACATTATCAGCGGTAAACAGGCTCTCCGCTTCAGCAAGTGTATCTTTTTCGATGTAGGCCCAGAATTCGTCGATGGGATTTGCAAGAAGTACATGGGAAGGAGTATAATCCCTGTAATAAACACAGGTAAATTTACCTACTGTGAATCCATATATGTCGCTGTCAGTTATCTCTATCAACAATACACCTGAGTTAGGCGAAAAATCATTGGCAATTAAAATGTCTCCCTTCATTGTCCCTCCGGGGAACACTTCGCCTTCCCATTCCATTTCGGGAAAATGATATTCCAGCGTAAAATTGGTAATGATATAGTGGCCGCCAAACCCGTCTGACCACACACCTACCGGTATGAACTTGTCATTTCGAAAATCATCGCCGCCTTTATCACAGCCGGTAAACAAGAGCCCCGCTCCCAGAGAAAGCAGAACACTAATGACGAAAACGCCCCGCGCTAAGCTGCCGCGAAACGAGCCGGAATTCCCGAATTTAAACGAGTTAAACAAGAACATAAAGATCTCCTATGAGCCCTATCCACGAGGCCCGCGAAGTGTGATGTGATATACCCAAAGTTCCTGGCTTGCTTAAAACTCTATTTTAAGTTCACAGTTACGGGATAGCGGGGGATTTTGCAACAAAGAGAAACAGCACCCCTCTTCCTTTGAAGTATACGCTCATGATTGTTTCATGGTTGGTGAGGTCTGTCAAGGTAAGGGGTGAGGGGTAAGAGACATTCACTTCTTGTTTTTTCCCTCTTTTCAGGTTACAATGAGAAAAATGGGACAGGGAACCAAGCTTAATATCGAATGTAACCCATCCGCTTTTAAACACGGTGTTGCAGAAGAGGACATCCGGTTTGCCTTCGACAATAAACTGTTTGATCATCCAGTAGCCCTCCATGAGGAAAAAAACCTGTTAATTGGACTGGACAAGCGGCTAAATCCGCTTGAAATACTATACAATGAAATTGACGACCATACCGTGAACGTTTTCCATGCCATGAAGTGCCGGAAAGCATGGCGGAATCTCGCCAATTTGGAGGAAAAGTTATGGCAAGAATGACCGATGAAGAAGCGGACGCACTAGATGATTTGTGGACACGCACGACCCCGGAAATAGATACCAGTAAGCCTGGCTTTTTGACCCGTAAAGGATTTACTATGGTTTCTCTCGATCCAGTAACCGCAACATATTTACAGGCAAAAAGTGCTATCAGTCATAATAGTCCATCGGAAATAATCGGTGAGCTAGTACGCAAAGAACTTGCCGCCGCTTCTGCATAGAATTAAAATAATATTCTGACTTTGTTCCCTGCCACTCCCTAGTCCCTACTCCCACTAAAAAGGTATATTAACCCCATGAGATCACACAAAGAGCAATCCATAGACAACAGGATCATGGATACCCTGAAAAAGCAGGGAATATCTAACAAGGCCAAAGACGCAATAGGACTGATACTAACGGATGATGAAGTGCAGGTCATACAGGAGTATGCTAACAATGTTTCCATTGTGCGTATGGGATTTAACGATCACGGGCCGGTGCATATGCGGATTGTGGCGATGAATGTAATTATCATGATGGATCTCCTGAGAAATGCCGGAGTAAGAATGAATCTGGAATCCGAAGGGGTGGGCGATTATGAGGACAGCCTGATTGGCACCGTCTATGCGGCAATGCTCCATGACACGGGCATGAGCGTTGGCAGGCATGAACATGAGCTTCACAGCGCCCAGCTTTCCCTGCCAATTATTGACAGGCTTTTATCACAGGCTTTTCCCGGGAACATCCACAAAAGGATAATAATTCGTTCCATCGCCCTGGAAGGTATATATGGCCACATGGGAAGCCGCAGCGTTCATTCCCTGGAAGCCGGAGTTGTGCAGGTGGCGGACGGCTGTGACATGACCAAGGGTCGGGCTCGTATATCCATGGCGCTGAGCAACAATCCTAAGGTAGGAGATATTCACCAGTACTCGGCTAATTCTATAGAAGAAGTGCGTCTTTCCAAAGGGCGGGAACATCCAATTCATATTGATGTACTCATGTCCAGTGAAGTTGGCCTTTTTCAGGTGGAGGAAGTTCTATTAACCAAAATCGCTTCCAGTACAGCCAAGTCCCATATAGAGCTCTATGCGCAGGTTGATGGACGAGAACCTAAAAGATACCTGTAATGTTTTTTCCATAAACACAATTCTGCCACAATCTACTATATAATTATAGCATGAGGGAAAAACACACAGTTCTAGTCATTGATGACGAACCAAAGATCCTTGAACTCCTTAAATCCTACCTTGAAATGAACGGCCACTTGACCCTCTGTGCAAAGAACGGTAGGGAGGGGATGGCATTTTTCGAGCAATACCAAAACACAATATCCATTATTTTACTGGATCTCATGCTTCCCGATTTACTGGGTGAAGATTTCTGTAAAAAAGTCCGTCAGGTTTCGGATGTACCCATCATCATGATCACCGCAAAGGTTGAGGAAGCCAGCATAATCGGAGGGCTGAAGATGGGAGCTGATGATTATGTCTGTAAGCCCTTCAGCCCTAGGCAGCTCATGGCCAGAGTGGAAGCAATTCTTAGGCGACACGAACAGGGGAGCGGAAGCAGAAAAACCGGAGGGAGGGATTTACTTTCATATAAAGATCTGTCAATCGACACAGAAAAGAAGTCTGTCCGCCGGGGGGAGGAAATCCTTAGCCTGACAAGGGACGAGTACAATATACTTGAACTTCTCATGTCCAGGAAGGAAAAGATCTTTACCCGGGACGAGATACTGTACGCAGTAAAGGGAGACGACTTTGACGGATTTGACAGGGCTGTGGATACGCACATAAAAAAACTCCGTGCAAAAATCGGAGACAGTTCCAAAGCGCCGGAATATATCGAAACCATTTACGGCATGGGCTACAGGTTAGGCGTTACAACATGAAGCGTAATTTTTCTATCAGCCTGAAAAACCGTCTGGCTCTGAGTTATGCGGTATTTATCAGTCTTGCGCTTGGCGTGTTAATTCTCCTTGTCAACCTGTTTACAGGCATTATTTTTGAAAATCTGATCAGGGATAATATCACGGCAAGACGCAATGAAATTGTAAGTATTGTTGGAGAGCAGTATCAGTCCGGGAGGAGGCGTTTTGACACAGAATCTCTGGAAGCTATGGGAAGGTATTTTGCAGGACAGGGTTTTATCGTTACTCTTGAAGACGAGGCAGGAAACCTTGTCTGGGATGCCCGTTCCCATTCAGGACATCATCCTCACCTTCCCGTGGGTCCTCCCGCGAATATGAGGAGAAGCATGGGCAGGCAGGGAGGAAGACCTGGCAGCCCCGGCATGAGCCCTTACAGTGAACGTATCCCGGTGAACATTGACGGCAGGAGAGTGGGAACTGTAAGCATTGAAACACTCGCTCCGATCTTCTACAGTACCCCGGAAGCAATGTTCCTCTCTTCGCTGAACCGTATTCTGTTTATCGTCTGGATTGTCTTGACCCTGCTTACAATTACCATTTCAATTTTTTTATCGCGAACCATTGCGAAACCAATTCTTCAGGCAGGAAGTGCCGCCAGGCGTATAGCGCAAGTCTATAGCAAAAATGCCTTACAGTTCGGCGATAGTCCCGGCATTAGAATCAAAGAGCGCTATAGGACAAGGGAAATTGCTGAACTGTCGGAATCAATTAACAACCTGGCAGAAGAGCTTGAAGAGGCCGAACGCCGTCAAAGACAGTTGACCAGCGATATTGCGCATGAGCTGCGCACGCCTCTGGCTTCCCTTCAGGGAACCCTTGAAGCCATGATTGACGGGGTATATCCTTCAGATCCACAGCGTCTTGAAAGCTGCCATGAGGAGATCCTTCGCCTGACAAGGCTTGTGGAAGACCTTAACCTCCTCTCCGGCCTGGAATGGAAAAACATCAACCTGAACAAAACTGATTTTGATCTGTCGAAAATGCTGTATCACATTGCAGAGCAATGGAAAAGCGCTGTCATGGAAAAAGGGCTGGAGCTTGATTTACAGCTCAGGGAGATGCCGGTTCACGCTGACTATGACCGCCTGAAGCAGGTGTTCATCAATATCCTGTCCAACGCTGTTAAGTTTACCGAACAGGGAAGCATTACAATTAAAACTGAAAGCGCCTGCACATCGGGAGTAAATGAAAATCCCCGTCAGCCGGAATGGCTTATCAGCATATCTGACACAGGCATTGGCATTCCCGAAGAGGATCTTCCGCATATCTTTGAACGATTCTACCGTTCCGATAAATCCCGAAACCGCAGCACCGGAGGAGCCGGAATAGGCCTGTCCATAGCCGCCGCCATTGTTGCGGCCCACGGCGGAACCATTACCGCAAGCAGTAATATTACCGAAGGCGGCCTTGCCGGAGGAACAGTGTTCTTGATTTCCCTGCCGAATTAGTGTAAACTGTAAATATCACGGGAGGAAAATATGGCAGAACGTGTAATGCACAAAAAGGATACCAAGAAGGCTCCGCAAAAGACCCAGAAGGAAAAGAGGGCAGAAAAAAAGAACAAGAAGAAAGAGAAAGACAGTAATTCTTCGTCCTAAATTTTAATGCAAAAAGTAAAAGAATCAGCCGCCGAGGCTGTAGCCCCAATAAAAGACGGAGCCGTCATAATGA
>Ga0099364_10011213_pt1 | contig 12267 bp, 10 predicted proteins | sample TergutTh196P3_FD_73070 | JGI IMG/M metagenome (GOLD analysis project Ga0099364, IMG submission 73070) | Microcerotermes parvus P3 segment gut microbial communities from Pointe-Noire, Republic of the Congo - Th196 P3 | ecosystem: Host-associated > Arthropoda: Insects > Digestive system > Gut ...
CTATTCCGGCGCCTACTATAACAACATCGTATTTTAACGTTTTTTCTATCTTTGTTTCATTGCTGACAGCATAATTCAAGTGGATCATCCTCTCGTACTCAGAATTTTAACATCACTCCTACGATCGCGGAACCGGCGAGAAAAATAAGCGGATGCGATTTGAATCTGTTTATCATGACAAAGAGAATAACGGCAAGCGCTATCGCTTTATAGTTAAACAGGTCTGTAAGCGCACCGGTCTCTTCCCAAAGCGCAGCATTAAGCAGCGAAAGGCGTAAAACGGTAAATCCGGCGGCTGCTATAAGCCCCAGTGATGCCGGGCGCAATCCGTAAAAAGCGGAGCTTACCAGACTGCTCTCTTTAAACTTTGCCAGCAAACGGGCAATTATCAGGGAGATTACAACAGAAGGGATCATAAGCCCCAGCGTGGCGACCAAACCTCCGGGAAGGCCGGCGGTCGAGAAGCCCGCATATGTAGCCATGTTTACGCCGATCGGACCCGGCGTCGCCTCTGACACGGCGATCATGTCCATAAGCTGCTGCATGGTATACCAGCCGGTCTTTTCGGATATATCCTTCAAAAAAGGAATTGCTGCAAGTCCGCCGCCGAAAACAAAAAGACCGGTTTTAAAAAACTCAAATAACAAACGTAGATAAATCATTTCGCGGCTCCCTTTTTCTTACCAAATGAGATCGCAATACCGCATACGCCGGCCGCAATGACCAGAATCGCTGCCGAAAGACTTGTTAACACTGAGGTTATAAAAACAGCGATAAATATTATTATCGCAATTTTATCCACGATCGATTGTTTCCACAGCTTGACGACGGTGTTTAAAATAAGCACACAAACGCAGACGCGTATGCCCGCAAATGCGTGGCCTACAACGGGATAGTCGGCAAAATTTGATATGAAAGCGGCGATTATCAGAATCACTATCAAGGAGGGGAGGACCGTTCCGATAGCTGCGGCAATGCCTCCTGCGGTTTTTCTTTGTTTGTAACCGGTTAACACAGCAGTATTTACCGCGATGATACCGGGCAGGCATTGAGCGGCAGAAAAAAAGTCCGTTATCTCCTCATCAGACAGCCATTTGTGTTTTTCAACCAGTACGCGCCTGAACATGGGAAGCATGGAATATCCGCCGCCAAAGGTGAATGCGCCGATATATGCGAATGAGTAAAATAGCTTAAAAAGCATTTTCATCAGGCTGACTCCTCGTTTTGCAGATATTGTATCATAGGGCGGTTGAGATAATCAAGCAGTTATGATACAATGAGCGTCGGATATTAACATAAAGGATTAGCAATCATGATAGATATTTCTGTGCAGAACATTAAGAAGGCGTTTGAAGAGGGCAATGATATATTAGCCGGTCTCAGCTTTGAGGTTTACGAAGGTGAGCGAGTGGGGTTGCTGGGTAAGAACGGCGCGGGAAAAACGACGTTGTTTCGTATCATCACGGGTGAGCTGACTTCGGACGAGGGCGATATTATCATTCCGGCATTTAAAAAGACCGGGCTGATCTCGCAAATACCGGAATATCCGCCGGAGTTTACCGTCGAAGACGTGCTGCGCACAGCGTTTGTCCGGCTTATGTCAATTGAATCGGAGATGAAGAAGCTGGAAAAGTGTATGGACGACAGTGACGAGACGCAGCTTCTGAAGACATATGACAGCCTCGCTTTCGAGTTCGAGCGGTCGGGCGGTTATAACATGGATTTTGAACTCAACCGCGTAGCTAACGGTTTGAGAATCCCTTCGGAGCAGAGACTGCAGCGGTTCGATTTGCTCTCGGGCGGAGAAAAGACGCGGATCAACCTTGCGCGTCTGATTTTGGAGAATACAGATATTCTGCTTCTTGACGAACCGACAAATCATCTCGACATGCGTGCGACCGAATGGCTTGAGGAGTTTTTGAGTAAGTTCAGAGGAACCGCTTTAGTGATCTCACATGACAGGTACTTTCTCGACAAAACAATAAGCCGCGCGGTCGAGATAAGCGCAGGGAAAGCCGAGTTATACAGCGGCAATTACAGTTACTATGTTGTCGAAAAGCAACGGCGTTATCAGCAGCAGTTGGAAAAATATGAACGTGAACAGGCGGAGGAGAAAAGGCTTCGCGATGCTGCGGACAGGCTTCATCAGTGGGGTACGGGTAATGAAATGCTGATGAAGAAGTCCCGCGCGATACTCAAGCGTGCCGAGAGGACGATAAAAACCGAAAGGCCCGACAAGGATAAGTCGATGCGGGCAAAGTTCGGGCAGCGTGAGTTTAGGGGCGATGAAGTTTTGCTCATCCGGGATCTGAAAAAATCATATGGAGACAGAAAACTTATAGATATACAGGAACTGGAAGTACACGGAGCTGAGCGAATCGCCATAATCGGAGATAACGGAACGGGAAAAACAACATTAGTTAAGCTCATTATGGATCAGGAAAAACCGGATTCCGGACTTATCAGGCGCGGACCTTCGATAAAACCTGCATATCTGCCGCAAATAGTTAAGTTTGAACATCCGCGTCGCTCGATCATGGATACTCTTATATATGAGCAGGATTTGAGCCCGCAGACGGCGCGCAACAGATTGGGCGCATTTATGTTCTCGGGTGAAGACGTGTTCAAGCAGGTAGATGATTTATCCGGAGGAGAGAAGAGTCGCTTGCGCCTGTGTATGCTGATGAAAGAGGAAATTAACCTGCTTATTCTTGACGAACCGACAAACCACCTTGATTTGCCGTCACGCGAGTGGATAGAAGAAGCGGTAGGGGACTACGGTGAAACACTTATTTTCATCTCACATGACAGGTATTTCATAGACAGATTTGCCACGCGCATTTGGGAACTTGATAATGGCGTATTTACAGATTATCCCGGATCATTTGCCGAATACAGGGTATTTAAGGCGGATAGCAGCGCAGACGAGACGATAAAAAAAGAGTCCGCGCCCCGGCCTAAATCAAAAAAGAGACCGAGCGACACGCAGAATGTGATCCGAAAAGTAGAACGAAATATTGAAACACTTGAAAATGAAGTCGAAGAAATCAACAGACTTAAAGACGAGTTTTCGACAGACTATGAGAAACTGATGGAGCTGGATCAGCGCGAAGCGGAAACGCATGAAAAGCTCGATGAGTTATACGAAAAGTGGGAATCGCTGGCGGAGTGAGACTTATAAAAGCCTTGCTCTTTCGCGTTCTGCCTGTGAGGGGCGCAGGTAGCTTGGCTCCAGTTCTATGGCATTGATCGGCTTGGCGCTTAAGGCTGCGAGCGCTACGCCGTATGCGGTTTGACAGCGGATGAGTTCCGGCGCTGTGAGGCATTTTACGCCTGCTGAGCTAAGGTACTCGTTACTCATTTGCGCCCCGTCTCCGATAAGCAGACATGGGATATCGTACTCTTTTAATTCGGTGGAGAGCTCTTCAAGTGAGATGGCGCGGTCTTTGCACAATCTGACCGGATTGCCGTCTTTAATTTCAAACAGGGCGTTATAGACCTGCCCGCGGCGCGCGTCCATGACAGGGCAGATAATGCCCCTTGGGTCATAGACTTGATAAGCCATCGCCTCAAGCGTGGAGACGCCGCAAACAGGTTTGTCAGCGCCCCATGCAAGACCCTTTGCCGCAGAGACACCTATGCGTACGCCGGTAAAAGAGCCGGGGCCGCATGACACCGCGACAAGGTCCATATCAGAGACGCTGAGTTGAAGATTATTTAGCAGTGATTCCGTCATTGCGAGCAGCGTTTTGCTGTGGGTCAGACCGCTGTTTTGAAAATACTGGCCAAGAAGCAGCCCGTCCGCCGTTACGGCGCACGAACTCGGCTTCGCGGAAGACTCCAATGCAAGTATCATCATACCGTGTGCCCTCCGCCTGCGCAAATATCTATACTTCGTTTGTTTTCACCGAGTATTTCAATTTTTACCATAACGGCATCAGGGGGAAAGGCGGACGGCACTTTTTCGCTCCACTCAACGGCGCAGACGCCGCCCCGTTCAAGGTAATCATCCCAGCCTATGTCGAACAACTCGTTTTCTGTATTGAGGCGGTACATGTCAAAATGAAACAGAGGTATATTACCGGGGTACTCGTTAACAATTGTGAATGTCGGGCTGGAAACGGATTCACTAACACCAAGCCCGACAGCCAGTCCGCGCACAAACGCGGTTTTACCCGCACCGAGTCCGCCGTGCAAAGCAACAACAGCGCCGGGAGTTAGAAGCTTACCTAGCTTTTCGCCCTCGAGTACTGTTTCATTTTCGTTGTTTGTTATAATTATCATTACACTTTTTTGCCGCCTGAGTTGATTATTTATGTGTTGTTGCCATGATAGCACAAATTTTATTAAGAGTCTGCAGTTTTTGTTGACAAACCACATGCTGTTTGTTATTATACGTTAGTGTTCCGGGTTGCTGGTGTAGCTCAGTCGGTAGAGCAGCTGATTTGTAATCAGCAGGTCGGGGGTTCAAATCCGTCCACCAGCTCCAATATGGGGGAGTTCCCGAGTGGCCAAAGGGGGCAGACTGTAAATCTGTTGTCAGTGACTTCGATGGTTCGAATCCGTCCTCCCCCACCATAAGATCCCTGTGAAAGCGTGGCTCACAGGGATTTTTCTTTTCAGGAGATTATTTTATTACATCTTTGGCGGGAATTTGCCGGACTTGTCGAAAGCACGGATAAGCGGTATCATCACAACGCATACGAATCCGGCTGCAAGCCCGTTGTTGTAGAGGTTTTGGCCCCAATGGAAAGGTGCGATAAACGAGGCGAAGAAAAAATGTACCATACCGACGAGCAACGCCCATTTCCAGCCAAAATTCTTTGCCATAGGAGACAGGCAGGTACCCCAGAAAGCCGATGACCATATCACGGCGTGGGTTGAATAAAAATGCAATATTGGCGTCTGCCCAAGTAAGCCGGGCGCGAGTAAGTATCTTGCGAGACCTCCCAGCATGACCCCGCCTATGAGCGTTACGCAGTTTACCACAGCCTTGCCGTATCCGCCCCAGCCTATCATAGATAGTATAGCGCCCATGACAGGTGCGTTTAAATGTATCCTGAAGACGAGGGAAAGGATCACGGCCAGCAGCGTCAAAAAGCCCATTGCCAAATATGTAGGTCCTTTACCGTACTTTTCATAAAAGATGTTGTCGTCAGCTTTCATACAGAGAATTTCTGTCAGCTTATATGACCCTTTTCCGCCCGCGAGAATACCCATGAGGAAAAAGAAAGCAGACACGATAACAAGATATATGACAAGCTGCGTGGTGAAATGCGCGGAGTTGCCGTACACGCTTTCGATGGAGATACCGGAGGAAATGCTTGATCCCGGGCCAAAACGTTCAATACCTATGGCGTTATATGCTGCGGCCAGGGCAATTGATATAAGCCCGGCGCCCCATCCGACATTGTATAAATTAAGCCCTTCATGGCTCTTTTTGATAAAAACGGCCATGCTGTTTATAACAAAGCCGATAAACAGACCAAGGATCACGCCCAAAACCACCGCGCCCGCTAATCCCAAAGCTTCCACAATTTGAGGCGTATGGGCAGGCTGGTTTACCACCGGCGCCAAACAAGTGGCGAATCCGCCCATAGTCACATGGTTTTTAAAGGGTTCTTTTTTAAATAAACTGTAAAGGTATGCTCCGACCAAAATAGGGAACATGTTCAACGGGTTTTTACCCAGCAGGGCAAATCCCATAACCAGGCCGAGAACACCCATTTGCGGACCGCTCAAGGAAAGTTTGGCAAGCTTAAACACACAGAGGACCAAAATCGCGGCCATAGCTGAGTTTATCAGCGCAGGACCTATTCCCGCCATTGCAAAGTAGTCGTGTGTAAGGACAGCAGGGCCGGTGTAGATGGCCCACAGACCTTGGGCGACCGATGTAAAGGCGCCGCTTCCATGCTCGATAAAGGCAAGGATAAAGCCGTATATAATCGTCAGTACGGCCAGCAGAACCCAAACAAAGTTCGCCGAATAAAGCTCATTTTTAGCAGCATTTTTTTCTGACATTGCTAACCCCTTTTCCTGTATATAATCATCAGCACGGCGGTAATTGTATCACATTTTTGGCTCTTGTCAACTTATGCTTTTGGCATTGGTTACAGTGTTTTTGCATTTTGCATTTTTAATTTGATACTTTTTCTTGTAATTGTTTGGATTTTATGCTAGATTACCTATTGAATATAGGTTTCGTGAGAAATCTGATGTATAAATGAGCCTTTCCGGCTCATACTAACGCTAGGAGGAAGAAGAATGGTTTTAACAGAGAAGCATGATCTTGTCAGGAAACTGGCCCGGGACTTCGCGGAGACTGAGCTCACAAACGATGTTCTTGATAAGATCGAAGAGACTGAGGAGTATCCCAAAGAGTTGCTGGATAAAATGGCAAAAGCCGGTTTCTTTGGCATTAAGACAGCCAAGGAGTACGGAGGACAGGGTTCGGACTACATATCATACGTGATAGTTCTTGAGGAACTCGGTCGTGTCAGCGCGGTAACCGATATTTGGGTTTCAGCTCCCAACTCACTCGGCGGCGGCCCGCTTATGCTGGCCGGAACCGAAGAGCAGCTGCAAAAGTATCTGAGGCCGATAGCAACGGGTGAAAAAATAATGGCTTTCGCTCTTACAGAGCCGGGTGCCGGCTCGGACTCAGGCGGTACGGTCACGTCCGCAGTCAAAGACGGCGACTATTATGTGCTTAACGGACGGAAAACATTCATCACCACCGCGCCCGTGGCGGACTGGTGTATCGTATATGCCAAGACCGACCGCAGCCTGAAAGGTTCGCGCGGTATTTCGGCGTTTATCGTCGATATGAAGCTGCCCGGCGTTTCCTGCGGAAAAAATGAGAACAAAATGGGCATCATCGGCTGTCCTACCTCCGATGTCATCCTCGAAGATGTCCGCGTCCACAAGGACGACCTTCTCGGCGAGGAAAACAGGGGATTCCAGAACGCAATGAAAACGCTGGACATCGGGCGTATAGGAGTTGCCGCAATGAGCATCGGCGTCGCTCAGGGTGCGCTTGACGAAGCGATCAAGTTTGCAAAGGAACGCAAGCAATTCGGTCGCCGTATAGCCGATTTCCAAGCGATCAGCTTTATGATCGCCGACATGGCGACAAAGCTCCAAGCCGCAAAAGAACTTGTCTACAGAGCAGCGCAGCTCAAGGAGCTCAATAGCCCCGAGGCAGGCACCGCCGCCTCTATGGCTAAATACTACTCAACCGAGATATGTAATGAGATTGCCGCGCAAGCCGTACAAATACACGGCGGATACGGATATGTCAAAGAGTATAAAGTCGAACGTATATACCGTGACTGCCGTGTGTTCACCATCTTTGAGGGGACGTCTCAGGTCCAGCAGATGGTCATCGCCGGCAATATTATCGGCAAGTAAAGGAGAATGACAATGAATATATATGTCTTGGCAAAACAAGTGCCTGATACTAACGAAGTCAAAATCGACCCCGCTACCGGTACGCTGATCCGCGAGGGGGTACCCTCCATACTCAACCCCGACGACGCCAACGCGCTCGAAGCCGCGCTGGATCTGAAGGACAAGTATCCCGGCACCAAAGTATCCGTCATATCCATGGGACCGCCGCAGGCGATGTATATGCTCAGGGAATGCCTTGCAATGGGCGCGGACGAAGCATATCTCCTTTCAAGCCGCGCGTTCGGCGGCGCGGACACATGCGCGACCTCCACGACACTTGCCGAAGGAGTAAAGAAAATAGGCAATTACGATATCATATTTGCCGGACGTCAGGCGATAGACGGCGACACCGCGCAGGTAGGGCCGCAGACCGCGCAGCGTCTTGGAATCCCTTCTGTGACTTATGTCATGAATGTACGCGAGATCAAAGAAAAATCAGTCGTAGTTGAGCGCGCCCTTGAGGACGGGTTCGAGGTCATCGAGATACAGAGGCCATGCGTACTTACGGCTATAAAAGAGCTTAACAAACCCCGCTACATGACGATTGAGCAGATAGAGGACGCGTATAAAAAGGAGATCCATATATGGGACGAGAAGGCGCTTAACGTATCGCCCGACGACGTCGGCCTTAAAGCCAGCCCGACTCAGGTGTTCCGCAGCTTTACGCCGCCCCCCAAGGGCGCGGGCGAGATGCTCGCCGGCACTGTTCCGGAGATGGCCGCAGCCCTTATCAATAGACTCACCGAAAAACATGTGCTTTAATGCAGGAAGGGATGTGACATAAATGGCTATTAATGTTATTGCTGAAAAATGTAAAGGCTGCGAAGTATGCGTTAAGAAGTGTCCTCAGGACGCTATATCGATGGAGAATAAACTCGCCGTGATCGGTCCGGCATGTAATTTGTGCAATCAATGCATCGAACCCAAGTTCTGCCCGTTCAGCGCCATCGAAAGGATCGAGGAGGCCCCGTCATCCACCCGGGTACTGGTGGATATCACACAGTACAAAGACGTTTGGGTGTTCGCGGAACAGCGCGCGGGCAAACTGATGAGCGTTTCCGTCGAACTTCTGGGCGAGGGTAAGAAACTGGCCGACGATATCGGCTGCAAAGTATGCGCCGTGCTCTGCGGCGAGAATGTTGACGGACTCGTCACGGAACTCTTTGAATACGGTGCCGATAAAGTCTACTACGCAAACGCGCCGGAACTTGTAACATATAACACAGACGCGTACACTCAGGTGATATATCAGGCGATCCTGAAATATAAGCCCGAGATCGTTCTGATGGGTGCGACGCACATAGGCCGTGACCTGGGCCCGTGCCTTGCCGTCCGTTGTGAGACCGGACTCACAGCCGACTGCACAAAGCTTGACATCGACCCCGCAGACAAGAAACTTATGCAGACCCGACCGGCTTTCGGCGGAAATCTGATGGCGACGATAGTCTGTCCGAATCATCGTCCGCAGATGTCCACGGTTCGCCCCGGCGTTATGCAGAAACCGGAACGTGTCGCCGGCAGGACCGCCGAGCGTATCGACCTCGAAGTATCATTCAAGGCGGGCGATATCCGTATGCAGGTCCTGGAGATCGTCAAGGCGATGAAAGAGCTCGTTTCACTCACCGACGCGGAAGTTATCGTGTCCGGCGGAGCGGGTCTTGGCGGGCCGGACGGCTTCAAAGTCATCAAGCAACTGGCCGACCGCCTCGGCGGCGTTGTAGGCTCATCACGCGCCGCTGTTGACGCCGGCTGGATCGACCATTCGCATCAGGTCGGGCAGACGGGCACGACCGTAAAGCCGAAGCTGTACGTCGCATGCGGTATCTCCGGCGCCATCCAGCATCTCGCCGGAATGCAGACCTCCGACTATATCGTCGCGATAAACAAAAATGAAAACGCGCCGATCTTCGAAGTTGCCGATTACGGCATAGTAGGCGATCTTTACAAAGTCATCCCGGAGATATTAAACGTACTCGGCTAAGTAATCTGTTGATTATAATAGTCAGAACCACCGGCATTGCCGGTGGTTCTGACCATATAGGGGGGAAATCAGGGTGTAAAGGGCGCCGAATGTATTATTTTTGGTGTTCGTCATAGGGGGGATACTCGTGCATTATTACGTCATCGGATTTGATCTTCTTTTTGCGCTTTTTGATGACGCGGACGATTGGGACGGTGATTGCGGCTATGATGATCAGAACCACAAGCACGGGCGCGATCGCTATTATCGCAAGAAGCAGGCCCTGACAAAATGATACAAACGCGTCGATGCTGCCGGAGACCCTGTTACTGAGCCTTTCGCTGAATGTGAGCGGAATCGGCGGTTCTTCATATTCTTCCCGAAGCAAAATAACCTCAGAGAGATTGATGATCACGGTTGACAGAACAACGGATTCGTCGACCGATGTTTGAGACATACGCAGTTCCCTGATCAAGCGGCGCACTTCCCGTAAACTCTCTTCCAGCAAACTTCTTTCAGATGCGGATCTCGAATTTGCAATGTCGGCCATCAGACGCTGTTCCGTCTCAAGCAGATCCTCCAACTGAGAATCGGCGCTCCTGTAGGATGTTGTAACATCGTCGGTCGTTTGTTCCAGCCTCAAAAGGTTGAAATTATCTTCCATAACGATGATAAACTCAGAAAGACGCGCAGAAGGAAGACGAAACCTGTAGTCAGCGCTTCGCTCGATCTCAGGGGTGCGGATATCACGGCCGCGGAAGTCTGTGTTTTCTACATATCCGCCCATCTCCGCTACCTTTTGCCGGATTATTCGATTTCCCGCCATAAAATCGGTCGTTTGCAGATGAAGGGTGAGGGTATAGATCATTCTTCTGCCATCCGCATCTGCGGGCGTCAGTATCGGGAGTACGCCGGTACTTTCGTCAGCCCCCGGAGCAGAAGCTGAATCTCCCGGGAATGCCGGTGCGGGCGCCGGTTGGATCATGCCCGGGGCAGGTGCTGCAGGGGAAGAAGGCGCAGGCGCGGATTCGTAAGCATAGGGAGCTCCGGAGGAGCATGACGCAAGAAAAAGCAAAGCGAGCAGTGCGCAGATCAAAATAATAGACAAGCGTTTCATAGTTGTTTCCCTCCCAAATATTAATGTTTTATTAATATATTACAAACATATTAATAAAACATTAATTATATATTACTAAATTATTAAATAATTGTCTACAACAAAATGTATCAGTATATATCACCTGCGCATTTTAATAGTCGGCTCAAGTGGACGAGTCCAGGTGAGTGGTGGCAGTCTGATTATTTTTGAATCTCTAATGAGCCGACACAGATGCGTTTTCCGCTCTTGCGGTCGAAAAGCATGATGTTGTTTCCGGAAAAGTTTATTTTTGTCTGATCGCCGATGGTGAACATGGTACTGCCAAACACCACGCCGGTGAGCAGGAAGCCGTCTACGGCTACCTTGACCGTGACTTCCATGCCGGCGGGCATAGAACCGTAAATTTCGCCGCATAAAACACCCTGACCGCTGATATCAATGTGTTCGGGCCGTATGCCCAGCACCAAATCCTCATTGGTGAGGCGGGGTTCTTCCCGAGGGGACAGATCGTCATCCACCCTTGCTATATGATATCGAAAATTCTCATCCTTGTTGCTTTTTTCCACAAACCCTTTTTTACTCAGGTTATTCAGCCATTGTGTCGATTTGGCATCATCTTCATCGTCCCGGAGCTTAAACCAGGCGGCCGGATCGACTGATTCATTGGGACGAAATACTGCCTCGCGCCCGTTAAATATACTTAGCTTCAAGGCGCCATCCGAATTCTGTCCCAGATTTCTTGCTTCAACAAAATTTATAGACGGGTTTCCTACAAAGTCGGCCGCAAACAAGTTGTTGGGGTTATTATACGTCTCCAATGGCGTCGCATACTGCTGCAGGACGCCGTTGTTCATGAGAAAGATTTTGGTGGCAAGGGTCATAGCTTCCATCTGATCGTGGGTCACATATACGAAAGTGCTTCCGGTTTCCACATGTAGGCGCTGCAACTCGTAGCGCATTTCCAGACGCAGCTTGGCATCCAGGTTTGATAACGGCTCATCCATGAACAAGACAGCCGGCTGGGGGGCAAGCGTGCGGGCAATAGCTACTCGTTGCTGCTGACCGCCGGACAGCTCAGCAGGGTAACGATCCATGAACATGCTGATTTTTACCGTGCGGGAAACTCTGCGAACGATAAGGTCTATTTCTTCTTTAGCTAGTTTTCGCATCTCTGTGACCACTTTGCCGTCTTTGACGACTTCGAATTTGTCGTTCAAATAAGCGCCGTTTTCTGCATGCCTCTTACGGGCTGCTTCCGCCTTTCCTTGGAAATGGGCAGCCGCCACAGATACGTCCCAACCTTGCTCCAGATGATAGCTCAGCAGCTTTTTTGCGGTAAACATGGAAATGGTAAATGCGTCGATTAAGCTAATGCAAGCTTTTTTTTCATCCAGTTTGCCGTTTTTATCAAAGCATTCTTCCAGAATTTTGCGCACTTGGGCAGGATTTGACAAAATCTCGCCAAGCCGGGCCGCGTTTTTTGCTTCGAGGTCCACTTTTGGCATGGATTCCTTTATATTGCTCAGGCCAAAGGCTATGTTCTCATAGACGGTCATATTTGGCCAAAGGGCGTAATTCTGGAACAGGAACCCGACTTTTCTTTTGTTGGCAGGAACATTGATCCCGAGACTGTCGTCGAACACGACCTGATCTCCGATAGTAATTCGGCCGCTTGATGGGGTTTCCAACCCGGCAATCATGCGCAGAATCGTGGTTTTGCCGCAGCCGGAGGGACCCAGAAGAGTAACAAAGGCGTTGT
>Ga0099364_10011214_pt1 | contig 12266 bp, 11 predicted proteins | sample TergutTh196P3_FD_73070 | JGI IMG/M metagenome (GOLD analysis project Ga0099364, IMG submission 73070) | Microcerotermes parvus P3 segment gut microbial communities from Pointe-Noire, Republic of the Congo - Th196 P3 | ecosystem: Host-associated > Arthropoda: Insects > Digestive system > Gut ...
GGCGTGTTTGATTTTTTGGGCATTGGCTTTTCCAGTGGAGACGAGTTGGATGAGTTCGCGGCGTTCTTCGGAGGTCAGGGTGACTTTGTAAAGTTTTTTCATAGGAACTTCCTTGTAAGAGAGTGAGAGACGAACGGAAAGAAGAATACGGATTTCAAAAAAAAAGTCAAGAGAAAATATACAAAATTAGGGAAGATGCGGTACTAGAGTAAATTCCCGACATTCGTGCAAGGAAAACTTCGGAATAGTTGTTTGCGCACAAAGGCTTACAGGGCTTTGCGGTTAGTTCTTTTTTTGGTATTGTTCATTTGGCATAATTTTTTGTCGCCCACTCGTCATTCCCGCGTAGGCGGGAATCTAGCAAAACAAGGTTAATTTCCTACGTCTAGATTCCCGTTTTCACGGGAATGACGGGATTATCTATATCAAATTAACAATACCCTTTTTTTAACCGCAAAGGACGCAAAGAACATGGCCGATTTGATCCCGTGTGTGGTATCCCTGTATCTTACTGCTCCGGCGGTAAAAAAAAGTTCACAGAGCCCAGAGCGGAAGTTCCGGTGCTACCGCACTGGGCTCTGTTCGTTCTTTGATAATTTTTACCGCCAACCCTGTAACAATCACGCGATGCGGTATAAAGGTTCACGACCCTCCAATACGGCAATGAGATCATTGGTGGAATCCATTGCCATATTGTAGAGAGCCTCGGTCGTATAGGCACCCATGTGGGGCGTGATCACGAAATTAGGGACATCCCGGTAGTCTTCCGTCTGCGGCGGTTCGGCAGCATGTGCGTCCAGTCCCGCCCCGCCGATAATCTTGTTCTTCAGAGCGTCACAAAGGTCGGCTTCATTGATGAGTTCGCCGCGAGCAGTATTGACCAAAATGGCCGTCGGCTTCATCAGCGAAAGCGTCTGCCGATTAATCATTTGGTTCGTTGCGGGCGATGCCGGACTGTGGAGCGAGACAAAATCCGATTCCGACAACAGCATTTCAAGGGTATCGACCTTTTGGCAATTATATCGAGCGGCGGTTTCCCCATCGATGTAGGGGTCATAAACGAGTGTTCGGCACTCGAAACCTTGAACCCGTTGGGCAACGCGTGCTCCAATGCGCCCTAGCCCGACGAGTCCCACCGTTTTTCGGAACAACGAAACACCGAACAGTTTGGGCCATCCGCCCTCCATTGTTTGCCGATGCCCTTCAACCAGATGCCGAGCGGCGGCAAGCATTAAACCGACTGCCAAATCCGCAACGGAATCGCTGTTGGCCGTCGGCGTGTTTGTAACGATGACTCCTTTCTTTTTCGCGGCATCCAAGTCCACCCGGTCGAGTCCGACACCGTATCGGGCAACGACTTTCAGATCGTTTACATTTTCAAAAACTTCTGCGGTAAAGTGATCCAGACCGGCAACGACACCTGTACAGCCGTTAAGTTTCCCTATCAAATCGGAAGCCGAAAGGGGTTTCCCGGTTTCATTCCAGGTGATTTCATACCCCTTGGATTGCAGGAGTTCCAAGGGGGTTTTATCCTTTTGCCCATAGGAAGTCGAGGTGATGAGTATTTTCATGGCCGTTTTGGTGTGTTGGTGATGGTGCGCCGCTGTAAAGGATGTTACTGAGCATTTGCCCTCTTCGGGCGGAATGTAACGAATGGTGTTCGAAAAGGGAGCGGACTCGTTTTTTTTCCCTAGTGCTTTGTAAATATCACAAAAAGGGTTGAGCAATCGTCATCTCTCTTTGTGTTCCTTGTATCCTTTGCGGTTAAAAAGAATTAACCACAAAGTGCACAAGGGACACAAAAGAGAAAAGATAGATTATTGCCGTGTCGCAGTATATGTTCCAACAAATGTATCCCCACTTCAGGCTATTATACAGTAAACGGTATGAAAGTGGACTTTGCGCCCCTTGCGGTAAAAAAAGACTTAACCGCAAAGTACGCAAAGGGTTGCGAAAAGCAAAGAATTACAGCGTTTCCGCCTAAAACAAGAGGCGAAAACCTATTTTTAGAGATTCTCTTAGGCAAGATTGACAACGGCCGCAAAAACATTTACACTGGGACGCAAATTTAACCTCTACAAAGAAACAATGAGCGGAAATTACGACATCGGATTGATGGGACTCGCCGTCATGGGACAAAACCTCGTACTCAATATGGTCGATCACGGCTGCAAAGTCGCCGTCTTCAACCGTACAACCTCGAAGGTTGACGAATTTATGGCAATGCCGGAGTGCAAGTCCAAAGGAGATAACATCGTCGGAACACACTCTCTCAAAGAACTCGTCGCCCAACTCAAACGTCCCCGATTAGTCATGCTCATGATCCAATCGAAAGACGCTGTTCCCGCCCCAGACATTGCGCTCTATCCGAAGATTGCCGCCATTGATGCCGTCATCGAAGAACTGATCCCGCTGCTCGAACCGGGCGATGTCATCATCGACGGCGGAAATACCCACTTCCGCGATACTGAACGCCGCACGAAGTTTATCGAAGACAAAGGCTTACTCTTCATCGGCACCGGCGTTTCCGGCGGCGAAGAAGGCGCACGCAAAGGTCCCAGCATTATGCCCGGCGGAACAGAGAAAGCATGGGAACTCGTCAAGCCGATTTTTCAAGCAATCTCGGCAAAGGTGGGTCCGAAAAACGACATTTCCTGTTGCGAATGGGTCGGGGCACGCGGTGCCGGTCATTACGTCAAAATGATCCACAACGGCATCGAGTACGGCGATATGCAGTTGATTTGCGAAGCCTATTGGTTGCTCAAGCATGCTCTCGGTTATTCCAACGAGCAGATACAAAAGACCTTTGCCGACTGGAACGAAGGGGAACTCGACAGTTACCTGATCGACATCACGAAGGACATTTTCACCGTCAAAGATAAAGCGACGGGGCAGTATCTCGTGGACTTGATTCTCGACACCGCTGGTGCGAAAGGCACCGGCAAGTGGATGAGTCAACTGGCTCTTGATCTCGGTACGCCGAGCAGTCTCGTTACCGAGGCGGTCTATGCCCGGTGCGTTTCGGCAATGAAAGATGAACGGGTGCATGCCTCCAAAGTCTTGAAGGGTGTCATCAGTAATGCCAAGTTGCCTGCCGACTTCGTAGAGCAAATTCGGCAGGCGTTGTATGCCTCGAAGATTTGTTCCTACGCACAGGGTTACGTTCAGATGCAAGCCGCCGCAAAGGAGTATGACTGGAAACTCAATTTCGGCGACATTGCGATGTTGTGGCGCGGCGGCTGTATCATTAGGGCGGTCTTTTTGGATCGGATCAAGGAGGCGTTCGATGCGGATGCGAACTTGGAAAACCTGTTGCTCAATCCGTACTTCCAGAATGTGGTGGAATCAGCGCAGGGAGCGTGGCGTAATGTTGTCAAGACGGCGATAGATTTCGGTATTGCGGTGCCGGCATTTTCGACGGCGTTGTCGTATTACGATTCGTATCGTTCGGCAGTGTTGCCGGCGAATTTGTTGCAAGCGCAACGGGACTACTTCGGAGCGCACACGTATCATCGCATTGACAAGCCGGGCGAGGGACCGTTCCATACCGATTGGATTAATGAAAGGACGCAATAAAGGAAGGGCAACGAAACTGTACCCTTCTGGCGGGAATTGTTCACAGAGCCCGTGGCGTAAGCCAGGGAATCAACCGAATGGTTCCCCGGCTTAGGAACTGTATCGTCATAACATATCCACAGAGCCGCAAGTGTAGCGTAGTTGCAAAGAGCCGCCTACACTTGCGGCTTTTTGTAAATAGGTGAATGTTATTTTGATACACTTCCTTACGGGAATCTTTAATAATACAAAAAATCCTTTGCGTCCCTTGCGGTTACTCTTTTTTTAACCGCAAAGGGCGCAAAGTCCAGTTTCATGCCGTTTCCAGTATATATTGTCCACTCCTTTGTGTCCCTTGCGTACTTTGTGGTTAATCCTTTTTAACCGCAAAGTGCACAAAGAACACAAAAAAAAGCCGATTTGACACCGTTTACAGTAGTATACAACACCCCTAAACATCTTCGCCTTCGTCGGGACGCTGGTTGGGCGGCAGGTACATCATCAGTTTTTGTTTGATGATCCTCGGATTCTCGCCGGATTGAATCGCAATCACCCCCTTGAGTGTGATCTCCATACATTGGAGTTCGGCATCGTTGATGAAGCCGAGTTTATCCGCCCAGGGGAGAAAGACCAGGTTCGAGATAATCGCCCCATAGAGCGTCGTGAGCAAGGCGACTGCCATACCGCTGCCGATGGTGTCGGGATTCAGGTCGGCAAGCATCAAGACGAGCCCGATGAGCGTCCCGATCATTCCAAAGGCGGGGGAATATTTTCCGAGGTTGGCAATGATTTTTTGACCGTATTGATGCCGGGAATTGACGGAATCAATTTCGGTATTCATAATGCTCTCGACCACTTCCGGCGACATTCCATCCACTGCCATTCGGATGCCCGTGGCCAACAGGGGGTTGTCATCAATTTCCTCCAAATGGTTTTCCAGTGACAAAAGCCCTTCCCGCCGGGCTGATTCCGAAAGGGAGACAATTTGCTCAATCACGCTGAGCGGGTTACGCTCTTTGGCGGTGAACGTGATGAGAATCTGTTTATGCATTTGTAGAATCGATGCCAGCGGATAGGCGACGAGCACGGAGGCCAGTGTACCGCCGAGTACAATAAGAACCGAGGGGTAATCGATGAACAGTGCGATTTTATCGAATCCGCCGAGGGCGATGGCCATAATAATCAATCCCCAGCCCAGAGTTAACCCGATGATATTTGATAAGCCCATTGATGTTGTACGAATCCGGTACGCAATCGCCCAAAAATTGTATCGGATAGGAGACCGTTTATCAAGGAGCGTTTCCCAGGCGACAGTCCGACTGCAAGTTTTTTTCACTCGACCAACAGCGATTTCCGAATGTTAAAATGGGGAGCATGTACACAATAAAGAATTTTCAAAGAATTTTCTTGGCAATGGGGCATGAACTTTGTTTGTTAAAATAGACAGATTGTGTGATTTGCGATGTTTTTTTTCGTTATTTGTTTTGCTCAGTTTACGCGGGCAAAAAAAACTTGCAGTCGGACTGACCTGCGAAACGTAACATTGGACAATCGACAAATGATGTGATAGAATGGCAATGCTATGATGCAGATTTATCGGGACAACTGTTGCTTTAATCGTCCCTTTGATGATCAATCGCCACTTTCTGTTCGGTTGGAGACGGAATCGGTTTTGTTTATCCAGCAATCAATCAAAGATACCAAGATCGAACTGGTCTGGTCATCAATCTTGGACTTCGAGATTAAGAAAAGTTCCTGCGAGAACAGACAGGAAGCGACCAATGAATTTCGGAAACTTGCTTGCTCTGTTGTCGATGTAACTCCTGACATAGAGCACGAAGCAAGGCAACTCCAATCACAAGGCTTGGCTGTCATTGATTCGCTGCATTGAGCGTGTGCTATTTCAGCCGGTTGCGATTACTTCATTACCGTCGACAGAGGAATCCTGAAAAATCAGGTTCCGAAAATTGCGGCAGTAAATCCTATTCAAATTGTCCATGTTTACGGAGAGAATGTTTACGAAGAGAATGTTTACGAGGAAAATTTCAAATGAACGATACAACACTGTTAAATTCGGGACAGCGGACGTTGATAGACCGTTTCGGAGTGGTCAATACAGAACGTTTTATTTACTTGGTCAATACAGAACCTTTCGACTACACGAAGTTTCGGCACACACTGTTTGAAGGAATGTCTCACGAGGACATCTGCCGGGAAGCAAAACAGGCGAAAATCGAGGCAGATGAAAGAAAAACGCCAAGAACTGGTACGCCCTACTCGCTGATAGGATTGCGGTCATTCACTTCGGCTATGTAAGGAAAAACGAAAAGGAGAAAATCATGAACCTGCATAGCGTAACCATCTGGACGACGGGCGTGCTGTTCACAGAGCCGCAATCGTAATGGGCTGGACACCAGCCGCAGAATCAGGGATAATTCCCCCATGAAACTTGAAGATATGCAAATTGAAGACAATTACGATCTCGTCGTCATCGGTTCCGGCTTGGCAGGAATGACTGCCGCCAACATTTTAGGACGTGCCGGACATAAAGTTTTACTTCTCGAACAACACTTCCAACTCGGCGGACTGGCAACGACATTCAAACGGAAAGACGGAATCATCTTCGACGTATCGTTGCACGGCTTTCCCGTCGGAATGATTAAAAGTTGCCGACGATACTGGAACGCCGACATCGCAAACCGAATCGTGCAACTGCCGAAAATCCGATTCGATAATCCGCAGTTTCAAATCGAAACGACCTTCGACCGTGAAGACTTCACCCGGCTGCTCATCGAAAAGTTTCAAATACCAGCAGAAAACGTTACCGGCTTTTTCGATAAGGCTCGGAGTATGTCCCATTACGATAACGCCCAGTTGACAGCCCGGCAACTCTTCGAGGAATTCTTTCCGGGCAGAATGGATGTGGTTAGACTCCTGATGGAACCGATTACCTACGCCAATGGTTCCACGCTCGATGACCCCGCGTTGACCTACGGCATTGTCTTTTCCAATTTTATGTCGAAGGGAGTTTATACCTTTCAAGGCGGAACGGATGTGCTGATCGATATGATGGAAGCGGAACTCAAAAAGAACGGCGTGGACATCGTCCGCAGTGCAAACGTTAACCGAATCGTCTGCGATGCAAAAAAAGTAAGCGCCGTCGTATTTAAGACAAAAGCCGGAATGGAGCGCAGCGCAATGACGGAAAGAACCGTGCGTTGCAAATTGGTACTCTCCAATGCCAATCTGAAAGCAACGATTTTCGATATGGTCGGCAAAGAACATTTCGCAGACGATTTTATCAACGAAGCAGAAAAGGTGCGGCTCAACAATTCCAGCACGCAAGTTTATATTGCTTTGAGTAAGGGATACATGATAGACGAAAACCGATGCGGCGATTTGCTCTTTACTTCGACGGCACCGGAATTCAGTTCGGAAAAATTATTGGACAAAGACATTACAAGCCGGACATTCTCGTTTTACTATCCGAAGACGCGACCGGGTACAGATCGCTGTTACGTTGTGTCGAGTACCAATGCTCATTATAACGATTGGTGTGATCTCGATGCGGAAGAGTACTCTCGGCGCAAGTCGGTGTTGATTGAAGACACGTTGAATCACTTGGAAAAATATGTCCCGGAGGTTCGTCAGCATTTAGATTGGACGGAGGCGGCAACGCCGAAGACGTTTGAGCGTTACACGAAGCATTGGGGCGGTTCGAGTTTTGGTACGAAGTATGAGGGCTTGGCAGTGAGTCGCGGTTTGCCGCAACAGATTGAGGGGCTTTTTCATTCGGGCAGTGTGGGCATTATCATGTCGGGCTGGCTTGGAGCGGTCAACTACGGCGTGATTGCCGCGAATGATGTCGATGCGTTTTTGCTGCGTTAGTCGCTCCGCCAGCGAATCAACACATCTCCCTCCCCGGTAGCGACTGTGTTTGGCAAGTTTCAAATTTCAGGGGCATCATTACACCCTCTTGACCGGAAAGGAAGATTGGCTAGAATTACCGCCATCTCGATAGATAGATATTTGCCTATGCGATTTATGAAAAAACAGTACAATAAAAATGCGGCAATATCAAAAGCATTGACCGATACAAGCAGGCTCATGATTATTGCAATGCTGTCCTGCAGGGAACTTTGTGCGTGTAAGATTTTGGAGAAATTCAAATTTACCCAACCGACATTGTCGCACCACATGAAAATCCTTTGCGGTTGCGGTTTGGTCAGCGGACGCAAAGTGGGAAAGTGGACATACTATACTTTGAACGATAAGGCGGTCAATGATTATCTATCATTTATCAGCGACATAACAACCAAAAGCGATCATTGCATTTGCAAGGAAAAAAATGAAACGACGTGAAATGCTGGTAAGTCAGACTCCTCTCCCAAAAAGAGAACGAAACCGTCATTCCGGCGCAAGCCGAAGACCCTTTTGGTCACCAATGAAGTTTCCAACGAACAAGGTTGAAACAGCGTCCTACGGTTGCCGTACAAACCACGGCACTGCCGTTTCATCGGTCGAGAAAAAACGGTAAATTTCCTTGCCGATCTTTTGCACGCCGTTATTGCTCGGATGCGTACCGTCCTGACTATAATCGGTCTCCAAGTAGAACAGCCCATTGCCGTTGGCTTTCTCACCGTTTGCCCAAAGGTACGGTCCCCAAGCAAGCCAAGCAACCGGAGCGTCTGCCCCCTTGAATCGCAAGTCAGCAACACCGTTGATTTGATCCTCTATCAAAAACTTGATAGTCCAACCGGTGTACCACGCAAACGGCTCTGGATTGAGCCTCGTCTTCGCATAGCCGGCATAGGTTCGAGGACTAAGATACACGAGTTTCAGATTCGGATATTTCTGTTTGAGAATACGCATTACATTGGCATATTTCGTTTTTAATTCCGTCGTGTACTCCTCGAAATCGGTGTTGGTCGGTCCCATTTCCGCTTGCTTGAACCAAACGATCTGGATTTGTTCCGGCGTTAATCCAAGCGGCTTCAAACGTTGTTTAACAATGTTGTTCCAATAGCCGGAGTTCGGATTATTGATTTGATTGATCGCCTGACCGCCGAAGGCACCGTTGACCAGTTCGAGTTGCGGATTCTTTTCGGGATGGTTTGTTATTTCGTTGAAAAACCCATTCGTTGCCTGCCCTGTGTTGGACATGCCGATTGAAAGCCAAACGATCTTTCCGTCCGTTTCATCAACCTTTCCGTCGGCATCAAGCGGTCTGATTGTTTGGGCGATTCGGAGTCCTTCGGCATTGTGAGCGGCGGGACGCTCATTCGAGCCGTCGGGATAGAGTCCGCCTTTTTTTTCTTGGTAGGTTTCCGTACCGAAATCAATCAACGCCGTGAGTGAATGGTTAAACGGATTGTTCGGATCGGCTTCTCGGTTTTGCTGAATGTTCGGAGGGTTCGGTTGAACTCCGCCCGGTGCAGGAGGATTAGCGGCTTGCTGAAGAATGATGTCTCGCAAACCTTGACGCTGCGCCGGTGTGAGGTCGTCGAACTCTGCGAAGAATTGCGTTACACGTTCGGTGATTTGTCCTGGAGTGGTGAGCGGTTGGATTTCCCTGCGTAGTTCCGGCAGTTTTGCTTGAATCTGTTGACGCTGTTTGGGAGTCAAACTTTGGACGACTCCTTGTGCTTGGATGGTCGCCGTACAAACCAGCAAGATTAGGGGAAACGACAGTAATACGGTTAGGAAAAGTTTTTTCATGGCAAACCTCCGATGGCGGTTCTGTTTCTATTGAACATGCTCACTGGCATTGCAATATACCTAAAAATGTAACAAATTGCCATTATAGGGTTGGCGGAAAAAATTAGCAAAGAACAAACAGAGCCCGGTGCGGCAGCACCGGAGCTTCCGCTCCGGACTCTGTGAACTTTTTATCCGCCGGGGCTGTAATTCTTTTTCCAACAGAGTCTGCCGCTCACTTTGTGGGAAAGGGCAGTTCATACCGTACCACGTTACCACCTTGTACATTATTTTCCGCGTGTCTCTTTGTGTTCTTCGTGTACTTTGCGGTTAAATTCAACCACAAGGGACGCGAAAAAAACTGTCCGTTCTCTACCCGTTTCCAGTATGGGATTCGGACATCAACAACACTGACACTCACGCTCTGGGATAGGAGAATTCACTTGTGCCTATAACCGCCGCACTCCGCCGACGAAGACAGCCGAGGCCTTGCCGAAGAGTTCCCAGCCGATGTAGGGCGAGTTTGTACTCTTGGAATGAAAATCATCGGCAGTGACTATCCACTTCGCATCAGGATCAATCACCGTAATGTCAGCATCGGCACCGATTTGCAATGTCCCTTTGGGAATGCCCAAAATTTTTGCGGGATTGAGTGACATCTTTTCGGCAACAGCATTCCAATCCAAAATGCCGGGGCGAACGAACTTCGTAATGACCACCGGCAATGCCGTCTCCAAACCGATGATACCAAACGGTGCCTGATCAAGTTCCCGCATCTTCTTTTCGGCAGAATGAGGGGCATGATCCGATGCAATCACGTCAATCGTGCCGTCCCGCAGCCCTTCGATACACGCTTCGACATGCTCCTGACTGCGAAGCGGCGGATTCATCTTGTAATTGGAATCGAATGACCGAAGCGACTCATCGGTCAACGTCAGATGATGCGGCGTAACTTCCGCTGTCACACGGATGCCGCGTGCCTTCGCCCTGCGGATTGCCGAAACCGCCCCCTCACTGGAAACATGCATCACATGCAAGCGACCGCCGGTGATGTCGGCAAGCGTAATGTCTTGTGCAACGGCAACATCTTCGGCGGCGACGGGCATACCCCGCAAACCTAGCAGGAGCGAAACCATTCCCTCGTGCATCACACCGCTTTTCGTGAGCGAAGTAACTTCGGGATGACTCAAGAGCGGTTTGTCGAACATCAGGCAATATTCAAAAGAGCGCCGGGTCAGTTCGGCATCTTCGACGGGCGAACCGTCATCGCTGCAAGCGACGGCACCGGCTTCAAAGAGTTGTCCGAGTTCAGCAAGTTCTTTTCCTTCGCGGTTTTTGCTGATACAACAGATGACATAGACGTTGCAGTTTTTGCTTCGGGCGGCTTGTTGTTGAATGAATTCGACGGACGCTTGCGAATCAATCGGCGGGGCGGTATTGGGACAGCAAGCGATGGACGTAAATCCGCCGTGAATGGCGGCTTTCGTGCCGGTTTCGATGGTTTCGTTTTCTTCGTGTCCCGGTTCGCGGAGATGGACGTGCATATCGATGAGACCGGGCAGAATGATTTTGCCCATTGCATCGAAGACTTCGTCGCTGTCTTTCGGCGGCGAGTCGATTTCGACGATCTTGCCGTTGTGAATACGCAGGTTGGCGATTCGGTCGGTCAGTTGACTCGGATCGACGATGCGACCGTTGATGATGGAAAGGGGAGTGTTCATCGTAAATAGAACGGTACTTGTTAATTGTGTGTCGTTTTTTTGTATATCTTACAGGGGGACAAAAGGGACATTTTCTTTGCGAACTTGACGTTTCCCCTGGTGCATCCTTTGCGGTTAAAAAAGACTTACAGCCCCGGCGGGAAAAATTTCACAGAGTCCGGTGCAGCAGCACCGGTGCTGCTGCACCGGACTCTGTGAAATTTTTATCCGCCGAGGCTGTAAATCAACGATTTGAGATGCTCAAAACTTCGTGCTGCTTGTTCAACGGTGCCGCACTCGACACTGAAAACAATGTCCTGCGGAATCGTTTTACAGATAGCAATGACTTTTGCCCAGTCGATTACGCCGTCGCCGCACGCGCAACCGACCGGCGTACCTGTTACCGTGCCGCGTTCGGCATCGGACTGTTGAATCGAAATGTCCTTGGCATGCATGTGAACGACTCTGTACTTGACCTTTTCAAGCCACGCATAAGGGTCTTGTCCCGCAAGGTAGGAATTGCCTGTGTCGAAATTGGCGGCAACGGCAGGTGAACCGGCAAGGTCGATGATTTTATCGTACAAGTCCGGCTTCACCGTGTATTGTTGGTGCGGTTCGATGCCGATCTTGATTCCTCGCGGTTCGGCAACGAGCGATGCTTCTTTGAGTACGTAGCGCATGTATGCAAAGTCTTCTTCTTGTGTGGTCCAGTCCGGCTTGGGACCTTCGTCGGTACAAACAACAGGGGCACCACATTCAGCGGCGAATCGCACCGCCTGTTTGAGGTAATCGCACGAAACATCCGGCTTGCAAAGCGGAGTGTGCGACGAAAGAGCGGAGACTTTTATGCCGTGCTTTTCACAGCATCGGCGAATCCGCAGCGGATCATCCAACATAGAGACACTGTGAAAGTATCCCGCATCGGCAAGCAGTTGCCGCCCCCAGTGCACCATCGGTTCGACGTATTCGTAACCGAGTTCCGCCGCTTTGGCAACGCCCCATTCAAATGATTTGTCTTCGTGGCGGACAAATTCCATGTTCACGCCGAGTAGAATTTTTCCCATAGATAGTGACTCCCTGATGATGTACGTAACAATGATGCACGTAACAAAGCCTGGACGAGACACCATTTTTACCCTATTTTTTTCTCGAAAACAAGCCCAATGTTCACAGAGCCCGTAACGTCGCCAGTGCGTCGACACGTTTTTCTTTGTTGCTCTGTGATTTTTGAGAAAATCGGGGCTTTTGACCAAAAAGTTCCGCACACGTCTGCCTTTTTTACGTAGTATACGTACTGCAATCCCTTTTCCTCAC